>ENA-OPSD01000865-OPSD01000865.1-human-gut-metagenome-genome-assembly--contig:-NODE-865-length-26256-cov-3.516469_pt1 | contig 26256 bp, 34 predicted proteins | sample MGYA00241453_ERZ501898 | MGnify/ENA primary metagenome ERZ501898 (study PRJEB25962, sample SAMEA2042226) | human gut metagenome | biome: human gut; feature: human-associated habitat; material: faeces... | reverse complement strand
GCTGCTGCCCGGGTAAAGGTAATCACAAGAATATCCCCCGGATCGATTCCGTACTCCTTCGTCAGATACTGAACCCGATGGGTGATCACCGTTGTTTTCCCTGATCCCGGTCCCGCCAGAACCATCATGGGACCATCTTTATGCATGATTGCCTGTGTCTGTGCTTTACTGAATGCCATTTCCTGTTTCCTTTTTCTTTCTCATGTCTTCCACCAGCTTTTTATAGCATGGAAAACAGAACGATTTATCATGACCATACGGACACTCATGGCTGCAATTCTGTGGATGACTTATAGGTGGTCTTCCACCAATTCCGCTGTAACTCTTTCCATTCTGTCCTCTTGTATCCTTATGTGCTTTTGCCACTGTAATCACCATTCCTTCCCATCAAAAAAGTGCCAGTCCCGTGGCAATCACCACAGGCTGACACAATCCTATTTTTTATAATACTTCTCTGCCTTTTGATTTTGCTGCTTTTTCCGCAGCATCCTTTACCGGAGGCTTTGCAGCTGCTTCCTTCTGCTTATCCTTCAGATCTTTTAATACGGATCCTTTCTCCTCTGCTTTTTCATCAATCTCTGTTTTCTTTTCCTGCTGTCTTGCCTCAAACTTCTCTGCAAGTTCAAAGACATGATCCTTGGAATCGTAATGGTAGACATTATCAGAAAGTCTTTCCTCCGGACTTACCTCCTTGGCATTCACATCCTTTACCATATCCCTGAGCGCATCAGCTGTCATGTCTCCATTATCGGGAACCAAAAGGATCTCATTGATGGAAGACGGAAGCACAAAGAAATCTCCGCCAACTCTTTCTGCAGCCTGATCCATGAAATCCTGATAGGCAATTACTCCTGCTCCGGAATTCTTATCAGGGACTGTAGCAACGTACATCGTTTCCTCCGCATCATCCGGAATTCCAAACATCTCATATACTTCCGGTCCCATCATTTCCTTCATGACCTCATTCATTCCCATGATCACTACTGGTCTGATCTCCGGTGAATTCTCCAGAGCATCTGACCTGAGCTGTTCATGGGAAACTCCCATACGATCCATCAGATTGTTGGTGACCAGAATAGATGCACGTCCATCTTCGCTGCTCTCCATCACAAAACGATATACAACTGCCAGATCTTCCATTCTGTCATGCGGTACGTTGGCAAGCAGATCAGCGTTTGCATCCGCTGAAATGACTTCCACAGAAAGCTTCTCTTTCATGTTCTCATAATCCATAAGAGCACTTACATCAATAGCAGGGGCTCTGTCAAGACCATCAGCAATGACCATTGTTGCACTGGCAAGCACTCCGGCATAATCATCCGTGTGCTCATAGCTTGCAAAGGCATTCTCAATATTGAAATTGACACCCACATTGTTGCCTTCCGGAACAACCGACATAGCTTCATAATTCTGATTTGTCTTCTCCACATTATTGAAGCTGATCCTTACATCATCATAGCCTCTCTCATAGAGCTTTTCTTTGATATCCTCTGCAAATTCCTGCTTAAATGTTTCGTAATTCATAGTTTTCCTCTCTTTCTCACCAGAAACCATAAAATCCATAACCCTGTATTCATCCGGGATGTTCTCACGGTCTCCATCGTAATATTCTGTAAAAGATTCCTGTGTATCTCTCACATATCCATAATCTGTAAACTGTCCCATTTCGTTAATGGCCACATCTCTGCCGTAGGCCTCATAATCAATGTAATCAGCAAGATAATCCGGAACTTCCATCATACCGAGTTCTTCGATATAGTAATGTCCCAGATCAGCATTGCTTTCTACTCCCGGATAGATTTCATACTTATCCAGGTTATCAATAAGATTGATCACATCTTTAATGCTGCCTGTATAATCACTGATCTGCATTGCCGCCTGAAAATGGTTATAATCATGATCATCCAGCTCATCGAGCTTGGAAGCCAGATAATTGAGTTCATCCAGGTTTTCATATTCTCCCAACCCTCGGAAACTTTTGTTTTGATTTCCGATGTCTTTTCAGAGAATTTTGATTTGATTTCAGAGAGTTTTCCTCCGGATAAATTATCAACGAATGTAAATCCTGTTGAATAATATCCTTTGATTCCCTCCCATCCGGCAGCAACAACGCCCTTGATACCGCCTCCGTTTTCTTCATAGGCGGTTTTCATGTTCCCCAGTTTTTCCTTTGCCGTTTCGGTCGCTGCCGACATGACATTGTGAACCGTGTCCTTTACGCCGTTGAATACTTTCGATGCAGCTTGTCCTATTGTGCTGTTTTTTATGTTGTCGCCGATTTCCTTGACCTTATTCGTGACCGCCTCTTTCGCTTTCGTGAATGCTCCCGTGATGGTCTCTTTGATTGCATTGAATTTTTCTTTGATGTTGCCCCACAATTCGGACAGTTTTTCTTTGACTTTATCCCAATTTTTATATAGTGCGACACCTGCTGCAATCAGTCCGGCAATCCGTGTCACAGTCAAAATAATCGGACACAAGTTCATAACTGCATTGAGTGCCGTCTGTGCTACCGTCATTCCTCCGGTCGTCGCCGTGGCTGCTGTTGTACCTGCCGTATCTGCTGCCGTTCCTGCTGCCGTGGCTGCTGTCTTTGCTGTTATCTTTGCAATGATTTTCGCAGCACCGGAAACAAATTTCTGTCCGGTCGTTATTGTGTCGGAGATACCCTTTGCCACCTTACCGAATCCGATTGACAACGGACCGATAGCAGCGACCACAAGACCGACCTTGAGGATTGTTTCTTGCTGTGCCGGAGAGAGCGACGTGAACCACTTTGTCAACTCTTGAATCTTTCCGGTCAGTTTCTCAATCATAGGTGCTGCGGATGTCTGTGCTGTGGATGCCAGTGTCGACAATGCCAGTTTTGCGTTGTTCATCGCAACTTTTGCATTATCAATCGGGTCGAGAGTTCCGTTGTAGGTGTCCTCGACCGTCGTTCCGTATTCCTCCATTGATGACGACAGACTGGTGAGGTCGATTCGATTCTCACGAATCGCCTTTGTCATTTCTGCTGCACCTTTCTTTCCAAACAGTTCCGTTGCAATCTGCATCGCCTCGGTCTCTGTTTTTGCGTTCTTGATGCTGCCGATGGTCTCTGACAACGCCTCGTCCATTGATTTCCCCTCTGCTGTGGCGTTCTGTAATGCCTTTTTAAGACCCGCCATTGCTTGAGTTGAATCAACACCGTTTGCATCGAATTGAGCCATCAAATTGATTGCTTGAGGCAATGACAGACCCATTTCTTTGAACGCTGCGTTGTTATCAAGTACATTTGATTCAAGCGTGTCAACGGAGATTCCGGTTTCCTGTGCCTTTGCCGTGAGCAATCCTAACAGGTTTCCCGTCTGTGATGCATCCACGTTCCACGCTTTCATGATTTTGTCGACTTGGTCAACTGACTGTGTGACGTTTGTTCCATTGATTGTTGCAAACTGTATGAACTGTTTTGAGGTCTTTTCAAGTTCCGTTCCTGTTGTATGGAATCTTGTGTTGACTTCTCCGATTGCCTCGCCTACCGTCGACATATCCTCCGGCATTGTGCCGAAAACATTATCCGCAGACTTTGTCAATCCCTCAAGTGCCTCTCCGGTTGCTCCGGTCTTTGTCACTATGGTGTCATATCCCTCGTCGAGTTCTTTGAACGCTGCAATAGATGCTGCACCAATGCCCGCAATTCCGGCAGAGACAACCGACATTTTCTTTCCGAAACTTTCCATCTTTGTTCCCGCCGTATCGCAAGCGGTCGCAAATTTTTCAAGTTTATTATCTTTCAACTGGTCATTAACGTTTTTTAGTTCTGCCTCCATGTTCATGAGAGCAGTTTTTGACTTTTCCGTCTTTACTGTCTGATTTGCAAGTGCGGTCTCTGTCTTTCCGATTGCTGTCTCATTTGCAGTAAACTCTTTCTCTAACTTGTCAAGTTCCTCTTTGAGTGCCTTTGACTGTTCGGAGTTCTTTCCGGTCTCTGCTGTCGATTTCTCATAAGCCTCTTTTGCAGCATCAATCTTTGTTTTGAGTTCCTCTTGCTTTGTCTTTTGGTCTGACAGTTTCTTTGTCAACTTCTCCTGCTGCTCACTGTTCAACTGCACGATGTTCTTTTGCACCGTGATTTTTTGAGTGAGCGATTCGGCTTTTGCCTTGAGGCTGTCTGTTTCTGACCCGAACAACTTTGCTTTCGTCGCTGCCGTCGTATATTCCGCAGACAAGACTTTCATCTGCGATGCTGCCGATTTCATTTGTGATTGATAACTGCTCGAATCTGCCGATATTTTGACGCTTGTATAAGCCATTCGGTCGCCTCCTCTCTTACTGATTTTCGTTGATTGTATCTAATTCAAATTTTAAGTAGTCCAACAACGTGACAATGTTCTCTTTCATGCATTGACTGTATGAGTTTTTCAATAGCCGAATCGCAATTTTTACAACACGGTCAACAATTTCCCCGCAGACTTTCCATTGATTTTCCTCCGGTTGTTCATCCTCGTCCTCATATCCGTTTTCACGGTCGTAGTCATCGAATGCGGATGCCTCTTTTTCCACCTGCTCAACCTCGACAATGCTCAACATCTTCTCTGCAACAATGTTCTGCATGATGAAATGAACCGTCTTGATTGCCGTTAGAAATTCAACTGCATCAATCTCCCCGACTGCTGCAAGCGACAATTCATTCCCGAACATCTCCTGCATTATCTTTTTGTTGAAAAACATCACTCCGGAGAATTTCTCCGTGTCATTCTTTTCCATGAGACTGATGTATTTTTTATATTGTTCTACCGTTACGGAATTGATGAAAAGTCTCTCACCTCTGCAAGTGACCTCGATTTCGGGTATCACTTGCCATTCTGAAAATTTTTCTCGATGTTCTCCATTCTCTTGGTGAGTTCGTCTGCAATTCCCATGTCGATGAACTGGAACTCAAGAATCAAACCTGCTGCATCAAGTCCGGTCTCCGGATTCTTTAATTCCTCAACGGTGAACTGGTTTCCGTATGCTTTGCAGATAAAAAGACTCATCGCCTCAATGTCCTGCTTTGAATACCTCTGTTTTGCGTCGATAACCTCTGCAAGTTCGAGATATTCCGTGTATGTGTCGATTGACATTTTCGGCATTGTAAACTCTTTGTTATTGACTATAATTTTTCTTTTCATGATTTATCCTCCTGTTATATATCCTCTTGTTAGCCTAAACCGCCGTTTTTCTCCTGCACCTTGCTGAACCATGCCTTGATTGCCTCTGCTGCCTTTGTGTCTCCGGAAACGAGGTTTGATTCGTCGACCGAAATCTCATACGCATTGTCAAGACTTCTCTCATAGAATGAACCCTTGATGTTCTTTGTTGTCGGAGACAATTTGCCCTCTTTTGTGCTTGCCTCCTCACTGATGCCCTCTGCAAACTTTCCGGCGTATAACCATTTGAAATCATACTTTCCGTTGAGTTTTCTTTCTCTCCATCCGACAGCGACCTCCGGTGCTTTGTCATCCGCAGTCTTTACAAGAAAACCGTTCTCGTATAACTGACCGAAAAGAATCTGTCTGTCCTGTGGTGCAAGTGCATTGACCTCAAGTTCGATTTCTGTTCCCTCATAGGAATTGATGACTTCCTCTGTTCCATCGTCAGAGTAAATCTTTTCAGAACTCCACTTTTCGTCAACCTTTGCTTTGATTGCTCTTGCCAGTTTGACCGGAGTTTCTGCAACGTATGCTTTCGCATCGTTCTGTGTGAGTTTTGCGATGTAGAAATCTCTACAACCGCAAGTTCTACTCCTCACAATCTTCTGTTCTGTGTCGCTAACCTGTGTTACTGTTTCGCTCATGTCTATTCCTCCATTTCATAAAACTTTGAAAACCTTTGTGCTTTCATATAGATTCCGTCCTCCGGCTTTGAATCGTCTCCGTTCCTGCCGTCAAATGAGAAATCATTTTCTTTCATGAGTGACTTGATTTCCCTCGCAAGTTCAACCTCGTCATTCTCTGAAAATATAGTGACCTGCACTGACAGCGTCACTCCCTCTGCATCGTCGTCCGAAAAATTCTCGTCGTTTTCTCCCAAATCCCACAATGTCACATGTCTGTCATGGATGTTTTTGTCATACCATCCTTGCATCACAATGATTCTCCTGTCTGATATTGGTTTCAATGCGTCGGATGCATCTTTGATGATGTCCGGACTGCTGCTCATGCTCTCACCTCATTTCAATGTGTTGTCTAAATATGATTGATATTCCTGTTCTGCGATTTTTTGCAGTTCCGCATCTGCCTCACGCCCTGTTGCATAGATAAATTCTTGAGGCGGGCGATAGATAGTTCCCCAGTTTATGAATTTCACATAAAAATGTTCGCTGTTGTCCGACTTTTCCCATCCAACATCCGCAGACGCTCCGGTGTCTTTCACCTTGACCGCTCCTAGTGGTATGCTGTCCGCTGCATGTGATGTCACGGATGACTTTGAACCAAATCCTCGACCGGACAATTTAATGTCCGCAGATTTCGGAATCTTGCCGGACATGATGTTTTTCACGACTGGTTCGCTTTGCTTTACAATCTTTTGATTGACCTCTTTTATGTCCTCGTCGCTTGCTGCGTCCTCAAATGCTTTCATGAGTTCTTTCAAGCCTTGAAATTCCATCTCAATTTTCACTGCATCACCTCCGGTGTCAGATTATGACACTACGCTCCCGCTCTGCATTTCAACTGATATTTCCTGTCGTCTGTGAACATCGGACACGCATCATATATCTTGAACTCAACGCCTTTATACACTGCATAGAACTCTTTCAGATTCAATCTGATTTCCTCCATCTTGTCGCAGGCTCTTGTTTCAAACACAATCGTGTTCTCAAGACCTATCTGCAACGCATTGTATTTCTCGTTTGTTCCCAAACTCTTGACATCGCACCAACATGAGAAAAAATCCTGTTCCTCCTGCTGCCGTCTGCCATCAACAACGCTTGTTGTCTTGCGAATTATCTTGATTCTGCCTGTCATTCTGCTGCACCTCCGTATATTTCTTTCAATAGCATGGAGGAAACGGCAGCAGAGAGCGTTTTCGTGTCTCTCCGGTACTTGTCACGGTTGTCGTACAGTTCTTTCACGGACATAAATGCAAGCAGTTTTTGACGGCTTGTGAGGTTGTTCCGGTCGAAATTCGGAATCAGTTCCGTCATTTCATCCAGTGTCGTGTCAAACATCAATTCAAGGATTTCGATGTCGTCATCATAGTCGATGTGACAATATGTCTTGCATGTAGCAATCAGACCGCCTCTGTACTTCTCTTTTTCTTCATCCGTCATGTTCTCACCTGCTTTCAATAGCAGGACGGATTCACCGCCCTGCTGCCATATTACCCGTTGATAACTTCTGTAATCTGACCCTTGATGACTGCTCCCTTGTCAACAGGCTGCACATCGAAACGGTCACGCACCTTGATTCCGGTCATGTCCTTATCCCATAAACCCGCACCTTTGTCATTGAGGTCGATTGTGAGGACATTTCTGTCAAAGAGTGTGACTGCCTCTTTTAAGTCACCGCAGAAAATAGGATGCTTGTACCCGTCGATTGTGTGACCATCGGTGTTCATAATCTTCTCGGATGCAAGAGTTTTCTTTGATAATTTGATGATAGGATATTCACCGAAAAGCATCTTTCCCTTTGTCTGCTGTGTCGGGTCTTTCTGTAAAATATAGTTGCCGTCTTTATCCTTTAACTTGTCAAGGTAGTTGAAACCGCTCTGATTTGTGATAACAACTGCATTGTCAGCGATTGCAGGGTCTAACTGCTCATTGAAAATGTCCTTGAGGCTGTCAAGGTTCTCGACTGTGACCTCTTTCCCTTTTGTCATCTCGTTGAGTACCTTGAGAATCATTGCGTTACGGGTTGCCTTTGTTTTCTTGGCAATCCATTTGTTGATGTATGCCATGATGTTGGATGCTGTGTCCTCAAGTAACTCTGCTGTCATCTTGAGGATTCCACCCTTTTTCTTTACCTTGTACTCAATCGGTGAAAATTTCGGTTCGTCCATCTCCGGAAAATCCGCAGCCTCGTCAACATTGTCAAATGGTGTTGATTCTGCATCAACCTCAATGTTTCGTGTTCCTGTCTTAGTTGTTACGCCCTCGACATTGACATACTGTTCAAGGTTGTCGGATGAACGACGCAACTCGATGATGTCTGTTCTGATGTCCTCCGGAATTGTCACGCCGATTCCGACCTCTCCCTCACTTCCTGCGGTTGTGTCGGATGTGAGTGCATCCTTGTACACCTTGATGTCTGCCTCGTCTGCCTCTTTGTGCAGGAATCCGGCTTTGACAATGTTGACAAATGATTTCACGATGTTCTTTTTGTCCGGCTTGACATCCCCGCCGACCTGCTTTGCAGTTCCATCCTTGACCTTGTTCTCGATGCCGTCCTGCTCGTCCTCGTCCAAATCATAGAGGAGGTCGAATCTGTTCTGTAATTCTACGAGTTCCTCCTTTGCTGCTCTTGCCTTGTCGAGTTTTCCATCGTTCACAAGGCTCTTGACTTCATTTTTCTTGTCGTTAATCTGCTTTAATAACTTCTGTAATTCCTTATTCATGACTTTCTGTCCTCCATTTCTTACATACCATAAAGGTATAAATCATCAAGAATCTGCTGCTTTTCTGCCTCGATTCTCTGTTTCTCTGCCTCTGCTGCTGCATTGTTCCGGTTTTCCAATTCCGCAATTACCGCATCGACAATGTCCTTTGTGTCGATTCCCTTGAGTGCCTCCGGAATATTGTTGTATTTCTCGAAAAAGTCAGATGCACACGCTGCAACTGCTGCCTTTTCCTCGATTTCAACATTGAAATACTGCTGCATCTTCTTACTGTCGAACCATGTCTCATTGCTCATGAGAGATTGAATTTTGTCTCTTGTGACACCCTCCTGCACATGCTCCATGTAGACATCAAGAATTGAATCCTCGCAGAGATTCAACTGTTTTATTACCGCCTTGAAATCGTCTGCGTTTCCGTATGCCATGCATAACGGTTTGTGAATCATCGCTTGAGCACCTGTTGCGAAATGCAGTTCGTCACATGCAAACATGATGACTGATGCAATGGATGCAGCCATTCCGTCAACATATCCGACTTTGTGTCCGTCATATCGCTTTAACTGGTTGTAAATTGCCAGTCCTGCAAATACATCTCCACCGCCGGAATTGAAATAGATGTCAATGTCCTCATATCCATCTAACTGGTTGAGGAAATCTGCGATGTCCTGCGGGCATCTGTCCTCCTCGTACCACATGGATTCCCATGTTGCTGATACAATGTCACCGTAGAAATACAAGGAACATCTGCTCTGCTCCTCGTCCTGCTCTAAATTCAAATAGCCGACATTTTCAACTTTCCCGTTGCGTTTATTCTTCTTTGTAAAATCAAAACGTCTCTTTTTTGGCATGATTATTCACCTCCCTCCTGTTTATCCTCGTCCTCTGCCTCGTCGGTTTCGTCCGGTTCTGTTGCTGTGTCCGGCTGCTCTGTGTCCGGCTCTGTTTCTTCCTCCGGCTGTTCCGGTTCATCGGCGTTCTCCTGTTCGGATTCGCCTTTCAAATATGCTGCACCCGCCATCGTCAACGGTACGATGCTACCGTTTGCAAGTAGGACATCGCCTCCCTCCGCATCTTCCATGTCGAGTTTACGTCTTGCCTCATTCGGTTTGATAATCATTCCACCGACACCGTTTCTCAAATATTCCATCTGTGTTTTTGAATCGGTTCGGAATAATACTTTTTCGTTGAATTTGTAATAATATCCGTCGTCTGCATCTTCATCCGGCAGCATTTTGAAATTGATTTCCTCCTCGTACTGCTTGATGATGAACAGTTCTGTGTCAACGTAGAACGATAACTGCTGCATTTCGCTGTTACTATATGACGACTTTGAATAGTCGTTGATTTGATTCGGTTTCACTCCGAACGCTCCGGCGATTTGCAGGGCATTATATTTTTTCAGTTCAAAGAACTGCGAATCAGTCAGTTTGATGTCAAGGGGCGTGAGTTTCATTCCTAACGGAACAGGCAGGATTTTTCCTGTGTTCTTTGCTCCGCTGCCGAACTCCTCAAACGACTTGACAAGTGCTGATTTTGCCTTTTCGTTCAATTCTCCGGTATATTCAAGAGTTGCCTTTGCCGTCAGACCGCTCTCGTACAGATTATTCATAAACGCCTGTGATTCGGATGCACCTGCAACCGTGTCTCTTAATATCTGCTGCACTGGTAGTCCTGTGATTCCGTCAAAACTGAAAGATGTCTTGAAATGCATCACCTCGTCTGTACTGAACACATATTGACGACCGGATGTCGGGTCTGTGTAGACGTACCACAAACGCCCCACTCCTGCGAATATCCCTGCATCGTCAACGACTATCTGCACACAATTTGACTGCATGACCCACAAATCAACGGTTTTGATTTCACCGCCGAATTTCTTTCGGTCAAACTTCTTTCTCATGTACACATATGCGTTTCCGTAGTGGTTACGGTTGATTTCAACCGTGTTCCAAAATGTTGTTGGTGTCATGAACGGATTCGGTCTTTTTGAGAGCAGTTTTGATGTATCTGTCGCCTCTGCCTCAATGATTCCCTTGTCCGTTTTCTGATAATATTTGATAGGCATTTTTGCAAGGGTTTCCGACAGCATCTTGAGACATGTGAAATATGTGACCTCCGATGTCGGTTTTCCTTTTCTTTTCAGTCCTATCCGCTCAAGGAATGACGGTGAGTTCAATGTCGTTTTGCCCCCGCTGTCCTGTGGTTCGCCTTTCCACCAATTTGAAATTTTTGCTCCTAGTCTTTGAAACGGATTCATTTATTTCTCACCGCCTTTCTTCATGTATTTTTCAAATTGCTCAAGCCATTCATTGACAGTTTCGTTCACATCCGGTCGGTACTCCTCTTTCATTGCGTGTTTCCATGCGTCGATGATAGCGTCAATCGGGTCGATTCGTTCTGTCGTGATGTCTTTGTCAATCTTTATTTCACCGTAGTTGTTCGAGATGGTCTTTGCGTTTGCAATCGACCAAACAAGTAGGCTGTCAACTGGAACAACTATCTTGTTTCCCTCTTTGCCGACTTCCATTCCCTCGATTTCCACATTGCCCGCAAGAATCTCAAGTCTGAAATCAACTGTCGCATCGTTCAACTCTTTTGCTGTCTGTGTGACAGAGATTGAATCGAATCCCATCGCCTCAAGGTCTGACAGGAACGCCGATGCATTGTGCGGGTCGTAACAAATCAACTGCGGTTTGAGGTTGTATTCTCTCACTAAATCCTCAAGATATTTTATGATGTATTTATAATCTGTCTTGATTCCTCCTAGTGTTTCCGTTACCGTCACAAGACCTTTTTCAATCCATACGTCATACGGTACTTTGTCGGTCTTGATGTGTTCATCCACTCTTGAGGATGGGATGAACGAATGTGTGTGAACAAAATATTTTTTCGTGTCCTCCACCATAAACGGAATCACGATTGCGATTGAGGTCAAATCTCCTCCGGATGACAAATCAACTCCGACATAGCATTTTGACCCTCTGAAATCCTTGAGTGATTTCAGAACGGCACACGCTTTCCATGATGCAATATCCTTGATGTACAATGAATTTGACCACTGCATCCACATGTTGAGCTGCTTGACAAGGAAATCTCTCAAGTCCTCACCGCCCATGTCACGGGCAGTGTGTGCAATCGGTATCAGATTTTCAAGTGCATCCCTGTCAAATTCAAGAATCGGGTTTGCTTTTATCCAATTTTCCGGCGTGTATCTGTCATCGTGTTCGTCCATCTGTGCGATATACACAAATTGACTGTCGTTCTCGAAAACGCCCTTGAGTAGATTGCAGCAATACTCATATAACTTGTAACACGGCGACTTGAGGTCGAATCCTGCTGTCGTGATGACCGAAATCAACGCCGACTTGAGTTTCTTGATACCACCCTCAAGCAACTTGTACATCTGATTTGTTTTGTGTGCGTGATACTCGTCGACAATTCCCAAATATGCACGATGTCCGTCGAGTGACTTTGTATCACCGGACAACGCTTTGATTTCTGAATGTGTCAACAGACAATCAATCGTGTGATTGTGGTCATGCACCTTGAACCATTCTGACAAATCCTCGTCAGAGTTGATGAATTTTGCAACCTCGTCAAAAACAATGTTCGCTTGGTCTTGCTTTGTAGCCGTACAAAAGATTTTTCCGTACTTGTACCCATCAAAATTGCCGTAATAACATGCAAGAATACCATTGATGAACGATTTTCCGTTCTGCCTGCCTAATTGCACATAGGATGTTCTGAAACGTCTGTATGACTTTTCCTTTGTTCTCCATCCGTTGAGCGAACCCAAAATGAAACACTGGAACGGATATGCCGTCACATGCTCATTTTCCTCACCCTCTGCAATGGTCAACTCCTCTGCGAAATTGATTATTTCCTCCGACTTTTCAACGTCGAAATAGTATTTGTACGGTGCTGCTTTTGATTTTTCGATGTCGTCAAGATGCCTCTGACACGCAAGACGGACATATTCTCCGGCTGTTATCTTACCCGATACGACATCAAGGGCGTATTGTGTGCAGCGGTCTTGTGTTTCTCCTGCTTTTGCCATGCCTTAATTTGCATATTTTGCAAATTTATTCTCCGGCTTTTGCTGTTGTGGTTTCGGTACAACCAAACGACAACGGGAGGAAACTGTCAATCCGAAATCTGATGCCCCCTGTCTGCACTGTTTCATGCAGCGGTCTTGAATTATCATGAGGCGTTCTCTTTCTCCGTTCACGACCTGTCTTGTACCGACCTGCACACGTTCTTTTTCGCCTGTGTCCGGATTTTCCCTCGTCTCATAGACTGGAACATCCTCCATCAATGGAGTTTCTCTGATTTGTTCCGTGATTTCGATGTACTGTGTTTGTGCAATGAGTAATCTTGCCAATGCGTCGCAATCAAGGTTTGAAATCAGCTTGATTTCGAGTAATTCTTTCGCAATCTTCCGGAATTGTTTCTTTTGTTCCGGTGTCAAATATGACGGAGGTCTCACTTTGTCGCATGGTGCTGTGACCTCGGCGTTTTTCCGTGCCTCAATTTCTGCTTTTGTGAGGTGTTTTCGCCCGTTCATTACAACCAAATCTGTGGGTTGTCTCTGTCCTGCCATGATGCAACAAACCTCCTTTCCGTCAGCATTTCAGTATTTTGTGTCACATTCTGACACCTCTTTCGGATATACCTTTCTACTGAAATTCCCGTGGGGAGTTTTCTCCAAGGAAAAGAGGGGGTGCGACTAAAAACGAATCGCACAAAACTTTTTTATATCCCCCTGCCTCTCGAAAGTGGTACTCAATCAGTGACCTCAACTGTTTTTGTGTTGCTCTCATACTTGCTTTGCTCTGCTTATATAAAGCAGTGATTGTGTTGTGTGTCTTATGGTTGAGAGGTATGAGGTTGAACGGATTCAAACGCTGTTCCCAGTCGTCCTCAAGTTCAATGATATGGTGAACCGGATTGCATGTGAGCAACTCATGCTCGACATATAATGCGTATATATCTACGTTGTCATAGACCTCAATGATACGCTCTCGCATCGCCCGCCATTCCTTTGATACATAGAACTCTGCTGCTCTCTCGTCTCGCCGTGTGTTGTTATATATCATGTGTCTCGACTGCTGCCGTTGCTCACATTCCTCGCACATCTTCATTGACTGCGGAATCAACTTCCCACACCTGCATGATTTCAATAGCATCTGTGTTCTCCTCTCTTGCTGTGTTCTCCTGCTGTGTTATCCACAAGAGGCGGGCAGTTATGCACATGACTGTGTATATCCCACCCGCATATAACAGGAGGGCAAACAGGCAAGAAAAAAGCGACTGCATATCTGCAATCGCTCGTCTCAACTGTTCACGCTAACATATTATCACGTTTATTTTGTCTTTTGTTCACCCACTTTTTACCCCTGTTTTCACCCTCATTTCACCCTGTTTTCACTCCGTTTTTATCATTTTCAATCGCTTTTGCACCGAATAACTTGATTGACAACCTCTGAATCATCACCCTGCACCACTTTTTCGGTGAGTTGCGTCCGCATCCTGTCTCCCTCACTATATCCTCGTATGACATGCCCTTTATATAGACCGCCTCAAGAGTCGTATTTGTACCCCTCACCTGCTGCCTCTGCATCTTCCTTGAGCGATGCAAGAGCCTTTTTCAAGTGTTCAAACAGAATGACCGTCTCTGCACGGCACTCTCTGACCGATTGCAGGAACGCCTTTTCTGCTGATATGTTGTATTTGCCTATATCCGGCACTTGAGAGGTCTCTGATACCGCCTCATTGATATATCGTTCCATTTCACGATAATTCTCAAGATATAGCAAGGTTTTTTCAATGACCGTCTGCTCCTTTTCCTCTTTCATGCTTTTTCCTCGCTTTCTGCTTTCTTCTCATAGGCAGACCGTGCATTTTACGCCAGTTATTCGTGTTTTTGCGATTTTTCGCATCTCTCAAACTGCTCATTTTCAAAATTGCCGTTTTTGCCTGTTGCAAAGTCGTTCCTGTTCGCAAGACTGCCTCAACGAACGCCTCTGCTGTTGTTTCAATCTTAATTTCCGGTTTTTTCGGTTTTTCCGGTTTCGTGACATCCGGATTTGCGGTCGCTTTGTCTGCTGCCGTCTCGATAATGCTCGAAATCTCTTTTTCTGATTTTCCCATCGCCCGAAATCGGTCAATTATGCCTTTTAAGATTCCCATATTATCACAACCCTCCTTTTCGCTTACATAAAAGGCAATTCGCCGTCGACATCGTCCGGAATGTTCATGAATCCGTCTCCTGTGTCTGAATATCCGGCATTTTCTGCCTGTTCTCCTGCTGCTTTCTTACTTTCTGCAAATTCCTGTTCCTCAATCACAACATCCGTCGTATATACCTTTTGCCCGTCTCTGTTGGTGTATGAGCCTGTCTGAATCCTGCCAGTAACAACAATTTTTGTTCCCTGTTTCAGATATTTTTCCGCAAACTCGCCGTTTTTCCCAAATGCCACGCATGAGATAAAATCTGCCGACTGTTGCCCGTCTCTTGCACCTCTCCGGTCGACTGCCAGTGTATAACGTGCCACACACATGGATTCCTGTGAACCGTTCTGCTGTGTATATCTTACATTCGGGTCTCTTGTGAGCCTACCCATCAATATGACTTTGTTCATTCTCTTTTTTGTCCTTTCTTGAATCAATCTCTCGTATAAACGCAAATCATCCGGCGGGATGTCGAGATTCCAGTCTCTCGCAAATTCTATCCCGCCGATGAACGCCTCTTTTTCTCTATCAGTCATTTTCCCGCTGCATAACATATTCATTTTGCATTTTCTGCAATCTGACAAGTCCTTTTTTGAACTCAAGGTCATCACCATTCATGCACACATCGAATATTTTCTCATAGTCGACAATGTGTGTCTTGATGAACTCTGCCTCTGCTGCCGTCCTGCTCTCATTGATGAACATTCCCTTGACTGCCTCTTTTATCATTTCACAATGGGTCTGTTCCTCCTCTGTCGTTGGAGGTGTGGTTGCAATCATTTTCTCATACGCATTGTCAATCGCTCCTGCAATGAGTTCTTTCCAACCCTTGCCCCGCTCTCCTAATAACTGACATTCAATATCCTCGAAACGGTTTCCTTGCCCTGCTGCCGTGATTCTGATGTCCTTTTTGCCCTTTGCTGCAATCAGAATCAAATCGTCGTCGTATGCCTCCATGTAATAGTCAAATTTCGCATCAAAATTCGCATTCGGATTGATGATAATTTCCGGTTGACTGCTGCCCTCTGTCTGAATGCTCACACCGATGTATTTCGCATCTGTTGCCTTTGCATTGATAAATATTGCTTTTAATTCGCTTTTGTTCATGCTGCTCCTCCATTCACTAATCTGTTGAGTAACTGTTCATACATGGTCTTGTATGTGTCTCTTTCTGTCTGTAATCTGATTGTGTCCTCTGTCTTTTCCGTGTTTGCAATCTTCTTGTTTTCCTCAACATAGACTGCTGCATCCTGTTCAATCTCTGCGATTGCGTCCTCATGCTCCTGCTGCAACATCTCAATTTCTTTCTTGAGACTGTCGATTTCCTCCTGCTGTTCTTTGATTGTCTCATTGTATTTCTTTGAGGTTTTCATGTTGCCGTCAAGCTGCAAGGAAATCATGAGAGCAATGTCGATGTTCTCCATTTCGTTGTCTGTACACTCTCCGATGTATGTTCCTACACGCTCCGTTGATACTGAATAGACCTGCTCACACAATACCGTGCTGATTCTGCCTGTTGACCTTATTGTCACATGTGTCGGGAGGTCTGTTTTTGGCTGTGTAGTCATATATACAACCTCAACAACATTGCTGTTCTCATTGTTCTTGTTGTTGCTAACCACTACCGCCGGACGGTCTGCGTGTTGTTCGCTCCCGTTGTAGGATGCCCCCCCTCTGCTGATATAGAACATTTCGCCTCTTTTGATGTCATTCATTGATTTTTACCTCCTGCATTCGATATTTTCATTTTCTGAAATCGTTTCATTGTCAACGATATACTTTGCAAGTTCTCTTTCGTCCATCAAATTATCACAGGTGTTCTCTGTTGCGATGATTTTTCCTAATTGCCCGAACCCGATTGCAATGTCGCATCGTATTCCGTCCATTGTGTAGTTTTCCGGAACATACTTGATAACCATTGATTCAGTCACAACCTGTGCTTTTGATGTGTGCAAATCTGCAATAACCGGAGTGCAATCCCTTAATATCATATAGAGCCACTCCGCTCTCTTTCTTGCCTCGTCTTTTGTCTTTGTTCTGACATATACTGTTTTCACTTATTTCCTCCAATTCTTCAATCTGTATTTGATGATATATACAATCTGCATCAAATACGGGTGTCTCTGTTTATAACTCATTCTGTCTCCTCTATGCCTCGCCTAAACCGATAACGCACCAACCGTCTGACAGTCCACTGCATGTGATGTCATCATCTTTGCAAGTGATTCTCATGTCTGCCGTCTCTCCGGTCGCTTTACCTGCTGCAAATACTACTAATTTGACGACATTTCCGACCTTGAATCCGTCGTCTTTTGTTATCATGTACGGTTTTCTATATTCTCCCGTGTATTCCTCGAATTTGTCCTGCGACACTCTGATTGTCTTTATTTCCTCCGGTGCTGTTGACGGGAGTTTCTGCATCTTCTCCTCCTGTTCCATCTCACGGAGTTTTTTCTTTGTCTCACGGTCGATTGCATCCTGTTCCTCTGAATATCTCTGCTCGTCGGTCTTGTATGCCTCTGTACGGTTCTTGTACTGGTCGCATGATGTACATGTTCCGGTTTTGACGTTGCATGTCTCATATTCGGTGCATGAATAACATATTGATGTGATTCCCTCCGGATGCGGTGTCTCATATTCGTCGCCCGCTCTCACTTCCGGCGGGTTCATGCCGATTTCTGTCTCTGTGTCGGATTCTGACACCTGCTGCCCTGCTGCCTTTTCTGCTTTCATGTCTTTCACATCTTTGTGTGTGAGTTCTCCGGTCTCTGTGAATTTTCCCAGTGCCTCCCGCTGCTCGTCTGCTGTCATACCGCTCAATTCATAAGCTGCGGAAAATGTGAGGCGTTCTCCCTTGAGTTCCTCTTTCCATTCCGGAATCAGATTGTTGTTGACTGCCTCAATTTGTGCAATCTTTGTTTTGCTCACATGCAGCATTGAGGAAATCACATCCCTCAATCGTCCGGATTGCAGGTCATATCCCTTGATTTTCTTTCCCGCTGCTTTCATGCGTTCAAGAGATGCCTTGAGGCGTGTTTCCTCCTCAATCATGTCGGATGTTGTCTTTGTACGGTATGCGTTCGCAATAATGATTTCAACCTGCTCCTCGTCGTTATCCTGTGGCGTTGTCAATTTACTGGTTGCAAGTTCAAATTCTTTATATCCCTTTGATACAAGGTACTTGAGAGCCTCCCATCGTCTTTCACCTGCAACGATTCTATATTCGCCCTTTTCGCACGGTGCATATACAAGTTCAAGGTTCTGTTTCAATCCGTACATGAGGATGTCTCCTGCCAGTTCCTCGACCTGTTCCACACTGTAAAAATTCATATCATTCCGGTACATCTTGAAAATTGAAATGTCCTTTGTCCGGAATCTCGCTCTCGGAGATTCATCAATCCCCGCTTTGCTGTTCTTGTTGAGTGCGTCTTTCACGCTGAATCCTGCTGCCATCTGTTCAACCTCCTGTTATTACTCTGTGAGTTTCTGTTTCTTTGTCTCTGTACGCTCGACGTTGATTTCACCCTTTGCATTCTGTGAAATTGATGCTTTGACCCCCCCCTCGGAGGTTCAATGTGACTTTTGCAAGTCCTCCGGTGTAAATCTCCTCGACTGCTGCCTTTAAGATGTTGACAATGCCCTCACCGCATCTCTTGTCCGGTGCTGCGTTCTCTCCAAAAAGGGCAGACACATTCATCATTGCCTTTTCTTTCCTCTGTTTCTCTTTCTGATACTCGACCGCCTCTGTGCAGTTACATGTCATTGTTGCCTGTTCCTCTGCTTGTGGCTGCGTCAGTTCCTTGTCGGTCTCAATCTGTACCATCTGACCGCAAAACCTGCACTGTGCTGTTTTGATAATGTCTCCCATGCTTTTTCCTCTCTTTCCGGTCTCATGCGACCTCATGCAAAATTATTTTTCTGAATATGCTCTCGAATATCGGAACGGCGATGCTGTTTCCCGCTTGGTCGTATAATGCTTTGTAATACTTGCCGTTTCTTTCCTGTACTGCTTTCGCCCTGTCAAAATCCTCGTCCGTGTACCCCATCAATCGCCAACACTCACGCTCGGTCAAATAACGATAACGTCCACCGCCTCGGTCAATGACTTGTGCAGGTGTCCGGTCTTGTCTTGTCGTGATGGTATATGCACAATCTGTGATAACCGTTGCCCTGCGGATGCCTTTTTCTCCGATACACGCAAGGACGGACGGTTGCGTCACATCGTAGACATCCGGAACGCTTGCATCATCCTCAAGAAATTCCTGCAAATTTCGCATCGGTGTTCTTATAAGGTCATCGAACTCAAATCTTTCTCCATTCAGAACAGAAACCGTGAACACTCGCTCTCTTGCCTGTGGCAATCCGAACTCTCTTGCATCCAGTACCTCGAAATTATTCGTATATCCTAACCGCTCCATTTCAACCATGTATCTGTCAAAATTCGGTCTCATGTACTTTGATTTCACATTCTTCACATTTTCCCATATTACATAACGAGGTCGCCATTCGCCCATGTTCTCAATGATATGTATTGTCTCCCACATGAGGGAGGAACGTGTTCCGCTCCCCTCGTCTGAACCTTTTCCTCTGTTGATTCTGCCCTCGCCTGTGGCTTTTCCTTGATGCCCTGCAATGCTCATATCTTGACAGGGCGAACCGTGAATCAGAATGTCCGGTTTCAGATTCCATCCGACAACCGTTTGTGTTTTATATGCCAATTCCTCACGGAACATTGAATTGTACGAACGCACCGCCTTTTCATTGATTTCCACATAGTCGATTGCTTTCGTTGGAATGTTCAAATTTCTCAAGGCACATCGAGGCGACCCAATTCCTCCGAACAATTCAAGGATTTGTATTGTCTCGTTTTCCATGCCTTACCCCTCCATTTCCTTGAGCAACTCATGCACAACGCATCTGTAATCTTGAGACACAATCCCACGCTTTGAAAATTTCGGGAGCGGTATCATTGCTGTTGTGGATTTCTCTGCGATGATGGAACGGCGAATCGGCGTGACAAACATGTCAAATCCGGATTCTGCTTTCAACCATTCCTCAACCTCAAGAGAGGTCTTGTTTTTCTGTCGCATTGTCATGAGTGCCTTGATTCTCAAATCCGGATTGATGTCTCTCAAGTCCTCAATCTGTTCCTCAAGGTTCTGCAATGCCTCGATTTCATATCCTCCGACCTTTACCGGAGCGATGACGAGTTCTGCTGCAATCAGAATATTGATGACTACCATGTCAAGCAGTCGACCACAATCACAAATGCAATAATCGTATGCATCGGAGACCTCCTCCAACGCCTCACGCATCCTTGTGACTTGATTGTCCTCCGACTTGAGCAGCAGATTCATGTCGGTTTTCATGAGATAACCGTTCGCCGGAATGATGTCAATGTGCGAATAGTCGGTCGGTCGAATCAAATCGCCCGTTTTATATGTACCTCCGACGCATTCATGTTTCTCAAGCAGTTCACTCATGCCGATTCCGTCCGGTTCATATACTCCGAATGTCTTTGATGTGTCTCCCTGTGGGTCTCCATCTAACACAAGCACTCTTTTTCCCTGCTCCTCGCCCAACATGTAGGCGATTGAATCGGATGTCGTTGTTTTCCCGATTCCTCCTTTTGGTGACATTACTGCAATGATTTTCATGTCTTTTTTCCTCCTGTTATTGTCCTGTTATATATAAATCGTGTAATACAATTTCATTTGCAATTCTTGAAACTTATAGTCCGGTGTTTCGTCCGGTCGCAGTGGTGACATGAGGTTCAATTCTTTCCACTTCCTGTGAGTAATCTCCGGAACTGCTCTGAATTTCACAACCTCGTCAAATTTATACTGTTCATAGAGTTTGCAGTTCGTGTGACCGACCTCCGGTGCAAATAATGCAAGATACCCGACGAATATTTCCTCGTCTCCCTTGATGATTCGCAGCATGTCCGCACTCTCTAATATGTTGAGTAAATCTGCAAGTGTCATGACCTGCCTCCCTTGACTTTCCCGTCCTTGAGGATGCTGTTGTTCGGGATGCTCATTTTGTTGTTGAAATCCTCCTCCGGACAATAACACAACGCAAGATTCAAATATTCCTCAATGACTTTGATTGCCTCCTCTGCTGAATAGCAGGTTGCGACAAAATGTCCTGCTGCTGCCATGTCTGCAAGGAACTCTTTTTGTGTGTCCTGCTGCCTGTTGTTGCCGTATTTCATTTCGATAAACAATCCGCAGTAAATCCCTTTCGGATATGGGAGGCACAAATCAGAAACGCCCGCCTTGACACCCATCTGTTTGAATTTAACTGCCTCCTGCTTGTTTCTGCTGCCTCCGTTCGGTACATGGAACAACCACCTCAATTCCGGATAGCGGTTCACATTCCAATTCGCCCACGACACGACATTGATTTGCTCTGTGTCCTCACTTCTCATTGCGTATTTCATATTCATCTGCATTCACCTCTCTTTTGCATATTTCGTAATATTCACATGTCAGACATAAATGTCTGCAATCCTTGACTTTGAGCATATGTCTGAATCTCTCTGCGACTTCTCTCATTTTCATCTGTCCTGCTCCTCCATTTCTAAAATCATGTAGGCGTGAATGAAAATGCTCTTGTGTTTCCTGCCGAACTGGTCTTTTGCCGGAGGCACTTCATGCATATTCTCAATCGTTCTCTTTGCCTCCCACCATCGGCGTGTCTTTCCATCTCTTGAAATCGGCTTGAAATGTACCTTGACCGTTCCTTTGACGATGGAAAACTGGTCTTTGTCTACCCGCAGGATGTCATCGAATCCCGCTGCCTTGACTGCTGCCTCTGCTTTTCTGAAATATCTCTCTTTTGATTCCGGTTTCCAGTCAAATCTCATTTCCCGACCACCTCCTCAATCTCTTTCATTCTCTGCATGATTGCCGTGTTGTATGAATATACATACACGCCGTTGCTCCACAAATATTCCCTTGCACCTTTTTCACCGTAGTTGTACGCTGCAAGTGTATCTTGAATCGTGCCGTATTTCTTGAGCAGGTATGAGAGGAAATCAATCCCGACCCTCACGTTTTGATATGGGTTCATGAGGTCGGTGCATCCTAGATTCTGCATCCGGTCGGTGTGCCATTTCTCATATATCTGCATATATCCCTTTGACTGCCCGCCGTCTCCGGTTTTGTCGAACTCATATCCGGATTCTTGCTCTATGATTGCCAATACAAGGGCATATGGAACGTCATATTGCTTGCATAGACATCTTGTGTATATCTGCATTTTCTCCGGAAAATAGCCTTTGTCTGCATACTGCTCCGGCAAGTCATAGAACACGAATCCCTCAAGGTCATCACTCCCCCAGTCCTCGGACATGGTGTCAAATACCTTGTATTTGTCCTCGATGTTCTCTGCTGTCTGTGTCATCGTCTCCGGATTCTGCATCACTTCCGCTTGTATCTCCTCCGGCTCTTTCTCCTGCTGCTCCGGTTCTTTGACATTGAACAATATCACGCAAAATCCCGTCAGTAATACCACAATCAATGTGATGTGAAACGCATTATACAAACCTGCTCTTTTCAATGCCCGTCTTATCCGTCTTATCCGTCTTTTCACCTGTCGACCTCCTTTTCCGCATTCGTGCATGTATGTAAAACATGCAATTAAAATCGTTGTAGTACACTTTTGCATTCGTGAAATCCATGTCCGGATACCACTTTTTCAGTATCTCCGGAATGGAATCCCTGTCCTTGACCATCTTGTCAACGAATGAGCCTATTTTTTTATAACTGCCTCCTGCTGCCGGACGTTTGGAATGAACGACCTTGATTCGTGGGTCTCTCAATCCCTGTGAACTGTTCCATCTCTTTTCTGACGGAACACGGTTCTTTTCTTCAACGATATAGTTCGCCATGCCGGACAAACCGTTTTCGTCTGTCTGCAACCTGCGAACCTCATTTCTGCTTGACTGTTTCCAACAGGATTCAACCGTCTCCATGTCTAACGCCCCATCCATGACAATGTGATGATGCCATCTGATTTCCGCATCCGGATTGTATGCGGTCACATAGACATATTTTGCATTCGGGAGACCTCTCTTTTTCCTCTGATAGTTGATGCGTCGGATGTACTTTTGCACATTCTTGATTGCTGCATCCACATCCCCGTCCGGTGGGAGATGCTCGTCATCATAGGTCAATGTCATCCAAATATCACGGTCGCTGAAATTCTCATTGATTAGCCTCTCAACATATTTCCGTGCATTCTTATCATTCAGATTCTTTTGAGCCTTGTTGTTGTCTTTCTTGATTGTCCTCCCCTCCGGAGGTACTTCATCCATGCTCCGGAACTGCGGATATATCTCAATTTCAAACTGGTCTCCTGCTGTTATCTCTTTCAGTGCATATATAACTTTCTTTCGATGTTGGAACAGGTTCTCAATGAACCACTCATGCATATCCTCCATCGCTTTGTTATATGCTGCCTCATAGTCATACGGGATATATTGCATCCCTCTTTTTCTTGCCATCTGACACATTCCTCCTGTTATGTTTTCGTAGACTTGTTATTATCTATTACAAGGACGATAAAAGTTCCGAAAACCCTTGATTTTATAGACCTTTTCGGTCTCTTTTTAAGTTGCTTTTTTGTGTCAGATTTGCTATAATATTTCTATCAGTTAGCGACTGACACAATCAGTCGATACAAGGACGACCACTGCAATGGTTGTCCTTTTTCTTTGCTCTCATGCTCATGCTCATGCTCCTGCTTTTACTTGTACCTAATGAAATCATCACCAAATTGTTCATTTAACCAATCAAACACAAAACCCATTCCTAGACCTCGCTTGCTTGGTTGCCACATCCCCCTTTCGTTAAACTCACCGCCACCTATGCAATAGTTGTATAGCTTTTCATGGGTTTCTTTCAGTCTTTGAAACCTTGAAATTCCTTTATCTAAATGACACCCATATCCGCAGAAAATACATCCTGTCCTATCACATCCGGTCGTTTTCAACGGTATGGCATCCATTGCAAAACCAAAATCCGCAAGGCTCATTTGCCCGTTTGTTTGTCCTATTTTTTGATAGTCTTTCACTACTTTTCCGTACACGGATGCAATTTCAATGTGTTCCTGCAAAATCATTGTAAGCACATCCTGTTCCGTCCAAAACGAAATAGGTTTTGACATCGGGCGGTCTGAATCAAACGCATTGCATCCGGTTTTGCACCACCCGTCGAGACGCTGTTTTGATTCGTCTGCCATCGTTGCGACAATAGGTTTCTTTCCTGTTTCCATTTCATATCGCATTGCAGGTTGTTCTTTCATTTTCACGCAGCACCTGTTTGATATTTCAAAAGGTGCTTGCAGTAAAATTTCATATTTTTTATACTGCTGTTTGTACTCTGAATATGAACCGTCCGGATTCAAGCCTTTTAATTTGTTTATGTATGATTGTTTTTTGTCTTTGCTGTGTCTCGCACCATATACGATTTTTGATACTTCTTTGCTTATTACTGGATAACCATATTCAATCAGCACGTCACGAAAATTCATGTCCGGTCTCAATCTTACAAACACCATGTTTATTCCGTATTTTTCGGCAATTCTCTTTGCATTTGTCTCCGCAAATATTCTGATTTCGGGATATTCAAGACCCGTATCGCAAAACGCAACATACAGTGTATATCCGTACTCTTTGCAAAAAACCGCTACCATTTCAAGCAGAACTGTGCTGTCTTTCCCTCCGGAATAGCTGAAATATACATTTTCATCAAAAGCCTCATACCATCCCTTTATTCGGTCAAATGTCATCCTTTTTTTTGCTCCTAATGGCAGCGATTGCATTTGTCGCAGTTCCCACGGCTGATGTCGCCAGTTTTCACGCCCCGTCACCTTTGACGAGGCGTTTTCGTTTATGCGGTTACTAGTTCTTTTTTCTGTTCCCATCTGCGACGCTCCTCTGCTTTTCCCGCTGCCTTACCCTCGGCATACGCAGACATCACCATAATGGTCATTGACTTCCCCTCAAGGTCGTCGATGTTCATGAATTTTTCTGCCATGCTCTCAATCACTGCCTTTTTCTCATTTCTCGTCATTTTTCAACACCTCCTCGGATTCGCTCAATCTCTTTTTCTATGTTCTTTCCGGAATAATCTGCAAGCAGTTTTTCCGAAATGTGATACGTCCAAATTGAGGACATCTGCACCGCCGTTCCTATCGGGAGTTTTCCCTGCTGCATTGCTACCCTCACGAATTGCGGTGATACATTGAGGATTGCTGCTGCCTCTGTCGGCAATATTCGTCCTATATCCATCCTGTTTCCTCCTGTTGGTGGTTCTCTCGGTCTTTTCATCCCGTCCACCTCTTTTCCGGCAATGTACACCGTGTTGATGCTTTTCACATTAAAAATCATCGAAAACCTGTTGACCATCCACGCATTTTCTAGCAGGTGCGACCGCTGCCATGTTTCCCACGGTATCGCTGCACGATGTCTTTCGGCTTGCCATCGTCAGAGTGTCGGTTGCCATCCGGACACTGACGGGGCGACTGTTGCCCCGTTTCGGCTTTAATAATTCAATTCAATCGGCTTTTTCTTTTCGTCGATGCAATCCTCATAATCGAAATCAAACCATGTGTCTAAATTCAAATCGTGTCCGTCTTTTGCCAGTTTCTCAAAATCTTTTTCCTCAAGTGGCTTGATGATGTATTTTCCCGTTTTGATGTCGATGTCTACCAATTCAACATATTCGATATGGTAATAGCATCCGTTCGGTGTTTTTCTGTAACCGCTCCGGTCTCTCACTACCATTCTTTTGATGTCTTTCTTCTTTTCCGGCTGCGGGATGTTCTTGAGTATTGGTTTCATGCTTTTCACAAATTCTGTTTTTTCAAGGTTGCTACTCATGTATAATGTTTCGATTGCTCTGTACTGTTCGTCTGTTACTTCTCTACCTGCAAGGTTTTCAAATTCGGATTTCATCATTGTTTTGTACCTCCTGTCCGTTTCGTTTGAATACATTGTAATTCCGTTTGAATACTTTGTCAACTCTTTTTTGTTGCGTTTGAAAACTTTTTTATTGATTTTTGTCTTTTTCGGTGGTATGCTTTAGAAAACAGAGGAGGTGATTCCAAATGACGCAAGGCGAACGAATCAGAGAATTGCGAAAAACTTTGAAAATGACGATGGAACAGTTCGGCGAGAAAATAGGTGTTACGAAATCCACTATCTCTAATATTGAGAACGGAAACCGGAACGCCACCGAACACATGGTCAAATCAATCTGCCGTGAATTTAATGTTGATTATATATGGTTGACTACTGGTGACGGTGAGATGTTCGTTGATACTGACGACGATTTCATCGAAAGAATTGACCGCATCATGGTAGGTGAGGACGATGCCCGCAAGAATCTTTTCAAGGCACTACTTGAGGCAAGCGACGAGGACATCGCAGCATTTCAAAGAATC
>ENA-OPSD01000860-OPSD01000860.1-human-gut-metagenome-genome-assembly--contig:-NODE-860-length-26362-cov-8.063253_pt1 | contig 26362 bp, 16 predicted proteins | sample MGYA00241453_ERZ501898 | MGnify/ENA primary metagenome ERZ501898 (study PRJEB25962, sample SAMEA2042226) | human gut metagenome | biome: human gut; feature: human-associated habitat; material: faeces... | reverse complement strand
CAACACCGATGATAGTGAAGAGGTATGTTCCCATGCCACCTGTGGATGGAAGGGCACCGAGTTTGGTATCGGTTACAGGAAGAGTTACATTTCGAGTTGCAGCACTATCTTTTTTAAGTGTTACATTATCGATATTTGTATTAATACTATATCCTTTTGGTGCTTTTGTCTCTGTAATCACATAAGTTCCTGCGCCAAGACCTTTTACTAAAACAGTTCCTTCAGTTGCTTCTACATCTATTACAGCAGTTTTGTCAATCATATCTGTGTCAGATGTAACCATTGTATAAACACCTGTATCCGTTTTTACAAACTGAATCGGAGCATTCTCACCCTGTTTTTTAATCTGGAATGTTGCACCTTTCAGAACCTGTGGGTTCTCTGAATCATCAGTTTTATTAATTCTGATAGATCCAGAGTAACCTGGTACATTAGGTTTTTCGTGGGAATTATTTGTCTCAGCTTCATTTTTGTATTCTGTATCATCTGTAATAACACCAGTTACTTCAACACGTACACTCTGTCCAGCATGAAGATTAGCACTACCAATATAATTATCTTTGAAGTTTACAGTCACAGCTTCTGTTGTTGCTAATTTTTTGTCTAATGTATATGCATCATTAACTTTTACTTCAGATCCATTTACCAGTACTTTAATTCCTGTAATTTTCATACCTGTTGGAGTATCTTTGATCCAGAATGCTCTATTTGTTGCATTAAGCGCATAACTTGGGAATGTAGTATCAATATTGAATTTTACTTCTTCACCTTTTGCTACGAATATCTGATCACCATTAACTAATGTTTTGGTAAGCTGATACGCTGAAGATTTAGCATTGATTGTTTTTGCAGCTGGAACGATTAAATTGTTAGCATCATAACCATAAGGTGCCTCACCCATAACATTGTATGTTGTATGATCACCTGTCGCAATAATCATGTACGCACCAATTTTAAGTCCATCAATTGTATATGTCGTTGAATTAGCCGGAACTGGGATTTCTTGCACAGGAGTTGGAAGTGGATTAACACTTTTCAGTGCTTCCCAGTCAATATTAACTACATGATTAGTATTAGTCGCATGATTCTGTGCCCAACTCTCAATAGTCCAGTCACTGTTCGCTTCATCAAAACCAACTACTTTATAAACCTTCAAAGTAGTATTATCATTTGCAGTTAAACCAGTTACGGTAATACTACCCGTTGTAGTTGTTGCTGCTGCATCAGCTGCAAATGCTGTAGATGCCATAGCCAGCACCATAATTGCTGCCATCAGTATTGCACTGATTTTCTTAAATAAATTTTTCATAAGGTTTGCTCCTTTCTTTCTCTGCATTTTTCTTTTTCGCCCTTCATCGGCCATTTACAATTAATGTGTTACGATCTCTTTGCTTCTTCCTCCCTTCGTTTATTATTTATAAACAACAAGAGTGCAGTTGCAAGAATCGCTACACCACTGATTGTAAATCCATAAGTTCCCGAACCACCGGATTCTGGTAAGGAATAAAGTTTAGCATTTTTGATTGTTAAAACTTTATTCGTTTCATCCAAAGTCCACATCTCATTAATTTCTGATGGGTTTCCCTTTTCGTCAACAAGTTCTACATTTCCTAATGTAACTTTGAAATAAATACTGTTCCCTAATAATGAATATCCCTTTGGTGAAGTAAGCTCTGTTAACTTATAAAGACCTGATTTTAAACTGCTTAATTCAATTGTATTATCATTCTTTACTTCTACTTCGCCTACAACAGGATTCCATCCTTTGTTGTCTTTTATTTCTAACATGAACTTGGAGCCATCTAATGGATTATTGTTAACATCTGTCTTTTTCAGATCCAAATTTGTTACTGACTCATTCGTATAAGAAACAACACCATTTACACCACCAGATGTATAAGTATATTCCGGTTTGCTTATGACATCTTTTCCACCTACACCATTACCAAGTACAAAAGTAGCTGACTTAGTATTTTCATTCTTATGTTTTTCGCAATCTGTCGTCTCTGATACAATATCAAATTCCTTGATATAGTAACTTTCCGAATCTTGTCGCTCTGTTACAGTATACGTACCTCTCGCAAGCTCCGGTAATGTAACTGTTCCATTGTTTTCTCCAGCTTTAACCACAACCTCAACAGATTTATTCAAAATTTCATTAGCATTTTTATCTGTTCCGATTACATTGAATGTAAATTTTCTATCATTTGTTTTATCTGTTTCTTTCACATTCTTTATAATCTGAATCTGCCCTTTAATAACATTAATCTTATAAATGCCATATGGATTGTTATCAGGATTTTTCGCTGTCTCAGTTCCCACGAAATGTCCGCCTGTATTAGTTTTACTCGTATCCGTTGATTCTGTTGGAGCAGTATAAGTTACTTCCAGATAATACTCAGTTCCATCATTAAGTGCAGTTTTTATTTCAGACTCATCAATGTTTTTTCTAACATCGTTGTCTTTTTTAAACCACTGTAATTTAATTAATGATGTTCCATCCTCTTTTTTAGAATCTGTTTCGCTTATTGTACCTTTCGTGTAAGATGTTATTCCCTTAGTACTAAATAACTGTTCCCGAATCGAATTATTCATCGGTACTGTATCACCTTTGTAGATCCAAACTTCTTTATCCTTAACTACTAAGTTAACTTTAACATTAACTGTCGGCTGTGGCAACTCAACATCACCATATCCAGTATGAATCTTTGATCCTGGTGATACGTTGGTTGTAACATTGTTTCCACCAACGAAATTGTCTTTGGCTTTTACTTTAATTATTTTATTCCATTCGCCATTTTTTTTCTTGTTTGGTATTGTCTGATCTGTCCACTGGATCTGATAACATCCGTTAACCAGAGATACTGTACCGCCATACGCAGTAGCTGTTACGCCTTCTTCCAGAACGATTGGGAAACCGTTCTCATCCAGAAGATCAAATCTCGAATCTATCACATCCGTAACCGTTGCTCCTGTAATGGAAATGTCCTGAGTGATCGTATTCTGAATATCTTTGAATATGTCTCCCAGCTGCGTTGCATTTCCAGCATTAAATGCACAGTTTTTAGATGCAATTCCTGGATAAGTAGTCTTGCCATATGTTCCACCTTCAAGAAATGCCTTTGCTTTATCTCGAAGTCCAAACCCAATTGTATATACAGTATATCCTTCTTGCTTTATACCTTTTATACTTTCAGTACCATTTGTAATGTTTTCTGCATTCTGCTGCGCAGTAGTGCTCCAACTATTACCAGATCCTGTTGGTTCACCATCAGTAAACAATAATACATACTTAGGTTTTGTATCCCCGCCCATTGTAGCTGCATCCAATTTACTTTTTGCATTGTTAAGACCTACATATGGATCTGTTCCTCCATTTGCTACTAAAGAATCTACAAACCTTGTCAGGTTTTCTTTATTATCTCCCGCTTTCTGTAAATCTTCAGTTTTTCCATGGCTACCATATCCAGCACTACTAAATGCTGTAATACCAATTTTACTATCTGGTGATTTATTCGCTGTATCTGTTATAAACTGTTTTACCGCATTTTGTAATGCTGTAAGTTTCTTTTCTGTTTTTTTCAGATATATTTTGCATCCATTATAAGTTGAATCATCTGCTTTAGTTTGCGACCGCCAATCATCACCAATATACCAACCCGTTCTCCCGTAGTAGTTATTATAATATTGCAATTTCACATAGGATTCATCTTTTTTCACATAGTACAGTGTGTCTATATTTAATCCATCTCTACCATCAGTTGTATTTTCTGCAACATAACTATATGAAACAGTTTTATCATCCATAGAACCAGATACATCCAATACCAACATAATATCCGCTACTGCTTTTTCAGTAGTGGTTATTGTACTTGTACTTGTAGATGCTGCCTTAATATTGATGTTATAAGTTCTCTTATCCCAGTCGTTTACAGTTGCAGTCTTACTGTAATCCATACTGGATTCAATAATCTCCTGCTGTGTATAATTCATGATATGATACAATGAATCACTTGTATCTTTTTCTATCTTTGTCTTGCCATCTGCTTTATAAAGAGTTGCCACTGCCTTCTTATCATCAGATAACGTAACCTCTACAATCCAAGATTCATTTGATGCTTCATATCCATTAGGTGCAAAGTCTTCTGTTAATGTATATGTCCCAAGTCCTAACCTTGTAAAATTAACACGTCCTGTTTCATCTACGGATGTAGCAGTCTGTGATTCATGGGTTTCTGAATTTACAAGAGTAAATCGAGCACCACTTAACGCTTCCTGATCCTTATTTACTTTTTTTAATACAAGATCTGTTGTAGGTACATTCGTAACTTCAGAAATACGCGCGGAAGGAAGGGTAAAGTCCATCTCGCAGTTTGATTCATACGCACCTCGTTCCATATACAGAATAGTCAGAGTATGCTCTTTTTCTTTATCTATTTTTCCCTCCTTATCCTTATCTTTAACATAATCCCATAGATCTACTGTCTTTGTAGCTGCTTTATGAATTCCACCTAAATCGATTACAATGTGCCTTCCATCCAAAACAACCCATAAATCATCATCACCTGAAAAGGTATAATTTAATGGACCTACGTAATCTCCAATTTTAAAAGTTACATCATATCTCATTCCAAAAAAGTAATTGTGATTAACATTATCACTATTTTCACTTCTGGGTACATTGTCCAATGGGAAGAAATTCTGTCCTGCTTTTGCACGCTCTTCTCCGTTCCCATCAATTACTTTTTTAAGTTTATAAGAATCTCCGTTCTGATCAAAAACTAGTTTGTAATCCTTAATGACTCTTCTTAAATAAGTTTCATTATTATTAATCGTGACAGTTGCATCTTGATCTACAAAAAATCCTGGCTCGGGGTAATTGAATTTTACTGCTCCCTTTCCATTTTCCTCTACCCCTTTTAATAATCCTTCTGTCCTTTTGACATTTTCATTATAATCATTTACAGAGGCTGTAATTTTGTTTCCGCCGTCATCTTTATCATAACCAGAATCAACTGTAAAATCATATTGATAAGAATCATAATTGTGATCCATTTTACCTGATGTTATTTTCTGATTACCATTCTCACCCCCTGCAGCATCTCCTAACATATTAAATGAATACTTTTTCCCAGTTTTATTATCAATACCAGCCTTAACTGTATAATCATAGAAAGATGTCGGTCCCTGGAAGTCAGCATTATGCTTTGGTTTATAATACACTTTTATCGTACTATTCTGTACAACTTCAATCTTTGCGTCCTTATTAACTTCATCACCGTTTACTTCTACTTTTGAAACCTCCCAGTTCTTTGCCTTGGTATAATCATTTATCTTTCCGCCAACTAAGATTGTTCTCTTATCCTCTGAATAAATCGCCTTACCATCCGCCTCATTCAGATGCTGAATTGTTACTTCAACTGCTTTTCCGCCTTTCTGCACAATTACATAAGTAGAAAAATGCGTCGTCTCGAACTCAACATCACCATTCTTGGCAACGCTGCCATCCATATTTTCAACGTTATCATTCTCGTCTACGTGATATACATCCGCATCCTTGATCTTCTTCTCATCATTCAGAGATACAGATACCTTCACAGTGGCACCCGGCTGAACCTCTTCGCCGTCCACCAGGAATTTGATATCGTAGGAATGGATCTTCTCGATGGCTTTCTTTTCTTTGATTGCTTCTTCTGTGATCTGGTCTTCGGCTTCCTGGCTGAGCTCTACCGGTGTTACGGAAAGCTCTGCGTTGTCCGGAAGGTCTGCCGGATCGGTAAGAGTAACCTTGACATTGACCTCGTCACTCTTGTAATCATATCTGGTGATCTCAGGCTGAATTTCTTCTTCCTGCACATCCTCAGGCTCTTCTGCCTCATCACTGCTGTTAACAACCTGTGCCATATCACTTCTTATGTAAGCCTCGGTTCCTTCCCAGGAAACCTTGTACCAGGTTGCTCCGTCCTCTGCTGTTACGGTATCCAGAAGTGTGAGCTGAGTTCCTGCGTTTACAGTTGCCAGAACCTCTGCCTCGATAGATGGGCTGACACGAAGATTCGTATCGTCTCCCAGAACCTCGATCAGGCTTGTCTCACCATTCTCATCTGCTGCCGGAACATCCTCCGGGCTCGCAATATCCTCTGCCGGTTCTTCCACCACATCCGGATCCTCTGCCGGCGCTTCGGTAGGTTCAGCATCCGGATTCTCCGCCGGAGCCTCAGAAGGCTCTGCATCAGGAGTTACCTCCGGATTCTCTGCTGCCGGTGTCTCAGCTGCATCCTGCTCAGGCTCGTCCGAAATATCCATTCCGTCCGTAAGCTCCTCTGATGCGATAGACACCTCGTCCTCATTACCGGAAACAGCTTCCGCCTCGACATCTGCTGTCTCAGGAGAATCCCACATAACGGCAAAAACAGCTGCGTTGCCAGTCTCAACCTGAAGTGTCTGGATCTGTTTGCCCTCGTTGACATTCAGAACCTTCAGATCCTCGTTGGCCTGTAAGGTGTTAACATCAGTATCACCGGTACTGCTGTTATAATGAAGCTTCTCAACGGTTACACTCGTGCTGGCTGCATCGGTAAGCTCCGGTGCTGCCGGTGTCTTGTACTCAAAAGTTACTCTGACTCTGCCGTTCGGCTCGACTCTGTTTCCGTCGCCATCAGCAAAATACACATCATACGCAAAAAAACCTCTCAGGCTGCTGCCCTTGTCTGTAGCTGCTGCTGAAAGCTTCTGAGAAACTGTATCATAAGATACGGATGAATTCTCGTTTACGCTGTCAGCCTTCAATGCTGTATTCTGCGGAAGAGCTCCGTCCTCCAGTGCCTCTGCTGTTACTTTAACAGAATCATTTTCATATGTAAGCGTCGATTGCTGCGCCTGTTCCGTTTCCTCCTGGTCAGCGCTGCTTACATCCGGTGTCGATTCTTCGGCCGCTGGTTCAGATGTAATTTCGCCATCTGTAAATATATCCTCCGTTCCATCTCCGAACGCCTCACTCGCGGAGATCGTATATGCACTCGGCATACAGGATACCATCAACGCCAAAGCCACCATAAATGCCAGGAGTTTTCTGATCTTATTATTCCTTAATTTTTTCATACCTTTCCCGCTTTCCTATGTGTGCATTAACGTGTACTGTATTTCTTATTACTTTACTTCTGTTTATATTCCTTTCTCTTAAAAAAGCTTCATGTTTTTAGCCGGTGAGTAAACAGGTTACACCTTTTCAGTATTTTACCCTTATGTGATTGTAGTGTCAATATACCAGGCATTTTTGGTAAGGATATTGACATTATCAGATGCTATCGAGAATCAGTCTTCAACTCCTCCTTCTTAACTTACTCGTTCACTGGTTCTTTTCGTCTGATTTCCCAATAAAATCTGACTATTTGTGGTATTTATTATACAACACTACCAGTTGTTTTGTAAGGCCCGTTTTTTCAAAAAAAAATGCCTCTGTCACTATTTTAACATGAATTTTTTCAGCTCATCCCGCTTCTTGACATTCAGCTTGCAAAAGATATCCGTAAGGTAATGCTTGACAGTATTAATGGAAATCCCCAGATGCTCTCCGATCTCCTTATTGGTCCATCCCCCACTTGCCAGCATGGCAATAGAAAACTCCATCGTCGACAGCTCCCCCGTAACCTTTCTCCGGTTTTCCGGATTATGAAGCGCCATCCAGCCCCTGCTGAAAGAAATCACACCCTCCGTGATCCGCTGATACGCCTCCGGATCCCGGTTCCGGATACAAGCTTCGATCAGCCCTCGCAAAAGCCCATGATGCTCAATAAAAGGCTCCAGAAACCCATCCATCTTCGCCAGCTCCCAGCTCCGGAGCATCTCCTCCTGCGCCTCCTGCTTATGCTTCCGATTGATCGCACACACCGCCATCATACAGTGGATATACGTCATACTGATCGGATACGACCTCTCCGCCATAAACAAAGCAGCCTTCCCCATCCCATAAGCACTCCATATCTCCCCGTTAAGATAAGTATGGTGTGCCATCACATACGTGGCAAAAAGCCTCAGCCCCTCAGGAAGCATCCTGCTGTACTCCCCAAAAGCAGGCATCCCATCCGTAGGCAGATGAAGCAAAACCGCCCCCACATACCCCGCCAGAAGACAGGACGCATAAACATCCTTAGGAACCTTCTTCTTCATAGCAATCTTCACACAGGACTGGATCCCCTCCATCCCCCGCTTAGCCGCCGCCACATTCCCCAGCGTCAGATTAGAATACCCATACAAAATACACGCCGAAAGCTTCAGCTCAATAACCCTGCTGGACAGATACCCCCTCGTGATCTCACAACACTCCTCAGCCCGCCCCGTAAAATAAAAAAGCTCAGCCCGCGCAATATTCCTCAAATCCACATCCACAAACCCCTCAACAACCTCCCGCGCCCTCCCGCGCCCTCCCAGGCTCAAAAGACGAATTCAAAAGCGGCAAAACCACATAATCACACATACAACCCTCTCCCCTCCAAAATCCAGGCAGCCCCCAAAAGACCACCCTCAAAACCAAACCAACAAACCTCCGAAGCCCTCACACAAGCCACATCAACACACATCCGAAGCCCAACACACATCCGAAGCTCTTCTCTCAACCCTCATCAGCACACATCCGAAGCTCTTCTCTCAAGTCACACAAAACAGTCACCAAAACTCCGGATATCAATCAACCAGTCAATCAGTCAATCAGTCAACCAATCAGGCCAACCATCTTTTTCCATAATTATAATCCAAAATACTCCAAAAATAAATTTAAATATTACACAAAAACACCACACCCTATCCAAAACAGCCTCTATCCCCAATCCCCTCACGACACCCCCCAAAAAAACTCACCCCACCCACATCCAGCGCAGCGCCGATGCCACACCATCTCCCAACACACCACAAAAAAACTCAGCCCCTGCAGCCGCCCCGCTGGCAGACTGTCCGTTCGTCCCTCCCCCCATTCCTCTCACCCACACAAAAAAAGAGCCCCCAGGCCCAAACACCCAGGAACTCTCCCAAAACCAAACAACATCATCTCCCACTCCGCAACTTCCTCAGCTCCCTCTCCAACCGATCCGCACGCGCCTTCTCCCTCAACGTATTCGCCCTCTCTTCACTCCGACCCTGTTCAATTCCTTGACTGATCCCCTGTTCGATCCCCTTATTAATCCACATCTGCTCAATCTCAAAACTCTTCATATACGCCACCGTAACCTTTCCATCATCTTTAACAACCCTGACCATCTCCAGCAACTCCCTCAAAACATCATTTACCGCATTCACTTCCCTGGTATCCTCCAAAAAACGAAGCAGCGCCACCAGCTCCTCAGGCACACCCGCACCATCTCCCTTCGTATTCAGAAAAACCGTCCTCAGCCCATCATCATACTCCATCTCCGGAATCTCCTCACACATATTCCGGATCGTATACACCATCCTACCCCGATCAAACGGATCATACGAACAGACAAAAATAACAAAAACCCTCTTAAGCTTCCCGAAACCCTCACCCTTCTTCAAACATCGGCTGTCGATGATCGCATGGTAAAACCGCACCCGCTTCGGCAGATCCTTCAGACTCACAACATCACCATTATTATCCGGCTCAATATCAAAAACAGAAGGATCCGCCAAAACATCCATCAGCTCCTCCTCAGCCAGAACATCAAGCCGCGCCCCGCGAAAACCCTCATCCCGGCCACCAAAAGCCCTCTGCGCAACAACCCGCAGCCTCCCGATCTCACGCCCCAGCACCACCTGCAGCAGCAACCTGCAAAACCTCTCACCAATACCAGGAAACGTCATCACCGCGTTAAACAAAAAATCATCCAGAAGATTCATATCCTCAAGCCGCTTCCTCTGCATAAGACTCCTCCTTTCACTATGATGGCAAAAGAAAAAACCTCACACAACCAACCGGCTCCTCCCCGCCATATTTATACAACCAACCATATGGGGATCAGATAGCCGAACGGCCCAGAATGTTCCCAGATATGTACCTTCAGTATAACCACCACACCATCAAAAGTCAACAAAAACCCTTCGACAAAAACCGCCAAAACCTCATTCCACTGTATCCACCACCCTCCCGTCAGACCACCACACCTCACACCCCCCAAAAAACAGAACGGACAGACTGCCAGCGGGACGGCTGCATGGTCGGGACCCGGTGCGTCGGAGTAAGCCGCTGGTCATACTTGGCGCCTGAGGCTTCTGACGGGAAGGTACTCTGCGGCCACAAGCCGCAGAGTAAGCCCCATCTGTCTGAGCCAGGTACGCATCAGCGTACATGGCGAGTTATGGGGCGCCCTGCACGGCAGAAGACTCAGACGCTTAGTATGACCCGGCGAAACGACCGCACCAGGCACGACCATGCAGCCGCCCCTCCGGCAGTCCGTCCGTCCCTCCCTCCATCCCCCCACACCCACAAAAAAAGAGCCCAAAAAAGGCCCAAAAACGAGGAGTGCCCCGGTAGTGGCTTACCGGGGCGATTATTATGAAAAAAATTGTATGTGTAATGATACAGATACACACCATTACAGCGTCTTTCGTAACGTTCTTTCGAACTATCCCTATACTACCAGACAAATATGAACAAACAATGAACATCTCGTAAACAATTAGCGTATTTGCACAATTTTTTCCAAAACACCCTCCCACAATTTATAAAAACACCACATTCACAAACAAAACCAAAACCCTAAACATTGTACATATTGTACATCTCAACCAAACAAACCAACAACAACCCCAACAAAAGAGCCACAACCCTCACCCTCTAACTCAAACTCCATCTAAAACATCATCAAAAACACCAGCCATCACAAACCATCACCGCCGTGAAAGCATCCCCTTAATAAACTCAATCGCCTTCTCAAAAATATTCTTCACATCAGACTTCGTAACACCCATATCCTTCAAAGTACTATAAGCATCACTCACATACCCCTTGATCTGATCATCACTCATCTCGATCCCACGGAACTTACTGATAATATTAACCAGCGAACTCTTATCATCCTCATTAAGACTCACCCCAAAATGATCCGCAGCCTCATCGATCCCCTGAGAAATCTCATCATCCGTGATCTGGTTAGAATCAAAAAGCCCCTTCACATAAACAATGATATCCCCAACCTTATCCGGATCAGAAGCAAGAGACCCAACCTCATTATCCTTCAGGATCTCCTCCGCCTGACTCATAACAGAACCGGAATCAGACGCCATAACCATCATCGGAGATGTACATGAAATAACACCCGCAATAACCAAAGCTGTAACCTTGTTCAATCTTCTCATAATATTCAACCTCCATACGGGCACCAGCCCTTATTAAAAATTGCCTTTTACTATTTTTAACTATCTTTTACTGCCTTTTTATTACCTCATCATTACCTTTTCGACGCCCCTCAGTATACCACACACCCCCACCCCTCTGTAAACCTCAATTTTCCCCATTCCCACCCACACCATTCAGACTTTATGTATATCGCCAAAAATATATTCACAATATTTTCATATTTTAAACAAACTTTCCTAACATCTCATCAGTAAAATAAAAAATGTAAATTTTTCATTACTTACTTATGTCTGACACCTCAGACATAACCTCCTTTCTATGACAAATATATAGGTCCGGACAGGAAACCTCTCCAACATTCCCGTCCGGAAACGCAAAAAGAACCCGGAACAGCTGCCCGGGCTCTTTTTGCGTTTATCATATATTAATTTTTCTCATCATAAATACAGTTGGCAAGCATCGCAAACTGCTCCAGTGTCAGCGCCTCACCCCTGATATTCAGCGGAAGATCACACCTGTTGAACACATCCTCGATCTCCTCCTTACTCAGGGAAAAATCTCCGGAATTTCTGATCCCGTTCACAAGCGTCTTTCTCCTCTGGTTAAAAGATGCACGGATCAGACGGAACATAAGCCCCTCATCCTTCACATCCACCGGCGGCTTCTCATAACGCGTCAGCTTGATCACCGCACTTCCAACCTTCGGCCGCGGCATAAAACAGTTCGGCGGTACATTCGCAACGATCTCCGGCTTCGCATAATACTGCACAGCCAGGGAAAGCGCACCGTAATCCTTGGTACCGGGACCAACCTGCATACGGTCTGCAACCTCCTTCTGCACCATGACAGTGATCGAATCCACAGGAACATTCTTCTCAAAAAGCCCCATGATGATCGGAGTCGTAATGTAATACGGCAGATTCGCAACCACCTTCACAGGCTTACCGCCGTTTTTCTCATCTGCGATCTTTTTGATATCCGTTTTCAGGATATCGTTATTGATCACGGAAACATTATCCCAGTCCTTCAACGTATCCTTAAGGATCGGGATCAGCGAACTGTCGATCTCCACAGCAGCCACCTCTCTGGCAGCCTCCGCAAGATACTGGGTCATAGTTCCGATACCCGGACCGATCTCCAGTATAAAATCATCCTTCGTGATACCCGAAGACTCAATGATCTTTTCCAGAACATGCTCGTCGATCAGAAAATTCTGACCAAACCTTTTCTGGAAAACAAAATGATACTTTTGAAGGACTTCAATGGTATATTTCGGGTTACCAAGATAAGGTCTGGCCATATTTTTTACCTCTGCTTTTTCTTATTTTCAGCTGAAATCCTTTTCAAAAAGTACCGTGTAGCCATCACGGTCCACACGCTTCTTAGAACGCTTGAACAATCCGCTCTGAGCTCTCTCCATAGCCTTATCCAGCATGGTCTTCACAGTACCGATGCACATCGGCTGATCCTCCTTCTGGTTGATCCCGATCAGATTATACAGAGCAAGCATGCCCATCTGGTCGATACGGAATCCATTCTCCATGGTATAGACCTTAGCGAAATTAACAAGTTCATCGTTTGTAAATACAGGAATGTTGATCATGGATGTAAACTTCTTCGCAAGCTTCGGATATCTTGCGATCAGCTTACGCATACCGATCTTTTCATCCTCCAGGATCACGATCATTCCCTTTGTGTTTCCGGTCATAGCTTCCTCAAGCTCATCTGCTGTTTCCTGGGAAAGCTGGTTTGCATCCTCGATAACAAGGAAACCGCCGGCAAGCTTGGATACGATCTCCGGAATATCCTTTCCGTTGAGATCATCCGCAAATATATAGGCAACCTTGGAAGCCTCGATATTCAGCTCTTTACAGATTGCCGGGATCAGACTTGAGATCAGTCTCGTCTTACCTGTTTCTCTGCCGCCCATAACGATCACATTTCCGGTCTGGGAGGTCTTGTCTGCTGCGCCCATCTGCACATCGCAGAGTACATCAAGCAGCTGTTCCTTCATTCCGGGAACTGTAACAAAATAGGTGAAAAGCTGTTTCTCTTCATCTGTGAGCTCTTTCTTTCTGGAAACGATCTTTGTAGGATCCTTTTCCGGATGGATCGTAGCGATAAATTTCTCAAGCTGCTCTTCCTCGCTGAGCTCCTCTTCCTCATCGTCCTCTTCCATGGCTTCATCAGAATCATCACCGATGAGACTGCTGATAAAGTCATCCTCATCCTCGTCATCCTCTTCCTGGAATTCAAAGGCGTCATCACTGTATTCTTCTTCCTCATCAAGAAGATTTTCCTCTTCCGCTGAAGCCACCGGTTCCTCATGATGAAGCTTCGTTGAAGGCTCTGCTGCCGCCTTCTGCACCTGCTCCTCAGATTCCAGTGAAGGAATCTCCGGAAGCACATCATCTTCTTCCACCGGCTTCTGTACTCCTGACGGACCATTCAGAAACTCTGCTTCTGCAGCCTGAAGATCCTCCTCAGTAACCGGCTCCTCATCTTCATCAAATACGATATCCGGAAGTCTGATATCGGAAGTCTCCGTTACCTCTTCCTCCTGCTGAGCGGAGATCTGCGCCATGATATCCTCGATATCTGCCGCATCCGGCTCCTCCGGAACAAATTCATCAGCCGCAATATCCAGATCCTCAATACCTTCCGGCTCTTCCGTTACGTCGGACTGCTGGACATCCGGAGATTTCTCTTCCTCCGGGATATCGATTCCCTGCTGTGTAGCTGCTGCCAGAATAGTATCCTCCAGGTTGAAGTCCTTATCTTTATCCTTCCCGGACCTGTCACCTACAGATGCCGCAATATCCTCGATACTTCCGAAAATTCCGGACGCATCCGGGATCTCCGCGGAACTGCTTGCATTCTCCGGGTCCACATTGATCATGGACTTCGGGATCTTCAGCTCCGGCATACGGATCGTTGCGGAAAAATCAGGCTTGCCTTCCTCATTGAGCGGAACCCCTGCAGCCTTCTCCTTCATGATCTCTGCAACACTCTGGGACAAAGACATCTCTGTAGCTTTCTCAGCCTCAGCTTCTTCCGCTTCCTGATAAGTCTCTTCTTCCTCTTTATCCTGCAGTTCCTGAGCCTGCAGCTTCATACTTCCGGATGACAGGTTCTCAACACCGGATGCCAGCGGGATCTCATCCGCTTCCTGTCCGGAAAACTCTTCCTGCTCTTCAGAAGGCTCATCCGAAGCTTCCTCACTTCCTTCTGCTGCTTCGATCTCCTCAGAATCTGTAAACTCCTCTGACGGTTCTGCTGCCGCAGCAGTCTCAGCCTCCGGCGCTTCCGCCTGTTCCGTCACATCCTCAGAGTCTGTGGAAACCTCATCCTGCTCTTCATCCTGCGCAGCTTCTTTTTCCTCCATATCCTCTTCCGCAGATTTCTTATGTCCGCCAAAGATATCACGGAATCCCTTGGAAAGCTTCTCCTGGAATGTCTCCGCACTGTTCAGATCCCGCTCATCATCTACCTGGATAGTATCTGTGACCGGTTTTGCCTCCTCATACTCGCCGGATGCTTCCTTGCTCTCCCTGATCTCCTGCGCCTTTTCCGGCGGGATCAGCTTCGGGATAAAACGCTGTTCGTATTTCTCTTTCTCTTCGCCAGTGAGAACACCCATCCGCTGTTTCAGGTCAAGGGCCTTCATCACATAAGTTCCGTCATTGAACCAAAGGATCATCTCATTGCAGAGATCCAGGCACTTCTGCTTGTCTCCTGCCTTGTAATAGAGCTTGGCCAGCTCATAGGACCAGCGCTCCGTAAATTCCTTCTCCTTATATTCCTCAAGAATACGGATCTGTTCATTCAGAGATGCATTCTTCGCTCTGGCGATCTTATATTTCAGTATATACTGGCTGTTATCATTACCTGCCACTTCTCTGTATTCATCAAAGAATTCTGTGGCTTCACTGATCTGTCCCATTTTCAGGGAAACCTCGATCAGACGGTAAAGTATGTTCTTGCCGATCGGCGCTCTGTGGTAGGCAAGAAGAAAAATTTCCTTGCTCTCTTCATAGCGCTTGTTGGCCGCGTAGATCTCGCCCACTACACAAAGGGTACGGACGTTTTTCACACGACGCCAGTCAATGCTGTCCACAATCTGCATGGCGCCTTTGTAATCCTGGGTCTCGACCAGCTTATTGATCTGTCCCAGCTTAACGCGAAACTCCTCTTTATCCAAAATATTCACCAACTTTCCATAATCAGAATCAGTTTACCATATGCATACGGGCTTGTCAAAACCCTTTAGGCATATAAACATGCCCCTTTACCACCTGAAAAACCCTGTTGATCTTGAACTGATGGCTGACAAAATCATCCAGTCCTGTACAGGTGATCAGAGTCTGTATATCGTGGATGCTTTCCAGCAGATATGTCTGCCTGCTGCTATCCAGCTCCGAAAGAACATCATCCAGCAGAAGAACCGGTGTATCCCGGATTTTTTTCTTCACCAGATAGATCTCCGAAAGCTTCAGGGAAAGGGCCGCAGTCCTCTGCTGCCCCTGGGAACCATACCTCCGGATGTCGATCCCGTTGACCTTTACGCAGAAATCATCTCTGTGCGGTCCCACGGAGGTCAGCTTCATCCGAAGATCCCGCTCCCGGTTCCTGGAAAGCTTATCCTCAAACTCCGCCGCCGTCACACTTGGCTCGTACAGGATCTCCAGCTCCTCGATCCCGCCGGTAAGGCCTTTATGAAGCCCCCTTGCGATCTCGTTAAGCTCCTCCACAAAGGCTTCCCGCTTCCCGATGATCTTCTTTCCGTAATCGACCATCTGCATATCCCAGACATCCAGGGTACCTTTCAGCCCGGGGTTCATATAACAGTCTTTGAGAAGACGGTTTCTCTGGTTCACGATGTGATTGTAGCCGGCCAGCTCCGTGATATAAACACCATCCAGCTGACAAAGCTCCGAATCCAGAAAACGTCTTCTCTCTCCCGGTCCATTCTTGATAATATTAAGATCCTCCGGAGAAAAAAACACCAGATTCACCACCCCCAGCAGCTCCCTTGCCTTGCGGATCGGCAGCCCGTTGATGGCAACTCCCTTTGCTTTGTTTTTCCGGAGGTGCATGTCTATTTTGTATGAAAGATCGCCCTTCTTCACCATCATTCGGATATGGGATTCCTCATTCTCAAAGCGGATCATCTCCCGGTCCTTGCTTCCCTTGTGGGATTTGCTGGTACCTGCCAGATAAACTGCCTCCAGGATATTGGTCTTTCCCTGGGCATTGTCACCGTAGAGAATATTGGTGCCCTGATCAAAATTCATCTCCAGCGACTCATAATTCCTGAAATTATTCAGTCTGATGGATTCAATGTACATTCCTTCACCCGATCACATAAATATCTTTTCCATCGTAGGAAATGGTATCTCCAGGATGGATCTTGCGGCCACGGCGGTTCTCCACCTCACCGTTCACCAGTACCAGACCATCATTGATGGCATATTTCGCCTCAACGCCGTCCTCCACAACACCGGCCAGCTTCAGCGCCTGACCAAGCTTGATAAATTCGTCTTTAATTCTGATCTCCAATTTTTTCTCCTCTTATCTCCGGGGTATTTTCTCCGTCAGATCAGTCTTTTCTGATCTTCTGGCGGTATTTAAAATCCCCCCAAATACAAATTTCACCGGAAGGCGGTAATTTAAATACCCTCTTCCAGCAGTTTACGCATAAAACAATTTTCAGAACGCGATCGCATTCCCATGCACAATCGGTCAAAAACGGTCACGCATTTTTGGTGTATCCGTTTATATCAATCCTGATATCTGCCGTCAGGCTGTACGTGCCCTACGGACACTTACATATCCTAACTGCCGAGCTCAATTCTGTTCACAGCTTCAAGCATGTGCGTCTCACACGTACACTCACATTCCCGAAGCTGCTGCGTACATCTCTTGTCCCTTATTCCTTATATTTCCCAGGTTTTATCTGGCCTGATTCTGGTTGATGTTTACAGGAAGGATCAGGTAAGTATAGTTCTCCTCATCGTCACGGATAAAGCACGGGGCTTTCGGATTTACAAGATAGATCGTCACGGTTTCATCATCAATAACACGAAGCGCATCGATCAGGAATTTCGGGTTGAAGCCGATCATGATATCCTTACCCTCTTTTTCAATATCGATCTCTTCATTCATGGAACCCATTGCAGAATCAATGCGCAGCTCCATATCATCGTCTGTGATGTTGATGATGATCGGTTTTTTATCAACCTCACGTACCAGAAGTGTGGCACGATCGATACAATCCAGGAACTCTTTTTTGTTGATCTTCAGTTTTGTCTCATAATCACTGGAAAGCATCTGGTCAATTCTGAAATATTCTCCCTCGATCAGTCTGGAAACTACCATAGTCTGATCAAATTCAAATAAAATATGGTTTTTTGTAAAGTAAATGCTGACCTGATCATCCACTTCTCCGGAAAGGATCTTGCTGACCTCGCTTAAAGTTTTGCCCGGAACTACCACCTTACGGTCAGAATAATCTTTCTTAAGGGGCATTTTTCGGATAGAGATACGATGTCCGTCCAGAGAAACTATCTTCAGACAGTTATTTTTGATCTCAAAAAGTTCACCGGTCATAAGCTTATTGTTTTCATTTACAGCAATCGAAAAAATAGTCTGGCGGATCATTTCTTTCAGTGTGTACTGAGAGATCGTCAGCGGTTCATCCTTCTCGATCATCGGTAAATAAGCAAAATCTTCTCCTGATTTTCCAGGGATATTGAATTTTGCTTTTTCACAGGTAATGGTTGCTGCATATTTATCATCGGTCTTAATGGTAACATCATTATCCGGAAGTCGTCTGATGATTTCATAGAAGATTTTTGCATCAAGAGCAACTTTACCTTTTTCTTCAATAGTACCCTCAACGATGGTTTCAATTCCCAGCTCCATATCGTTGGTGGTAAATTTGATCTGGTTTGTGGTTGCATCCATGAGAATACATTCAAGGATTGGCATTGTGGTTTTTGATGGAACTGCTTTGAGTGCGATACTTACACTTTTTAACAGACTTGATTTGGAGCAGATGATTTTCATAGTGTGTATAACTCCCTTTCTGAACAATTTGTGGTTTTTATAAATATATTTATAGAAAAAATCCGCAGTAACCGCCGTAGGGGGCCAGATTTTGTGAAAAACTCCCGCAGGCCTGATGTTTTCAGGGGTTTTCCGTTGGGATAACTTTGTGTAAAAGTGGTATTTTCGCATGTGAATAACCCGGGGATAAAATTACCGCCGCGTTTTGGCAAAAAAGTTGTACACATCTCTCCACATACAATCAACACGTTATACACCAGTAATGTGGAAAACTTCCCTAACCTTGTGGATTAATCTTCTTTTTCAATATATCAATGGTATTTTTTAAGTTATCGTCGTTCTGCAATTCGTTTTCGATCTTTTCGATACCGTGCATAACGGTGGTATGGTCACGGTTTCCGAGCGCTTTTCCGATATTTTTCAAAGGTGTGGATATGATCTCACGGCAGAGATACATGGAAACCTGGCGGGGCATGACGATCTTGGAGTTTCGTTTATTTCCGCTTAAGTCCGCAGGTGTGACTCCGTAATGCTCTGCAACAACGGAGATGATGTATTCCGGTGTGATCACTTTTTTCTCATCCGGAGAAATAATATCCTTCAGTGCCTGCTCTGCCAGCTCCAGAGTTACTTCCTTTTTCTCAAGCTTGGCTCCGGCCATGACCTTGTTGAAGGCACCTTCCAGCTCACGGATATTGGATTTGATATTGGTAGCGATATATTTGATAACATCTTCACTGATGTTGTAGCCGTTCATTTCTTCATTTTTATGAAGGATCGCCATTCGGGTTTCGTAATCAGGCAGTGTGATATCTGCGATCAGACCCCACTCGAACCGGGAACGGAAGCGCTCTTCCAGGATCTCCATATCCTTCGGTGGTTTATCAGAGGATATGATGATCTGCTTTTTGGCACTGTGAAGACTGTTAAATGTATGGAAAAATTCCTCCTGTGTGGATTCTTTTCCTATAATAAACTGAATATCATCGACAAGAAGAACGTCGATATTTCTGTATTTTTCACGGAATTTGCTCATTGCCGTGTTATTTCCGTTTCGGATGGTTTCGATCAGCTCGTTGGTAAATTCCTCACTGGTTACATACAAAACACGGCTGTTTTCATCGTGTTCCAGAATGAAATGAGCGATGGAATGCATAAGATGCGTCTTACCAAGACCGGCTCCGCCATAGATAAACAGTGGATTGTAGGTATCTCCCGGTGATTCGGCAACTGCAAGAGCTGCGGCCTGGGCGAATTTGTTATTACTTCCTACAACGAAGGTGTCGAAGGTGTATTTTGGATTTAAATGCGCCTCTTCGTAACGTGTATCCTGAACCTGTTTATCATAAGAAGTGTTTTTTTCTGTTTTTTTGGGGAGATCTTTTTCCAGAACGAAGCGAACCTCGCATTCTTCCATGCCTGTCAGTACACAGATAGTAACCTGGAGGGGGATTTTGTAGCGTTTACTGATGTAATTGACTCCGATCGCTGCCTGTTCAGAGGGAACAACCACTGTTATCAGCTTTCCGTCAACCTCATAAACTTTCAGCGGCTTGAGCCAGGTATTAAAAGGGACATCAGTCACCTCATATTCAGATTTGACAGTTTGCAGGATCTCCTCCCATTTTTCAATAACAGCGTCCATTTTTTCCTCCCATGAGTATTATAATAACCCCAGTCTGCGACTGGAGATAGATATCCTTTTATATATTACAATGAAAATGGGGTTTTCGCAATGGAAAATCCTTGAGATTTTGGGGAAAAGAATGTGGATAATGTGGGGAAATTACTGTGGATTAGGGTGGATTAGGGTGGATAAGAGTCCTGGAGGTTTCCATAAGTCGAGAATTGGTGGAAAATGTGGAAGAATTATGTGTATAAAAAAATCCACCTTAAAAATACCGCAAATAAAGGATTTTTTTGAAAACGATGTGAACAAACCCTCCGAAAAAGTGGATAGATTTCCGGTCAATCCACAAGTTATCCACAAGTTATCCACAAAATGTGGATAATGTTACGTAAACCATAAGCGCTTTCCACATAAGAGAAAAAAATAAATACCGTAAGGTGGGGGTATTTTATAGAACCCTTGATTTTATCGGGTTTTTTGCAATTTTTACTTGACGAAAAGGAGGTTTATTTATATAATTGAAACGATGTTCTGAATGATAAGTTATTTCATAACAATTAAAAATAGATAAAGGAGGTGCTTTACCTATGAAGATGACATTTCAGCCAAAAAAGAGATCCAGAGCTAAAGTTCACGGCTTCAGAGCTCGCATGAGCACAAAGGGCGGACGTAAAGTATTAGCTGCAAGAAGATTAAAAGGAAGAAAACAGTTATCAGCATAAGCTGCAAGACCGCATTTATGTGGTCTTTTCTTCTATCCGGAGAAATATCCGCGCAGGCGGAATCTAATTAAGGAGGATTCGTTTGATCAGATCAGAGTCCTTAAAGAAAAATCAAGATTTTAAAGTTGTATATCAGAACGGAACATCGTACGCAAATCGGCTTCTGGTGATGTACGTGCTGAAGAATCAGCACATGAAGAATCGTCTGGGAATATCAGTAAGCAAAAAAGTAGGGAACAGTGTGGTTCGCCACAGACTCACCAGATTGATCAGAGAAAGCTATCGTCTCAACGAAACAGATTTTGACAGTAACCTTGATATTGTAGTAGTAGCGAGAGCCGCAGCCAAGGGCAAGAGCTTTCACGAGATCGAGAGTGCTTTTCTGCATCTTGCAAGAAAGCATCATATAACAGGGAATGAACATGATAAAGAAATTTCTGATTAAGATGATAAGGCTCTATCAAAAATATATATCGCCGATGAAGAGAACGAAATGTCCTTATATTCCCACATGTTCTCAATATGGTTTGGAAGCAATCGAAAAATATGGCGCATTTAAGGGCAGTCTTCTTGCGGCATGGAGGATATTGCGATGCAATCCTTTTTCCCACGGAGGCTATGACCCTGTGCCATGAATTATTTTGTGACTGTTCAGCCTTTTCCCGGGCAGAGCAGTTATCGGAATTTGTAACTGTTCAGTACCTCCGCAGTTAGTGGACGAATGAATAGTTACCGGACTTTTACAATTGAATAAGAAGTCTAGGAGGAAATGAATTTGGAACTGTTTTTAGCAACAAAAACCGGAACTCCTATTATCGGACAGATCGCGTCTGTGATGGGATGGATCATGGATGGCATATATAAGATGCTTGACGGCCTGTTCGGAATCCAGAACATTGGTCTTTGTATCATTATCTTCAGTATTCTTATCTTTGCCTTTATGACACCGCTGCAGATCAAGCAGCAGAAATTCTCCAAGTTAAGCGCGATCATGCAGCCTGAGATCCAGAAGATCCAGAAGAAATATCAGGGTAAAAAGGATCAGGCTTCCATGATGAAAATGAACGAAGAAACCCAGGCTGTTTATCAGAAATATGGTGTTTCTCCAACCGGTAGCTGTGTACAGTTAGCCATTCAGATGCCTATTCTGTTTGCTCTGTATCAGGTTATCTACCGGATTCCTGCTTACGTTGGAAGTGTAAAGAACATTTTTACTGGTGTAGTTGACAACCTGCTAGCTGTAAACGGATACACAGATATCCTGCAGCAGTTTATCACAGACCATTCCATGACACGAGTGCGTCTCGTTATGGACAGTGCCGGAAATGCTACAAGTAACTCGATTGTTGATTTTCTGTATGCACTTTCTCCTTCCCAGTGGAAAGAGCTGGCACAGATGAATCAGTTTTCAGGATTTTCTGATGCGATCACAAAAGCATCCGGCAATATTTCCAAGATGCAGGGCTTCTGTGGACTGAATATCGCAGACCAGCCGCTGTACTATATCATGGAATTCTTCAAAAATCATGGTTCTCTGTTACTTGCGATCGTAGCACTTCTGATCCCGGTTCTTGCATGGGCAACTCAGATGCTGAACCTGAAGCTTATGCCACAGGCTGCAACACAGCCGGCAGACGGAAATGATCAGGCCAGTGCAATGGCAAACTCCATGAAAACCATGAACATGGTCATGCCTCTGATGTCTGCATTCTTCTGTTTCACATTCCCGGTTGGTCTTGGTATCTACTGGATCGCCAGTGCTGTCGTTCGAAGTGCCCAGCAGTTTGCGATCAATCGTCATCTTGATAAGATGAACATTGATGATCTGGTTAATGAGAATATGAAGAAGATCGAAGCGAAGCGTGCGAAGGAAGGACTTCCGCCGCAGAAGATCACCAATCAGGCTCATCAGTCCGCCAAGAATATCAATAAACCTGTGATCAATAAGGGCAACAGCGGAAACAATGGTGCTTCAGACAGAGCACAGAAGGTTGATACTGCTTATGAGAAGGCAAGAAGTGCAAAACCGGGCAGCATCACAGCTAAAGCAAATCTCGTAAGAGACTTTGATGAGAGAAATAAGAAGAAATAATCAGGAACGGAGGGGTTCGTAATGGAGGATTACATTCAGTTTTCAGCAAAAACAAAGAATGAAGCTATCACAAAAGCGTGTCTTGAGCTTGGAACTTCCAGTGACCAGCTTGATATTCAGGTTATCAGTGAAGGCAGCTCCGGATTCTTCGGAATCGGCAGCAAACCTGCCGTGATCAAAGTTCGCAGAATCGAGCCAGTTTCTGATATGCAGGAGATCGATGAACTGGTAGAGTCCGTGAAACTGGACGCTATCAAAGAAGAGAAGAAATTAGAAAAGCCTTTTACTCCGGATGTAAAGAAAGAATCTGCACCGAAAGCAGCTCCTGCAGAGGAGAAGAAGCCGGTGAAGAAAGAAGCTGTACAGGTGGAGAAGGCATCCGAAGAAGCACCTGCAAAGGCAGCAGCGCCAAAGGAAAGACCTGCAAGGGATTTCCAAGGCAAAGCAAAGCCTGCACGTGAGAAACAGCCAAGAGCTCCAAAGGAGCGTCAGCCGAAGGAAACACGTGAGAGAGCTCCGAAGCAGGGCAGACCGATAGAGATCCTCAGCGATCCGGAGAAGATCAGAGAGGTTGAGGAGAGAGCAGTCGTATTTCTTCGTGACGTATTCGGCTCCATGGATCTTGGAGAAGTGGAGATCACATCGAAATACAACACTGCAGACGGCTCTCTGGATGTGGATTTTGAAGGTGAGGATATGGGTATCCTCATCGGAAAAAGAGGCCAGACACTGGATTCTCTTCAGTATCTGACAAGCCTTGTGGTAAACAAAGGCGAGTCTACCTACATTCGTGTAAAACTCGATACCGAGGACTACAGACGCCGTCGTAAGGAAACTCTGGAGAACCTTGCAAGAGGAATCGCCTTCAAGGTAAAGAAAACCAGAAAACCGGTAGTTCTGGAACCGATGAATCCGTACGAAAGAAGGATCATCCATGCATCTCTACAGGGCAACCGCTATGTAGAGACAGTCAGTGAGGGAGAAGAACCTTACAGACATGTAGTAGTAAAACTGAAACGCAATAATTGATGATCCACCGGTAAAGCTATAAGCCGTATCCCGGAGCGTAAGCTCCGTGGGTACGGCTTTTTTGTATGGAACTGAAAATTAAAAATTATCATTGCAATCTCCGCAACAATTCTTTATAATCATTGAAGAGCAAATAACAAAAGATATTTCTGCAGCGGACATCCGGAATGCAGAGATTAGAGCGTATTTGAAAAATCATTCCCGCAATCTGCACGCCCCACTTTGCGGTATATTTTGCCCGAATTCAGTTGCCGTAGCCCGCTACGGCGCCTTCATCCGGACAAAATCTCCCACAAATTGTGACGCACATCTTGCAGAAAGCCTTTTTCAAACACGCTCTAGCATTATAAATATGGAAACTGACAGAAGATGTTATTCTAGGTGAAAGCGTGAATAACACGTGTTTTTTGCGTGTAAAAAGCTTTTCCGGAGTAACATTTTTGCGTTTAACCGGATGCTTTTATCCGCTGGACCAGGATAAATGGCATGGCAGCGATCAGCTGCAGTGTGATATAGCGGATGCTTTTATCCGTTTGACAAAGGAGAGTGAAAAATGGAAGAGACAACGATTGCTGCGATTTCCACAGCCATGAGCGCATCGGGAATCGGGATCGTCAGGATCAGTGGCCCGGAGGCTTTTGAGATCGCATCCGGAGTATACCGTTCCAAGGGTGGAAAAAAATCTCTGAAAAACGTCCCAAGCCACACCATCCATTATGGATATATTTATGATAACGAAGAAATGGTAGACGAAGTACTGGTCATGGCCATGCGCGGACCACGGACATACACAGGAGAAGATACCATAGAAATTGACTGCCACGGCGGCGTTTTAGCCATGAAAAAGGTACTGGAAACTGTGTTGAAAAACGGAGCCATTATTGCCGAGCCGGGAGAATTTACCAAGCGTGCATTCCTCAATGGAAGGATCGATCTTTCCCAGGCGGAGGCCGTTATGGACGTGATACAGTCCAAAAATGAGTACTCATTAAAGAACTCTGTAGGACAATTAAAAGGCTCAGTCCGAAAAAATGTACAGCAGATCAGAGAGAAACTACTGTACCATATAGCGTACATTGAATCGGCATTAGACGACCCAGAGCACTATGATCTGACAGGATATTCGGAAGAATTAGAGCAGATCGTAGCAGAAGAAAAAGAAAAAATACAGAACCTGTTAAAAACAGCCGGAGACGGAAAGATCATACAGGAAGGTATCCGGACCGTGATTCTGGGCAAGCCGAACGCAGGGAAATCTTCTCTGCTGAACCTGCTTCTGGGAGAGGACAGAGCCATCGTGACCGATATCGCAGGAACCACCAGAGACGTACTGGAAGAGTATATCAACCTGCATGGGATCACATTAAAGATCGCTGACACAGCTGGAATCCGCCAGACAGAAGACATCGTAGAGAAAATCGGCGTATCCAAAGCCAAAGAAATGGCAGCAGACGCAGACCTGATCCTCTATGTCGTAGATTCCTCCGTACCGTTAGATGAAAACGACGAAGAAATCATAAAAATTTTGCAAGAGAAAAAGACAATTGTCCTCTATAGCAAGACAGACCTTGAATCTGCTATAGATATAGAGGATTTAAAGAGCAGAATAAACCAGCCGGTGATCCCAATCTCCGCAAAAGAAGAAACCGGGATCACAGACCTGGAAGAAAAAATCCGGGAAATGTTCTTCAGTGGGGAGATTGACTTCAATGATGAAGTCTACATCACCAATGAACGCCACAGGCAGGAGCTTTTAAAAGCACGGGAAAGTCTTTCTCTGGTAGAAAATAGCATAGAAAGCGGAATGCCGGAGGATTTTTATTCCATAGACCTGACAGATGCATACGAAAGTCTGGGACGGATTCTGGGAGAATCACTTGGGGAAGACCTTGTTAATGAGATATTTTCTAAATTTTGTATGGGGAAATAATAACCGCATGGGCTGCGGAGGCCCCGGCCGAATGGCCGCATGGATTGCGGAATCTCGGCCGTATATGCCGCATGGATTGCGGAACTCCGGTCGTATAACCGTATAGATTGCGGCTACCTGTTGTATGCCACATGGACTGCGGAAGCCCGCAGAGGGTAGATCACATTGGAATGTGAGAAAACCGCAAAGGGGCACAAGGCCGCGCCCCTCTGCACACCCCTGGGCCTTTTTTATATAGTGCAGCGATTGTGGAATGCTGAAAGAAACTAACTTGTGCCTGTATGCTTCTGTATCGGCAATTCGACACTGAGCCGAAATGTATCAAACGGAACTTTGTATATTTCTGTAGGATATATTGTTGCATAATATAGATTGCGGAGACCCCGCTGTATATACCGCATAGATTGCGGAACTCCGGCTGTATATGCCGCATGGGTTGTGGAACCTCGGCCGTATATGCCGCATAGGCTGCGGCCTCCGGCTGTATGGCACATAGGCTGCGGCCCCGCAGAGGGTAGATCACATTGAAATGTGAGAAAACCGCAAAGGGGCACAAGGCCGCGCCCCTCTGCACACCCCTGGG
>ENA-OPSD01000818-OPSD01000818.1-human-gut-metagenome-genome-assembly--contig:-NODE-818-length-27366-cov-4.016989_pt1 | contig 27366 bp, 22 predicted proteins | sample MGYA00241453_ERZ501898 | MGnify/ENA primary metagenome ERZ501898 (study PRJEB25962, sample SAMEA2042226) | human gut metagenome | biome: human gut; feature: human-associated habitat; material: faeces... | reverse complement strand
TTTGCCTTTCAATCGGCGGCTGCGGGCAAAAGCCCAGCAGCCTCCTCTTTCAAGGCAACTCACTTCGTCTGAATGGCGCTCGCTGGCTTTTACTTAACATCGATTCTGCCATGTCCGATTTTATCAATTCCGTCCTCGATTGGAGTTTTGGATATGTCCCATAGCATCACCGATAGTACCGTCCTTTTGGGCCATGGCTCCGGCGGTCAGATGATGAAACGCATCATCGATGAGGTCTTTTTAGATACCTTTGGGGCGCCCGAGTTGCTCGAAGGCGACGACGCCGGCGTCGCCGCGCTGCCCGCGAGCGGGCGCATCGCCATGTCGACCGACAGCTTTGTAGTCTCGCCGCAGTTCTTCCCCGGTGGCAATATCGGTCGCCTCGCCGTGTGCGGAACCGTCAACGATGTCGCGACCTCGGGCGCCAACGTGCGCTACCTCTCGTGCGGCTTTATCCTCGAAGAGGGCTATCCCATGGATAAGCTCCGCCAGATTGTGCAGACGATGGCCGAGACGGCGCGCGAGGCGGGCGTGTCCATAATCACGGGCGACACCAAGGTGGTCGAGCGCGGCGGGGCCGACGGCGTCTACATCAACACCGCCGGCGTGGGCGAGGTTCCCGCGGGTGTGGCGCTCAGTGGCGCCAACTGCCGCCCCGGCGACGTTATCCTGGTGTCAGGCACACTGGGCGACCACGGGATCGCCATCATGAGCCAACGCGAGGGCCTGGCGTTTTCGAGCACGATCGAAAGCGATGCCGCGCCGCTCAACCACCTGATTGCCGCCGTTTTGGCCGCCGCGCCCGGCACGCGCTGTTTCCGCGACCCCACGCGCGGCGGCCTGGCATCCACACTCAACGAGTTTGCCCAGGCCAGCGGTGTTGCCATGGAGATCGACGAGGATGCCGTGCCCGTGCGCCCCGACGTGCAGGCGGCATGTGAGATGCTCGGCTACGATGTGCTGCAGGTGGCAAACGAGGGCAAGATGGTCGCCGTGGTGCCGGCCGAGCAAGGCGATGCGGCTCTAGCCGCCATGCGCGTCGCCCGCTACGGCGAGAATGCCGCCATCATCGGTCGCGTGCTGCCACTTGCCGAGGGCTCCCGTCCCGCCGTGCGCGTGCGCACCGGCTGGGGCTCTACCCGCATCCTCGACATGCTCGTGGGAGAGCAGCTGCCGAGAATTTGCTAGGGCGGAATCTCATGAGTGGCGCGATGTCACCTGATATCCCTGGAGATGTTCAGATTCCAAGCACACCCAACGCGTAAGCCCAGTATTATGGGGTGCGTTTTGAAACCCAACGACGGGAGCTTTCATGGCAGCAGCTTTTTCCCATGTGATCTTTGATCTGGACGGCACCATCCTCAACACGCTCGAGGACCTGGCAGCCGCCGGCAACCATACCTGCGAGGCGCACGGCTGGCCCACGTTTGCCGTTGACGAGTACCGCTACAAGGTAGGAAACGGCATGCTCAAGCTGGTTGAGCGCTTTATGCCCGCCGAGTACGCGGGCGACGACCGTATGTTTGAGCAGACGCTTGCCGAGTTTAGGGCTTATTACGGCGAGCACAAGGAGGACCACACCGCCCCCTATGCCGGCACGATCGAGATGCTCGACCGCTTGCGTGCCGCGGGTGTGCAGCTTGCCGTGCTCACTAACAAGGACCACGTCTCGGCGGCCCCGCTTATCGAGAAGTATTTTGGTTCCGAGCGCTTTGCGCTGGTACAGGGCCGTGTCGATGCGTTTCCGCCCAAGCCCGAGGCACCCGTCACGCTACATGTGATGGAAGAGCTGGGCGCCGACCCGGCGACCACGCTCTACGTAGGCGATTCCAATGTCGATATCCTGACCGGCCACAACGCCGGTCTTAAGAGCGCAGGCGTCAGCTGGGGCTTCCGCGGCCGCGCAGAGCTGGAAGCCGCCGGCGCCGACTACGTGGTGGACAGCCAGGACGAACTTGCAGCGCTGGTGCTGGGCGAGTAGCGAAGCCGCTGCTTAACGTAGCTGCGACAATTCTTCCACGCGGAAACGGCATCCTGTTTTGGGGCTCCGGAATGGGATGCACTTTCCGTTTGAGGCGCGTCGGGGAAACGACATCCCGTTTTGGAGCAATATTCCGGGTCGCACTTTCCGCAACCCACCCCATCCGGAAACCGCAACCCACTATTCGGCCAAAAACTGGGCCGCATTTTCCCAAGCATTCGATGCAAAAGGTCGAACTGGCCTGTAAAAGAGGAAAGGGCAGACCTTCTGGTCACTCGGTCCTCTTTGGAGCAGGAAGGGTTAGGCCCGCATGTGCTGATCCTGGACGGGTAACGGGAATGTCGTCTATCTCGTCCGATTCGCAGCCACTTTTCTTTGATTCTAACGAAATGGCAACTTGAACGAAAAGCACCCTTAGGTAATTAAAATCTTATTATGCTTAGCTAGACAACCTTGCTATGTCGTCTCAAATCACATCGCTTAGCTTGGTTTAGCCGCTTAAACCATCTAAAGAACCGTTCAATTTGTTGCTCAACAAATTGAACGACCTCGCTGCTACCCTAGGTTTCGTCCAACCTTTATCAAATCGAAAGGACGAAACGATGGAACCAGAGATCACGCCCGAGAACTCGCATAAAAAAGCGCCCGTTAAGGCCATCGTCATCGCGGCGGTCAGCGCCATTGCAGTGTTGGCAATCGTTTTCGCTGTCATTATCCCCCGAGTCAAATACTCTCAAGCTCAAGCTGCTTTCGATGAAGGCAATTACGCACTTGCAGAGCAATTGTTTAGCGAAACCCATTACAAAGACGCTCCAAGCCAGGCGACACTATGTCGAGGAATGGCGTTCTTGGAAAATGGCGACTACCAAGACGCAATTGACACGATTGAAAAAATGACCGATAAGACTCAAGAAAGCAAAGCATGCTACGAAAAGGCCTGCTATCTGCGTGCCAACGAGCTATTCGAAGACAAGGAATATGAAGAAGCTACCGGCTATTATCAGAAAGCCAAGTCCTATAAAGATTCGAAAACTCGTCTAGCAGAAGCCGAGCGGCTAGCACTCCAGCAGAAGACTGAAGATGAATGGGGCAACTTCGTCGATGACGCCTACGATGCGGCATACAGCGTCATGGAAACTCTCTGGGAAGAACTCCCCGACGTTGAGGGTTATTACGATGACAATTTAGATGATCTCTCATATACATTCACCGTCTCAGACCCAACAGGAAAACTGTCCGAAGCGTGGGACAGCAATGATCAAAACGTTAAGGAAGCAATTCGTTCGATCACAGACGGAATGGATGGACTTAGCCGTGATTTTCAGGCAATCGGTCGAGACCATGGCCTCGACGGCATCACCTGCACCGTCCTACTCGAATCCAATGACACAGTTCTCTACGAGTCCATCAACGGAAAGTCTCAATAGCAAATCGCGTCAAAAAACCCAACACCCTCATAAAAGGAGAATTCAATCATGTCCAACCCAGAGAGCCCCTTTATCGAACGATGACCGTTCGTTAAGGCGATCGCATGCACCGCTCTTTCCGCATCCGCTGTCTTCACTTCAGGTTGCGCCCTATTTGACGAAAAGACAGCAACCGCAAAGGCTCTTGTCGGGTATTACGAACTGTCTGAAGCAGACGGAATTTCTGCTGATGTTGCGCACGCCTTCAAAATGCGAATTGTCTCTGAATTCAAATCAGACGGCACCGGCATCATGCACGTATTTCAATCGGGGGAACCGAGTCAAGAAGCTGAATTCTCTTGGGAGGCAACCGGCCGTGACGAGGCGAAGTTGACCGCAAATTCAACTGAGTCCACCGTAAAGATCCAGGACGATGTCCTTGAAATCACCTCTCCTGATGATGAAGTCACTCTATGGGACCCCATCACCGAGAGCGAGCTTGACGCCGCACTCGCTAAAGACAGCAAAAACTAAGCGAAAGCGGCCTAGGGCCACCTGCCCAAATTGAACAACAACCATGCCCATGAAAGGAAGCAGCATGACTAAAACTTGCCCCAATTGTGGTGCGGAACTAAAGGATTCGCAGCGATTCTGCTTGGACTGCGGAAAAGAAGCGCCAGCTCCAAACGTCAACGGTTGCGCAGTGAACAATCTTGGCGAACAGACGGCCAATCATCTTGATAATCCAGCCGCGAGCGTTAAAACTGAAGCGGTTGTCGAAGAGGAAGCTCAAAAGATTCCCGAAGGCGCCATGAAGACCGAGCAATCAACCAGACCAACCGACACCAATGATACGACGACATGCCAGACCAATAATAATTCAGACAATCAAAAGCCGATTGCCCCTAAAACACTCATGGACAAGGTCGAGGGCAGTGCTTTGAGCGATATTACCCAAAAGATAAATAAGCATGAGATTGCCTGTCGTGCGGGAATCGTTCTTGGTATTGTTTTCCTTTTTGTCGGCATGAGCATAATCGGAGGGGCTCATGTCTCCATTTCAGCCCAAAGCGTCAGTTCGATTACTTTTGGTGCAGATTTCTATACTGAGCAGTACGGTGTAACAGCAGATATTCTTTCAGAGCTCAATAGCATTGCGCTGGGCATAGAGCAAGGTCTGAACCTAATAATACGCGCATGCGGAGCAATCATTTGTTCCCTTGGTGTGTTGACCTCGGTCCTCTCTGCCGAACGCCTATTCGCCAAGAAGCAGGCGTAGCAGAAGCCATGTTTTGTCCAAGCTGCGGCCATAAACTTACTAAGAATCTTGCGTATTGCGAAAACTGCGGAGCTCCCGTTAACAATTCCCATCAAACAACTAGCTCCGATTGCAACAACAAAACTGTTTCGACATGCGAGCACAATTCACAAGCCCCATCGACATCGATTAATCCTGAGCCCACCGCAGGCGTAAGCGGACCCGTTAAGCAATCTGGTCACACAAAACGAAATATCATCATTGCCCTCGCGATCTTCGTGGCGATAGCAATCGCCGTCGCCGCATTCGGCGGTACGCAAAAACCACCGCGCCTCAAATCGGCTTCCAGCCAACAAATAGGCCCTCTTGCTGACGAATGGTGTGTCGGCACCTGGTATGCAGCAGGAATGACCACGACCGGAGCCGATGATTTAGTCTGGGGTGACTTCAGCGGCACAACGCTAAGCGTCGACGCCGATGGCAGTGGCATCCTCATTTTCTCCGATGATGACGACGGTCCGTACAAATGCACGGTCACCAAAGCAGGAAAGCAAAACGGAATTACAACATACACGTGTACCTTTGACTTCGATGAGGGCATGACCCCTGCAACGCTCTTTGCATACGACGATCCCATCGAAAATGATTCGCTCGTATCCCTTATATTCAACGAAGACCCCAACTTTATCTTGACCTTTTGTAAAGATAAATCCACGGTCCAAAATCATCCTTGGTCGCAATTGGATTCCGGCTCCGCTAAAGGGCATTCGGGCACCGACAATTTTTCGAATAGTTCCTCGGCAACTATGGGAGAGCGCAACGCACTAGGGAAGGCAAAATCCTATCTCGACACAGTTGGAGGCTTCTCGGAATCTGGCTTACGCGACCAGCTTGAGTTCGAGGGGTTTGAAGCAGATGAAATCAGCTACGCACTGGAGCATTGCGGCGCAGACTGGAATGAGCAATGCGCCGAAAAGGCCCAGCGTTATTTGGATTCGATGAGCATGTCACGCTCCGAGCTCTACAGCCAACTCGAATTCGAAGGGTTTACTTCAAGCCAAATATCTTATGGCCTATCGAAGGTCGGTTATTAACGAATCAACAAGGAGAGAATTAGATGACAACAGCTGCAAAAAAATACTGGCTCATCGGAGCCCTATGCATTTCACTTCCACTCGCGCTGCTCATGGGGGGGCTGTTCAATTGGCGGACCAGATGAAGAAACGCAGCATGTCATTGAGCTGATTTCAAAAATCGATGATGTCTCTTTGCAGACGGCCGCAACAATCGAAACAGCCTCGGACGCCTTTGATCAGCTGGATGAAAACCAAAAAATAAGGTTGAAAACCGGGACAAATTGAAAGCTGCGGAGAAAAAGCTCGATGAGCTCATGGCCCGAAGTGTCGACGATGAGATTAAAGCCATTGGGGAGGTCTCGCTCGATAAGGAAAAGGCAATCTCCGATACCCGAGAAGCATACGACGCCTTAAGCTTAAGCCAGAAGAAGCTCGTGGACACCAGCGATCTAGAACACGCGGAAGAGCAGCTTGCGCAAATCAAGAAACAGTTTTCCGTTGGTCAGACCGTCAAGACCGACAAATGGAACATCACTCTAACATCTGCCACAGTCACCGACACGCTCGAATCCAGCGAATCCCGGACTTATTGGGAAGTCGAACCCGGATACGCCTTCATGATTCTCGAATTTGACGTGACAGCTTTGACCTCAGATAAGCTACCTGTCGACGAGTATGCAATCACAGACCTCGTTGCCGACTACAACGGCGACGATTATTCCAATTGGACAATACAGTACATCGCGAATGAACTCTGGCTCTATATTCGCAATACGTATTTCGACGCAAACCTGCCCGAGCACCTATTTGTCTACACATATGTCCCCGCCAGCGCCATAGACGGAGGAAGCCTAAAAGTCGACATGAATCTTGGCGGCGAAGAAAAAACGGTCGTGATTCGCTAGACATAGGAAGCGGCCATCAGTAGCGCAGGCGCGCGCCAGTGATCCAATGCAAATATAAAGGGAGGGTCGTCCAAATGACCCTCCCTTTATCGCATGGACATCTATTCACGCAGCTCTATCCTTGCATCGCGCTCATCATTTCGGAGATATTGGAGTCATCCCCCGACCATTCGTTATCATCGTTTGCAGAGTACCTGAAGGTAGCCTTGGTGTCTTTAGGCTTAGCGCTTTTGGTCACATCTATCATCACCTGGCCGGCTATCTTGTACAACTCATCTTCGGAAGGCGACCCATCGAGCGCGGCGACCTTCTCTTGGAATTTGGTGGCAAAATCCCCTTGAATTTGATTCATTGACTTACAGGTGATGGTCACTTCAGCAGTGGCGGTACCCTTATCTTCATCGACCACAATGTCGCCGATTTTATAGTCGAAACCCTCGAGATAGCTCTTGGCATAATCCCCAGTATCGATGTCGACCTTTTCAAACTGCCACCTTGTCTAGGCCGTCTAGAAACGCTTCATTGTTGTTTTTAATCTCATCGAGCTGATTGGCCAGGTCTTCGGCAATAAGCTGCTCGACCGTAGGACCGCCGCAACCGGAAAGAGCGATTACGCATGCAGCCACTAAAACCACCAAAGGCATTAATAGTAGCCTCTTTTTCATGCCATTACCTCCAAGCAGTCGCCTCACGTTCTTCCACGCGAGCAACTTATCGCGACACTCAAAAATATAGTAGCGAAACCCATCCCGTTCAAGCAACGCTCCAAAAGCGTCATCGGTTCGATTTGACAAGTAAGCGGCCCGCGCAACAGCCCCCTGCAATAAAATGCGCCTACTCGGCCTACTAAAAAAGGGTGGCCGGATAACCCGACCACCCTTGTGCATCTTCTGGATGCCGCAGGCTACTTGCGGACGACCTTAACGATGGCGTCACCGGCGGCGACGGCAGACTCGGCCTCGACGGCGAGCTCGACATCGGCAAACTCGGCGGTGTTGGACACGGCCACGACGACGCAGTCCTTGTAACCGGCGGCAGCGATCTTGGCGCGGTCGATCTTGAGCAAGGGCTGGCCGGCCTTCACGACGTCGTCGGCCTTGACGAAGCCCTCGAAGCCGTCGCCATTCATGTTGACGGTATCGACGCCAACGTGCACCAGAACCTCGATGCCGCTATCGGACTGCAGGCCCACGGCGTGACCCATGGTGACGGTCACCTTGCCGTCGCAGGGAGCGTAGACCAGGTCGTCCTCGGGCCACACGGCGCAGCCCTTGCCCAAAACCTCGCCAGCAAAGACGGGATCGGGCACGTCGGCCATCTTGATGACCTTGCCCTTGACGGGCGAACACAGCACGTCGGCGCCGGCAGAAGCAGAAATGGAGGCCGGAGCAGCGGCAGCCACGGGCTCAGCCTTCTTCTTGAACATATCAAACAGACCCATACGTTTTCTCCTCTTGATTAAGCGCAACGTTATGCGCATACCTATGGTGATTATAGTGCCAAATGGCCAAAATGCTAAGGCGAGGGCCCGAATCACAAGCCCTTCCAAGCCCTTCCAAAACCTTTTCCCATGGGGACTCATATTGTCGATTAAGCCTCGATAAGCCCCAGGTGAACAAAAGCGTTCCAGATGCCGTCGTCATCGACGTCGGTGGTCACGTAGTCGGCGGCCGGTCCGGCGTTCGGCGGAACGCCGGAGCTCAATTATTCCAAGCCCTCGGCGCCGTTGGACTTGATGATCTTCTGGTATGCGAAGAAGCTGTCCTTGCGGCGGCGCTCGTAGGTACCGGTGCCGTCGTCGTACTTATCGACGTGGATGAAGCCGTAGCGCTTGCGCATCTCGCCAGTGCCGGCGGAAACCAGGTCGATGGGACCCCACCAGGTGTAGGCAATCAGGTCAACGCCATCGGCAATGGCCTCGCCCATGGCCTTGATGTGGCTCTGCAGGTAGGCGATGCGATACGGGTCATGGATGGAGCCGTCCTCCTCGACCTCGTCGTAGGCGCCCATGCCGTTCTCGACCACCATCAGCGGAATCTCGTAGCGGGCGTAAATCTCGTTGAGGGCGATGCGCAGGCCCAGCGGATCGATCTGCCAGCCCCAGTCGGTGGACTCCAGATAGGGATTCTTGCCGCCAAAGGTCATGTTGCCCTCGGTCATCTCGTGGTCCTTGTGGGTGCCCACGGTGCCGGACATGTAGTAGCTAAAGGTGTAGAAATCAACCTTGCCGTCGGCGATATCCTGCAGGTCGCCGTCCTCCATCACGAGCTCAACATCGTTCTCGGCCCAGAAGCGCTTGGCATAGAACGGGTACTTGCCGCGCACCTGCACGTCGGAGCAGTACCAGTTCATGGTATTCATCTCCTGCTGCGTGGCGAACACGTCGGCCGGATCGCACGTGGCGGCATAGGAAAGGATGAAGCAGTCCATGTTGCCCATCTTAAACTGCGGGTAATGCTCATGGGCATAGCGCACGACGCGGCCGCTGGCGACAAACTGGTGATGCAGCGCCTGCATACGAGCCTGCGGCGTGGTGTGGACCGCCGACGCCGGACCCTCAAAGCCCTGAATCATGCTGGTCTCAAAGAGGTTGCCCATGTCCTGAGTACCGCAGTTGATCTCGTTGAAGGTGAGCCAGAACTTGACCTTGTCCTGATAGCGGTCGAAGACGGTCTGGCAGTACTTCTCAAAGAAGCCGATGAGCTCGCGGCTCGCCCAGCCGTTGTATTTCTCGACCAGGTGATAGGGCATCTCGTAGTGCGAAAGGGTCACGAGCGGCTCGATATTGTGGGCGCGCAGGCAGTCGAAGACGCGATCGTAGAAGGCGAGGCCGGCCTCGTTGGGCTCAGCGTCGTCGCCGTTGGGAAAGATACGGCTCCAGGAGATGGACATGCGGAACATATTGAAGCCCATCTCGGCGAACAGCGCGATGTCCTCCTCGTAGTGGTGGTAGAAATCGATACCGTCATGATTGGGGTAGAAGCGGTTGGGGTCGATATCGGTCGTAATCTGACGCGGCTCCTTGTAGCTGCCGCCCAAGAAATGGTCGTCGACGGAAGGACCGCGGCCGTCCACGTTCCAAGCGCCCTCAAACTGGTTGGCAGCGGTGGCGCCGCCCCAATAGAATCCCTCGGGGAACTTGATGTTTGCCATGAGCATCTCCTTTGCATCGTGGGTCGATAAGCCGAGTATCGCCCACGCGCGGGACGGGCAGAAGCGGGCGCACCAAACCCGACACTTCTTTTCGCCTTTGTGCCCCGTCACCGCCCCGCCCCTGACACTTCCTGATACCTGCCAAAAAGGGACAGGTTTATTTTGGCAGGTTTTATCTGGACAAACGCCGGCGGTAGACGGCCGGCGTGCAGCCATAGCGCTCGGCAAACTTTTTGTAGAAGAAGCTCATGTTGGCGTAGCCGGCCTCGCGCGCCGCGGTTTCGGCAGTGGCGCCGGCGTCGAGCAATGTTGCCGCGCGTGCCAGGCGGCTCTCCTGCACGAGCTGCATAAACGTGCGGCCCGTCTGCCGTTTGAGCAGCGCGCTTGCGTAGTTGGGACTCAGATGCAGGTGGCGAGCTACGTCCTCGAGCGTACAATCGCAGGCATGGCGCTCGATGTAGCTCACGGCGGCCGCGACCTGCGCCGAAGGCAGCGTGGGCATGTCCGCCTGCAGCAGCGATGTCTCATAGCTTTGCATAATTTCGACCAGCAGCAACTCAAACAGCCTCGACACGATCTGGGGACTCGCCGCCGTCGGCTCCAGAAGCTCGCACAGCATCTCCTGCATATATCGGCGCACGCGGCGGCTGTTGCCCGTGCGGAAATGCACATGACCGCGGTGGTCGGTTTCGTCATTGAGGGCATTGATGAGGAACTGCGAGACGGCGCTTGACGGCGACAGGCTCTGCTCTAGGCTGCGGCGCAACATCACCCGCGAGATGACGATGCTCAGCATAATGTCATGCTCGCCGAGCTCGCCTACGGCATGCGGACAGGCCGCGTCGAGCAAGAGCACCTCGTTTTGGGCAAGCGTGAGCCGTGCGCCGTTGACGACCTGCGGCGCATGCCCTCGATAGACATAGCTGATTTCGACATAATTGTGCACATGCTCCGGCACGGGGTTAAAGCGCGAGTTGCGCACGATTGACAGGCCCTCAGGCATGCCTTCTTGGTGCAGGGCTCGCGTCGGGTCACCGATTTTATGGATATGTTTTTCACCGATATTCTGCTGATGACCCGAACTGAACGCATCGTTCCAGTCATAGCGGGTGCCTGCGCAGTAAGCGCGCTCGCTGTCGGTCAGCTTGAGCAAAAGATTGTCCAAACGTGCGATATCCATATCGCCACCATCATTGATTTGGTCATATTCTGCCGTGGTTTTGATATTAGCAGAAGTGTGCGCGCGACGTACTCTGACTTCAATCGATTTAAAAGGTTTGTTTTAGAGGAGTGGATATGGCGGCATACGACAACCATGTGCTTCCGTTCTTGTGGCTCAAGGGCGAGGCGCGCGAGACGATTACCGAATACTTAGAGCAGATTGCCGGGGCGGACATCCACGAGGTCTGCCTCGAATCGCGCACGCATCCCGAGTTTTGTCGCGACGGCTGGTGGTCCGACCTGCGTTTTATCATTGGCGAGTGCAAGCGCCTGGACTTGAAGATCTGGCTGCTCGATGATGCCCACTTTCCCACGGGCTACGCCAACGGCGCGCTTGCAGGCGAGGATGTAGACCCCGCGCTCAAAAAGACCGTGCTTAAGCATCACACGGTAACGGTCGTCGGTCCCCAGCCGTCCACGACCATTAAGCTCGGCAATCTTATGGATCCCACGGAGCGCTTTGTGGGCACGGCGACTTTCGACGCCGCCGGCGCACCGCTCGACCTTGAGCTCGCCGTTGAACAGACCGAGGATGGCACTCCCGTCCGCCTGCGCTTTGACGCTCCTGCCGGCATCACCACCCTCGAGCTCTACGTCACCAGCCAAAAGACCGGCTTTCGCGATGAGTACATCAACATGGTCGACGCCGATTCGTGCCGTATGCTCATCAACGCCGTCTACGAACCCACGTTTGAACATCTGGGCGACGAGTTCGGCAAGACCATTCTGGGCTTCTTTACCGATGAACCGGGCTTTATGAACGAGAAGGGTGCGACCCTCGAAGACGCTTCCACCAGCAGCTTTATTGGACGCGGCGATATGGCACTGCCCTGGTCGGATGAACTTGCCCGCCGCTTGCACGAGGAGTTGAGCGCGAGCTGGCTTGCCGAGCTCCGCGGCCTTTGGACGCGCGACCCCGCCGGCGCTCGGGTCCGCCACACTTACATGGACATCGCCACGCAACTCTACCGCGCGTGCTTTGACGAGCAGATTGGTGACTGGTGCCGCAAGCGCGGCGTCATGCACATCGGACATGTGATTGAGGACAAGAGTTGCCACACGCGCCTGGGCCAGGGCGCCGGACACTACTTCCGCGCGGTCGCCGGGCAGGATATGGCGGGCATCGACGTTGTCATCAACCAGCTTGCCCCCGGCGTCGACCACGGACGTTACAGCTACTTCCACGGCGCGTGGAACATGGAGTTCTTTACCTACGCGCTCGCCAAGTTGGGCTCTTCGGCCGCACGCCTCGACCCCAAAAAGCAGGGGCGCTGCATGGCCGAGGTCTTTGGCGCCTTCGGCTGGCACGAGGGCTTGCGCGAGATGAAATGGATCGCCGACCACATGCTCGTCCGCGGTATTAACTGGTTTACGCCGCACGCGTTTAGCATGGCGCCCTTCCCCGATTGGGACTGCCCGCCGCACTTTTACGCACACGGCAACAATCCGCAATGGCCGCACTTTGGCCAGCTCATGAGCTATATGAACCGTACGGCAACGCTGCTTTCAGGAGGCTATGCCATGCGCCCCGTTGCCATCCTGTACCATGCCGATGCCGAATGGGCCGGCAACGCCATGCCTATCGAGCGCGTGGCGGCAGAGCTCACGCGCGCGCAGATCGACTTTGATTTTGTGCCCGCCGAGGCTTTTGAGGATGAGGACCGTTACGAGGTTTCGATTGCCGACGGATTGCTTACCGTAAACGATTGTCGTTACCAGGCGTTTGTTATGCCAGGAGCTTCATTTATTGGCGCTGCGACGGCGGAGGCAGTGAGACGCATGGCGGATGCAGGCGTTATGGTGTTTGCCGTCGACGAGGTGCCCGGCACATTCTACGATACCGATGGCGCGATCGAGCTGGGAGGGCTCGTCGCAACGCCGCTCGCCGATGTCGCCCGCGCGCTTGCAAGCGCGGGACTGCAGACCGTTGTGCCTGACACACCGCAGCCTTGGCTACGCGCACTTCGCTACGAGCGGGTGGGCGAGACCTACGTTATGCTCGTCAACGAACACCCACGCGAGCGTATCGACTGCACGGTTGCACTTGCGACAGGCGAGCGCCTTTGCGGCACGCGGCTCGACCTGCTAAACGGCGCCGGGCCCGTTGCGTTTGACGGTGCGTTGGAGCTCGCACCCTTCGAGAGCTGCATCGTTGTTTTGGAAACGAGCAGCAAGAATGCGCCTGGAGACGGCGCAATCGACGCTGATACGTCGCTCGGCCTGCGCATCGAAGGCCCATGGACCGTCGCCCTCTCTCCTGCCGGCAGCAATGGCGCCTTTGGTGAATCACAAAAGCTCAAGCACCTGTGCAACCTTACAGCCGATCTGTTCACCGGCACCTGCGGTACCTACCGATATCATGCGTCGTTTGAGCTGGCCAACGATTGCGCCGACGCCACAATCGACCTGGGAGACGTCTACGAAACCGCGACGCTCACGCTCGATGGACGCCCGCTCGGCACACGCATCTGCCCGCCCTATCGTTTTGCCGCCGGCGCACTTTCTGCCAGTGCGCATGAGCTCACGATCGACGTCATCAACACGCTCGACCATGCGATCCCCGACATTTTCGCCCTCACCGAACCCGTCGCCCCCAGCGGCATCCTCGGCCCCGTTACCCTTTGCGGGCAAAACCTGCCAAAATAAACCTGTCCCTTTTTGGCAGGTTTGGCGAGTGTGGGAGTTCGTATGGATATCAAACGCAAGATCACCGAGGCGCAGGGCCTCACCCCCACCGAGCAACAGCTCGGCATTGCAGCCCTTGCCATCGGTCAGGACATCCGCGGGCTTTCTATTAAGGAATTTGCCGCGCGCACCAACGTTTCGGTCGCGAGCGTGCATCGTTTTTGCAAAAAGCTCGGCCTCGAGGGCTTTAAGGATCTCAAGGTCGAGCTTATTCGCTTGGCAACCGAGGCGGGAAACCGCCGCGACGTGGACATCAACTTTCCCTTTGATGCTACGTCCAGCCCCGCGCAGGTCATGGAGCGCATGGAGGGGCTCTACCAGACCACGCTGGCCGAAACGCAGGAGCTGCTCGACCCCACGCAGCTCGACCACGCCGCCAAGCTCATCGCGAACGCCCGACAGGTCGACATCTACACGGGCTCGCACAACCTCTATCCAGCGGGAATGTTCCGCGACCGCCTGCTCTCCGCCGGTAAAAGCGCGACGTGCCACAACGGTGTCGAGGCCCAGGTGCGAACGGCGCTCGCCTCGGATCCCGACCATGCGGCAATCGTCATCTCCTACAGCGGCCTTGCCCCCAACCTCAAGGACATCTTGCCGATCCTCAGCAGTCGGCATGTCCCGGTCATCGTCATCGGCACGCCTTATTGCGCTCGCATTCACCCCGGCTTTGCCGCCTACCTTACGGTGAGTGACCACGAGAGCATGACGCATCGCATCACGCAGTTCGCCAGCCACATCGCCGTGCAATACGTACTCGATTCGCTCTACAGCAGCTACTTCGCCAAAGACTACGCCCGCTGCTCCGAATTCCTGGAGCGTTCGTTCCCCTATACCCGCCTGCCCGGGCTTAAGTAGTCGTTTAAGAACGTCCCCAATGACTACTCTGGCAACGGCAGCGAGCGAGCCGCATTCGGAGCAAGACAACGCCGCAAGTAGAGGACGGACAGCGAGCGACGTCCAGGGCGAACAAGTTGGCGTGAAAAAGGCGAGGCATTGACCTTCTGGTCATGCCTCGCCTTTTGAATGACAAATTGTCGCCCTGGGCGGCGCGCAGCGTCGGCCGGTTACGGCGTTTGGTAAAACGCCGTAACTACTCCTGTGCTCCGTACTGCTCGTAGTAGGCGTCGATGGCGGTCTTAAGTTCGTCATCGATGACGACCTTGCCATCGATCTCGTGGTTGTAGAGGGTCTCGACGACCTCGGCCATGGAGACGATGCTCGCGACGGGGAAACCGTACTTTGCCTCGATCTCCTTCTGAGCGGTGGTCACGCCACCCTTGCCGACCTCCATGCGGTTGAGAGACACGATCAGGCCCTTGATTTCGACGTCGGCGGCAGCCTTAACCTTGGGATAGGTCTCGTCGATGGACTTGCCGCTGGTGGTAACGTCCTCGACCATGACCACACGGTCGCCGTCCTGGGGCTCATAACCCAGCAGGTTGCCCTTATCGGCACCGTGATCCTTGGCCTCCTTGCGGTCGCAGCAGTACTTGACCTCCTTGCCGTACAGCTCGTGGTAGGCAATTGCGGTCACGACGGCCAGCGGAATACCCTTGTAGGCCGGTCCAAACAGCACATCAAAGTCGTCGCCAAAGTTATCGTGGATGGCCTGGGCGTAATACTCGCCCAGCTTCTTGAGCTGATAGCCTGTCACGTAAGCGCCGGCGTTCATAAAAAACGGGGACTGACGGCCGCTCTTGAGCGTAAAGCTGCCGAACTTAAGAACGTCGGACTCAACCATAAACTTGATGAACTCTTGCTTGTAAGCCTCCATGCGGGCTCCTCTCGTAATCGCGTACGTGCCCTCCAGTTTAGCGCAGGCGAAGCGTCGATGCGGGTGCGCTTTGGAGCCACATCCCCCCGTTAGAGTAAGGAACTGGGCGGCGCCTCATGCGCTAGTCCTTGGGTGCCCAGGACCAGAAGAAGTTGATCAGGGCCACACGCGAGGCGGTACCGGTCTTTTTGTTGATCGAGGAAATGTGACGATAGAGCGTGGAGCGCGAAAGGAAAAGCGTTGCGGCAATGTCCTGAACGCTCTGGTCCGAAACGACCAGGGCCTCAAGAATATCGCGCTCGCGCTCTGTAAGCCCAAAGGTGGCGACGAAGGCGTCGAGGCGCTCATCAGGCGTGAGCTCCGCTGCCTCCACGAGCGCGGGGTCGGAACATGCGGGCGCAAGATCTCCACCAAGATTGTCGGCAGCAAGCGCCAGCCCGTCCTGCATCACGGCATCATCGGTTCGTTGCCCCAACTGTCCCAGCAGCGTAATCGCAATACCCACAAACATCACGAGTGCCGCGCCGACTGCAGCCAGCACGTTTTGACTCGAGATAATCGCCACCGCCGGCGCCGTCACGAGCATCGAGCACACGTTATTGACGACGCGACCCATGCACGGCCAAAAATATGACCAGCGCGCATAGAGCGAGATAGCGGCGAATTTTGTGGTAAAGAACACCACAAAGAAGCCCGAGCCCAGATAAAAGATGATCGTGGCAGCAAGCTCGTTACCGCCATTGCCATCGATGATGAGCACAAAGAACGAAAGCGTGGACAGCATGGCGACACATGTCATGCCGATATTCATATACGAACGGCCATGCAGGTCAAATAGGGCGCCGGCGGCCAACGAGCTCGCAACAAGCAGCAGGCGCGGCCAATCGCCCAAATCGACAGCTCCAAAAGCATGCAAGGTCGTGAGGCCCGCGTTAAGAGCGGCGAATACGCCGGAAAGATACGCCGTCGCCACGGTCAGGCGAACTACGGCGCGGCGGAATGCCGCCTTTGCCTCGGGATCGTCATGCCACTTGGCGCCATATTCCAAAGCATCTACCGAAAGCCCGGCAGCACTGGGTTCAAAGTTTGGATCGGACTCGTCGCGCAGCTTGGCGCGTCGGACCCCATGAAGTAACGCCACCTGCGCGATCGCACAAACAACCAGAACAGCCTGCTGAGGAATGCCGACAGGCATCACCATATGGTTGAGAACCTGCACCAGAATGCCCATGGCATAGGAAAGCGCGGCGGCGCGCGCCAAGCAGGGCGTCCGCGCAAAGCGCCGCGCAAAGTTTGCATGGGCAGTCGATCCGCAGTAGCCCAGCGCACAGCACGCCACCAAACCGCCGGCGATTACCACCTCAGCCCGAACCGCCATGATCAACAGCAGGAATGCCGCCACCAGCAAAACGCCCGTGATATCGCTCGTTGCGTCGATGACATGGGGGCGGCGATAGTACAGAACGGGACGCACAAAGAAGCCAATCACGCTCGCGCCGAGGACAAGGCTCTCATAAATAACGACCTCGTTCGGAGACACGAGCTCGGCCATGCGAGTATCAAAGAGATACTCGCATGCCAAAAACGTGAAGAAGAGCAGCGCCAGGCATATAATCTCCCGAATGCCCCGACGCAAATATGCGGTTGTGTCTCCCATGCCCCTCATGGTTAACCCCCAGCCGCTCAATTGTCTGGAATTCCATTTTAATAAAGAACCAGTCTCAATATCGAAGCCAGGCTCGAAATGCCGCTAATTTCGACCCCACCGTCCACATCACGCCGCGATTTTGAGCCGCATGGACCAGAAGGGACACGCGAGACCTCTAGCTCGGCTAGGAGCGTCTCCAACTACCACTCATTTAAGTACGTCCCCAATGTGTGCGACGGAATGGCTCCCTTGGCAGCTTAAAGCTGTCATGCAGGACCCATTCCGTCGCAACCTCATGAAAGGAACTGGATTGTAAATGTTGGAGAAGAGCCGTTAGCGCCCGGGAGTCAAGATCACCAGTGCGTCGTGCTCAAAGGGATGCTGAGCCACGCGCACGGTACCGTCACCGTTGTCGCGAACGGGCAGCTTGGCGATGCGCTTGTCCTCCATGTCGAGGACCGTCGCCGTCCAGCCGCACGCGCCGTCGAGCTTAAACTTGAGCGCCGTAGTGCGCGGCAGGTACGTGACGACGTGATCGCCAACGCGCGCCACACGAATGGCCTCGCGCGCGTCATCGAGCAGCTCCTGCGCCGGAACCACGGCAAGTGCGTCGTCGCCAGCCGTAGCGCCCAGACCGGCAAGCACATGCTCGATCGCGCCAAAGTCCCAAACGCCCGCAAACTGCAGGCACTCCTGCCAGCGGAACGGCATGTCGAAGCCCTCGCCCAGCACCGAGCCCTGGCTCTTGCTGGTCTGCCAGTTCCAAACGCCGTGCGCGCCATAGGTCACACCCGCGCTCGCACCGGCAAGGATCGACGACCACACGCTCGCGCGGCAGTCCTGCGCGGTGAAGCGCCAGTACACGTTGCGTGACGCGCCCATCTGCTCGTAACAGGGCTCGGAGTTGACCATCGGCTTTTTGGGGTAGTTGGCGGTAAAGTCCTGCGGCAGGTGCCAGGCCTCGGGCTGGCCCTCGTAGTTGTGGCCGGGCTGGAACATGTAAAAGTCCAGACGGTCCAGGTACTGTGCCGGAATGGTGCGGTTGCCGCGGTTGATATGCATAGTGCGCAACGCCTCGGGCGCGCGTTTGACGACTTCGTCGAGAGCATCCTCGTAGTAGGCGATCGCCTCGTCGCTGGTAAAGTCGGTATCGCCCGTCACCACGTAGACGGGGTCGAACTCGCCCAGGTTCTCGACGACGCGGGCAACGTGGGCACGAACCTCCTCGCGCGGCATAACCTCGGCACCGCAATGCTCAGCGATCTTGGCGCCCCAGGTTCCGGGCACGTAGTTGCACCACATAAGCACAAGTGCCGGACGAATGCCGTGCTCGACGGCAGCGCGACACATGGCGGCGGCGCGATCCCAGTACGCCTGGTTGGGACGGGACCAATCAAAATGCACGCCGTCCTCGCTGGCATAGGGCCAAATGCCCAGATCGGGGCAGCAGCGATCCCACTGCGGCAGCGTGTTGATCTGCAGCACGTTCATGCCCTGCTCGGCGCGGCGGGTCAGATAGTAGTCCCAATCGGCCTCGGTAATGCTCGTAAACGCGCTCCAGCACGTATCGGCAAACCAAAAGAACGGCTTGCCCTCGCACAAAAAGCCGTCCTGGCGACCGTTGACGGTCAGCTTTCCCAAACTCATCTGCATGTCCTTTCGTTTGATAAAGGAATTGCGAACCGGCAGATTCTTTCGCGGTAACCCCGCGCGAAAGCCCCTGGCGCTTAGCAAGCCCCGGCGAGCAGGCACCACGCGCCCTCAATCAGTCTACCTTGTAAGAAGGGCCCCGCCGGGCTTGCGCCTGACGGGGCCCTGTCGTGTAGGTAAGGTCGTATGTGACCGAATGGCTTGGCCTTAGGCCTCCATCTCGGCGAGCTCCTCTTTGGAGAAGCCAGTGGCAAAGACGACGGCAGCGGCGATGACAAAGGAGATTGCCATACCGACGATAGCCCAGACGGTGTTCATCTGGCCACCCTGCAGGTAGTTGGTGAAGACCAGGAAGTTGGAGGCACCACCGGCCAGGTAGTAGGTAACACCCATGAGGCCGGAGAACACGGCGCCGATGGCACCGCCGATGAACATACCGAGCATGGTGCGGCGGAAGCGCATGAGGATACCGAAGAGCGCGGGCTCGGTGACGCCGCCGGCGATGGCGGAGATGACGTAACCCAGGGCAAGACCCTTCTCGTCGGGGTTCTTCATCTTGAGGAAGGCACCGAAAGCGCAGCCCCAGACGGCGGCCATAGCGCAGTTGGTGGAAACGAAGACGAAGGGATCGTAGCCGGCGGCGATGATCTGAACCTGAGCGAGCAAGATGACGGGCATGTGCATGCCGCAGACCACGAAGAGCTGCCAGAAGGCGCCGAGGACGGCCATGACGATCAGGATGCCGATACCGCCAAGGTCGGCGAGACCAAAGAGGGCGTTGGCAATCAGCGTACCGAGCTCGTTGCCGATCGGGGCAAGGACGATGAAGGCGATGGGGATGGTGACGATCATGGTGCAGAACGGCGTGAAGACCGTGGACAGCACGTCGGGCATGACCTTCTTAAAGAACTTCTCAACAAAGTAGAGGACCGGCACCGAGAGGATAATCGGCAGGACGGACTGCTGGTAGTTGGCAGCGGTGATCTGGATGCCATAGACGGAGATGATTCCGCCACCCTCCTGAGTCGCGACACTCACGACGGACGGGGCCATGAGAGCGCCGCCGAGGAGCATGCCCAGAACCGGAGAGGCGCCGAGCTTCTTAGCAGCGGCATAGCCCAAGTAGATGGGGATAAAGGTAAACGTGGCCTCGTACAGGGTGGTGTAGAGGAACGTGTAGGTCGGATCGGTATCGGAGATAACGCCGAGCATGGTGGGACCAAGAACCGCAGCGATGGTGCGGAACAGACCGCCGGCCATGAGCAGCGGAATCAGCTGGGTCATGGAACCCGACAGGTAGTCGAGGATGATGTTGGGCAGGTTCTTGAGCTCGAACTTCTCCTTAGGAGCGTCGAGGTTCTCGTCGACCGCGGCACCCTGCTTGACGCCGGACATGGCGACGAACTCGGCGAGCACCTTGGGCACGTTCTGGCCGATGATGACCTGGAGCTGGCTGCCGGCGAACTGGCAGCCCAGAACACCCTTGACCTTCTTGATCTTCTCCACGTCGGCCTTGCTGTTATCCTTGAGCGTCAGACGCAGGCGCGTCATGCAGTTGGTGGCGACGGTGACGTTTTCCGCACCGCCCACGAGCTCGAGGACATCGGTGGCAATCTGCTTGTTATCTACTGCCATGGGACCCCTCCCCATATCGTCGTGTGCCTAATCGCCTGGGCGCAGGCACGCCTTTGGCCCGGTGACTATAACCCCTTACGGTTACCGAACCCTTGGATACGCTGTCGTAAACAATCTGTTTACTGAACGTTTACAGCGCTTAGTTTACACTCAGCGTTGAATTTGTGGCAGTTTTGCCGTTTGCAGTCCGGTGAACGGTAGGAAATCGGGGGTGAACGTAATTGAATGCAGAGGCATTACATATAGTGCCCTTTATTTATAAATGGTCTTTTACGTGGGATTTTATATAATCTGGCACCTCAATGCCTTGTTGACTCATCAACAAAAGCCCTGCTAGATAGTAGTAAACGAGTGTTTAGTAGTTCATTGAACGTTTGATGCTACCGTTTACCGAGTTCATCCGCTTATTCTCAAATTCTGCTTTACACTAAACATGTTTAGATTGTATTGCCGCGATTGTTTAGCACGCGCGGCACAAGGGAGGCAGCTCATGGAACTCAAATCGTGCACCTACGCAACCGTCAGCACCTTGGGCGACTTTGGCCCCTGGATCAGCAAGGTCGTTCTCGACCTACCCTGCACCGTGCGCGCCAACGATGTCGATGCGAACACTTTCCATATATATGTAGAGCGTCACGAGCGCACGGGCGAGGTCCTGATGCGCAAGGAGCACGGCGCCGACCATGCCACGCCCTCCGTGGGTTACATCGACGTTCTCGCCGCGTATCCGAGTGACGAGAACGGCCGCAAGCTCGCCGTGGGCACCCATGTGGCACTCGAGGTCGCCGAGCAGCGCCTGACCAAAAAGATCGAAGGCGGCGTCATGGGCTCGCGCATGCTCGACAACCAGCTGCACGTCACGCAGCTCGCGGCCCTTCCCGGCGACGACGGCGAACCCATCTGCGGCCTGGTCTTCGATACCCATCGCGGCGACATCTGCCCCGCGCTCAAGGGCTGGAGCAATGCCGTGCAAAAGACCGCCGTCAATGGCATCGCGCTCGAGTACGGCTTCTTTGAGCCCAGCTTTAAAGCCGAGGACTCGGCCTGCTTCAATCCCTTCGCGCCCGAGGCCACAGCCGTGCCCCAAAAGGCCCCGCTCGTGGTGTACCTACACGGCGCTGGCGAAGGCAGGGGTGCCACGCAGGGCGAAGGCGCCACGCGCGCCTATATCGGCAACCGCGTGACAGCCATTAGCCAGGCGCAAATCCAGCGCTACTTTGGCGGCTTTGCCTGGGTGCTCGTGCCGCAGTCTCCCACGTTTTGGATGGATAACGGCGTCGAGCAGCTCGGCCGCTCCAACCAGAGCATCTACTCCCCCGTACTCAAGGCGCTCATCGACGAGTTTGTCGCCGAGCATGCCGAGCGCATCGACACCGACCGCATCGTGGTCGCCGGCCTTTCCAACGGCGGCTTTATGACCCTGCGCCTGTGCGCCGACTACCCCGATTTCTTCGCCGCCGGCCTTCCCTGCTGTGCCCCGTGGTACAACGCCACGGACGAGGACGTAGCCGCGCTCGCCAAGACGCCGCTGTGGTTTACGCACTCCAAGGGCGACGAGCTCGTGTCGCCGCAGCAGACCGTGCTGCCGCTCACGGCACGCCTGCGTGACGCCGGAGCCAACGTGCACCTTACCTACTTTAGCCATGTCGAGGACCTAACCGGTCGCTATCGCGAGGCCGATGGCTCGCCCAAGAAGACGTTCAACCACGGCGTGTGGATCCACCAATTCAACGACCTGTGTTATCAAGACTTCGACGGGGGCAGCGTGCTCATCGACGGCGAGCCGGTGGGCTGCTGGGAGTGGTCGGCCAGAGTTTCGAGGTAGCCATCCCATCGGGGTCCCTGACCTTTAGTTTTGTAAACGTCCTCGCGCATGAGCCCCGCTTTTCCTGCTCCTTCGGAGCATCGGATAAGCGGGGCCCGCGCTGCGGAATGTTTACAAAACTAAAGGTCAGGGCCCCTAAGTTAACGTTGTTCGAAACGCTGGCCGGCCGCTTCCGGCAGCACGCCGGGTCGGCGGCGATGGGGACGGGGTCCCGTCTTGCCTTGCGCGTAACTGGCTGAATTGATTTTGATTGGAGCTGCTCCTATGTCCCAAGAGTTAACTCGGGTGATTGTTACTACCGATATGGAAGTCGACGATATGAACTCGCTCGTTCATTTGGCTCTGTATCTTAATGTGCTTGATGTTCAGGCTGTGGTGTATACGGCTTCGCAGTATCACTTTCTTGGGGATGGGGTTCATACGCTGGGCGAGGTGAATTCGCATTGGCGGACCAAAGGGCGTCGCTCTTATGAGTGGGATGTTGTGCCTCATGAGCCCGATCCGCTGGCGGGCGAGCTTCGTGAGTATCGTCCGTTTCCCGAGCATTGGATTGAGAGTCTCTGGAGTAATGAATATGCCCAGGCTTGGCCGCAGTTGCAGGCGAATGCGGGCGCTGCCGGTGAGCCGCCGTTTCCCACGCCCGCCCAGATGATCGAGCGCACCTTTGTGGGAAATGTTGCCTTTGAGGGTGATGTGACTGAGGAAACTGAGGGATCTCGTGTAATTGCGCAGGCAATCTTGGATGATGATCCGCGTACGTTATGGCTGCTCAGCTGGGGTGGCATGAACACCATCGTTCGCGCCCTCATGAGTATTGCCGAGCGTTATCGCGCCACGCCCGAATGGCCTGCCGTGCAGCAGCTGGTCTATCAGAAGGTGCGCGTGATGGGCGTTGCCGATGGCGTGGGGCAGGACAACTCATGGCTCGACCATGGACGCGAGCTCTTTCCCGAGCTCATCTTTTGGTGTGTGCCCTATATGTATGGCGGCTATGTCGATGCCAAGATGGCTCAACCCGATACGCTGCCGCTGTTTAAGGCACCTTGGCCTGAGCAGAATCTCACGCAGGGCAACGGCCCCCTCATGGCACGCTACATGCTCTATGGCGACGGCAAGGTCTACGAAAATGAGCCCGAGCGCTTTCAGTTTGGCAAGCATGCCCGTCTGGATTGGGGTCTAGAAGGCATGCCCGCGATGCAGTTTGAGCGCGGCGACTTTATGGCCGAAGGCGACAGCATGACCTATATTCCGCTGCTGCCGTTTGGCCTGCGCGGTATCGACGGCCGCGGCTTCGACACACTGCTCGGCCGCATGTTTCTTGATGGACATCCCGATACGGACGCACCCGCCGGTTTTGCCGCCATCGGCACGCCCGTAGACGGCAACCCCAATCCCTACCTGCGCGCCTATCAGGAAGACTTTGCCGCCCGCGCGCAATGGTGCGCCCATGATCCGGCAGCCTGCTCGCATCCGGCATATGTTGTCGAGGTCACGGCCGACCGCAGCGCTACAGCCGGCGAGCGCGTCACCCTTGCAGCGACCGTCGTCGACCCCGACGGCAAGGGCTTTGATGCACATTGGGATGTCGCCGTGGACCCGTCGAGCTATGCAGGCACGCAGGATCTTTCGCTGTGGCAGGAATGCACGGTGAACACCGCTTTTATCGTGCCCGCCGACGCGCAGCCCGGCGACCGCTTCGTGCTCACCCTTACCGTGCAGACGCGCGCCGAGCGCCCCTGCAGCCGCTACGCCCAGGTTGCCGTGACCGTGGCATAGCAGGGACGGCGCCCACATTCGGCAGCCGCCACATTCGGCATGGACTGTCCCCAGCTGCCACTCATTTAAGTACGTCCCCAATGAGCGGCCGAAGAGTGTCCCCGGCGTCCAGTCAAAAATGGGCCATGTGTCCCAGTTGTGGAGACTCCTTGAGCCGTCTGGGTATCGTGAAAGATCGCGCGCTCACCCATCATCAAAAGTGACACACGCTACCTGTTGATGGGAGGCAGCCATGGGCTTCTTTGACAAGATGTTCGAGAAGAAAGAGTGCGCGATTTGCGGTACCGAACTGGGGCTTTTGGGAAAGACCAAAATCAACGAAGGCTACCTGTGCAAAGAGTGCGCAGGCAAGCTCTCCCCCTTCTTTAGTGGTTGGCGCTCCAGCACCGCGGACGATATCCGCGAGCAACTCGCCTACCGCGAGGCCAACGCCGAGCGCCTGGCCTCGTTCAACCCCACGCGCACGCTCTCTGCCGGGCGCACCAACATCATGCTCGACGAAGACGCGGGTCTGCTGATCATCACTTCGCAGAGCCGCTGGCGCGACGCCAATCCCGACATCATCGAGTTCTCACAGGTACTCGGCTGCGATATGGATATCGACGAGCATCGCACCGAGATCTATCGCGAGACCAAGGACGGCGAGCGCGAGAGCTACAACCCGCCGCGCTACGACCTGGATTACGACTTTAACCTGACCATCCACGTCAACACGCCGTACTTTACCGAGATCAACCTGCGCGTGAACGACTCCACCATCGATCAGCGTGGCTCCATCGAATATCGCGAGGCCAAGCGCCAGGCAACCGAAGTCCGCGATGCGCTGGTACAGCTGCGTCAGGAGGCACGCGACAGCGTCGTGGCCGCCAAGGCCCCCAAGACCGCGGTCACCTGCCCCTTCTGCGGTGCAACCACCATTCCCGATGCCAGTGGACGCTGCGAATACTGCGGCGGCGCCATCGGCGCATAGCCTCCGGCACGGAAAGGACCGATCATGGCCTTCGAGAGTGTCAATTATCAGTGCCCCGCGTGTGGCGGCCCCCTTCACTTTGCCAGTGCCGAACAAAAGCTTGTCTGCGACTACTGCGATTCGCGTTTTGAAGTCGAAGAAGTCGAGGCCCTCTATCGCGAGCGCCAGGACAAGGCAGATGCCAAAGCCGATGCCGCAGCCGCGGTCCCCAAACCTGCTGTCGACGATGCCGTGCAGGATCTGGCCCAAAACGCCGGCTACATCTGCTCGTCGTGCGGCGCCGAGCTGGTCTCGGACGGCACCGTCGCCGTTACCACCTGCCCATACTGCGGCAACTCCGCCGTGGCGCCCGGCCAGCTCTCGGGCGACTTCTCACCCGACCTGGTGATTCCGTTTAAGCTCGGGCGCGATGATGTCATGGCAGCACTCAAAGAGCATTACAAGGGCAAAATCCTGCTGCCCAAGAGCTTTGTCACCGGCAACCACATCGACGAGGTCCAAGGCGTTTACGTGCCGTTTTGGCTCTACGGCGCCCGCGTGGACGGCGAAGTGCACTTCGATGCGACCAACGAGACCGTGACCGAGGAATCCGACCGCACCGTCACGACCACCGACCACTACGACGCCTACCGTAAGGGCAAAATCTCGTTTGAGCGCGTGCCCGTCGACGGATCGTCCAAGATGCCCGACGGCCATATGGATGCCATCGAGCCGTTTGACTACGATGCGCTGCGCCCGTTCTCGGTCGCGTATATGCCCGGCTACATCGCCAACCGCTACGATGAGGATTGCGAGACCTGCAAGGCGCGCGCCGAGCGTCGTATGGAAGAAAGTACGATTTCGGCCCTGCGCGAGACCGTCGTCGACGAATATGACGATGCCACGGTCGAAAGCAAGCAGCTCGACTACACCTGGGAAGACAGCAACTACGCTCTGTTCCCCGTGTGGATGCTTTCCACCTCGTGGAACGGCAAGAGCTACCTGTTTGCCATGAACGGCCAAACCGGCCGCATGGTCGGCGAGCTTCCCTGCTCCAAGCCCAAGCTCGCCATCGCCTCGGTGCTGTTCTTTGTGATCGGGTTTGTCCTCTCCCAGATTCTCTTTATGGGCGAGAACGCCTTCAATCCGGACTACCTCACCTTTGATGTCGAGGGCATCCTCATCAACATCGTCGCGCCGCTGATCATCGTAATCATCGGAGACGTGCTGCTGGTAGGCCAGCTCAAGACGGCCAACGAGGCCACCCACGCCGATTGCTACTGCGGCGAGCTCGACTTGACCGAGAAGCACGACACCTTCAGCCACACCGAGACCACCGTTGTCATGAAGGACAACAAGGACGATTAGCCATTCTGACCAATACCACCCGGCCTTTGACGAGAAAGGAAGATCACCATGGGACTCTTGAAAGCTGGATTGGGTGCTGCCGGCGGCGTCATGGCCGACCAGTGGAAGGAATATATCTATTGCGAATCGATGCCCGCTGACGTCTTGGCCTGCAAGGGCAGCAAGCGCACCGGCGGCCGCAGCTCCAACACGCGCGGCGAGGACAACGTCATCTCCAACGGCTCCGTCATCGCCGTCAACGACGGCCAGGGCATGCTCGTGGTGCAAAACGGCAAGATCATCGAGGTCGCGCTGGAGCCCGGCGAGTTTGTCTTTGACACCGGCAGCGAGCCGAGCGTCTTTGGCGGCAACCTGGGCGACTCCATCAAGGAGACGTTCGCCAATATCGGCAGCCGTTTTACCTTTGGCGGCGACGCGGGCAAAGACCAGCGCGTCTACTTCATCAACACCAAGGAGATCATCGGCAACAAGTACGGCACCGCCTCGCCTGTGCCCTTCCGCGTGGTCGATAACAACATTGGCCTGGATGTCGACATCTCCGTTCGCTGCAACGGCGAGTATTCGTACCGCATCACCAACCCGCTGCTGTTCTACACCAACGTGTGCGGCAACGTGACCGATAGCTACACGCGCGATAAGATCGACAGCCAGCTTAAGTCCGAGCTGCTCACCGCTCTGCAACCCGCCTTTGCCAAGATCTCGGAGATGGGCATCCGCTACAGCGCTATCCCCGGCCACACCACCGAGCTCGCCCGCGCGCTCAACGAGGTTCTCTCCGCCGACTGGCGCGACCTGCGCGGCGTCGAGATCGTGAGCTTTGGCGTCAACTCCATCGCCGCCTCGCAAGAAGACGAGCAAATGATCAAGGACCTGCAGAAGGCCGCAGTCATGCGCGATCCCACCATGGCAGCCGCCAACATCGCCAGCGCCCAGAGCGATGCGATGCGCGCGGCAGCCGCCAACCCCAACGGCGCGATGGCCGGCTTTATGGGCATGGGCATGGCGGGCGGCATGGGCGGCATGAACGCCAGCCAGCTGTTCGCCGCCGGCCAG
>ENA-OPSD01000812-OPSD01000812.1-human-gut-metagenome-genome-assembly--contig:-NODE-812-length-27454-cov-3.267054_pt1 | contig 27454 bp, 30 predicted proteins | sample MGYA00241453_ERZ501898 | MGnify/ENA primary metagenome ERZ501898 (study PRJEB25962, sample SAMEA2042226) | human gut metagenome | biome: human gut; feature: human-associated habitat; material: faeces... | reverse complement strand
GGCAAATTCGAAACCCACCAAACGATACGAGCGCCTCGGAATCTCTTCCTCAGCGCTCGCTCGGACTGCAAATCTACCGGTGACGATCAAATGTACTTCACCGACACAATCGCGTAGTGAATCAGTCCCTTCGGAGCCGGACACGTCACCTCATCGCCTTCGTACTTACCGATAAGACTGCGAGCCACGGGGCTCGAGACAGAAATACGGTTTTGCTTGATGTCGGCTTCGTCATCGCCCACGATCTGGTAGACATTGATCTTGCCGTCTTCGTCTTCAAGCTCTACCGTCGCGCCAAACACAATGCGGTCACCGGCCTGCAGCGTCTTCGGATCAATGATCTGCAACGCGGGAATCTTGCCTTCAAGTTCCGCAATACGGCCTTCAATGTGGCCCTGCATTTCCTTGGCGGCATCGTACTCGGCGTTTTCGGAAAGGTCACCCTTTTCGCGCGCTTCGGCAATCGCCTGCACAACGGCCGGACGCTTGACGCGTTTCAATTCGTCGAGCTCAGCCTTCAACTTTTCGGCACCGGCGGCGGTAATCGGAATTCGCTGTTGCATATCTTTGTTTTGACTTGAAAAAAGAATTTTGCCCTTCTTAGAAGGGCGCAATTTTACATTGTGCCGGGCTCTTCGGTGAAGAGTCCGGCACTCTGGACAGGCTTTGTTACGTTTGGAAAAACCGCTTTAGGCTTTGGCAGCTTCGGCGTACATTTCCTGCAGCGAGCAAACCTGAGCGTCCGTCAAGTGCTTGATGCCCTCAACGGCTGCGCGGCCGCCCGCAATCGTCGTGTAATAAGTCACGCGATTGGCCAAAGCCGCCATACGGATGTCGCGCGCGTCGCTGATTTCGCCGCGGGATTCGTTGCTCGTGGTGATCACCAGCTGAATCTCGTGGTTCTTGATCTTGTCGATCACGCTCGGACGGCCTTCGGAGACCTTGTTGACGACCTTGCAGGGAATGCCGGCCTTGGCAAGCGCGGCAGCGGTGCCGCGCGTAGCCACCAGGCTGTATCCCTTGTCGAGCAATTCGGAAGCGACCACAATGGCGCGCGGCTTGTCTTCATCACGCACGGAAATAAAGACGGTGCCCGCAGGCGGCAGAATCGATCCGGAACCCAACTGGCTCTTAAAGAGCGCTTCACCGAAGGTCTTACCCACGCCCATCACTTCGCCCGTGGAGCGCATTTCCGGTCCCAAGACCGGATCCACGCCCAAGAACTTGGCAAACGGGAACACCGCTTCCTTCACGCAGATGCGAGACGGCGTCACTTCCACCTTGGCCCCCTGTTCGGCAAAGGTTTTGCCCACCATGCAGCGCGCTGCAATCTTCGCGAGCGGTTCGCCCGTGGCTTTCGACACAAACGGCACCGTACGCGAAGCACGCGGATTGACTTCGAGCACGTACACAAGCGGGTTTTCCGTCACGGCCCCCTTGATGGCAAACTGCACGTTCATCAGACCCACAACGCCCAGGGCCTTGGCCATCAGCGTCGTTTCGCGGCGCACTTCGTCGAGAATATCTTTACGCAGACTGTAAGGCGGCAGCGAGCAGGCCGAGTCACCCGAATGCACACCCGCAGCTTCCACGTGTTGCATCAGGCCGCCGATACGCACTTCGTTGCCGTCGCACACGGCGTCAACGTCCATTTCCACGGCATCGTCGAGGAAGTGATCGAGCAGCACGGGGCTGTCTTCACTCACCACGATGGCTTCGTGCATGTAGCGCGTCAATTCCTTGGCATTGTGCACAATGTCCATCGCGCGGCCGCCGAGCACATAACTCGGACGCACCACGATCGGATAGCCGATACGTTCGGCCGCTTCCAGAGCCGCTTCCTGCGTATGGCAGGTGGCGTTGGGCGGCTGACGCAAACCGAGTTCGTTGATGAGCTTCTGGAAGCGCTCGCGGTCCTCGGCGCAATCAATGGCGTCGGTACTCGTGCCGACGATCCTCACGCCTTCGGCCTCGAGCGCACGGCAAATCTTCAGGGGCGTCTGGCCGCCGTACTGCACGATCACGCCTTCTGGCTTTTCGATGCGGCAAATTTCGAGCACGTCTTCGAGCGTCACCGGTTCGAAATACAAACGATCGGACGTATCGTAGTCGGTCGAAACGGTCTCGGGGTTGCAATTGACCATGATCGTTTCGTAGCCGTCTTCGCGCAGTGCCATTGCCGCATGTACGCAGCAGTAGTCAAACTCGATGCCCTGCCCGATGCGATTGGGACCGCCGCCCAAAACCATGATCTTCTTGCGATCGGTCGGCATGGCCTCGCACTCGTCCTGATAGGTCGAATACATGTAGGCCGTACGGGTTTCGAATTCGGCCGCGCACGTATCGACGCGCTTGTAGACCGGATGCACATCCAGTGCGTGACGACGACGGCGAACATCGGCTTCCTTTACGCCGAGAACGCTCGCCAATCGCTTGTCCGAAAAGCCCTTCTTCTTGAGAAAGAGCATTTCTTCCTTGGTGATGTCTTCCAACTTGACCTGTGCCACGCGCTTTTCAATATCAATGAGTTCCTTGATCTGCACAAGGAACCACATGTCGATGTCGGTCATCTGATGCACTTCATCAAGCGTCATGCCGATGCGGAAAGCGTCTGCCACATAGAAGATGCGCTCGGGACCGGCTTCGCTGATTTCATGAACGATTTCTTCACGATCATTCGAAATCGGCGTAAAGCCGTCCTTGCCGGTTTCCAAACCGCGCAGGGCTTTCTGGATGGATTCCTGGAAGGTCGAGCCGATGGCCATCACTTCGCCCACGGACTTCATCTGCGTCGTCAGTCGATCGTTGGCCTGCGGGAATTTCTCGAAGGCAAAACGCGGCACCTTGGTGACCACGTAGTCAATGGTGGGCTCAAACGACGCGGGGGTTGCGCCGCCTGTGATGTCGTTTTTGAGTTCGTCAAGCGTATAGCCCACGGCAAGCTTGGCGGCGATCTTGGCAATCGGGAACCCCGTTGCCTTCGAAGCCAGTGCCGAGGAGCGCGACACGCGCGGATTCATTTCGATGACGATCAGACGGCCGTTTTTCGGATTCACCGCAAACTGCACATTGGAGCCGCCCGTATCCACGCCGATTTCGCGCAACACGGCAATGGAAGCGTCGCGCAACAATTGGTACTCGCGATCCGTGAGCGTCTGAGCCGGCGCCACCGTGATCGAATCGCCCGTGTGAATCCCCATCGGGTCAAGGTTTTCGATCGAGCAGATGATGATGCAATTGTCGGCCTTGTCGCGCACGACTTCCATCTCGTACTCTTTCCAGCCCAAGAGAGACTCTTCAATGAGCAGCTCATGGGTGGGCGAAAGCGCCAGACCTCGCTCGCAGATTTCAACGAATTCCTGCATATTGTAGGCAATGCCGCCGCCTGAGCCGCCCAGCGTAAAGGACGGACGAATCACGGCAGGGAACCCAACGCGCTGCTGCACTTCCAGAGCTTCGGCCATGGAATAGGCAATGCCGGAACGAGCCGACTCCAGACCGATCTTTTCCATGGCTTCTTTAAAGCGCTGGCGGTCTTCAGCCTTGTCGATCACGTCGGGCTTGGCACCGATCAGCTCCACGCCGTATTTTTCAAGGATGCCTTCGCGGTTCAAGTCCATGGCAAGGTTCAAAGCCGTCTGACCGCCCATGGTCGGCAAAATGGCGTCCGGCTTTTCCTTGGCAATGATGCGCTCGAGCACTTTCCAGTTCAGAGGCTCGATATAGGTCGCATCGGCCATCACCGGATCGGTCATGATGGTGGCCGGGTTGGAATTGACGAGAACCACGCGGTAGCCCTCTTCCTTGAGAGCCTTGCAAGCCTGTGCACCCGAGTAGTCGAACTCGCAGGCCTGCCCGATGATGATCGGACCGGCCCCGAGAATCATGATGGTTTTGATGTCTGTACGTTTAGGCATGTTTTACGCGCCTTCGTTGTAGTTCTGAGCGTCGAGCTCACGCTCGATGAGTTCGATCAGAATATGAATCACTTTGATGTGCAGTTCCTGAACGCGGTCGGCCCATCGGCCCGCAGGCGTCACCACGGCAATGTCGGCCAATTCCGTGATCGGAGAGCCGGACTTGCCGGTCAGAGCCACCACGGTCACGCCCTTGGCTTTGGCGGCCTTGGCTGCCGCCACAATGTTTTTGCTCGTCCCCGAGGTGGTAATGGCAATTAGCACGTCCTTGTCGGTACCCATTGCTTCGATCCAGCGCGAGAACACGTGCTCGTAACCGTAGTCGTTGCCGACGCAGGCCATGTGAGAGACGTCGGAAATGGCCGCCGCCCGATAGGGTTTGCGGTCTTGACGGTAACGCCCCGTCATTTCTTCGGCAAAGTGCATGGCGTCGCACAAGCTACCGCCGTTGCCGCAGGAGTAAACAGCGCCTCCCTGACGCTGGCTTTGGGCAATGACATGCGCGGCCTGAGCGATGGTCTCAAGCATGGCTTCGTTTTCAATCAGGGCGGCAAGCGCGTTTTGCGCGTCCGTCAGAGCGGCCTTGACGTGATCAACTGCGTTCATGTTGCTGCTTCGTTTCTTTATAGCGTCTGCTTCTTTATGCGCGAGCGCTTTTCATCAATTCAACAAACTTGTCAAAAAGCGTCTCGATGTCGTGCGGACCGGGCGAAGCTTCCGGGTGTCCCTGAAAACTCATGGCAGGAGCGTCGATAAAGCGCATCCCCTGCAGCGAACCGTCGAAAAGACTCACGTGCGTGACTTCGACGTTCTCGGGCAATGTGTCCGCATCCACCGCAAAGCCGTGGTTCTGGCTTGTGATGTGCACGCGACCGCTGTGCTTGTCGAGCACCGGATGGTTGGCGCCGTGATGACCAAACTTCATCTTGAGAGTTTTGCCGCCGGCTGCCAGTCCCATGATCTGATGACCCAGGCAGATGCCGAAAAGCGGAATGCGGCGCTTCAGGCACTCGCGGGCCGCTTCAATGGCGTACGTGCAGGGTTCGGGGTCGCCTGGGCCGTTTGAAAGGAAGACGCCGTCGGGATTCATGGCAAGCACATCTTGCACGGGCGTACGAGCCGGCACAACGGTGAGCTCAATACCGCGATCGACCATCAGACGCAGAATGTTGCGCTTGACGCCGAAGTCGTAAGCGACAACCTTGTAGGTCGGGTTCTGAAGTTTCTTGAATCCGGGCGTTCCGTCGTTAGCGGTAAGCGTCCAGGTGCCTTCCTTGAATTCATAGGGTGCCTTGCAGGTCACTTCGGACGCAAGGTCACGACCGACCATGGAGCCCCACTGCGCTGCAGCTCGGCCGGCCGCTTGGATTTCTTCAGGCGTAAGCGTGCCGTTAGCGGCCACCACAATCGTGCCGGCTTGCGCGCCCTTGGTTCGCAGAATACGAGTGAGCTTACGGGTATCGATATCGCAAAGACCGACAACACCTGCCTGACGCAGGTAATCCGAAAGGCTCTGTTCCGAGCGGAAGTTGCTCACCACCGGACTTTCGCTGCGAATGATCAGACCTGCGGCACAAACGGCACCGCTTTCCTCATCCTGCGCATTGACGCCGACATTGCCGATGTGCGGGTACGTCAGTGTCACAATCTGTCCCGTATAGCTCGGGTCGGTCACAATTTCCTGATAGCCTGTCATGGCCGTATTGAATACCACTTCGGCCGTCACGCTTCCCGACGCACCGAATCCGCGACCGAGAAAGACTTCGCCGTCGGCAAGCACGAGGGCTGCTTGCGGACGCGTATCTGTGATAATCAGACTCAAGGTTCCTCCCTATCTTTGTTCTTGAACTGACTCGATTGGTTTGAGCTTTGTTCGGAAAATTCACAGGCTCTTGCAAGCAGATCGTGGATTTCCCTCGACAAAACATTTTGCCTGAGAATCAGAGCTCTCCGAGCTCAGGCTAAAATTGATCCATTATACCTTGGAGGCTGGGCCGTATCGGACGAAATCCTCCTGCAAAATCATCGGCTCAGACGCGTCGGCTCGCCGGTTTTGCGTCTTATCAGTCGGTGGCGTTTTCGTCTCCGCGCTCAACCGAATTCCGACTTTTTTCAAAAAAAGAGCACAACGATGCAGCAAGCAAGTGAACTCGAACAATTGAAATCCATGACGGTCGTGGTTGCCGATACGGGCGACATTGATGCCATCGCGCAGCTCAAACCCACCGAAGCCACCACCAATCCGTCCTTGATTCTGAAGGCGGCTACGGGCGGCAAGTACGGTCACATTCTTGAAGCCGCCCGCAGTGTCAATGAGACGGCTCAAGAGAGAATTGATCGTGTACTCACTGGGTTTGGCGCAGCCATTCTCGAACACATTCCCGGACGCGTTTCGACCGAAGTCGACGCACGCCTGAGTTTTGACACCAACGCAACGATTGCCAAAGCGCGTCGCATCATCGGACTTTACGAAGCCATGGGCATTTCCCGAGAACGCATTCTCATCAAGATCGCGGCAACCTGGCAGGGCTGCGAAGCGGCCCGTGTGCTTGAAGCCGAAGGCATTCATTGCAACATGACGCTTATTTTCTGCACGGCGCAGGCCGAAGCAGCCGCACAAGCTCATGCCACGCTGATCAGCCCCTTCGTCGGCCGCATTTATGACTGGTTCAAAGCCTCCGAGGGCGCGTGCTGGGACGAAGCGGCCAACAGCGGCCTCAAAGATCCGGGCGTTCAATCCGTCACCGCCATCTATAAGCGCCTCAAGGCGGCCGGAAGCAAAACGCAAATCATGGGAGCTTCCTTTCGCAACAAAGGAGAAATTCTTGCGCTGGCCGGCTGCGATCTGCTCACGATCTCGCCCAAGCTGCTCACCGAACTCGACTCATCCTTCGCGGTTGTGCAGCCTGCTCTCACGACCGAGGGGCTTGAAGCCACCGCTCCGATCTCAATTTCGGAACCGGACTTTCTGCTTGCGCTCACCATGAGCGCCGTCGCAAGCGAAAAACTGGCCGCCGGCATCCGCAGTTTTGCCGTCGACACCGAAAAACTTCAGGCACACCTTGTCTGACGTGACCGATCGCTCTTTAGACGCAGCCCCCGCTGCGCCGAGACGAACCGTGCTCATCGTGGAGCCCGAGTCGTATCGGCGCCAGCGGCATGTGCTTGAACTCTCCCGCGACAAGACCTTGGATGTTGTCTGTGCCGTCGCCGGCAAACGTGAGGCTCTGTCGTATCTGGCCCAACGCCCCGTCGACTTCATCGTCACCAACAGCATGCTGCCCGACGGCAGTCCCGCCGACATTATCCGCGCCGCGCACAAACGCAACCCGGATTGTCTGGTGCTTGCCGCCTCGGGGTGCGACGACGCCAACATTGTGATGCACACGATCACAAGCGGCGCCAACGGCTACGTTCTTTTTTCCGACACGACGGCCAATCTGTGCTCTTGCCTGCGTGTTTTGCAAGCGGGAGGCTCTCCGGTCAGTCCGCTTGTGGCCCGCACGGTTTTGCGCTCGCTGCAAAGTCGGGAAAATCAGCGGCATCGTATGCCCGAAGAACATCCCCTCTCGGCTCGAGAACTCGACATCCTGAGGCTGCTTGCCAAAGGCATTTCTTTTTCCCAGATCGGCCACATTCTGGCTCTGTCGAAATCCACGGTGAGTACGCATGCCAAAAACATCTATCGAAAGCTCGATGCCCACTCCCGCAGCCAGGCCGTCTGCCGCGCTCAGCAGATGAAACTTCTCTGAGACTCGCTAAAATGATCGAACCCCGCGAGATGCCGGCCGATGACTGAGCCGTTGGTTCGCGCTTTATTCCGGCCCCTCTCGTTTCAGAACACTCCTTTAGGGATTCACGACAACAATGTCCCAATCCGAAGACATCAAAGCGGCCGCCCGCCGCGCTCTGGCCCCCATCGCCGAAGACATGCTTGAGGTTGAACGCATCATCATGCGCGAAGTCTCCAGCGCCGTTTCCCGCGTCGACGAAGTGGGGCACTACATCACCGCCGCCGGCGGCAAACGCATGCGCCCGGCGCTACTCATCCTGATGGCCCGCGCCATGGGAGCCGACCCCGCCAAAGCCGCCTATCTCGGCGCCGTCATTGAAATTCTTCACACGGCCACGCTCATGCACGACGATGTCGTCGACGAGGGCAAAATGCGACGCGGCCGTGAAACGGCCAATGCTCGTTGGGGCAACGGCACGGCCGTCCTTGTGGGCGACTTTTTCTATACCCGGTCTTTTCAAATGATGGTGCGCGCGGGCAACCTAAAAGTCATGCAAGCGCTCGCCGACGCCGCCAACCGTCTGAGCGAAGGCGAAGTGCTGCAGATGAGCAACGCGCACAACCCCGACATCACCGAAGCGGATTACTTCGGCGTAATTGAGCGCAAAACGGCTTGTCTTTTCAAAGCAGCCGCTCACATGGCCGCCGCCATTGCCGAAGCTTCTCCGGAGATGGAAGAAGCGTGTGCCGCCTACGCGTTGCATCTGGGCAATGCCTTCCAGATTGCCGACGACATTCTCGACTACAAGGGAGAAGCCGCGACCATCGGCAAGAATTTAGGCGCCGACCTGCGTGAAGGCAAAGTGACGCTGCCCTTGCTTTACGCCATGCAGATGGCAACGCCTGAGAATCGTGAACGCATCCGTGAAGCGGTTCGCAACGGAGACGGCGACTTCGAGGAAATCTCTCGGATTGTCATGCAAAGCGGCGCCTTGCCGAAGTGCCTGGAGCGTGCCCAACAGGAAGTTGAAATGGGAAAACAAAAATTATCTGCACTTCCCTCTGGACATTTCAAAGAATCTCTGCTACAGTTCCTCGCCTTGACAGTTCAGCGCAACAAATAACGCGCCGACAGTCGGGAAATTCGGGGTGTAGCTCAGCCTGGTAGAGTACTACGTTCGGGACGTAGGAGTCGGAGGTTCGAATCCTCTCACCCCGACCAGTTTTGCAGAAGGAGATGTTCTACGACGTCTCCTTTTTTGTTATCTCCGTCTACGGAATCGCCTTTATCCTCGGGCTTCTTGCATGCTCGGATAGTCTCTTTCGTTCTTTCTCGTTCTAACGTAGAATCTCACAAGCTCAAGTGCGAATGCTCCCAACTATGCACCCAATGAAACGGCATTGGGTGCTTTTGCCGTAATTTTTTTCGGATCCATTGGGAGCATAGACCCTTGCTTTGCCCATGGATCAAAGATGAGAAGCGCTGAGCGAATGACAGAGCGTAAGCTCAAAACCCTCACAAAAGACACAGCCTGTGGAGTTGTCCCAGGGCTGTACGTCTCTATCAGAAAATTGGCCGACGGTAGTTTGGCCAAATACTTCGTTCTAAAAGTCCGATCAACTGGTCGTTCCCTTAACTTGGGGCGTTACCCAGCTATGTCTCTTGCTGAAGCCTTTGCCAAGGCTTCCGATTGGCGTCAGAAAATGGCAGACGGCATCGACCCGGTTGCTGAAGAGAAAGCCAAACGTGCCGCTTTGTCCAAGACCCCGCAAGCCACTGATGACTCAGTCCTGACCTACGAGAAACTTATGTTCCAGTGGGTCGAGTTCAATGACAAGCGAGGACGTTGGAAAAACCCAACCAAACCCCGAGCAGAGATTTGGAAAGGCTTCTTTCGCAATCACATCCCAGACGATCTAAGGCTCTGTCCAGTATCCGATCTTACGGCCGAAAAGTTCGCCGCCGCGTTTTACGTCAAATGGCAGACGATGATCGACACACCTGAACGTATCCTGGCAGATACTCGCAACGCGATAGATTGGGCAATTCGGTCAGAGATGATCCCTCCGATGATCAACCCGGCACAGGTCAATAATGGGAAACTTGGGGATCTGCTTCCACTCCAGCGACCGGTTGGCGGGCATGAACCGCCTCTTCCTCCTGAGCGTATGCCCCTGTTTTTCAAAATGCTTATGGAGTACACGCTTTCAAGTCCAGCTGCGAGATGTCTTGCCTTTGCCATTTTGACTGCGGCTCGAAACTCGACTGCCAGAGAAGCCACTTGGTCTGAAATTCAACAGGACTCAGATGGGCAATGGATTCACCTCATCCCCAGAGATCGGATGAAAGTAAAAGCAGAGCGGTTACCCTTTGATCGAAAAACACCGTTATGTCCAGCTGCAATTGATCTGCTTAAGACTATGCCGCGTGTGCAGTTTGATGGGCAAGAGTTCCTTTTCCCAAGCATCTACCAAAGAAGCCTGAAACCGATTACACCAGACGCTTTTCCCAGGCTAATAAAACGAATGCACGCCAGGCAGTTCAAAATCGACCGCATCGGTTGGGTTGATCCGGAACAGAAATCCAAAAAGGGAGAACCTCGGATCGTGACACTTCACGGCTGTGCTCGAGCAACATTCAACACATGGGCAAAGGACGGAAAGCGGTTCCATCACGCATTTTTCCCAAAAGAAATCCGAGAAAGTTGCCTAGACCACCGCAACGAGTCCTATCAATGCGCCTATGATCGCGAGCAGGCTTTGGGAGAAATGCGAGAGGTTTTCGATGCCTGGGGTGCGTTCTGTAAAAGCCTGATCAAATGAAAAAAGCTTCGGGGTAGGACGTTTTTCTCCTACCTCTATTCTTATTGTGCATTGTGAACCTTCGCTAAGGCATCGTGCTTTCCTGAGATTCGCTGAGAAAGGCTTGCACCTTCTTCAGATAGCTCTGAACCCTCTTCGAGAAGTCCGACACATCGCTCGAGTCTGACTGCAAAATTTTTGCAGGGATTTGCACCGGCTGCGGACAATCGCTTGCGATAACGGTCGGACTGGACGCGCACCCGCTCAAGCTCAAGACGCAGAGAACCAGAATCGGAGCGGTTTGCAGCCAGTTCTGCTTTTTGCCGCTCAACTTCTTCCCATGCTGCAGACAGTGCTTCATTTTGCTTGCGCTCATTTGCACGATGCTCCTTTTCCTTCTTTGCCAAGGCCATTGCATGGCTAGCTTTCAGCTCGTCGATGTCTGACTGATACAGCGCCGCCGCAAAGCGGTAACCGCCTAAAAAAAGAGCAGCTGCCGCTACAACAACCGCCCCGATCTTGATCCAACTCATTTACTGCCCCATGCACCGGGCGTACTCTGCCGCCCGTCGATCGACCAGCCCCTTGAGGCTCTTGCCGCCAGCAAAGTGCCAGCGCTTGATCTCCTCGCAAGCCCCTTGGTAGTCCCCTGCGTTCAGCTTTTTGACCAACGTCGAGCCGCAAAATTTTGTCTTCCCGATGTTGTAGGCCAAGCTCGTGTACGCATCCATTTCGCCTTGCGTCAAAGGAACCGTCACGCAAGACCGCACGGCATCCTCGGCCACTCGCACGTCTTTTTCAAGGCGATTAAGCGCATCCGGGACGCTAATCGTGTCCCCTAGCTTGACGCCTTCAGTAGAACCAAAACCGATCGTCGGCACATCACCCTCGACTGGGATATACGCCTCATCTTTGAAGCCCTCCCAAGTGGCGATGCTGATGAGGCCTGCGGCCGTCAGGGACAAACCGCCGACGACCATCCGTTTAAGCATCTCGACCCCCTTTGACCTTCTCGATCTTCTTGGCCACAGCGTCATCCGACACCTGACAGACAAGCTCTTCAATCTTGCGTGGCTTCCAAAGTCGGTAGAAAAAACGGCACGTCTCGACGATCTTAGGTAACGCCCCAACGATCATGATCAAGATGTAGACCAAAGTCAGGATCGTGACCCACGATTCGATTGGCACGCCTGCGATGCTCAGAGCCGATACTCCTATAGCTGGTGCTGCTTTGACGGTGCCACTGGCAGACCCCGAAAAGATCGGGGTAAGAATTCTTTTCAGCACGCTGTCCTCCTCCATAACTCACTCCCAGAAGAAACAGGCAATGCACACCAGAAGGCAAGCTACTGTCGGGACAACCAAGTCATATATGGCGTCTTTTGACCATAGCCGTATTTCAAAACCGATGTACCAAGGATCTCCTCCCGCTCTGACCTCTGCCTGCGTCACCTCGCGACCCAAATAAAAGCCAACCGCGAGAAGTGCCCCCATCGTCAAGCCCGTAAAAAAAGAAGCCCCGAAAGCAAAAGCAATCAGGGCTGTAACGGCTTGCACGGCGAGCGCTAGACCCGCGTGCGCAAAATTGGTCAAGTTCACAAGATAACCTCCGGTTTCGATGGCCATTCAATGGTATTAGGAAACCCCGTCTGCTCTGGCACGTCTCGAAGCGCCTGCCGATACGTCTTAAGCGCCGCGAGCGCCTCCTCGCTGATCGGGTAATCGGGCATTAGCAGATAGTCCGTTTCTGCCAGAAGCTCGTCGCGCTTCTCGCGAGCCGCCTTCGCTCGATCCTCATCCGTCAAAAGCTCGTCGCCTACGGTGTAGCCGTAAAACTCCAGAGTCTTACGAAGATATGCCTCGTCAGCAGGCTTCCCGTCATGTCGTAGTTCAATGACATTGGCCGCTTCAGGGATAGATTCAGCGAACGAAGCAGAATCGACATCCCAAACTCTTTCATTAGCAATTTTGTAAAAATCAGGCATTTTTGTCTCCCTTAAACATATTGTCCGCCAGAGCCTGTAGTTCCTGCGATTGTTCCGGGGAATAGTTCTGGACCTTGTCCTGATGTGTCGATAATCGCATTCGTTCGGATGTTGTACCGCTTGCCGAGTTTGTTTCCTTCGTTAATTACTGTAGGAGTTCCGACAGGGTATGGCAACCCAGAAGATACAAATCGGATAGACGATAAGTTATCCGCTGCCGCACATACGAAGCTTTCTGGTGCGTCTCCAATTAGATTCAAATTCCCATTGAAATTAATTCGTCCTCCGCTTGTGGCTTGAATGCCATTCACGCATTTCGTTGTGGCGTTTGTTCGGATAAAAATCCCAGGATTCGAAATCGACGAACTTCCTGAAATATTACAAAAAGCGTTAGAAGAGCAAACCAATCCCGCGAAACCTGCACTTGTTTCAGGTATGAGAGTAGTATCAATTTCAACATTAAGAAAATTAACTCTACCTGCCGAAATTAGCACTACTCCACCAAAATTAGAGAAAGCTTCCGTTCTCTGAACAGTTAAATTCCTGATGTTATATGTAACAGCCGATTGGCTATAAATTCTCCTGACAATTACTGCATTCTTGTTTTCTGAATTGCCAGATATTTGTATTGATCCAGTTGTCGAATTGTATAGAGGCAGACGAATGTCTTCTTCATATGTTCCATCAGTAATATTGACATAAGATGTATATGAAGAAAGGTTGTAATTGTCAGCTATGTAATTAATACACTTTTGTATTGTCTTAAATGGCTTCGATGCAGATTCCCCTCGACCCTCGTCTTCTGTGTCGCTCCCTGTGCTTCCATTGACATAAAAATTTTTACCCGATTCAAGCCAGATAGGTACACGAATGGACTTAACCAAGTCCTCGAACTTGTCGGTCGGCATCTGAGAAAAGTCAACAGCAATCTCACCCGAGCCATTGATCGTAATGCCGTCGTTGCCCGTGATCTTCACGCCGCCGAGCTGCGTGGCAGAGGCCTTAGGCAGATCTTCCTCTAATACTTTCTCAATAGCTTGTTTTACACGTAGAGGCGTCATGAGTACATCTGTAGCTGTGCCTGCCTCTGCCTGGGATTGAGTTGCCAGAAGTGCATTCGCGATCTTTGCAATTGTTACAGCCTGATCAGCGAGTTTTGCATTCGTCACGGACTTGTCTGCAAGGACGTCTGTTTTGACCGATTTACTCGTCATCCAGCCGAGTGATTGCAGCGCTTCAAGAAACTGCAACGGATCAGGCGGATTCGACGGAGTCTTTCCTGCAGCAAGGATGACAGACACACGAACGGCAGCCATGATGTTGAACCAGGCTGCCCCAGGAAGCGTCGCCTTTTGCCCCGTAACCGGGTTGCCGTCCTGCGCAAAACCCGTGCTTGTTTGTCCCGAATAATCCGGAAGAGTTTGAGTTGCCGCATCTTCCCAGTAATCGGTCAGCTGATTCGACTCAACCTTCGTTGCCATTGTTCACCTCGTATTCAAAAACAACCTCTGCGTGCGCGGGTGAGTTCTTTCTCACCATGCACTCGAGAAACGAAATACCCCACGATGCAAGACGTTCATTTGCCCGTGAGGTAGTTCGAAACAAAATCTTTTCTGTCTGTAAGTTTGTCCGGATCACCAAAACGTAGGCGTGTCCCCACTCCGGGCCATAGAGACGCTCATCAACTCTTGATCGCGTCGTAAATGGGTCATAGGATCCCACATCAATGTCGATGTCGAAAATGTCGCCGAGTTGCTTGTAAAACTCCTCCGTCAACCCACTTCGCCGTACCAGCAAAAGCAACACCTGTCGGTATTGCTCGTCTGTCAAATCCAAACCTTTCAGGCACTCATTGGGTAACCCGTACACGCGCAGCCAATCCTGCAAGGTATCCGTACAAGTCCTTGGATCCGCCTCTTTCACCAGTCCCATCGCAATCGCATCAATGCGCGATAACTCGGCGGCACCGACGCTCAGAACTGCACTTCCCGGAGAACCCGTCACTCGTGTCCAGGCTGGCCCAGGAGGCAAAAGATTGGTTAGAGCCTCATCGTAGTTTCTGTCACTCATACCCAATGTCCCCCACGACTGGCAGTTCGTAGTTTTCCGCCGCGACATTTTCTGTCGGGTACACCAGCACATAGTCTTCTTCGCCGGCCGCAGAAGAAATAGCCTGCTGTATATGGGTTATCAGAACTACCCCGCCGGCACTGGCTTCGCGCAGAAACAGGCTTTTCAGCTCGGCTGCAATTTGCGCTCGTACTGCTTCAGTATTAGGCGTTAAGTTTTTGATTTGAAAGGCAATCGGTTTTACAACCGGAGCTAACACAGTAGTCGCAGCCGTCACCGGGGCTGCCTGGGCAATGTAATCAGCCACGATTTGGACCATTCCCTCGGTCGGGATACCTGTTTCTGTAAGTCCGTCTGTGGCAAATCGAACAACAACTGTTCCCACCCCCTGCTCCTTGGGGAAGCACCAGGCTCGAGTAACTCCCGGCACTTCTTTAGCCCACGCTACATAATCTGTGGCTGTACCCCCACGAGGTGGATTGCGGAGTCGATACAGAAGACGTTCGCGCAGACTTTCGTCAGACTCAGCCTCGGCACCTCCGGCCATCTCGCTACCGATAGCTTCTGCATCTACACCTGTCACAGGGCTGACGAGCGTGTACGTCAATCCTTCTTCACGGTTTCCAACCGTGCCTGTCTCCAGGCATTGCACCGGCACCGTGTAGCTTCCGACTTCAGGCGCCGCCGTCGTCTCATATCGAGTCTGGTCGTCGGCCATGAAGATCGTACCGACCGGCACAGTGGAACCTTCGGTGTAGCTTACCGTCAGTGTCCCCGTAGCTTTGCTCGCTGCCCGTCGGTAGATGCCTTGGATGGAAGCTTGCCGTTCTAGGTACTGAGCTTCGGCCGTGTCTGCAAAGAGTTGCTTCAGGATCCAAGTAATAAATCCGTACAAGGCGTGGCATGCGTACGCGAAAACCTTTGGCAGCACGCGCAAATTCGACTGACGGAGTTGTTTGGCGCCTGCTTCGCGCTCGGCGTCTGTAGTCATCTGCGTGATCAGCTCGCGCAGGGTTGGACGATCAAATGCCATTTTTCAATCCCTTCCAAACGTCTGCGAACTGCAGACGGATGTTGTCAGCATCTCGTGAAATCGTCACGAGAAGATCAACTCGATCAAGCCCGTTGCGCTCTACCTTGACCTCGATCTTGTCGGCGACACTTTCTTTGACCAGCCAAGCCAAAGCCTGCTCGGCGTAGTCTTTGCACTTTTGCGAAGTCTCGTCCGTGATCTTTTGTCTGCTCAGGAGCCAAAGTCTTGAACCTGTCACAGATGTCGCGTCATCTTCGTAGGTGTCCCCCCAGAAGCCATTTCGTCGGCCTCCTTCAATTTCATCGTCGTCGCGAGATCGAGCCCAGGAAAAAAGCGAGATAATCACGGATCGCACAAGTTCATTTCCGGCATAAAGCGACATCTCGCTGGGTACGCCGTTGATGATCAGAATCTGCTGCATGGTTCACCTCACTTCGCGGGGCCTGTCGAGCCGCCATGCGGGCAGTCGTGTGTGTGCCCCTTCAGGCTGATGCCATCGGCCGTCACATCGCCACCCGACACATCCAGAGACCCGGACACCGAAGCCCCAGAACCGCCACTGATCGCCAAGCCACCCGTACCGGTTATCTGCTCTGAAACTTTCAGCGTTCCTGAGATCTGAACGTTCGACTCAATCAAAGTTTGCGGAGCCTTCAGCGTCACGTTTCCGCCCACCGTAGCCGCCATCGCACCACCGACCGTTGCGGTGAGATTTTTCGGCGTATTGATCTCGATACCGTCACGTTTCAGATAGACTCGCTGACCTTGGTCATCAAAGATAGCCACCTCACCTTCCAGTACATGTAACCGATACCGTCTATCGGCAGTCACAGCAACAACACCGTGACTGCGATCACCGTTAAAGAAAAAACCGAGGCATTCCGCCCCGGCCTTAGCCTTGGAAGTCCAGCCGTATGGCTCGAAATGCTCGAGACCCTCGCGAACTTCCCCTTTCAAAAATTCACACTGCAAGGTGCGCATCTTTGGTTTGTCGTCGGACATCACCAAGGTACCTCGCCCCAGCATTGACTTTAGTCTTTGGATAATGCAAAAGCCCATCATTGCACCTCATCGAGCCACGACGACGTCTGAGCTTGCGTCTGTCCCAAGGTCGGTGCTGCTTCGAACGCTGCAAGCGGAGCCAAATTTAGGGTCGCAGTGCTCCCCTGCTCCGAAAGTTGGTACTGCACTTCAGCAAGAAGAAGATCATCATCAATGCCGAAACAGTTGTCTCTGACGTGAACCATTGAGTTTGGAGTCCATAGCTTTCCAAGTGCATCACGCCAACCGACAACTGTGTATGACACTCCTTGCAGGAGCGCACGACGGCGGCGCTGTTCGAACGACGCAATCTGTCGGCAGATGTCCTGTGTCATCTCGCCATACTGGTCAAGCGCAAGTAGGCGAAACCGAGACGTTTGCGAGTCCGTTGTGCTCGCCATGATTTGATTTGAAGCAGATCCATAAGCCTGATCGCTTCCGGACCTCTGGCCAGTCACGACGTAGTCTGAGAAGACCTCTGCGGCGTCTCGCTGTATTGATCCCGTCAAAATGTTGACGCCCATCTCCAAACCACCCGAAGCATTGCCTCCTTTGCCTGGAGAAGTCAGGACTAAGCGCCCTGCCGCGTCGTCCATGGCAAAGAGCTGGCAGTTAGCCAGGAGGCGATTAATCGAGTCAAAGACGCTCTCACCGGGATCAATCGCGTGTTGTGAAACCGGAGATCCTGTCGACACCTGCCGCACGACATCGATACCGTAGGGGCCACACAAGTCCGCGGCAATTTGCTCGATTGTCTGACCTTTCCACTGGGAGGCCTGAGGACTCGTTGGCGCGATAATGGTTCCCGAGGGCGGCACCAGACGCGCTGCCGTCCACTGCCCTGTCTGGGTCGATGTAACGCTCTTTCCAAGCCAAGCAGCAGGCGCACAATCGACGATATCAGCCGTTCGGCTTCGACCCGACACTGACACTTGAAGACTCATCGCAGAGTAGGCCATCGGCGTGGCAAAGATGTACCCCGAGACCACTGGATCGTTTCCGATCCAGACCTCGACCGGATCGCCAAGATTGACTGCCGAGATGACATCCTTCGCCTGAGGCCATTGATAGGTGATGCCCACCGAAAAGGAGCGAGCTGCCATCGTGATACCGGCCGTGATCGCTACGTCCGTCCATCCTGTCAGCTCCTTGCCGGCAGTTCGAAGAATGACCTGCTCACTCATTGATAACCTTCAAAACATTTGGGCAAAACAGCGGGTGCGAAACCGCGTTTCGAACCACAATCTCCTTTGCTCTGGCGGCGTCTCCGTAGAGCTCCATCGCCGACACACAAGCAGGAAGAACAGCTCCGGCATCGTAGTCTGAGAGTCGTGCCGCATTACGTGCGCGATCAGAAAGATCACGCGATACGGCCGTCGCAGCATTGCGTAGAGCCGTGAACACGGAATCGCTTGTCGTGTCTAGCATTTCATCGTCGAGAGTCCCGACAATTCGATCCTGCGAGGCCTGCATTTCGTCGTAACTCACCGTCGGTTCAGAACTGGAACTGTCGTCTTCGTAATCAATCTCCGCAATCGCGGCTTCGTCGTCATTCGGCAGAATCGAGGAAGTCGACACCGTGCTGTCGATGTCAGTTCCGATCAACGTCGAGACGCCAACAGCCTGAACCAAGATCGCGCATCGCGCCAAGGCATAGACGGCTTTACGGTTGGTCTCAATCACCTGTGCAGAATACGGCTTAACCTCGCTGTAGACCGGCTCTTCTTCTTCCTCATGCAGTCCATCCACAAGCGAGCACAAGGCCGTCCCGACTCGCTGCCACCCTGCGACTGTGGTCGCCAGTCCAGAAAGCCCACATGCTCCCATGAGTTGAGTTGCAAAAGCTCTTGGATCCGTCGACACAAGGTCGAGAGCGGAGTTGGCCAAGTCGCTGACGCGGTCGGCAAATCCAAGAACGGTTGCAATCTCAGAATTTGAGATGATCCCCAAGCTATCGAGCAGATCACCGTTAAGAGCGTCCTTCACGAAGTCTTCCACAGCATCGAGATTTATGGCCTCTGCGAAGGCATCGCAAGCCGAGCTCATCAAGCCGTCCGCGGCCGCGCGGGACTGCGATTGAGTGGCCTGCCCCATTTCCGGGAAGGCGTTAAGCCCTGCCTCGACAAAGCTCAGCGTAAATCGCACGATGCGCTGGGTCTGGCTGAAAGACATCGATCCACCCGGGCGTGCAATCACCTGCACCTCTCCGAACTCTGGATGTACCAGAGTTCCTGGGCCAGGCTGTTCGATCGCGTCACGCACGGCGTGGGCCTGATCGACGCAGTCGTCGCCAAGGACAAAAGCCGAAAGCTCGTACTCGCGAGCAGCCCGACCAAGGTCTTCAGTAAAGGGCTCGTCTCGCTGGGGGTACTGATGTGTAACGGTGCGGCGCCCGGCGCTGATGTCGCTCGACTCGACAAAAAAAGGAACGCCTCTAAAAGAGGCCGTAAGTCTTTGAGCCATGTTGTTACCAGCTCGGCGCGTTCACGCCGCGCCCGCTGCCTTCTGCGTATCGGATGGATGTATTAAGTGCCATGCCGTCGGAGGTGCTGCGAGTGATCCGAGTCCCGGGCTGGGCGTTCGCAAAATTCACGTCCAGCCGGCCTCGCATTTCACCAAACTGCGGCTGTGTCACAACCTGCACAACCCGAGGGTTACTGAAGTCTCCACGCGTGCGATAGAAGTCCATTGACGATGCATTTCTATTACCCTCTCCTTGAACACCATCACGATTGCGATAGAAGTCTCCCGCACCCATCGCCCGCGCTACATCTTCTTTGACGTCAATAGAGATGGTCTTTTGCGGTGAATCATCCGAGAAAAGATTCATCAGCCACTTCGGCACGACACCTTCCAAGGAGTCTGTAAGGCCCGCGAAAGTTGCCATGATGCCGTCAACTTTTTCATTGATCCAATCGCCGATTGCATCAAATGTTCCTTTGATGCCCTCCCAGATCGAATTCGCCACAGCCATGATGTCGTCGCCCCACTTTTGCCATGCGAGACTGAAGACGCTAAAAGCCGTCAGCGCCCATCCGATCGGACCGGTCTTCAAGAAGGCCTTGCCCAAAAACGCCAAAGCGCCCCAAGCAACTTGTGCGAACTTAACGAAGCCTGTGCCCCATTTGGCCAACTGCGTCAAAACAAGTTTGGGATCCAAAGCCTGCAAGACTCCTGCCACTCCCTTCGTGATGCTCACAAAGGCAGTACCAATCTTCCAAGCGCCAAAAGCAGCCTGCACGCTGACGATGCCAGTTAGCAGAGTTCCCAAATTATCTGAGACAAAGTTAATCGCCTTTCCAACCACTCCGAACTCTTTCTCGAGCTTGTCACCTCCGGCCAAAAGTGCATCGATTCCGCTCACGAAAGCGTCCCAATCGACGCCTTCAAGCCAAGTGGTCAGCCGTTCCGCCCACTCGTCCATCTTCGCCGAGATGATCGGCTGAAGCTTCTCAAAGACCGTCTGGAGCTTCTCAGTCAAAAGGCCGAAAGCAGGAGCGAGTTCTCCCATCGTGGAGATCCGAACTCTGTCGAAAGCCTTCGTCAGGCTCGACCATTGAGCTCGGAAGGCCTGCATGCGAGCGATGTCAGAGTCTGACAGGGCATTACCTGCCGCCTTCATAGCCGCCTCGGCGTCCTTGAAGGCTTCGGATCCCTGCCGCAAGATAGGCAAGAGCTTGGCGCCCGTGTCTTCGCCGAAAGCCGAGATGGCCATTCGCAACTGGATGGCTTCATCCTTTTGCCGGGCCACGGCATCGGCAAAGTCCAAGAAGACCTGATCGGCCGTCTTGATATGTCCGGACGCGTCACGAGCCTCGATGCCGACGCGCTTCAGAAGTTGAGCAAGCTCGTCTTTGCCGCCGGTGGCGGCGTCAGACAGCTCAATGTTCATATCTCTCAGGCTCTCTGCGAACTCCTGGGAGTCCATGCCTGCGGACTCGGCCACGGTCTGCCAAGCCTGCAACTGCTCGACTGCTACGCCGGTCTGATCACTCATCTTTTTGAGCTCGACCGCCGTCTCGGATGCCGACAAGGTTGCCGCCCACACGCCGGCACCTGCGCCGGCGAGTGCGGTGAGACCGGTCATCGCAAGGCCCGCACCTTTTGCCAAAGTCTCGAAGCCGCTTCGCATCTCTCGACCTGCCACTCGCATCTCGCGCTGCATCTGCTTGAGTGCGGGGCTCATCCGGTCGACCAGCGTGAAGACCGCTTTTAGGTTTGTCTCATGGGTTGCCATAGCTTTCCCGTATCTCTTCTTTCATCTCCGCCATCTCTTCGACCAAAACGGCCAGAAGCGGCAGGGACGTTTTCATCAGCTCCGCGGGCGACATCCTCCAGAAGTGTGCCGTCCGCAGAGCGACATGACGGAAGGTGATGAGCTCGGATTCGCCGTCTACTCTTCCGAGCCCGCTCCAAAAGCAAGCTGAGTGATCACGAAGTCGCGCATCTGCATGAAGTCCTGCAAAGACAGCTTGCCGATCTGAGAGTCGGTCAGGCCGCTCACGCGCGTGATGTAAGCGCTCAGAACTTTGGTTTCTTCGAGCATTCGACGGCGACCTTCCGCATCGATCATCGGAGCCATCACAGGCCCCAGACGGATGTAGTCACCCGTCTCGATGTCGCGAAGAGTCACTTCCGAAGTGCCGTCGACTTCCTTTGCCAGTTTGATCGTCAAAGCCATGTCTTAGCTCCACTGACCGGACTTGCCGGCAAAGTCAAAGGATGCTTCGCCCGCCTCAGACACCGTAGGTGTGCCGCGGACAAAGGCGTTGGAAAGCGTGAAGACTCTGCCGTTTGCCAGCTCGACGCGGATTGTCATTGCCGTGGAGTTGCAGATCTTCTCAAAGTCCGTTTCGTCGGTGATCTGCACTGTGCATTGCATGTACGGCGCAATTGTCTGCTCGTCGTAGCCGACTACTTCGTCGCCGACCACAATGTCGGTGCGGTTCTTGGTGGAAAGCGGGATCGTGAAGGACCCCTTTGCAGGGATCGTCGTCCCGTCGACCGTCACATAGGCGGTACCAGACTGACGTCGAAAAGTCATGTTTGTATCTCCTTAGTACTGAAGACGGAACTGGACCAGCATCGCAAAGATGCGCAACTGGTTCACAAGATCGGGCGGGAACAGAACATCCAAACGGTTCGGATCCGTGGCATTGCGCTCCACGACGATGTACTGCTTGAACGCGTCGATGTTTTCGACCAAGCCCGCTTCCATCAAATCCGTGTAGGCCGCGATCAGCTCGGACTTGATGATCGACGGTGTCACGATCGCCTGACCTTCACCGAAAGTCGTGCCATCGTCAGCAAGCTTATGGCGGCCGTACTTCGAGGTGATCTGAGTGCGCAGATAGCGGATGATGTAGCCCAGCGTGTGCAGGGTTTCCGCATCCTGATAGGAGTTGTCCGTCGCACCGTAAGCGTTCTGGATGTAGGTCGTCACAGCGCGTTCGATCTGTGTGTTGCTCGTCGTATCGCAGAAAGTGGCCATGCCGGAAGCGAGAAGGTTTTCTCGTTCCGTGCGTGAGAAGCGATCTGCCACTCTCGGAGCAGAGATGCCGTTCAGCACAAGCGTCTGGAATGGGCGGGCAGGATCGGCCTTCACCGAAACTGCGATCTGGCCTACGGCCGCGCCCAGACGATCAAAGCCGAAGTTTGGATCCGTTTCAGAGACTGCGAACACCGTCAAGTGCGGGTCGTTCTGGGCCTCGCCGATCTCAAGCAAGTCATCAACTGCGCCACGCGTGGCGCTGTAGACATGGCCGTAGAGCTGCACGTTGTACGCCCAGCGCTCGGTCATGGCGGCCTTAGTAGCGTCCAGACTGGTCTTGTCGGAATACGGCAAAGCGATGAACTCGAAGGGTTCTTCCTTCAGAGCTGCAAAGGCGGCTTCGATGTCCGGTACTCCGGTTCCAGCCGTACCATCTGCGACTGCCACACTTACGCCATCAGGCAGTTCCTGGCCGTTGGCTGCACCGAGCAAATTGACGTTGACCGTCAGATCGTTTCCGATCACGCCCTTGTGCTTGGAAGTAACCGTCACCACACCAAGAGCCGCCTGAGCAGTCACCGGAAGATCGACGTCCGCATTGATCGCGGCCGCGATGTGGCCGGCAATGTCCGATTCCGCTTCGCTTGCCTCGACGCCGACCTGCACAAGTTCATAGCCCACATAGAGGCTGATCGTTCCGGCAGCACTTGCAGTACCGGTAACTGTCACGGTCTTGGTCGCGGCTACGCCGCTGTCCGGATCCGCCAAAGGCATTGCGTAGAGCATGCCCGTAGAGTCCTGATCGCGATAAGCGGCGACCATTCGATGAAGGATCGAGCCGTGGCCGAAGAGCTCGGCGGCCTGCTCAGCAGACGAGACATAGGTCAGCTCGCCTGCGGTGGCCTTGCCCGTCGTCAGCATCGGTCCCATGATCAACGCCTGCATGTCATCGACCGTGGTGTTCGCGGCCGAGTTGTCCACTTCCGCGTAGAAGAGAGGCGTGTAGATCTTCTGCGGGATCGTGTTGAAAGAAATCGCCATGAGTATCTCCGGCTATAAAAAAAGGCGCTCTCAAGCGCCCTGGGTTTCGATTTTGATTCTGGCCTCCGGTGTGCCGTCCGGCTTGTGCTTTCGAGGCCCAATCTCGTCGACGTTGATGTCGACGCCTTTGAAAGGTCCCATCCGTTCGTAGGCTACCTGCTGCCAGGTGTCATCCTTCTGGACGGTCGTGAAGGTCTTGAACTGGTAGGAGTAGATCAATCTATCGCGTGTCAGCGTCACCAATGATCCACCCGTGTACTCGATCTTGTCGTGAGCCGCGTCCGGACACCACCGAAGCAACGCTTTGAAGAGTTCTGCTCGGATGTCGTCAAGCTGATCTGCCGCTTGCTGTGCTCTTGGGTCTTGGTTGTTGAGAATTACCAGAACCGCAAAGTATTCCGTGATCTCCTGATAGCACTCATTACCCATGTCCTCGAGGATTTCGCCGTCCTCGTCCAAACGAACCACGTATGCCGCGGGAAGTTTGGCCTGAGAGATAGCCATCTCGAGATCGTCTGTCAGAGCTCCGGCTACCTGAGTAAAGCTCGGGCACTCAGCTTGTATCTGAGCAATGATGGGAGAAATCTTCATTTCGAAAACATTCCTTTGAGTGCAGCGTCAAGACCTTGCATCACCACATCCATCGCACCTTGCTCATGCTCGAGCGCGGCGTCATTGATGTAGTCCCTGCGCTTTTCGATTCTCCAGGAATCGAGTTTCTGCCCCTTTTTCCGACGCTTCACACCAAAGCGCAAGAAAGCTGGGTAGAACTGCCAACGGTCATTCTTAATGCGACCGCCCGTGTTGGGAACTTCCTGCAAAACCTTGAAGCCATAACCAGACTTGAAGTATCGAACTCTGATCGCCTTTGCCAGTGCGCCTGATCGCTTGCCTGGGTATTCGCCTCGAGCTGAGACTTTTTTCTGGCTTGCTTTCTTCCTGGCGCTCTTTCTAATGCCGTTTGCGATTTGGCGAAGATATGGGCGAAAGACCTTCTTGTCGATATCCGCGCGTTTGATCTGGAGCTCCTCAAGTGAGAAGCGAACCTCTTTGGTCTCGATCTTCACTCGACCTCCTCGACGCGACACACGTCTATGACCGTAAAGCGTTTTGCGCCTTCCAAATCTGAAGTTCTCAGGATCTGATAGCGAACGCCTTCGATCTCGATGCACACTCGACCGGTTAACGTCTCAGGCCTGATCGCACTGGTGCGACGAATCGTGATTCGATGCGTCACGCCAGTCTCGAGCTGTTGCTGACCGAACCAATAGGTCAGCGCGCCAACGGGTTCGAGTTTCGCCCAAACCGTTGCGATCGGCTCGTAGACCTCCTTGAGCGTGACCCCGTCCTGAACGGATGTCCAAGACAGGATGGTAGCTCTGCGGTTCAGAACTCCCGGATCAGTCAGCATCTTCCGTACTCCAATCGATGTACCGGTCAAAAGCCATCTGTCGCATCACGCGATCGCGCAGCTCGACATCCGTGGCCGTTCGGTTCTCATACCAATAGGCGATGATCACGCAGACGGCCATGCGAAGGTCTGCCGGCACCTCATCGACGGTGGCCGCGATCGCATTCTCTTTCTCGACATCACCGACGATGGGGCGGCGAAGACGAGTCTCCGCCAAGCCTGTCGCGGCTTCGATCAGAGCCGAGATCACGCTGTCGTCATCGGATCCGTCGACTCGAAGATAGAGCTTGGCCTCATCGAGTTTTACGCAAGGTGTCGTCATGAGTGTCAGTCCCCGGTTACCCAGGGACTTCCGTCAAAAGTTAGGAACCGCTTTCCTACCCACCGGAACCGGCACCGATCGCCAGATCGCCGCCGACGAAGCAGTTGGCGCTTTCAACAGCGAATGCCATACGGGTTTCGCAACGGATCGTGTAGAGGTTCTTGGTGACGTTGTTGGCGTCCTGCTCAAACATCTCGATCACAGGAGCGGAACGTTCGTAGATCGTTGCACCCATGATGGGATCCGCGACCATGAACTTTCCTTCGGTCACTTCCGGAGATTCGACCACTCGCAGCCCCCAAGGACGGATGTCGGTACCTGCCTGCAGCGGGCTGCCCATCAGGTAGTTGCCGTTCTTGTCCTTCATGCCTCGGATGGTGTCAAAGTCCATAGGGTTGAGGAAGACGACGGACGGCGTGTAGCCGACCTTGCGCATGGTGGCGCCGCATCGACGAATCAGGTCGAGGACGTTGGAGTCTGCCGGCATGTTGTCTTCGGTGAACCCGTGGACCGTGTAGTTACCGGTCGTGAAGATGCCCGACAAGTTCTGGCCGGTTCCGTCACCGACAATCAACTGCTTTTCAATACGGCGGTTGAGACCGTACATCATGCGATGGTTGATGTAGGCAGCCAGAGCCGGAGCGTCTTCCGCGAGCTGCTTCGTGACTCGGATGAAGTGTGCGATGGTGCGAACCGGTGCATCGGCTTCCGTGAACTCCATCTTGGATTCGGGCTTGTCACCGCCTTCAGCAGTTTCTGCTGCGGAATTGGTGAACGCCGATTCCTTGAGATAGGAGATCGAGTTCGAAGAGGTCGGAACACCAGGGAAGGCGTCCTTCACGGCGTTCGGCAGTTCGGGCTCAGCCTTGATGCCGCGGTAGTCAGCCGGCACAGAACCTGCAGGTGTCACCACCGGGGAGGCAGCAGCGAGAGTCGCCTTCGTCACCTTGCCTGCAATCAGGTCGGCATAGCCGGAGCTCTGCACAAACTGCGCGCCAAGGGTCAAGGGGACTTCCTTGCCTGCGGCGACGGTCTGGGAATTCTGCTGGAGTTCCAGCATCTTTTTGCCGAGCTTGAGCTGTTCTGCGGCGAGTTCCTTGATCTGGTCTGCAAGATCAGCCGTCTGCTTTTCGTCTTCGGCGCGCTGATCGGCCAACTCACCAAGCTTCTTCTCGATGTTCTCGGCCTGCTCAATCAATTTTTCCATGGGATCCATAAGTCACCTCAAATTTTTTGGATACGGTCAAAGATCGCCTGCAGCTCGTTCTGAGCTTTCAGCGCGACATCCCGTCGCGTATCTGCGGCAAAGCAGGCCTTTGCCTTGGAGAGCAGCCATCCCGACTGCCGATGTGAAAGGTTCGCCACATCCTTCAAAAAAGCCTCGAGATCGCGAACGGTTTCGAGGCTTTCGATGCGGCTGTCAATTTCGTCTGCTGATAGGGTCTGTGTGATCCGCGCTTTGGAGTCTGCCGGCGCTGTGACGATCGATATCTCGTCGAGCTTCCGGATCTTCGAAAGAGACATGATTCCCTTGTCGTCGGTCTCTGTATCGGCGGCGTCGAAGTAAATCGACACCGACAGGCCGTCTACCGTGCCGGCTTTCAGAGCCGCGTAGACGTCCTTGGCCTGTGCCACGCCTTGCGTGAGCACGCCTTCGACTTTGAGGCCAAGAGCGTTCTCTTCAAGCTTGTCCCATACCCCGATCGGCACAGAGTACGAGTCGTGATTGAAGAACATCTTCGGCTTTGCTCCGGACGCAACGATGTCCGAATACGCGCCGTGCAAAATCTTGAAGCCGTAGCAGTTGACGTTGTTGAAGCGCGTCGCATAACCCTTCACTCGCCACTCATGCGAGTCGTCAAGGCTCAACTCGACGTCTTTTAACGACAAATTTACAAGTTGCTTTTTCATTGCTTTACGTCTCCGACTGGAGTTTGAGGCGCATTGCTCGATGCCACCTCTCCGAGCTTGTCGAGCGGCGCCAAATTCGTCTGTGCCGTCGGCGTATCTCCGCCCTCAAGCGGCGGGTCGTTCTCGAGTGCCCGGACCTCGTTTCGTGTCTTAAATCCGTTCTGGACCGCTGTTGCGTAAGCGGCGTAACGGCTTTGCAAATCGCCGCGGAAGAAGGCGTCTAAGTTGAACTCGATCACCACGGATCCGCGCTCCTCGGATCGCAAGATGCGACTTTCGAGAGCCTGTTCGATGCTCTTGAGCAGAGGGTTCAAAGTGAATTTGTGGAACCCGCTCACGATTTCAGCGATGCCGCTTCCCCAAGTCGTGGCCCCGGATGCGCCGATTAGTACCGGCGGCACACCGAACCATCGGCAGATCTCTTCGACCCCGTACTTGCGGCTCTCAAGGAGCTGTGACTGCTCAGGCGTCAAAGCGACCTGCTGGAACTTCATGTCGGCCTCGAGCACGATCAGTTTTCCGGACTCGGCCTTGAAACTGCCGAGAGCGCGGCTTACCGCATCTGCCTGTCCCTTCTTGCGGTCCAGGATATGGTCGACCGTCAGGATGCCGCTCGGACGCCCGAAGTTCTGGGCGTTCTGCATCGTGTATTTTTGGGTTGCCATTGCCTCCTGGACACTTGACCCCATGAACTCCA
>ENA-OPSD01000807-OPSD01000807.1-human-gut-metagenome-genome-assembly--contig:-NODE-807-length-27580-cov-21.618165_pt1 | contig 27580 bp, 25 predicted proteins | sample MGYA00241453_ERZ501898 | MGnify/ENA primary metagenome ERZ501898 (study PRJEB25962, sample SAMEA2042226) | human gut metagenome | biome: human gut; feature: human-associated habitat; material: faeces... | reverse complement strand
GTATAACGGTACCAAGGTGCGAAGACTACTTGTCCGTCCTGTACGGTGGCTGCATTTCTGAATCTTCCTAATAAAGTGTAGTCTATCCATTCGGCCCAATTCCCGTCCGGAGTATAGTTGCCGTAGCCGTATGTTTTCTGTTACAATAATAGAGTTATCCACCATCATTCCCACCGCTAGAATCAAGCCCGAAAGTGAAATGACATTGAGTGAAACCTTAAAGAAATAAAACAGGGAAAAAGTGATTACCACCGACACTGTCATACTCAAGCCAATTACAATCAGTGAACGGACATCTCCTAGGAAGTAAATGGTTACAATGAATATCAGCAAGAAGCCAATGGTGAAGTTATCCTGCAAGTTGGATATGGTGTAGTCCAGTAATTCCGTCTGGTTACGGCACACTTGGAAGTCAATGTCCGGATAGAGCGTAGCGAAGTAATCGGTTGTCTCCTTCAACTTCGCTTTCATTTCATCCATGTCCTCGTCGCTCTGCTTGATGATGTCCAAGGTCACGGTGCGCTTCCTACCTGCCACCGACAAGCCCTGTTCCTTTTGCGATACCACCGCTACCTTGCACAAATCCTTGAGTTGCATCAGGCGGTCGCCCTTGCGGATATGGATATTTTCCACATCCTCCGATGTACGGAGAAGCGTAGCAATGCGGATATTGTATTCATAGTAACCGTCACGTACCAACATACTTCTCGGTTCTACATTATTGACAGCCAAGGCATTCTCGATATCTGCAATCGTGACTCCCGTACTGAAAAGTTTTTCCGCATCAGGTACAATCTGGAGCATCCTTCCCGGTATACCGGTAATGTCTGCCATAGCCACTTCGGGCAACTGTTCGATATGACGTTTCACTACATTTTCAGCTAGTTCGCACAAGGTAAGGAACTGTTGTTCATCCATCTCTTCGTACGCACGGTTGTTCTTCAAAGTCATATTGAGATACAGCACCGGAATATCCGTTGCACTCGCCTTGATAGCTTTCGGAGGTTCCGCTTCTTTCGGAAGGCTGTTCATGGTCGCATCAATCTTTTCGTTTACCTCGATGAATGCCAAATCGGTATTCACACCGAAATCAAATTCCATGCGGATGATACCTGCACCGTTACGGGTCTTACTCTTGATCTCGCGAAGCCCCGCCACCTGCAACAATTACCGACACACCAGAGCCACTACCGTATTTTCCAGTTCGCGTGCTGATGAGTTCTCATCTGATATCTGTACAGTAATCTGTGGAATGGCAATATCCAATGATACGGGCAACGTGAAGTACGTCACTAAGCTGACGATGAAACATGCCGTAAAGGCCATCAGCACCGCAATGGGACGTTGTAAAAGGAATTTTACCATATCACTCTATTATTTTCACTGGAGTTTCATGAGCCAAGTTCACATTGCCAGTAGTAATCACTCTCATACCTTCCTGCAAACCGCTTGCTTCCCAATTCGTGAGCGTATATTCTGTGAGGTTCTCCAATCCAGTAGTTACATAATTCCACATGGCAATATTATCCTTTACCGTAAACATTACCTGTTTGCCTGAACGGAGTACAATAGCTGTTTTTGGTACAACTATCCCACCTGATCGTATACCTTGATTAGAGGCAATTCGTTTTCCAGTACGGTGAAATCCACTTCCATGGCCGATGTACGGATGACCCGACAAAACGGTTTATCGTTCTTGGGTATGTTATATTCTTGTCGAAGAGGTTGGCTACCACTCCATCAAAAGGAGCGGTCAGTGTAGCCTGTTCCACATCATACAGAGAGGCTTCGTATTGCGCCTTGGCCAGTTTGTAGCCGCTCTTCACCTTGGCCAGTTCCAACACATCGGCCGGCACGGCATTCAGATTGTCGGGTGCATATCCCTAACCGATCAGCACATCCTGCATTTCCAGATTGGCCTGTGCCAATGCATTCTTGTTCTGCGCCAGAGTGTTGTTCAGTTTGAACATATCCAGTTCAGCTAACTTCTGTCCCTTGCGTACGAATGTGCCGTTCCTCACATAAACCTTCGCCACCACTTCGGACGTACGGAAATAGAGGTCAGCATAATCCTTTGCCACTATTTTCCCGTTACTCACCAGTTCGTGGTTGAAATTCCCTTTGGTAAGTTTCATCACGGCCACTTCATTAACTAGTTGGGAAAGTACAGTTTCCACTCCTTCCTTCTCCATGTTTTCTGTCTTGTTATTCGAACAAGCAGTTGACATCATCAATGCCAGACACCAAAGTATGTGTTTTCTCATATCAGTTTATATAAATAATCGTTCCAAAAAACTACTCTCTTTTATAATAACTTTTACAGTCCCTGATATAACTTTCATTAAAGGCAAACCTTTTCCTTTTTTGAATAAAGGCATATCAGAAAATCCTATTTCCATCACGTAATTACCTTCTTCATCGGGAACAGGAGAAAGTGATACTACTTTTCCTTCTGCAAATCCATACTCTTGTTCAGAAAAGCCTGTTAACCTAACAATAGCTCGTTGTCCTATTTTTATTTTACCTGCGTCCTGCATAGGAACCAATGCTTTTCCTTTATATAGGGAATCATATTCTGAAACGACAACAAAAAGAGTTTCGTCAGCAATCACATATTGACTTCTTTCCCATAATTGCATGAAAGCAACATTTCCATTCACTGGCGAAACCAACAAATATGTTTTTTCCCATTCATTGACAGCTATCAACAATTGAGTTATAGCATTGGTCAATTCTGTTTCATAGATTCTGTTATCATTCATATGTTGAAGATAATTGTTCCAAGACAACAAGCAAGTGGAATATACCCCTTGGACGCCTCCTAATCTTGGTAATTGGTGAAAAAAAATCATATCTAATTTTTCGACCCTTGCACCTGTATCTTGCCAATTAGCCAAACACTGTCTCAAACGTAACATGTCTTCTGTATCTGCCAAATTCTCTATTACCGCCAGTACATCACCTTTTTTTACTTGTATCCCATTTGTAATATACAATTTTTCAATTCTCCCTCCATGCTGACTTTTAATGTAAACTGGTGGATTCCGAGTTGTAAGTGTCAATTCCGCTTCAATTGTTTCTGGATATTGAAATAATGCACTACCTATCAACAACACCAATATAATAGTTGCCAATATTCCGATGCCATATCTCAATATCATAGGAGGTACTTTATTCATAACTTCTTGTACCTCCTCACTACGCAGTTCTATATCTTTATATTGTTTTTCTTCCATATCAATTACCCAATTCCAGTTGATTTTTTACTAATTGATAATAAAGCCCTTTCTTTTCAGTCAATTCCTTATGGGTTCCTTCTTCCACAACTTTCCCTTTATCCAATACCACAATCTTGTCCGCATTCCGTACTGTACTCAGTCGATGTGCCACAACTACCACTGTCTTTCCTTTATAAAATTCATTCAAATGCTCCATGATTTCTTTTTCATTGTTAGCATCCAAAGCATTTGTCGCTTCATCAAAGAAAAGATATTCGGGATTTTTATAGACTGCCCGGGCAATAAGTAACCGTTGGCGTTGTCCTTGGCTAACACCATTTCCTTCCATACCTATTTTTGTATTATAGCCTAAAGGAAGCGAGTCTATGAACTCACGGATATTTGCTACCATTACTGCATGACGCAACCGCTCGATATCAATATTGTCTGTATTAACAGCAATGTTATTTGCAATTGTATCAGAAAAAATGAAACTATCCTGCATTACAGCTCCACTCTTGGCTCTCCATAAATGTGGATTTATCATTCCTATAGGTGTGTTCCCCATACGAATATCCCCCTTGTTAGGCTCATAAAAGCCTAATATCAATTTTAGTAACGTGGTTTTTCCACTGCCACTCGCACCCACTATGGCAGTTATCTTCTTTTCTGGAATTGTCAGACACACATTGTCGAGTACATAATCCCTATCAGCTCCATCATAACTAAATGAAAGATGATTTACCGTAATATCCTTCTGTTCAGGTAAGACGGACAACTTTGCTTCTATATGCAATTCTTCATCCTCCCTCCCATGAATCTCATTCAGACGTTCCAAACTTATTTTCGCATCTTGTAATTGTCTAGCAAAACCAATGAAGGCACTTACTGGAGCATTCAGTTGACCGATGATATAAGTGAGCGACATCATCATCCCCAATGTCATCTGTCCTTCCACCACCGACTTAGCGGCGATGAACGAAATCAGGATATTCGTGGTTTGATTGAAGAATACCGAACCTACCTGCTGAACCTGTCCCAATGCCATCCCTTTCATACTAATTCTAAACAACCTCACTTGTATGCGTTCCCACTGCCACCGCTTCTGCCGTTCGCAATTGTTCAGTTTGATTTCCTGCATCCCCGTGACCAGTTGTATCAGACTGCTCTGTTCGCTTGAAGCCTGTGCAAAGCGGCGAATGTCCAGTTCCCTGCGATATTTCATGAACACTAATACCCATGCAACATACAATGCATTCCCCAACAGGAAAATACCCAATATCAGCAGATTGTAGTACGCCAATATGATTGCAAACACAAAGAAATTGATAAATGAAAATAATGTACTGATAGATGACCCTGTAAGGAAAGATTCAATACGGTTATGATCGCCTATGCGTTGCATAATGTCACCTACCATTTTTGTATCAAAAAAACGTAGAGGCAACTTCATCAGCTTGATAAGAAAATCCGATATAAGCGATATATTGATGCGCGTATTTACATGTAGCAATATCCAGCTTCGTATAAACTCCACCGACAACTGCGACACAGATACCACAAGTTGTGCTATCAATATTAAAGTAATGAAAGAAAGATTGCCATCACGTATACCCACATCTACCAACGACTGTGTAAGAAACGGAAATACCAACTGTAGCAATGTGCCTACCAACATACCCAATAGTAGTTGTACAAATTCTTTTCTATAAGGAAATAAATATTTAACAAAAAACAATAGACTTCTCGTTTCCTGTTTGTCCGCTTCGTCTTTTTCTTCATAGAATTGAGGTGACGGTTCCAAAGCCAGTGCAGCCCCCTTTTCCTCACCATCAGTTTTCGTTACTAACCAACATTGGCGCATCTCTTTTTCTGTATAAGTTACGAGTTGAGAAGCCGGATCTGAAATATAATAATGATAGCCATCCCGTTTTTTTCGGATATCATGCAATACCACAAAATGGTTCTGGTTCCAATGAAGTACACATGGAAGAGGCATATCTTCATGTAATTGTTTCAAGGATAAACGTACACCCAATGTACGGAATCCTATACTTTCTGCCGCATCACAGATGCCAAGCATTGATACTCCTTCACGAGTGATGAAGGAACGTTTACGTAATGTCTGCAACGAATAGTTCTTACCATAATATTTGGCAATCATTCGCAGACAGGTAGGACCGCAGTCCATCGCATCATACTGAAGATAGTGAGGAAAACGTTTCATAAATCATTCCTTCAATTCATAAAAAACAAAAATTAACTAATAAGCATTTTAAATATAACATCCAAAAACTAATGCGTTATATTAATCCAGTTCTATTTCCAATAAAACAGAATTGCTATCTTCTTTCAAACCGGGAAATTGAGCAATAAAATCAGCGTTTTCACTTTCAAGAATTTGTACCGGATCGATTACAAAACAAATTCTTCCATTACCTAACGAATGAAAATAAGAAGGTTTTATACTGACTCCCTTTGCTAATATCAACTCATCAAACACAAGATGCGCACCCGTCTTTTTTTCAACAAGTGAAAATTCTTTTCTATCTTCTCCTATTCCACGAAATCTAAACAACATATTATCATTCCCTTCTGCAAAACATTCTATATCACAAATATATCCCTTATCCCTATAGTCAAACAAATCAGACGTGGATTTTTCCCAGTAACCTTTGGAAGGCATCCTGTCATTGATGTTTAGTATATATTTCACAACAGCACTATTTTTTGTTATTTCTTTAATTTCATTACTTCGGTCTTCTGAAACTAAAATCTTTCCGTCGTTTGAGGTTAAACAATCTTGACGTGTAGAACAGAGTTTCCTATATTTCATGGGGTAAACGTATTTTGAACCTGCGAGTTTGATAAGTTCAATACATGATATTTGTATCCATTTTTCTGTTCTATTTCTTGCAAAAGTAATAGCGTATCATTTAAAAACACCATTCCGTCTGTACACAATGAATCTAAACTAATTTTTGAAACAAAGTCCCCTTCAGAGGTATAGTAATAAATGTTTCTTGAACTACCCGTCAATAATACAATATCTCCTTTATCATTGACAATTGAACGATGGTACAATCCATATTCTCCCGGTCCATGTCTATCAAATGTTTTAAGATACTTTCCATTGTAATCAAACATAAAGATACACAATTGGTTATCTATATAAAATCTGTTATTTTTATACATGATAGGGTCTGTGGTATCCTCTAACAAACTATTGTCATTCGTTTCCAATGGTATGTAACGGTATTTTGTTGACACCTTTTGCAATTGTACCGGTGCAAGAGGTGTGTCATAAAAAACATTATACTGCACTTGTTTAAGGGTTTCTTTTGTTGACAAAGAGCAACCCGCAATGAATATTATTAATACCCAATATGTTTTTGATATTTTCATAATATATTATAATTCCTAAGAAGCGGGTTTATACCCGCTTCTTTATTAAACATTCACATAGGCGCAACTACTAGTGTATTCTTTACCACCACAGTGTGTTACGCAATCCTCACAACTTGATGTTTCACTAACTTTATCATTTCCTTTACATCTACAATAATAAGACGTTTTCTCTCCACCTCTAATTAATTTCAATTCAGATTGTGTAAGAATGACGCATCATTACGCAATTTCATTTTCTTAAGTTTCATAATCGTTAAAATTTAAATGAATAAAATAATTAATTATTAATCGCAGAATCTACAAACTCTGCCATATCTTCTATTTGATAATGTTCAGGAAGCTGATAACCGTTCACAAGGATAGTCGGTGTTGCTGACAACTTGTTAGTTTCCTTCCACTCGTTATGGCGTTTCAATTCCTTCGTTACCGATTCGGAAGTTATATCATACCCCAAGCTCTGTATAAATGTATCCACATGATATTTCTCCTTATCGTACCAACGATGATAAATTTCCTCTGTTCTTTCTCTTGATTCATTTTGATAGACTGCAATTAAGAAACGATTACTTTTCAGTAAATCGTCATCGAATGCCGAAAATATATATTGTATGCAAAGTTTGTCACCAACTTTTTGTAATAATTTTTCTACGCGAGTATGCATACGGGCACATGGCTCGCAATGTGGGTTAGTCAGAATACTGACGCGGAGCGAGGCTTTCGGATTACCGAAAAGAATTCCCGAATCCGTTATGTCAATTGGATGATAAGGCTGTTTCTCTAGCAATGCTTTGAATACTTCTTCCGTCGTTTTCAGACTGTTCAGTTCTTGTACTATATGAGTTTTCTTCTTTTGAGTTGCCAACCAGGAAGAAACCTTGTTGATGAGTAAGGTCAAGAAAATGTAAATCATTCCCACTTTACATATATCTACCACATTAAAATCAGGAAGGTGTATCAGTTCTCCGATGAATGCAATCAGAACAGCCAACCACAAGATGCTTTGTACCACCATACAGAGCATACACCATTGTTTTACAATTCTATACTGATACCATACACTCCATATAGTATAGGGGAGAGCAAGAATATTGATAATGGTCAAATAAGGCATCAATGCCGGATATCCTGCCATCAGCAATAAGTTGGAAAGAAAATATCCAAGTCCTATTTCACTCCAACTTATCCATCCAAACAGTTTGGCAGCATCGGATTCCAATACATTATTACAGTCCTTTTGTTTGAACAAGGAGCAAATCTTGTCGGCATATTGTCCATGTACATATATCTGTTTCTGCAATAACATCAGACAGGTTAATGCACCGACAACATAAAGTAGGAATAGAACAGCACTGAAGACATGAAAACCTTGCTTGCCATACGTCCATAACAGAACAATAAATAGAATACTAACCAATAGAAAGTTTTGACAAACATTCAAAAGATACTGCTTCCGATGTTGTTTGTATTCGGGTTCGATGGATGTTTCATCCGGTTCTGCAATAAGCACTACACCGCTCCATAAGTTTTGGAATTGTTCTATGAAAACTTTGATATCCTTGTTCCTCCAATGGTAGTGTACCTGTTTGTCCGTTACTTGATTTACCACCACAAAGTCATTGCCAATATGTGCAATGAAAGGGACTTCCAAAGAGCGTATATTCTTGTCGTTTATGCGTACTCCGGCATTGGTTATTCCATACTCCTCCAGCATCTTGGAAAGTCCATATAAGTTGTACTTATGTGGATGCTCTTCATAGAGCTTTTCCGCATAAGCTGATGTGTGCTTCACATGCAAGGCTTTCAGAAATGATATTAAGATATTATTCATGATATTCAGTTTCTCAAATAAATAAATTCAAATATTGGCTTTTCATTCGTTCTTGTGTATAGCATCGTTCATAATGTTCACGACTTATTTGCTTCCATGCGCTTTGTGGTGATGATAACACACTTATTATCTTGTTTGTCAAGAGTTCTACCGAAAGCTGTTCTTCTTGACTCTCATCCAATTCTACTTTCAATTCATCCGCTATCATTTCTCCTAATCCGGTACTGTCAGTGCCGATTAAAGGTAGACCATGCATCATCATCTCAATGCCCACATAACTGCACTGTTCATGAAATGATGGCATTACGCCTACATCAGCTATCCGGTAATATTGATATAGCTCCTCCTTATCCACCTTGCCGGTGAATGTAATCCGGCTACGGATGCCGCTACATTCCTTCAGGTAGGTGTTGAAACTACCATCACCAGCCAATATTAAACGGGCATGAGGGTGTACATCCAAGACTCGTCGGAATGCCTTAATTAAAAAGTCCACTCCTTTGATGCTGTCCAGTCTGCCAACAAACAAGATAATGGAATCCTCTGCATCGAATGATAAGGATTGCTTCATTTTTTTTCGTTCTTCCGATGCTATCGTTATTCCTTCATCTTTCAGACCATTGTAAATAACAGTAGTCTTTTCGGGTTTCAATTGATAGTCTGCAATCAACAAACTTCGTGTAGCTTGCGACAAACAAATAACCTTATCTACTTCTTGAAGTAATTTCCTGTCATTCAAATATTCTTCATAAAGCACTTCTTCCTTTTTACCTCGATGTTTGCTTTCCAATAATTGATGAAACTTGCTCACGTTTCCATTCAGGGCGAAACACCAATTCAGATAATGCACAACCGCCACCACCTTACAATTTAAGAAATGCTCATGAAGTAATTTTACAAGCGGTGTCATGTAAAGATAGTTCAACATGAATACGGCTTTTTCTTCCTCGCTGATGAATGTTTTCAGCAGATAGATTAAATTTCGGTAATAACGTTGGAAATTATCAGGGGAATTCTTATAAGAAATTTCCGGAATATGAATGGTACGAATTCCGTTATCTTCCGTACTTTTCACTTCCTCTTCATCCGAATTAATGGATATGATGCTTACCTTAGCTTCTTCCTTCAACCCATGACTCAATTGATTGAGGTAAGTTCCAATACCGTATTGTGCAGCCCGGCTAGCATTATTGAACAGATAGTAGTGTTTCATAAAACAAATATTTTAGTCTTCTTATTTGACGGTTGTTGTCAACTTTATCTTAGCGTTCCAATCACAATCACCGGATTGTCATCAAATTTCAAGTCAAAGCCTAACGGATTCACACCTGTTGCTTCTACACCTTCCATGTATTGATCCGGTCGAATCAATGCCCATACCTCATTCTTTGCCTCGCCACGCCCGCGATCGATAGGCCAGAAAGGAAGAAAACCGTTTAAATCGTTGGTAAACACTGCTTGTTCATCTTCCAAGCGGATGGTCTCACCGGTCTGCTTGTCGTAGATATAGGCTGACTTATTCCATCGGTTGCCCATCATCAACAAGTGACGATCAGTTTCCATGAGGTATTCAAACTTGATAAGTTTCTTGAACTTCGCCTCTTGTTCTATTTCGTTGCGCAATTCCGGTACAGGAATCTTGTCACCCTTACCCATTACATAGACAGGTTCTCCTTCCAAACGCTTGTTCATGCGGAAGATAGTATCTGATGTAAATTCATGGAAATACACATCGTCATTATAAGTGTAGAAGCATATTTCATTATGATAACTGATAAGATACTCCATTCGCTTATCTCGATCAAAATTGTTGGTTGCAGAGAATCTTTTCAGCATGTTGCCTGACCATGTACATACCTGTAAGCCATACTTTCGGTTTCCAAAATGATTGTTGGCATATTGCAACATCGTGGAGTCATTCAATGGATACATATAATCATTAGGCCATCTTTTCCCGTCTATTCTTCCATCGACGGTTTTCAACAGGCTTCCGTCATTCAAGGAGAAAAACTTGTACTTATCGCCATATTCCGCTTTCAAGGCTACTTCATTATCTCTGACGTACAACGGATAGGTTGCCCAAGTATATCCCATAGGGCCTTCATTGTCTCTCATACCGATGGTACGGAGATACTTTCCGTCTTTCTTGTCAAATACAAAGCATTCCGTTTTGTCCCCACCGTCCATCACAATGTATTTGTCTGTGAGAATAATGTTGTCCGGATGATTCAACAAACAACTATCATTGGTCTCCAAAGCGATATAGCGAATGTCTTTCAATAACGTGGAAAGTTTAGGAGCTTCCTTATTTTCAGCTTTTGCACACTTCAAATAAATAAGGTCGGTCAATATTACCCTATTATGGTTACATGCTGTAACCATGATAGAAATCAATAATGCAATCAGTTTATTTTTATTGCACTCCACTACCAGTTCCTCCACATGATTTTGTTAATGTTTGCGACTGACCGGTACATTGAACAAACTCTCCTGGTCGGGAACTACACAATCCTTTACAATCATAAATCGTTATTGTGGTTCCATCTTCACATGTTGTACTTACATTGCAAGTCTTATTTTCAACATTACCACCAAGTACCATTTTCTTTTCATTGTCTGTCAAAACTTCAGCTTCTTTAAGAGCCATTTTCTTCAATTGCTTCATAAGTCATTAAATTTAAAGTGAATAATTAAAATCTTATTTTAAGATAACAGCAATAGGATTGTCGTCTTCTTTTACTGATGCATTTCCTGATATCTTCATGTATTTTTCAACACTAATAAGTCCCAAAATTTCACCATTAGAAGTAGCAGTATGTAATTCTTCTACAGCATATCTATTATTCTCATCTTTCAAGTGTTTGCCTTCAGATACTTTAATTTCGTTTGTTGATTTATTATATACACCCCAATATATATTAGGTTTTACATGAAAACGATTGGTCTTGAACATAAAGAGAAGCGCTTTCCGGCTTTCTAGAATGTACTCAATGGATATTTTTTCTTGCATTCCCTCTGTCTTAAATCTTTCATCGTAAGGGATTCGTTTATCCCCTAAATCGAAAATATAGCGAGGCTGTAACCCTTTCTCTTTGATTTGATATATGGTATCATTGAAACGCTTTTTGAAATAAATTTCACCATTATAGCTCCATAGGCAAGGATCTTCCATGTAATTGAATGCCATGCAGTTATCCTTCATTTGATAAATAAGACATGCTGGTGAAATTGGAATACCTCCAAAACCAGGAAATATAATCAAGTTCCCAATAAATTCAGGATTTATAGCCTTTTGTTTCCCTGTTATGGTGAATTCAATTTTTCCTGTATGATAGTTTATTTTTGTTATATCATATTCTTTATCATCAAATTGATAGTTTCGGTAAAAATAAACATAGTCGCCTGTCGCTATTTGTGACAACCCGCTTAAAGGACCGATTTCTTTGGGATGTTTGATTGTACCTACATAATTCCCAATAGAGTCATATTGCTGAATCTTATCATCAGCTGATTTCACAAAAATGTAATGTTCGCTATTGTCAGCCCAAAATACAGGTCTGTCATAAGAAAGAATATACTCATTTCCTCCTTGTCCAATATTTCCTATCGTTTTTATGAATTTGCCATTTTCAAGACTAAACATCATAATTGGTTGCTTTTCTGAAGCAACAAGAAGTGTGTTTCTGAATTTCCTGATGTAGGGTCTATTTCCAATGAGTGAACTATCAGTTGTTTCCAAAGGTATATATGAAACTTCATCAGCAAAATCCAATACATATAATGGCTGTAAATTCTCTATACCATCGGCTATGTTGATTTTCTTGTTCTTCCCATTAGGGGAAGAACAAGAAAACAAACAAAGACTTAATAGATAAATTAGTTTTTTCATCACCCATATATTTTGCATCCACATACAAGCGAACCTGTTGAAACATTCCAATCGCAAGTTCCATTGACATACATATTATAAATATACACAGTACATGAGCCAGTACAAGTCTTATCACATAATTTTTCTTCCTTGTCGCCACCTCTTACCATCTTCTTTTCGTTATCCGTTAAAATAACGGCTTCTTTAAGAGCCATTTTCTTCAATTGCTTCATAAATCATAAATTTAAAGTGAATAATTATTTTCTTTAACACGTTTCATCATCTTTATTCCAGTTTCCCAAGTCATACCTTTCATATTAAAGACATCCTCTGATAATTCAAAAAGTTGTTCAAGAACGTCATTAAAAGAATAGTCACAATCTCCCTTTTCCAATAAGTTGATATAGGAATGGGTATAGGTTGTTTGTTCTTCTATTGGGATGTTTCTACAAGCTAAATATAATTCTTTGCGATATCTCTCATCAAAAGGCAAGGGTGCTTTTGGTGCTCTAGGCGAGAGCAAACGAGACAAAACATAGCAAACAATGCCATCTAATCCATTGGCAAATGAATAATCGGAGATACGTGTCGGATTATAAACCATCACTTGTCGGTCTATTTCTTCTAAGGCATCATCTGTATCACCTTCAATAAATTCTTGCTTGACTAAGTATTCCACAGCCCAACCAATACCGCATAAGCCATTAGCAAAACCATAGCTAATACCCTTGTTTACATCATTGTAAACTTCATCAAACAATTCTTCAGCATAGTTTTCGTAGAGGACATTTCCTGTATAACGTGCATAGTGGAAAAAGAACAATACAGCTCCCATCTTACCCACTTGCAATCCTAACGAATCCCAATAGCTGCTCCGCAAAATCAACTCATTGCATAGCCGTTGGAGTAGCTCTACAGAAGATGGAATGGGGATTCTAATCCATTGAAGTGGTAACAAGTCAGGAGTATGGGTCGTATTATACCAAACATCCGGTGCGATGGTTAGAGTATCTTCATGTTGTCCCAACCAAGCTCCCCACCAGCTAAAACTACTGTTGGCAATAATATGATGACGGCAAGCTGCCATTAAGCAAAGGTCTTGCCAACTTTCTTCTTTTCGATTCCAATCGATGATTTCGCTATTAGGCAAGTTGAAATATTCCTTTACCCAATCCGGTTCATCGCTGAAAAATAAATAATAAGGTTTCTCTGAAAGCATTTCTTCCAGTTGAAGCATAGCCGCTTGATAATAGGCTACCGTACAAATACCTCCATACAACCATTCATTGTTCCCTTTGAGGTAATCACCACGACGGATATGTACACTGACGGTACAACGGTGGCTAATGATTTTCAATATTTCTTTGTTTTTTTCGTTCAATTGTGTTTCATCAAATTGAAACTGTTGTCGTAATTCATCGGCACAGACTTCCACGTATGGATAACACTGCCAACAACCATTATAGATAACCAATGATTTATCAGATGAGATAAAAGTCTGAATCTGCGATAAATGAAGTTCTTTAACATTGGTTTTATATTTATCTGATACTTGCGATAGCTTCTGATGGCTTTCTTCGGATAGTTCCGATGAAGCATTAATGCCAATAAAAATCTTGTTAAGTTCATAGCCATTATGAACGTTCGAATTCTGACAAGCATAGGCATCGATCCACCAATGGCGTTGTGAATCTTGTTTTTGCATGTACAGACTGAATGCGTAGCCGAACATCTGGTTGCCTAAGCCTCCATATAGATTAACAATACCTCCAGGACGGGAACACAGATGTTCGTCCAATAGAAAGGATAGTGAAGTATCTGTATAGACCTCTTTCAGTCGTCCCAAAACATGAGTGCCCAACACTTCTTCCTTGTTTCTTACGACTGCTTTATGAAGACCATGATAAGGCCAGATGTGTTGCAAGGCATATTCATCGTTTAATACCTTAGGTTTCTTATCTAACATATAGCGATTGATATAGGATTCATCATGAAAGCGTGCCACGATTTTCTTATTGAAATCATGTGCAATGGCCTCTCTACACCAATCCGACAAAAGAAGCATTTCTTTAGTTCTTCCTCCATAAAAACCGCCTTGAAAGTATCGCTTTCCTTGACCAATGGGAATGTATGCTAAACAATCGGGCTGGCGGTCGTAGGGATAATTTCTAACATTTACCTGTAAATAATGGTCGAAAGATAAGGCCGTCAGATAGTCGTTGGATGCATCAGGCAATACTTCTTCTGCATAAATGGGGGCAGTAAATAGAAAATTACTGTTAATATAGAACACATAATCGTATTTTCTCAATTCTTCGCGGATACTACAAATGTATTTCGATTTATAGGATGTATTGACTATCCATCCCAAATCTTCTATTTTGTGGATATGTATATTGGTATCATTGGCCTTTTCAAAATCATCAGGTGAATCGGTAAAAATTTCATATCCTTTCTCTATATCCATACAGAAGTATTGTTCGCAGGTTATGTAAAAGTCCTTCCAAAACTTGTGGTAAGCCCCTGTTGCCAAATATATTATTCCTAATCTCATATATATAGTCAAAAAGAAATGGTTTGAGAATTAACTAATTGAAAATTGAGAGTTAGAAGTGACTCCAAACTCTTCTCTAAAATCGTCAATGTTTTCGAAGGACCGTTTGACAGCTTTTCTGAACTCTTCTTTTGTTTGATAAAATCCTGTGTTTATGACTTTCTTCCATAGGAACTTCCACAACCGTTTCATCAGGTTCAGGTTTAGTGAATACGGCGGCAGGAATATTTGTTTTATCCTTGTCCCTTCTACCCATTCTTTCAGTTCTTTGTTGTGGTAGTATTTTGCGTTGTCTGAAATAATGTAGATACACGGGGCGTCCGGATGCTTTGCAAGAGCAGACTCGTACAATTTACGGGTGGACTTTGCGTTGACGCTCTCGCAGTCGTGGGCTATGACATCGGTGACGTTATGGGCGTTTAGAAGTCCGTTCATATTTATACGATCACGGCCGCTGACCGTAGGCTGTTCAAGCTGTTTCCCTTTTTCTATCCAGGCGTAAGTAGAGCGGCTGTTATGGGTAGGATGAACTCCATCCGCATAATAGACAACAGAACCTTCCTCCATCTGCGTAAGGGTTTCAGTCAGCTCGGCAACGAATGTTTCCTGCAGGGAAGCGTCAGCCTCACATGGAACTTCCATCGCCTTTTTGTATGTAAAACCTATACGGTTGAGAAGATCGATAGTACCCTGTGTATAAGGCATTCCGAATGTTTTGCGAATCCATTTTGAAACACTCTTGGCATCCATATAGACATGTTTCTTTAATTCCTTGCGCAACACACTTGTCTTATGGCTGCTAAGCATACTCCAATATCCATTGTTGCCGCTCTCAAGCCAAGATTCAATACCGCCTGCCTGATATTCACCGACATAGCGGTAGATTGTTGCCGGACTGATGTCAAGGTTTGCAGAGATGAATTTAGGACTGGTATCATTGTCAAACATAAGGATGCATGTGACACAAACGTGGTCGGGAGTACCAATCAGGTTACGCTGAAGCCGATGAAGGTCAGACTTATCTTCTATGGACAACTGTAATCGCATGGCGCAAAATATAACAATTTTATTAAAATTTCTCAAACTAATTACTTTTGACTATAACTATGCAGTGAATCATTATCCTTTTCTGTGGATAATGGGTCAAAAATATCGTAATTCAATTCTGAAAACGGATAGTTTCAGAAATTCAAAATTTCTTTGTTTATTTAAGGTAACAAACAGTGTTCACATTAGAGAATACTGATATAGAACAAAAGTAGATAACTTTAATGAAAATATCAAAGATTTATCTGTTAAAAAAAACTGAATACTCTTTTTAAATCAGGAAATAGTTAAAAACGATTATTTCTTTTGGATTCATGATGAAATATTTTATTTTCGCATTTAGAAAACCCTTAAATATTATATTATGAAAAAACTAAAAAAAATGATGCTTAAGGATGCATCGGTTTTAACAGACGAGGAAAAGAAAGTTATCATTGGCGGTGCTGATATAAAATATCAATGTATCAGAGTCCAAAAGACGGGTGATAATGCGTTCATGTGCTATACATTTACTTGTGAGGGTGAAGCAGTGAAAAACTCATGGATGGACTTTTGGACCTCAGCAGGATGGGATGCTGCATGTGTCGATTCCAATGGATCAAATTCTAATCTTTATCTTTGTTAACACGATGAAAAAATGTTTTTTTATTTGCTTGCTGTTCTCTTTCCTAGGAACAAGTTGCTTGGTACAGCAATCAATGGATTTGGGGATAGAAACAGTCTTGGAAAGTAAGCCACCCAAATTATCGTCGCTTCTGACAAATATTCGTTATGTCGCGCTTGAAACCACGGAGCATAGCCTGTTAAAAGAAGCACAGGACGTGGTGTTGACCGATAAATATATCGTTTACAGTGATGCAGAACAATGCTATGTATTTGATAAAAAGACCGGTAAATATCTCCATAAAATAGGCAACAGAAAAGACCAGGGACCGCAAGGCTATTCCAGACCCACCTATCCACTCTGTATTGTGAACAATGAGGTCTTCATGAAAGACGAGAAGGGCAACCGATACAAGACTTTTTCCTTGGACGACGGGCAGTTTTTGCGCTTTTTGCCGGGTGATGAACCAGAAAAATATCTTTGGTCCTTCGAAAAGACCTTTTTACTGGGGGATTCATTGATTGTTCACTGTCCGTTCAATATTTCAGGGCAAAATCGGAATCGGATGGTGATTAGGACACTTTCAGGGACCCCCCTGAAAGTGTACCCAAGTATCAACAATGCCTCCGTTGGTCTGACCCGATTTTTCTTTGATTTGTATGAAGTAGACTTCTATAGATACAAAGAGGATGTTTTCTATCATGAATTCACTTCGGATACCATCTTTAAAATAAATCACCAATTGGAGCTTGAACCTCACTATGTGTTAGGATTGGGCGAAAAGCTTCCTACATTAACAGAAATTAGAAACGGTGATGCAATATCTAAAGATAAAAACTTAGTGTTTGGGCATATCATGGAAACCGATCGTTGGCTCCTGTTGTCGAAAAGCGCGTGGACCCATTTCTTTTATCTCTACGACAAACGGACCGATCAGTTCATGCGTTGCGACTATGAGAAGTATAAAGGATTCGAGAATGATCTGGATGGCTTCCTTCCTTTTTGGCCGTCCTATCAAGGGATTGGAAAGGCATCTCATGAAATCTGTTCTATAATCGAAGTGGAAGATTTTTTGGATGGTATTGACACAACGGGGGAGAACCCTCTTTCATGCAGACCTGATTTTGATGAGAATCCTATTGTGGTCATTGGAACGATGTAATGTTGCCGTGCATTAGCTATTTTTCAGTCAACAAGTAACATGGATGAATGTGTTGACTGGAGCTTGGATGTAAATAATGTACTTTAAAGTTTGAGGCGGCAGGTGAGGTGACAGGTGACAAAGCTGCCGAAACGCAAAGAATGCTCTCTGTTAAAAATCGTTTCTTGACGGAGAGTTTTTTTGTGTTTCTTTCCCTCGTAGGATTAGTTCCTTTAGAACTGTGAGGATAGCCAACATTATTGAGGAATATTTTAGATGAATGTTTCTGACCATTATCGGTATCTATCGTTTGCCTCACGTGAGATCCTGTAATTCTACTTGAACACATGCAGCGTTTACAATCCAATACAGGATATGATGCATTACGAACACTTCCTGCCGGTTATGAAATACACTCGTCTGAACAAGATTTCCCTACGGGGGTACGCAGAAAGTTCTACTGGATCAATGAGGAAGGAAATCAGCTATAAGGAAGACCTATCGAACTGGTCAATAAGAAGTTTTATAGGGAAACAGTGCGATGTGAGGCTCGGGAGATGGCAACATCTCCCTTTATTGTTTTATTTAATAGATATACCTATGCTTGTATAGGAATATCAACCATCCAAATAAAGAATAACGGAGTAAGATGCGGTGCCAATATGCCAATGGATATGAATAATGTCCGCATCGTTTTGTTATAAATACGTTCTCCTTTCATGACAGTACAAAAAAATAATTTATTGAAAATGAGCTGATAATATTTATGAAGAGATCGGTCATGCGACATTTCTTTTTATTAGATTATATTACAAATATCTTAAAAAGTTTATAAAGAATTCTTTTATTTTGGAAAATATTTATATATTTGCCTCCGAAATTACAATAAGTCTTTAAAAACAGGCTTGTTTGTTAATTTATTAACTTAAAAACTAATACCATGTAAAGATAAAAAACTTTAATTTCGGAACTTATTAATATAGTTTTAAACAATTTGCTCGTCTTGCTTTAGAACTAGGGTATGATAAGTGTTGCAGATGGCTTATTCTACTTATTACTAAAGTGCTAGACTGTTTTTTTTACAAGCTATTGATTATGAATAAAATCAATTTAATGTTTTAATTAGGAAAAAACTATAGTATAAAAACGGATTGTTGACGTTATAAATTATAACAACGATATTCTTTTCTAATCTAACTATTATAAACAATGTAAAATTATGAATCATTTGTTAACCTCTAATGCTTATCTGCATTATCTGAAGTATTTAGGAATAGGTTGCACGCTCATGTGTGCCGTTCCTATCTTCGCATCGTCCGGGTCGGCAGATGCAATATCCGTTGCCATTGTGCAACAACAGGAAGAACGAATCGAAGGTACGATTCTGGATGAAAACGGCGAACCGATTATCGGTGCTTCTATTGTGGTGGAAGGTACCACAAACGGTGTGATTTCCGATTTTGACGGACATTTTGAATTGAATGTTCCTCGGAAGGCTACCATCATCATTTCTTATATCGGATATAAGAATCAAATCATCGTTATCGGCAAGGAAAAGAACTTGCGGATTATCATGGAAGAAGATACGGAAGTATTGGATGAAGTCGTTGTGGTAGGTTATGGTACCACATCCAAAAGAAAGACAACCGCTGCTGTGGCCACTGTCAATGCGGAAAACCTGACTAAGGTTCCTTCCGCCAACATTACCCAAACACTGGCCGGTCAGGTACCGGGTGTCATCGTAGCCTCTTCCGGTGGTGGTATCGGTAAGACTTCTACCATTTCTATCCGTGGTGGCAGCACTCCGCTGGTGGTAATCGATGATGTTATCTCTGAATACCGAGACTTTGAGAACCTGAATCCCGAGGATATCGAACAGATGACCATCCTGAAGGATGCTTCGGCCACCGCTGTTTATGGTGCGCGTGCTGCCGACGGTATCTTGCTGATTGTCACCAAACAGGGTAAAGCCGGCAAGATGTCTGTCAATTACAACGGTACATTCAGTTTTACCCAATTGGCAGAACAGCCCGAAAAATTGGATTCCTATACGGCAGTATCCTATGTAAACCAGAGTTTTAGAAACGATGGCAAAACCGTTCCTTATACTGATGAAGAGCTGGAGAAATACCGTACAGGTTCCGATCCTTACAATTATCCCAATACGGACTGGATGGATTTGGCGCTCCGCGATTTTGCTCCGGAACAAAAGCATACACTGTCCATCAGCGGTGGTAGTGAGAAATTGAAATTGTTTACCGGATTGTCTTATTACAAGCAGGAATCCTTATACGATACCAATACAAACAACCTGCACCGTTACAACATGCGTACCAATCTGGTGGCTGACTTCAAGGAAATTGGTTTGAAGGTGACTTCGGGTATTGATGGTTATATTACGAATCAGACCCAACCTTCTTCTCATTTCGGTACCGGTTATTATTATGTATGGTCTCACCTTCAGAACAAAAAGCCAACAGAACTGGCTTATAACAAGAACGGGGATCTTTATCAGACATCCGATAACCCGCTGGCTGAAATCAGCCCGGAATCCGGTTATCTGAACAACGATATCATGTCCGTTACGGCCAATTTGATACTTGACTGGGCGGTGCCTTGGTTACCGGGATTGAAATTCAAGGCTTTGGGACGTTACCGCATCAACAGTGACAAGAGCAAGCAGTGGGTCAAGACTGCTCCGATGTACGACATTGAAGGCAACATGGGTACTCTGCAAAAACCGAAACTGTTTAAATCCCATTTCCAGGGAAATAATTGGACGACCCAGTTCTTCGCCAACTATGACCAGACTTTTAACAAGGTACACACCGTCGGTGCTACCATCGGTATCGAAGCCAACAAGAGTACTTATGACAATTCCAGTTTGAGTCGTGTGGATTACATTCTGGATGTTGACCAAATGGGAGCCGGTCCTGTAAGCACTGCCAAAAACAGTTCGGCGGAAGGCGAGGCAGCCAATGCGGCCGTGATAGCCCGTGTCAAGTATGATTATGCCAGCAAGTATGTGGCAGAGGCGAGTATGCGTTACGATGGTTCCGACCTGTTTCCGGAAGACAAGCGTTGGGGAACATTCTTCTCCGGTTCGTTGGCATGGGTAATTTCGGAAGAAGGATTCTGGCAAACCTTGAAGGAACGCCACATCTTTGATACGTTCAAGATTCGTGGTTCGTATGGTGAAATCGGACAGTCCAACATCGAGCGCTACGCTTATTTGCAGAGTTATAACTTGGAGGAGCGTGGCTACTATATTGGCGGACAATGGATGCCGGGATTCTCCGAAGGTGGTTTGGTGAGTAAGGATATCAGCTGGTATTCCGTGAAGGATATGAATATCGGTATCGACTTCGGTTCATTGAACAACCGCCTGTCCGGTTCTATCGACTATTTCCGCAAGGTGACTACCGGTTACCTGGCCTCTCCTTCCAACGTGAACTATACAGCGCCGTTGGGTACAGCTCTTCCGTATGTAAAGACCAACGGTGAACACATCCGTCAAGGCTTGGACTTCATCATACAGTGGAAAGAAGAACGAGCTGGATGGAAGTATGGCATTTCGGCCAATCTGACTTACTTCGACGCATTTTACAATATCAATCCGTTTGAATCGGAAGCCGACCTGAAGAATCCATACAAGCGCACCACTCAGGCCAAAGGATATTGGGGTATCGGTTATGAATGTGAAGGTTTCTACCGCGACCAAGAGGACATCATAAACTCGCCTATCCGTCAAGGTTCCGTTAATTTGGGTGCCGGTGACTTGAAGTACAAGGATTTCAATGGCGATGGCCTTATTGACGGTGATGACCAGCACCGCATCGGTAAGAACGGTTTTCCGCGTGCTAACTATGGTATCAATTTCGATGTAAGCTATAAGGGCTGGTTTGCGAACATGCTTTGGCAGGGTGCAACCTCCAGAGATATGTATATGGGTGATATGATACAAGGTCTAGGACAGGATAAGGGTTATCTGCCCGTTATCTACGACTTTATGGGCGATACCTGGACTCCGGATAATACCGACGCCAAATATCCGCGTCTGAGAAGTAGCGGAACTATTAATGGAAATAATAACTATACACAGTCTGACTTCTGGCTGATAAACGGAGCCTATCTGCGTTTGAAAACACTGAACGTGGGTTATGACTTTAAGCATAAGCTGTTGAAGAAGACTCCTTGGATAACCAAGTGTACGCTGGCCCTGTCCGGATATAACCTGTTTACTATCAGCCCGGCTACCAAATATGGTATGGACCCGGAAATCGGAAATACCAACTTCTATGATTATCCGACCACCAGAACGTATGCCGTCAGCTTAAATATCGGTTTCTAAACTATTAATACAGAATATTATGAAAATAAACAAATATATTGTTCCGTTGCTGTTCTGCACTGCAGGCGTATTGCAAGGATGTAATGACTTTCTGGACACGAAGCCTTCGGAAAGCTATTCGGAAGAATTGGTATGGAGCTCCCGTTCTACGGCAGAGGCTTTCATATTGCAAACCTATAACAATGTCATACCCAAATATACAGATTTCAAGACGGAAGACTGTCTTACCACCAATTCCGTTTATGTATATCAGGGTTCTCCCAATGCAGTGCGCGAATTGGTAGATCGTGGATGGGATTTCGGTTTCGGTGATTTCGGCACTGTCCGCCGTTGTAACCTGATTATCGAGAAAGTGGCCGCCTCTCCCATCGATGAAAAATCGAAAACTGAATTGATAGCCGAAGGTAAGATGCTTCGCGCCATGACTTACTATTACCAGGCCAAGCATACGGGACGTGTCATCTGGGTAGACCGTGTATTGACGGAAGAGGATGATTTCAATCTGGGACTGACTTCGACCATCAAGGAATCCTATGATTATATATTGAAAGATCTGGACGATGCCATTGCCGGGCTGCCCACCGAATCGAAGGCCGGTCGTTTGAACAAGAACGCGGCGTTGGCGCTGAAGTCTGAAGTTTGTCTGACGGCAGCCGCCTATACGGGAGAGAAAGCCTTGTTCCAACAAGCCATCGATGCAGTGGACGCCATCCAAGGCTATACATTGGACAGCAACTACGAAGGCATGTTCAATCAGGACGGAGCGTATTCTTCTCCGGAAATCATTCTGGCAAGATACCGCAGCAAGGATAACAACACGTGTGGAAACACTTTGATGCAGGAGATGATTCCGAACCAGAACAACGACGCCATCAAGCATTTTGGTTGCTCACCCGTGATGAAGACTGACTTCATCTTCGAGTGCTGGATGTCGCACGCACCTTCACAGAATCTGGTGGACAATTACCTGGTCATCGACCGTTTGACCAATCAGGCCGTACCTTGGAACGAATCCACCCAGTTCAAGAACAGTGTGAACGAAGTGCCTGTCAGTGATGTGGCTGACATGGCTTACGACCCGAAAGAACTGGTAAACGGCAAGGGCTACGTGTCTAAAGACGGTACCAAACTGAACGAGTTGGTTTACGGTGACCGTGACAAACGTTTTTACGCTACCATCGTATACGACTCTTGTCTGTTCTACGGTGAAACCATCACTATGTGTCAAAAGGGTAACCTGAACCGCTGCTCACGTGTGGGAAATCCAGGTACTTCGCACATGCCGTTGACCAACTACATGTGGCGTAAGAGTATCTACAATGTATCGCCCCGTCCGTTCGTCGATGTGCTCACAGATTATCATTATGTGGTTTTCCGTTTGGGCCGCGTATTGATGAACAAGGCGGAAGCGTTGCTTTGCCAAGGCAAGTGGCAGGAAGCTATGAACGTGATAAACAAGACACGTGAAGTACACGGAGGTCTGCCGGCTTCTACGGCTACCAATCTGGCAGAAGCGTGGATAGACTACAAACGTGAACGTAACGTGGAACTTCCTTTGGAAGGTGATTACTACTGGAGTTTGCTGCGTTGGGGAAAGTACGGTCAGGAAGCCAACCATGGTCTGGCTCCGACCAGCGTGATTCCGGAACTGAATTGTCCGGCTACATTCTCTGAAATTTCCAAAGACCGCCAGCGTATGTTTGTGGGACAGGTACAGTTTACCAATGACCAGCGTGAGTTCCGTACCCGTCGCTATCTGTTCCCCATTCCGCAAGGAGTGATTAATGCAAATCCGGCATTAAGTGATGCCGATCAGAATCCTGAATGGTAATTTATAAATTCTAAATAGAACGAATATGAAATTGAAAATGAATATTTTATGGTTACTCATGCTGTTGTGCCTGCCTTTTGTCAGTAGCTGTAAAGAAGATTTGCCAGCTTATGGTGAAGCCGAAATCACGAAGGTAGGATTTTATCATAAATATTATGGTCCCGACAAGGATGGTCTTACCGGTGAAAACATTTCGGTAAACAAAGAATTGCAATGTAGATATACAATAAACAATGACGCAGCCACAGTAGATTGCATCGTGACAGTTCCGGCAGCAGATAACAAGTATACGGAAAGCATACGTGCTGAAGTATCTCAAAGTAAGTTAGCCGGATATATGAAAGTATCCACTGCTGCTCATGTCATACCGATTGAGGACGCTCCTACATTGGGCGTTCCCGGTGACTGGACACACACGAACAAGTACGTGGTGAAAGCGGCAGACGGCACCGAAAAGGTGTGGACTGTACGCATCACGGAATTTAAAAAATAGAATTTAAGAAGTATCACACAAAAACTGATAGTTTTAGTCATGAGTTAAAGGTGTGTCGTGAAACACACCTTTAACTTCTTTCTTTTTTTAAAAAGTGTTTTCAAGACACTCCAATACTTACAAGAATTAGGACTATCGGTTAGGAAAGCCATTATATCCACTATAGAAAAGTTCCATTTTTCTTCTTTGAATAGTATGGACTTTCTTAATTTCAAACAGTTTGATGGTATTGTGCCGAGTCATAATACAATAGATAAGGTTATTTGTTTGTCGTAAACTACACGAAATTTGTTGATTGCAGACTATCAATTGAAACCCGAAAAAACTACTGTTATTTACAATGGTCTGAAAGATGAGGGAAGAATGATAGCAAAGGAAGAACGAAAAAAAATGAAGCAATCCTTATCATTCGATGCAGAGGATTCCATTATCTTGTTTGTTGGCAGACTGGACAGCATCAAAGGAGTGGACTTTTTAATTAAGGCATTCCGACGAGTCTTGGATGTATATCCTCATACCCGTTTGATATTGGCTGGTGATGATAGTTACAACATCTGCCTGAAAGAATGTAGCGGCATCCGTAGCGGGATTACATTCACCGGCAAGGTGGATAAGGAGAAGCTATACCAATATTACCGGATAGCTGATGTAGAAGATTCATTCCGTTCATAGTAGGTACGGGAAAAGAAGCCTTCTGGTTTCCGTTAGCAGCAGGTACAATTGGCGGTTTGATTATGTCCATTATAGGAATTTTCATATTTTTGCCTATATTTACGCAGAAAAAAATAAAACAATGACATTGTATCGTTTAATTTTTATTATAAATGAAAAGATGAAACAAATTAGAGAGCAGTGATGAGGTCACTGTAGAGTGAATATCTAATAGCACTAAAAAAAATACAATTATGAAGTTAAAAAAAATGATGCTGCATGATGAGCACGAAGTAATGAACGCGAGTGAAATGAAACAAATTGTTGGTGGGCAAGTTATCGGTTCATCTACATGTGGAATGAACAACGGTAAATGTTCTGGTGGGTGTCCTATTCAATATGTGGAGGGTAATTGGGTTCAAGGTAAATGTACGAGATACAAAATAACTTCTCCCATAGGTGGCGGATATGCTTGTGCTTGCATTTAAATAATAAGTAAACAAATAGGGTATTCAGTTCTATGTTCTCAATTTTGATATTGATTCAACAGTTTAATCTATTGATTATGAATTAGAACAATGTTGTTTTGAAGCGAATTTAACTCTAAAAAAACATAATTCTCTTTGCAACATTCCCCATTATTATACGGTTATCAGTACTTTGAGTAGAATACGAATGTTTTTTGAATCAAAAACCGGAACATCAAACTGGACACCCTAGTAAACAAAAATAAACAAACTTATGGATTTAAGAGAGATTGCATACACACTATCACTATTTATTCTCTTTTTTTCATCCTGCTCCAAGCAAGATGATATGAATGATAAAGTGATTCAGATAGATATATCTACCAGCCAGCCATTGAATATGGCAGATATAGTGAAACACATTTCTATCATTCCGCTGGAAACGAATGATTCTTGTTTAATAAAACGGATTGTCTCCATGCAGGTACAAAACGGTAAAATTTTCATAAACAATGACCGGAATGAAATTATGGTATTCGATGGAAAAGGGAAGTACATCCATAGCACACGTCATCTCCTTGGACAGGGACCTAATGACTATATTGGGGTATCCAGTATGTATATAGATGATAATAGCCACATCGGCATCTATGAGCCGTTTTCTCCCCGAATAAGAGAGTATGATAATTTCCTGAAGCTGGTGCATTCTTATCAAATGAATATACCAGACTCCACCCGTTCTGCGAGGGAAATGCGTTCCTATGCCAAACTGACGGAAGATATCTATGTCATCAATGACCCCAAGGATATTTATTTCTATTCGGTGAAACAAGAAAAAATTCTGAAGACCATACATGATGAATATCCTGATTTAATAGGGATTACCTCACATTTCAGATTGGCAAATTACAATAATGCATTATTCTATTCCTATTCTTATCCTTGCGATACGCTTTATGAGGTAGATAAAAGTACTCTGTCCCTACATCCGGTTGCCATCTATGATTTTAATGAGGGAAGTGTCAATATAAAGGAAATCCCTCAAGATATGCCGATGGATTATTACATGTACTATCTCATGAAAACAGATAAGATTATAGTATTGGATAAATTTCATTTGCATGATACGGATATTGGTTATTTTATGAAAGAACAGAATTCCTATTTTGCTTATAAAAAGAAAAACGGGAAAGTGACAGTATATCAACAGGAAAAAGAATACACATTTCCCATTCCGTCAGCTATTGAGGATAATAAATTCTATTACGCTGCATTGCCGCATAAAGTAAATACGTTTATAGACAAAGCTTTGATGGATAAACAAGACATTGAACGTATTGAGAATTTTAAGGATGACGACAATCAAGTTGTCGTTTGTTATGAACTTAAATGAGAATGTCGGAGGTATTATTATGAAATCAAGGAAAATGATGCACCACAACGAACACAGTAACAACAGAATGATTATGGGAACAAACATTACGAAACAGCGCCTTGAATCGTTGGACGTATTGCGCGGATTTGACCTCTTTTGTCTGGTAGCCTTGGAAGGCATCATGCATCCATTGGCCCATGCCATTGATGCCCCTTGGTTTGATTACTTCATGTGGAATTTTACCCACATGGATTGGGAAGGACTGTCGCCTTGGGACCTGGTGATGCCCCTGTTTATGTTCATGAGCGGTGTATCCATTCCGTTCGCCTTGTCGCGCTATCGGAAAGAAGCAGTCAAGGGACAAGCATATAGACGTATATTGAAACGAGTCATCTTGTTATGGATATTCGGTATGATGTGCCAAGGAAACCTCCTTGCCTTGAATCCGGAACGTATCTATCTATATACCAACACCCTTCAATCCATAGCCGTGGGTTATCTAGTGGCATCCCTACTGTTCCTGAATACAAGAGTCAAGACCCAAATAGGCATTGCCGTCGGATTGCTGTTTACCTTTTGGGGATGCATGGAGTTCATCAGTGTGGACGGATACGGCTACGGCAACTATACTCCGGACGGGAATTTGGCCGAATGGATAGACCGCACTTTATTAGGAAGATTCAGAGATGCAGCCACCGTACAGGACGGACAAGTAGTCTTCGCACCTTGGTACCGTTATAC
>ENA-OPSD01000776-OPSD01000776.1-human-gut-metagenome-genome-assembly--contig:-NODE-776-length-28246-cov-5.750204_pt1 | contig 28246 bp, 25 predicted proteins | sample MGYA00241453_ERZ501898 | MGnify/ENA primary metagenome ERZ501898 (study PRJEB25962, sample SAMEA2042226) | human gut metagenome | biome: human gut; feature: human-associated habitat; material: faeces... | reverse complement strand
TATATTGTCGTAAAGAGATTTCATAGATCTCGTCAAGCTTTTCAAACTCTTCTGATCTTTTCCCACTTTTTTTGCAAAGCTGTTCTTTACATATCTCAACAATACCTTTACTCTGTTTTACTTTCGCAAATGCAGTATTATATTGCCGATCGATCAATTCCGTTTCTTCACGAAGTGCACGAAGCATCTCCTGCGTAATATCACTTTCTTTAAAATCTGCTGTTTTTGGATGATGTAATGATCCACAAACCGGACATGGATGACCGTCTATCAGATTTCTTGCCAGAAGTCCTGCTTGATTACAGTCATATCGATCCTGCCAGTCTGACAATCGATCTCTGTATTCTTTTCTTTGCATTCTGATCTTATCATAGACTTCTCCAGCCTCTTCATAAATCCGAAGTTTCTCAAAATAAGCTTCTTTCTCCTTACACAATTCATGATTTTTTTCTGTCTGAACATGAAGTTTCAATTCTTCTTTTTGCAAATGATCGTATTGTGTTTCAATCTCATCTGCCTGTCTAAGAAATTCTAGTAGTTTTAATTCTCTTTGTCTTTCGTTCTCTTTTTTTTGCTCCGTTTCTTCCTGCTGTCTGATCATACGTTCTTTCGCATTCTTTAAAGATTCCTTTTTTTTCTCTAATGCTTCCAGCTCTTTATATTGTTTTATCTGTTTTTGGAGTTCTTGAAACCTTAATTCCTTTTTATGTAGTTTCGGCAGTTCCTTTTGGATCTGATCATATTCTTTTTTGATCGCTCGCTGTTCTGCTTTATTTTCTTTTTCTTGTACTATAAGTTCTTTAATTTCTTCTTTTATATCTTTGATCTTCTGTCTCTTCTCCGTTATCTGTGAAAAAACAATCCGTTGCTTCTGATATAGTTCTTCTTGTGTTTCTTTTTGTTTCTGGAAATTCTCATATTCTTGTTGTTTTCGATACTGATATCTTTTTACTACATCCATAAATTCTACAATTTGATGTTTTTGTTTTAAATACCGTGTATATTCTTCATATTCTTCTGCATCTTTTGATACAAAAATGTTATCTTCCTGCTCTAACAAGGTATTCCCAAGATTCTCATATTCGTATTTACAAGAAAGATGTCTACGTTTGATCTTTTCCTGAAATTCATACAGATACCATGTTCCAAAAATCTTACGAAAGATTTCACTCCGTTCTTTTCCTTTCGCGTAAAGAAGTTTTAAAAATTCTCCTTGTGCGATCATTGAAATCTGCTGATACTGCATACGGTCCATTCCAAGAATTTCTTCCATCTGCGCGGTCACTTGCTGACTTCCTGTTGTTACAATCTCATCTTCTTGATATAATACTGCATACGGAGACTGTCGTGTCATTTTGTCTCCTCGTTTGCTCTTTCGCATATAGGATGGATTTCTTTCAATCTTGTACTGCTTTTTGCGATGCGAAAATAAGAATACCACTTTCGTCTCTGTCTCATCTTTGGCAAAATCACTTCTTAGCATATCCTGTTTTCGATAAGAACCACTTGGCTCACCGTATAAAGCAAAACAGATTCCATCAAAAATAGTCGTTTTCCCTGCACCTGTTTCTCCTGAGATCAAAAAAATCCCATCTTTAAATCTGGTAAAATCAATCACTGTTTCCTCTGCAAATGGTCCAAATGCAGATAATATTAATTTTTGCGGTCTCAACGAATCACCTCCTCAAAAATGGATATTGCCATCTGTGCTCTTTTTTCATCCAGATCAATATGATTTTGCATTTTATAAAACTGTTCAAATAATTCCATTGGATTTTGATCTGCGATCTGGTTTTCTTTCATCTGAATGGTTTCATATTGCATCATATGACGACGGTTTTTAAAGCTGATCTGCATAACATTCGGATAAACCGTACGTACTTTCCCGATCGCATCTAAAATCTGCTCCTCATCCGTCAGAATGACATGCATATAATCTTCTTCATTTCCAATTTCACATTTTCTTTTTAACAATGATTCTAACGAACATTCCATTTCCCTCATATCACGTAATGGTTTTAGCAAATGATGGGATAGGGAGATCTGCTTGTTTTTACTGATCGTAAGGATCGTTGCCTGTTTGTCTTTGTAAATTTCTGAAAAAGAATATTTTAAGATCGATCCAGCATACCTTACCATTTCACGTCCCATTGCCTGCGGCTTGTGGATATGTCCAAGTGCTACATAGTCAAATGCATCAAATAGACGGTAATCAATATTATCAATCCCTCCAAGGCTGCTTGTTTCTGAATCTGACAATTCTGGAGAATTCTTTCCAACCGTTACAAACTGATGCGCCAGCAGGATATTCGTCTCATCTTCGTTGATCTTCACTTGTTCCATTAGATGCTTGAAGCATTCTTCATAGGTTTCTGTCTGAATTTTTAATACATGATTGATATACGCTGGCTTTACAAATGGAAGCATATAAAAATTAATATTGTATCCATCTTCCTTGATCGTAATCTTTTCAATTTCCTGATTAAATTGTGATGCAATATATAAATTAGATCGTTTAAATAAGTTTCTTCCAAATGACAATCTTTCCGAAGAATCATGATTTCCGCTGATCATCAATACTTTTACTTTAAGATCACTCAGTTCTTCTAAAAATTCATCCAGCAGATGAATCGCCTCGATCGTCGGTATTGCCTTATCATAGATATCCCCACATAATAAAATAACATCTATCTTTTCTTCTTTTACTAATGTAACGATCTGATCCAATATAAATTTCTGATCTTCAATCATGGATATCTCATTCACTCTCTTTCCGAGATGCAGATCTCCAAGATGCAAAATCTTCATGTCTCTTACCCTCCCTTTTTTCTATTGTAGCAAACTTATATTTTAAAAACAGCTTTCATTTCCCTTTGCTCTAATTTTCCATCTCATAGAGCATTGTTTCCATAAGAATAGCATACCCTTTCATCGGGTCATTTACAAAAACATGTGTAACAGCACCAATAAGTTTCCCATTCTGCAAGATTGGACTGCCACTCATTCCCTGTATGATCCCGTTGGTAAGTTTTAATAATTCTTTGTCTGTCACTTCAATCTCCATACTTTTTAACACATCCTTGTCGGATGGCACGATCTTATTGATCTGGATCTCATATTGTTTCATAGTACCGCTTACATTGGAGAGAATATAAGCTTTCCCTGGTTTGATATCTTGACGATATCCTATCTTGTATGCTTTTTGTTGTTTCTTTGGTATTGTTCCATAAATTCCTTTTTCCGTATTTTTTTTGATGGAACCTAAAATATTCTCTTCCTTGTATTCAATACTTCCAACAATCTCTCCCGGCGTTCCTGATTTTCCTTTTTTAATGGAATAAATCTGTGGATCCAGCAAAAGACCACCTTTGATCTTTAAAAGTGTGCCTGTATCCATATCATAAATACCGTGTCCCAACCCTCCAAATGACGTACCTTTTACATAAGTCATCGTACCGATTCCCTGCGTGTTATCCCTGATCCATGTTCCAATTTTATACATGTGATCCGTCTTTGAACGTTCTGGCTTGATCTTGATCTGCATCATCTTTGCCTTTCTTTGGACTGTTAATATCACAGATTCTCCTTGACCTTGATTGATTTTTTCGATGAATTGTTTTTTTGATACAATATCTTTTCCATCAATCTTTTTGATATAATCTCCACGATATAATTTATTTTTACTCGGTGCATATTCCATGCTGTTTTCTCCGGTAAACTGATCCGTATCAAGCACAAACAATCCATCTGTTTCTACATAGACACCGATCACTTCACCGCTTGGCGTGATCTTTTGGTCATCTACGACCTTCACTTTAATCTTCTTTAATGGAATCGCGCCAAATAAATTGGTTTTCATTTCATACTGACCCATGTGACATTGTTTGAATACAATGGGCTGATTTAATCGTATCGTTTGATGATCGATCGTTGCACTAACTGGTACATCATAACAAAGAGAGACTGTTTCGCCCTTGTTGATATGAATCGTATCTGGAAGTCTTGCATTGCAGTATTTTATATAAACTGCAGTTATTGCGATTAAATTGATCATAAAAAGTAGAATTAAAAATTTGCGGTAAGTGTATTTTTTCATATTTTTCCTCCTAAAAAAGGACATATCGTCATTGATATATCCTTTTTATTATATGAAGATCACCGCTTACATACTCAGTATAATTTTGTTTCATCTGCCAAAGATTTCATTTCTTTTGCATGTTCCATAGACGTTTCACTCCATTGATCCCCGCTGATCATTCTTGAAATCTCTTTTAACGATTCTGATTCATTTAATTTTCGGATCATTGTCTGCGTATTCTTCTGATCGGTTTGTTTTCTAATGAAGTAGTGACTATCTGCCATCGCTGCGATCTGTGGAAGATGTGTGATCGCGATCACCTGATGATCCTTTGAGATCACTGCCATCTTTTTAGCTACACGATTGGCAGTTTCCCCACTGATCCCAGTATCAATTTCGTCAAAGATCAACGTATCTACTCCATCTGCCTGTGCTGCTACTGATTTGAGTGCAAGCATGATTCTTGATAATTCACCACCAGATGCTACTTCTTGTACCGGACGCATTGGAAGACCTGGGTTGGTCGATATCATAAAACGGATCTGATCCATTCCATCTGCTGAAATCTGGTCTTTTTTCGTAACTTCGATTTCAAATCTGACATCTAAAAAGTTCAGATCTTCTAATGCTTTTGTGATATTGCTTCCAAGTGTCTTTGCTACCTTACATCTTTGTTCTGACAGATTCTTTGCTTCCTTAAGATATCGTTCCCTGATGCGTTCCTGTTCATTCTTTAATATTTCAATCTCATGTTCTGCATCACACAACATATTATATCGTTTTTCTGCCTTTTGTCCATATGCTGTAACATCTTCAATCGATGGACCATATTTGTCTTTTAAGGAATTAATGACATTCAGACGTTCTTCCACTTCCTGATATGTCTGCTCATCAAATTCCATATTCTCCATATATGTCGTCAATTCCTGATGAAAACCATTTAACAGATCTTCCACTGACAACAGTTGTTCATAAAATTCTGAGATCTGAGGATCTAAATGACTGATCTCCTGCATTCTTCTGATGCTTTCACTTAACTGATTGCCAATCGATGTTTCTTCCTCATATCCCGTCAGCATACGTGCTGCCTGACAAGAAATAATGATATCTCGGCTATGGACGATCTTTTGATATACCGTTTCTAATTCCTCGTCTTCTCCTTTGACAAGATTGGCATTCTCAATCTCTGAAATCTCATGTTTTAAGAAGTCCATCTCTCTTAATCTTTGCTGGTCATCTATTGATATTTCTTTTATCTTTGTTGAAATCTCGTGATATTCTCCTGCAAGATTTTTGCACTGTTCTAAGGAATATCTTGCATTTTCAGGTAAAAAATGATCCATCATACTTAAATGATTTTTCTCTTTTAACAGTACTTGATGTTCTTGCTGACCATGCAGATCAAATAAACGTCTGGAAACTTCTCTTAACGTATTGAGTGTCACCGTACTATCGTTAATCTTATTAATACTTCTCTTCTCGTTGATCACACGTTTGATGAAGATCTGACCGTCTTCTACTTCCAGATCCAGAGCTTCGATTTCTTTGATCAGCTTTTGATCTTCAATCCAAAAAAGCAGTTCAATGACTGCTTCTTTTGCTCCCGGTCGGATCATATCTTTTGATATTTTTTTCCCAAGTGCACTTTCTATAGAACCTATCAAGACAGATTTTCCTGCACCGGTTTCTCCAGTCAGTATATTCAAATGTTCATCAAATGTAATTTCCAATTCATTGATCAACGCAAGATTCTTTACATGTAAATTCTGAAGCATAGATTTCCTCTCTGTATATTTATTCTTTTAATTTTTTGATCATATGATCGATCTCAGCAATTGCAGTTCTTCCAATATTCTTATCTTTCATAACACACATGATCGTATCATCTCCCGCGATCGTACCAACCATTCCAATGATGTTTAAAGAATCAAGTGCAGCAGCAGACGCCATTGCCATTCCCGATACGGTTTTTACAACCAGCATATTCTCTGCTAGTTCCATGGAAATGATCGCTTCTGCTAAAATCCTCTGATACTTTCTTGAAGTCTCATCTTCCTGATCGATCAGACAATAAATCTGCTTCCCATCTGCATCCGGTTTCTTGATCAATGCCAGTTCTCTGATATCTCTTGAAATCGTTGCCTGCGTTGTCTTAAAGCCAATCTGATTTAATCTTGACAACAACTCTTCCTGTGTCTCAATTGGATATTGCTGGATCAATTCAATGATCGCTTCCTGCCTATTTTTCTTCATTCTGACCTCCAACTTTGATTCGAAGGATTCTGTAAAAGCTGTCTCCTTTCACTTTAATGATCCTTGCGATCTTCTTTGATTTACGCACCTGAAGAACATCTCCTGGCTGAAGTTTTCTCGCAACCTGACCGTCAAAGGTAACGTAGGCTTCCTCTAACTGAGATTCTCTCACGTTCTCAATATAAATATCAATCTCATCTTCTGGAGAAAGAACAAGACTGTTTGACTGCAGCGAATGTGGACAGATCGGAGTGATCAAAATAACATTTGCTTTTGGATTCACTACCGGCCCACCTGCTGATAAATTATATCCTGTAGATCCTGTCGGCGTCGAAACAATAATCCCATCTGCTTCATATACATCTAACAATTTGCCATTGACCATAATACGAAACGAGATGATTCTTGAAAAACCACTTCTTGCGATCACGACGTCATTGAGTGCTGGAAGATGATCTGTCTCATGATCCGCATGGATCACGCGCCCATCTAACATCATTCTCTCCTCGATCTGGAAAGTATCATTTAACAATCCGTCCAATCCGTCATAAAGTTTAGATAACTCAATCTCTGTTAAGAATCCTAAGGTACCGAGATTTACTCCAACCATCGGAATATCATGATCTACGATCAATCTTGCCGCATGAAGCATCGTCCCATCTCCACCTAAAACGATCACACACTCTGTGTCTTTTGTGATGCAGTTCATATCTTTTTGAACATGTCTTGTAAAATCACACATTCTCTGGCTGATTCCACCTTGTTTTTCAATATAATCCTGGATCTTTTTGGAAATACGCAGTCCTGGATCTTTTTTCTCGTTCGTTAAAATCAAAAAATTCTTCATGTTATTCCTTATTCTTTGCCAGATCCGCATGTGATGCATCCACCACTTCCTTGATCTGATCTGTCATTGTATGTCCATTCTCCATTGTCTCTGTTTTTCTCATATGTAATAAATACTCGATATTTCCCTCTGGACCTTTGATCGGAGAATAATCAAGGTGTAATAATTCAAACCCGTTCGTAGATGCGAAATCACAGATCTTCTCAATGACTTCTTCATGAACTTTTGGATCTCGTACAACACCTTTCTTTCCAACTTTTTCTCTTCCTGCTTCAAACTGCGGTTTGATCAGTGCAACAACTTCTCCTCCCGTATTCAAAATTCGATATACCGCTGGAAGAATCTTTGTCAGTGAAATAAAAGAAACATCAATAGATACAAACGATGCCTTTTCATCGATATCGTCTTCCGTCATATAACGCATATTCGTACGTTCCATACAAACAACTCTCTCATCGTTTCTTAGTTTCCAGTCCAACTGTCCATGCCCGACATCAACTGAATATACTTTCACTGCACCATTTTGCAACATACAGTCTGTAAATCCACCTGTAGATGCTCCAACATCCATGCAGACTTTGTCTTTTAATACAATATCAAAGTTCTTCATAGCCTTCTCAAGCTTTAATCCACCTCGACTGACATATTTTAAAGTTTTTCCCTTTACAATGATCTCCTGCTTTTCATCAAAAGTTGATCCTGCTTTATCCTCTCTCTGTCCATCTACAAAAACGATTCCTGACATAATGATCGCTTTTGCTTTTTCTCTGGAAGACGCAAGCCCTTTCTTGACAAGCAGTACATCTAAACGTTCTTTCTTCATTTTTCTATTCCTTCATCCATTGTCTGATGGAGTCTGCAATACTTTCTCCATCAATCTTCAACATTCTTCTTAACTCACTTACAGAACCATGTTCCACAAACTGGTCATCTATTCCAAGGCATCTGACTTCACCTTTGTAATCATGCTCACTCAGAAATTCATTCACCATCATTCCAAATCCACCGTTTAATACGCCTTCTTCTGCGATCATGATCTTATCATAGGTCTGTGACAGTTTCATGATCAACTCCTGATCAAATGGTTTGATATATCTTGGATTAACTAAACCAATCTCATATCCTTCTTCTTTAAGGATCTTTTCCGCCTTATCTGCCTCTTCAAAGATATTTCCAACTGCAATGATCACAGCTTCCTTTCCTTCTTTAAGTATCTGGCCTTTTCCATAGTGTAACTCTTCAAATTGATCTTCATACAAAGAGCTTGCTTCTCCTCTGGAATATTTGATCGCGGTCGGTCCTTTTGCATGATGGAGCGTATGTTTTAGCATCTCAGATAATTCCCTTCCGTTGATCGGAGCCATCACCGTCATATTTGGGATGATAGATAAATACGGAATATCAAAAATACCTTGATGAGTTTCTCCATCCGCTCCAACAAGTCCTGAGCGGTCCAATCCAAATATAACTGGATAATTCCCGATTGCCACATCATGTAAGATCTGATCAAAACCTCTTTGTAGAAATGTTGAATACACTGCAAATACAGGCTTTAGACCTCTTGATGCCATTCCGGCACAAAATGTAACTGCATGTTGTTCGGCAATCCCTACATCAAAGAAACGATCTGGAAAATGATTTTTAAACTTTCCAAGACCTGTTCCATCCGGCATTGCGGCAGTTACCGCAACAATCTTCTTATCTTTCTTCGCCTCTTTGATCAGTGTATCTGAAAATACCGCTGTGTTCGATGGATTGTCCGATTTCTTTAAAACTTCCCCTGTCTTTAAGGAAAATGGACTGATTCCGTGAAATTTGGCTGGATTCTGCTCCGCAGGACGATATCCTTTTCCTTTCTTCGTTACCACGTGAATAATGATCGGCTCATCTAATTGTTTCGCTCTATTTAACGTGTCTACCATCAAGGGAACATTATGCCCGTCAATAGGTCCAATATACGTGATCCCCATATCTTCAAAATACATTCCCGGAACAAATAATTGTTTGATCGAATCTTTTGATTTCTTAAGAATTGTTGTTAATTCCTTCCCGATTCCCGGAATTCTTAATAAGGATTGTTCCACATTTCCTTTAAATTCCACATATTCTTTTCTTGTTCGTACTTTATTCAAATACGCAGACATTCCACCGACATTCTCCGCAATAGACATCTTGTTATCGTTCAGGATAATGATCAGATTCTTCTTCTCCTTGCGTAGTCTTGCCATATTATTTAATGCTTCATATGCCATTCCGCCAGACAACGCACCATCTCCGATTACCGCAACAATCGTCTCATCCGTATGATTGATATCTCTTGCTGTAACCATCCCAAGCGCTGCTGATAACGACATGGAGCTGTGTCCACTGTGAAACGCATCACAATCGCTTTCTTTTCTCTTCGGGAATCCACTCATCCCATGAAATTGCCTCAGATTCTCAAATCCATTCTTTCTTCCTGTTAAGATCTTGTGCACATAAGACTGATGTCCTACATCAAAGATCAGCTGGTCTTTTGGAAAATCCAAAACAAGATGCAGCGCCATCGTTAGTTCTACAATTCCAAGATTCGATGCCAGATGCCCCCCTGTGCGACTGACATTTCTTAATAGAAAACGACGTATATCTTTCGCCAGAAGTTTATAGTCCTCTGGCTGAATCTGTTTAATATCATTCGGATCATTAATATACTCTAGCATAATGCTCCCTCTTCCTCTCTGCCTTAGTGTGTTCGATGGATCAAAAATCTTGTAAGATTTGTAAGATAACAATCTCCCTTATCATATTTTTCTAAAATATCAATTGCTTTCTTTGAAATATCTTCTACATCTCTTTGTGAACGTTCTAATCCTTTTAATGTCACATAAGTTGTTTTGTGATTCTTTTCATCACTTCCAACCGGTTTCCCGATCTCTTCTTCATCTCCTGTAAGATCCAGAATATCGTCTTGAATCTGAAACGCAAGTCCGATATATTCTCCACATTCTTCCATCTTCAGAACATCTTCTTTGGATGCTCCTGCAAGAACTGCTCCGATCATCATACATGCTTCGATCAATGCAGACGTCTTATTCTTATGAATAAATAAAATCTGCTCCATACTAAGCGGTGTACCTTCCAGTTCAACATCTGCAACCTGCCCGCCGATCATTCCATAGATTCCAGGTTTGCTGGCGAGAATCTTAATTGCTTCAACTACATTCATGATCTTGTCTTTCTCCGCAAGATCAAATGCTTTCGTTGCAACTTCATACGCATAATTAAGAAGTGCATCTCCTGCAAGGATCGCCATATCTTCTCCATAAACGATATGACATGTTTTCTGACCTCTTCTGTAATCATCATTGTCAAGTGCTGGAAGATCATCATGAATCAGAGAATACGTATGGATCATTTCAATCGCTGCCATAAATGGCTTTACAATATCTCCCTTTCCGCCAAACATCTGATATGTCTCGTTGATCAGCATTGGACGAAGACGCTTTCCTCCCGCCTTAACGGTTGTGTTCATTGCAGTTAAAACTGTTTTTTGTAACCCTTCCTGTGCTGGCAGATATTCATCTAAAATAATTTCGATCTGTGCAACCTTTTGTTTCATCTCATCCTTAAAGTTCATGTTCTTCCCCATTCTCTTCTAATACGATCAATTCTTTTTCTACTTTATCCAGAGAATCCTTACACTGTTTCACAAGATTTACTCCTTCAGTATATAGTTTGACAGCCTCTGGAAGTTTGATTTCTTCACTGGAAAGCTTTGTAAGAATTTCATCTAACTGATGAAAGCCCTGATCAATATCAAATTTCTTCTTTGCCATAATAAACTTCCTCTTTCTTACTTCCCTTTTTCATCCATTGTTCTGATCTGTTTTGCCATTGCAAGGATCGTTCCATCTGAAATCGTTAAGGAAATCTGATCTCCCTCTTTCACTTTGTGAACGCTTGTAACTGGCTCACCATTCTGATCTTCTAAATATCCAAATCCATTGATCAATTTCGCTGTTGGTGATAACCCATGAAGTTCTTTTGCGTACAATTCCAGTTTGTGCTTATACCCTGTCATCTTATTCTTCATCACTTGCTGAATCTGTTCTTCTAATTCTGACAAACGCATCTTCTGTTCTTGAAGTTGAAATCGTGGATCGTAATTTGCAATGGTGATCTGATACTTCTGCAATTTCATCTGATAACGCCGGATGATCTGTTTTAACAACGCAGCCATTGTATATTCTCTGTTTGCGATTCCTTCCATCACTTCTGTGATATCTGGAACTGCAAGTTCACAGGCTGCTGTCGGTGTTGCCGCGCGAAGATCTGCCGCATAATCCGCAATGGTAGTATCCACCTCATGCCCTGTTCCAGAAATGATCGGTGTCTTTGCTTCGTAGATCGCTCTTGCGACATTCTCTTCATTAAATGCCCACAAGTCCTCGATCGAGCCACCACCTCTTCCGATGATAATGGTATCAACTCCATACTGGTCCAGAGTGCGAATTCCAGATACGATCGTATCAGATGCACCTTCTCCCTGTACTTTAGCAGGATATAATACTAACTGTACATACGGATTCCTGCGCTTTGCTGTACTAATGATATCATGAATTGCTGCTCCTGTTCTTGCCGTTACCACACCGATCTTCTTTGGATTCTTTGGAATCGGCTTCTTGATCTCGTGGTCAAACAATCCTTCTTCATAAAGCTTCTGTTTTAACATCTCATATGCAACATATAATTCTCCGATTCCATTTAAACGAATCTCCTGTGCATATAGCTGATAACTTCCGCCACGCTCATAGACACTGACATTTCCATCCACAATGACTTCCTGTCCATCTTCTAATTCAAACTGCAATCCATTATATCTTGCACTCGCAAACATCACACAAGAAATCTGGCTTTCTTCATCTTTCAATGAAAAATAAATATGCCCAGAAGAATGATACTTACAGTTTGACACCTGTCCCTTGATTGAAATCCTCCTTAAGGCATAATCACTTTGAAACATTCGTTTGATATAAGTATTAATCTGTGTTACAGAAAAAACTTTACTCTTCATCCATATCCTGTCCAATCTTACTTAAGACACCATTGATAAATGGTGCTGCCTTTTCATTGCAGTATTTCTTTGCAAGTTCTACTGCCTCATTAATCGCTACTTTTCTTGGCACCTGTTCATCTAATAAGATTTCATAGGTTGCAAGTCTTAAAATAGATAATTCAGCTTTTCCAAGTCTCTCTAAATTCCATGCATTCGTATGTGCAGAAATCTGTTCATCGATTTCATCTAAATGTTCGATCAGATTCTCTGTTTTCTCTGTAATTTCTTTCTGTGTCTTCTCATTGATATTTTCATGTCCATGAAAATATAATTCAACCTGATCTTCAAATTCTTCTTTCTCACAAAATTCTACACAAAATAAAATTCTGAAAATATGTTCTCTTACCTCACTTCTTTTCATTAGGGTTCCTTTCTGCGATACAAAGACGGAACTGCGATCAGTCCCGTCTGACTTTGCTTTATATTCTTTCTTACTCTTCTTCTGCTGCAACGCCTGTGACACGGACGTTAACTTCTCTGACCTTTAATCCTGTCATGTTCTCGATTGCTGCTTTCACACGATCTTGAACTTTCTTAGAAATCTCTGGAATACTAACTCCATAGTCAAGTTCTAATGCAAGATTGACTCTTACATGATGATTCTCTACGACAACTTTGACTCCCTTGGACAGATTATTCACTCCAAGTTTACTTACCAGTTCATTCGTGATATTCCCACACATTCTGGCAACTCCTGTCACTTCAGTTGCTGCAATTCCTGCGATCACTGCGATCACATCATCTGCAATTTTCACTTCCCCGAGCACTCCCTGCTCGTTTATCTGGTAACTACTTTTATTCTCCATAGTAAAAGCCTCCTGTATTTCTGCATACTGATATGATTTATTATACCAAAGATGAATATGTTATTCAAACTATTTTATAACATTCTTTTTGATCTTATCTCTTTAAAATGTTAAGAATAATTGATTTTCTTCCATATTTGTAAGATAATACTTTTGGCAGATATCCTTTGCGAATCTGACCTTTTATTAAAGGAAATCATATAATATGAAAAAATTAACAAGACAGGAGAAACATGAACAGTGTATGCGTGAGATCCGTGGAACACTGATCGTTGTATTGATCTGCTGTGCTTGGCATATTGCTAGTGCGTTTTTGTTAAATGGTACTGGTCTTTATTTTCTAGGAATGCCCGCATGGTTTAGTGTGTCAACATTCGGAACGATCATACTTTCTTTGATCGGTGTCTGGTACCTATTAAAACATGTATTTATTAATTTTGAATATGACGATGAAGAGGAGGGAGAAGAATAAATGTCAGCAAATCAGAAAATCATTCTTGCAATTTTTATTGTTTACCTCGCCTTAAATGCTGCGATCGGTATCATTTTCAGTAACCGTCAAAATAAAAAACAGCATACATCCTCCGAGAAAAAATTCTTCATCGGTGGAAGAAATATGAACGGACTTCTTCTGGCAATGACAACCATGGCAACTTATACTTCTGTAAGTTCCTTTATTTCTGGTCCAGGAGCTGCTGGTCTTACTTATGGATATGCACAGGCATGGATCGCTACAGTTCAAGTTCCGATCACATTTCTGGTACTAGGTGTCCTTGGTAACAAACTTGCTTTAGTTTCCAGAAGAACTGGTGCCGTTACTGTTGTAGGTTATTTAAAGGCTCGTTATAAAAGTGATGTTTTAGTTATTGTAACCAGCTTACTTATGGTTGCCTTCTTCATGGCACAGATGATCGGACAATTTACTGGCGGAGCAACTTTGATCTCTTCTATCACTGGACTTGATCATGTTGTTTCTTTATTGATCTTTGGAGCAGTTGTTATCATTTATACATCTTTTGGTGGTTTCAGCGCTGTTGCGATCACAGATACGATTCAGGGAATTATCATGTGTGTCGGTACATTTTTACTTTTATTCTTTGTATTAAAAGCTGGCGGCGGACTTGCTGGTATTGATGCCGGACTGGCACAGAATCTGCCTGGAGTATATGATGATCTATTTTCAAAGTACAGTCCCGGTACGCTACTTAGTTTCTGGATTCTTGTAGGATTTGGTACACTTGGACTTCCTCAGACAGCCGTTCGTTCTATGGGATTTAAAAATACAAAGAGTCTTCATTCTGCGATGTGGATCGGTGCTGTTACCTGCAGTTTTATCATCGTTGGTATGCATATGGCTGGTACATGGGCCGGTGCACTGGTAGATACTAAGAACCTTCCGACGTCTGATTACTTTATCCCATACATCGTTCAGAAGATCATGCCAGTCGGACTTGCAGGAACTTTCCTAGCTGCTCCTATGGCTGCTGTTATGTCTACCGCTGATTCTCTTTTGATTCTTGCTTCTGCAGCGATCGTGAAAGATCTATGGCGTAACTATGTTGTCAAAGATGATCCTGTGAAAATTCAGTCTTATAACAAAAATGTTGGGAAAATGAGCACGCTCGTTACGTTCGCATTTGGTGTGATCGTTATCTTACTTACGATCAATCCACCTGATATCATTTTCTTTCTGAATCTATTTGCCTTAGGTGGTCTGGAATGCAGTTTTTTCTGGCCTTTGGTCGGAGGATTATTCTGGAAGAAAGGAACAAAACAGGCAGCAGTCTTTAGTTCTCTCGGTGCTGCGATCACTTATGTATTTTGTTATTATAACGTCCAGATTGCTGGAATCAATGCTGTTGTATGGGGACTTCTTGCTGGTGGAATCTTATATTTTGTGATAGGAAATATCACTTGTAAAAATGGTCTTGACGAAGATATCATCAAAAATTGTTTCTAAATTTTAAAGCATAGAAACTATCTTAAAAGCAATACACATTAAAAATCCCCCATGTATGATATATGAAACTTCTTATTAATATCATACATGAGGGATTTTATCATTTTCATCCTTATTGCAATATATAATTCTCCAACATAATTTCCTGATACGCTGCCTTTTTTTGATACTTCATATCTTCTTTGATTTCTTGAAGTTCTTCAATGAATATCTGATCCAGCTGCTTTAACCTTCGTTTATTTAATGTTACATCTGACAGATTTTGCTCATAAAGATCCATCGAATAATTCCATTTTTTCTTTAAATACTTTATTAAATGCTGCAACTGAAGCAAATCCATTATTCATCACAATCTTAATTACCGGAATGTCCGTGTACATTAAATATTCCATCGCATGAGTTATTATTTTCTGTCTTTATTTTAGCTTGAAAGAAGCAACACTCGTAATGATTCACTGAAATCATTACTAATTAACAATTACTTTCTTAATCTCTGACCACGTACTATATTTATTCTTTCTATTGATTCTCTTATAAGCACGTATCTGAATATAAAGTGTTTTTTTGTTTTTTAATTTTTTATTTTTAATAACTATTTTCTTGGAATTTGTCTGTACAACCTTTGTCCAAATAGCACCCTTATTCTTCTTAGCTTTCTTTTTGGATGAATATATTTTTATTTGATAACCAGTTACCTTAGGTACTGCTTTTGATAATATTATTGTTAAGGACTTTGAGGATTTTTTCTTTTTCGCACTTTTAATTTTTGCTTTACTAATGGTTATATTTTCTTTTTTGCTGTTATTTGTTTTATGTCCTTGTGATAAATCAGACTTGTTATTACTATTATTAACATTTCCATTTGTTATTGCTCCAGTTGGTTCCTTTTCTGGTTCCTTTGTTGGTTCCTTTGTTGGTTCCTTTTCTGGCTGATCATCTGTCTGATCTAAAGTTTTTACTACTATTATTTTGCATGTAGCTGTTATATTTCCATTTTCACTTGTAGCTGTTATATCAGCTGTTCCTAACGAATGGGCTGTAATCTCACCACATTCATTTACAGTAGCCACTTCTTTGTTATTACTTGCAAAATAAATTCTTTTATTCTTTATATTATCCGGGCTTACTTTGGCAATCAACTTACTCGTTGTACCAAGCAAAACTTTTTCTGATGTTTTATCTAATTTTATAGATTGTGGTACTTTCTCCTCTTCTGATCCAATATAAGCTTTTTCATACACTGTTCTATAAGAATAACTTGTTTCATTCCCATTTGCATCTGTAAGATGATCATATGTTATTTGATAAACTCCTCCTATTTTAAAAACAATAGAATCATCGCTATAGGAAATAAGATCCCCACTTCTTTCATAATTTTGATTTTCTAAAAGATTATTCGGATCAATCTTCCATTTCTTATTGCTATTGAGACATTCAATCGTTATTGTAGTATCAGCTGTCGGTTTTAACTTATTATAAAACTGACATGTCCACATTCCTGATGGCGAAAATCCACTTTCTGAAATAGTAATTCCTTTTGGTGGCCATGCAACAACATCTACATTAGAGCTCTGCGTTCCTGACAATTTATGACATGCTTGTTGCAACGTATTTCCTACTCCAATATATTTCCATTCAGGATTTAACAGATTATATCTATGACCTCTATTATAATATTGTCCTGTCCCTTGACTATCATCTAATGCACTACTAATACTGTCTATGATACTCGTACTTATTATTCCACATGAGTATAAATTTTCTCCATTGCCACTTTGACATTTTGAATAATATTCATCGCTTAATCCCTCTACCTTTGGTGGATTATGAGGTGATGAATTTTTTATATTATTTTTTGCCAAATATACCGTGTACGTAGATTTGCACTGTGCATCCATAGACAATTGTTCTGAATATTCCAATGGATTTAGTCCAGCTCCCACACGAATTGCATTTAAATAATCAACTGCTCCTTTTGCAACTTCTTTACTTAACTTTCCACCTTCTATATTCTTAATTGAATCGTAAGAAGGTTTAATCTCATAATATGATTTCATAGAATTAACTGTGTTTACTGAGTTTATATAATATTTTCTGGAATTTTCCAATAACTCTTTTTCTCTTTCTGTATATGCAACAGACTTCCAATCTGCCAATAATTCTTTATTTACAAACCCCTCCATAATCCAATAATCATCATTTTCTTCTCCTGCTGGATAATACATAAAGCCTATTGCATTTCCTTTTGGGCACTCGTAATTTCTAGCATTTTCCGCAAATTCCAATGGATTAGGGTAAAAATATTCCAGAAATGTGGCTTTTCTTCCAGTCATTAACTGATAACAAGAACTTTGATTTGTGCTCTTACAATAATCATATAGATCGCTATGATTATCTGCCAGCTGTGCACCTATATTAAACAATTTTTCATCAAAATATGTTGCAGTTTTATATCCATATAAATAAGAAATAGCATTCCACATTTCCACTGCATGTTTGCAAAGATTTCTATTATTTTCTGTTAAATTTTCTGTAAATCTCTTATATGCATCCAAATGAAATTTTGTGTAATATATCACAGCATATAACTTGCCATCATCGTCTTTCGCCTCACAACCTGCCCGAGCATAAGGATTAACTTTCTCTCCATAACTGTATTTATTCGTTTCGAACCCAGGACTTACGCTTCCATAACATACAATCTTCCCATCAGAATCAGTTTCTAAATATAAATAATCACTATAATCTTTTCCGTAAAATGTATAAGCATATCCATCCCAATATGATGGTGTCGTTAATTTTGGTTCACCAAACATTTTCTTAACATCATCAATTTTCATATTTTTTGTTACCGTTTTCCCACCTACTGTGATCAATTTTCCATCAACAGATGCTTCCGCTTTTACTGGAATTGAAATTGTTGGAATACTTGATATGATCACTAGTGCTATTGCAATCATATTGGATATGATTCTTTTCCATCGTTTCTTCATATTTTTCTTGTCCTTAATCATATATTTCCACAACGCTTCCTATTTTAGACATTTCCACCTTCTGGCGATCCCCTATATTTTTTGTACTATCACAAGTCGACAGAAATCTCTAATTTTTCAATTTAAATTTGTTCAACACACTCTCCTTATTCAATTCAAACTTCACATATACCGGGTCATGATCTGAATATGAATATCCCGTATTAATATTCTTATACATATCACATTTTACATTATCTGAGATAATAAATCCATCCAATGTAACAGTGTAAGTCTTTCCTGGTATGTATTTCATATCTGCATTTCGTGAACTATTCCACAGATTTTCTTTCTTTGGCAGTTGATCCATACAGAAAGAAAAATGTTCTGGAAGCATCTTTCTTGGGAATGGATATGCCCAGGATTCTCTATCGGTAGAATCGTCATCTTCTGCAGCCTTGAGGTCATGGTTAAAATCCCCACCGCATAATACATAATTTCCTGCTTCGTATTCTTTTTTCATATCCGCTGAAAGCATACGGATCTGTCCTTTTCTGATCTTATCACTGTTTCCGTAGGCTGACATATGAAGCTGAAAGATCACGAGGTATTTCCCATTATCCACTGGAATTCTTGAAACACTATAGCAACGATCTAAATCAAAAAATTTATTGTATGATGTTGAAATCGGAAGACTTCTTCTTAGCGAATCTTTGATCGGGTATCTGGAAAATAAAGCTAATCCTGCTTTACTGCTTCCATGTGGCTGTGTGAATGGATAGAATAGAAAAGCAGAATCATAATTTTGTGCAAATACTGTATCGTAATTCTTCAAGCATTTCTTTAGTATGGAATATTCATTTACATGATAACTTCTGGTGGAATTAAGATCTACTTCCTCTATTAAGGCAAAATCCGGATCATACGATTTTGTTAGATTTCCTGCATTTTTAACTGTTTTAAGAACACTTTTCTTGCTCTTTGCCCAAGATGATTTTCCTCCATCCATAAAAAAGCTGAAATCTGGCGTATAGGCTCCGAATCCAATATTGTATGTAATTGCTGAATATTGTTTTCCTGTTGTTAGTGTTTGTTTTGTTTCTGTGTGAGATTCTACGGAAAGGGATTTGTTATCTTCAATTCTATGGTAACTTGCATAGAGATAAATGATATATCCTAGCACAATGACCACAATAAAGCCTAATAAAACTCCTATTGTCTTTAATACTTTTTTCGCTATCTTCATGACTTTCTATTCCTTCATTTTATCTTTATTTATCCGATACTTAGTGATTGTATTTATTATAACATACAAAAAGCGTCCTTGGGACATTAATACATCTGATTTATCAGATATATTTTGTTTGCAAGGAGCATTTCACCATTCTTAATCTGATGCTGAGATTGATTGGATATCACATCCATGCGATTGAGTTTTTTGATAAAATCTTTAAAATATCTCATCTGGTTGATTAAATCATCAAGTTTGGATTTTTCTTTATCAAGTCCAGGTACTTCCACGTGATCTTTAAACATTCAAAGCAAATCAATCACCAGATTGAAGTTGTTGCAGACATGAACGACCTCAGAAAACTGGTCAGTGAATATGGAAAAATCGGATCGAATCTCAATCAGATCGCCAAGCATTTTAACAGTGGTGGCAGTCAGTCACGTGCTATAGAAAATGAAATCCATCAGTGCATCACGGACTTATTCCTATTGAGAAAAGAAGTACTGAAACTGGCAGGTGGTATGAATGGCAATCGTAAAACACATTAAAAGCAGAAATGCAAATTACTCGGCTGCTATCAATTACCTTCTGTTTGAACATGATGAAAAAACCGGGAAAAAGATTGTAGATGAATCCGGACGAAGCATCCTACGAAAAGAGTTTTATATGGATGGACTGAACTGTGATCCGATGTCTTTTGACAAGGAATGTGAACTGACAAATGCTCATTTTCACAAAAATAAGAAACGTGAAGATATCAAAAGTCACCACTACATTATCAGCTACGATCCAGCTGATGTTACAGAAAACGGACTTACCGGAGAGAGAGCACAGGCAATCAGTTTGGAACTTGCAAAGCAGATGTTTCCCGGATATCAGGCACTGGTAGTTACTCACACCGATGGCCACAATGAATCCGGAAATATCCATACCCACATCGTTATCAACAGTGTGCGGAAGACTGCAGTGGAAAGGTATAATGGTATCGTAATTTAAGACACTTCAAGACCATGAGAAACCTTACAAACATTATGGCAAGCCATGAAAGTCTGATAGCCGAGGCACTTGACCTTGACCGAGGTAAGATGAATAGTAGTAAGAAATTCAATAAGAATCCATTTACGGCTGACAATCCTTTTTTATATCTCTACTCTGAAATTATCTGTGACAAGAATTTTTTTGTTCTATCTTTTTGAGGATTAACTATAACTTCTTGTGGAGTTCCTTCTTCCACAATCTCCCCTCCATTCATAAATATTACATGATTCGAAACATCTCTAGCAAATCTCATCTCATGAGTTACTACAACCATTGTAACTTTCTGTTCAGCTAATTCTCTCATTATATTTAAAACTTCTTGTACTAATTCTGGATCTAGTGCTGAAGTAGGTTCATCAAAAAGAATAACTTCTGGGTTTATTGCAAGTGCTCTAGCAATACCAACTCTCTGTTGTTGTCCCCCAGATAAAGTTGATGGATATGCATCTTTTTTATCATACATTCCAACTTGCTTTAAACATCTAGACGCAATTTCTTCTGCTTCTTCCTTTGATTTCTTCTGGACTATAACTAAACCTTCTGTTACATTCTGCAAAACTGTTTTATTTTTAAACAGATTATACTGCTGGAACACCATACTTGTATATTTTCTAAGCTGATGTATTTCTGCTTTTGTTATATGGTCAAAATTCGCACTAAAATCACCTATCTGTATTTCACCACTATCTGGTTTTTCAAGATAGTTTAAACATCTTAATAAAGTAGATTTTCCTGTACCTGATGGCCCTATTATAGCTACAACATCTCCCTGATTTACCTCTAAGGAAATATTATTTAATACTTTATTAGAACCAAAGCTTTTTGATAAATTTTTTATTTTTAACATATTACTTAACTCCCATAAATTTATTAATACGTTGTTCCAATAACTTTTGACCTTTTGTTAATAATGCTATAACAACCCAATAAACGATTAGTACCGCTGCATAAGCTTCCATAATTCTAAAGTTTTTAGAAGAAATTAATTTAGCTTCTGACATTAATTCAATTACACCTATTGTAAATCCTAGTGAAGATCCCTTAATCAAACTTATAAATGAGTTTGATAATCCTGGAAGTGCAACTCTAAATGCCTGAGGAATTACTATTCTTCTCATAACCTTAAGCTCTGTCATACCAATACTTAAACCAGCTTCTCTCTGTCCTTTATCTATTGAACTTAAAGCACCTCTTATGGTTTCAGACATAAATGCCGCTTCATTCATCGACATTACTATAATAAGTGCTGTTATTGGTTCTATTTCACTTAAAAAACTTACAAATGGTGTTATTGCAAAATAAAAGAAGAATAACTGTGATAACATAGGAGTGCTTCTAAAGAACGATACATATATAGCAACAACTTTATTTAATACTGGCACTTTATATTCAACTATCAATGCCAATATTACCGCTAATATTAATGATATAACTAATGATATCGCCGCTATAAAAAGAGTAACCTTTATAAACGGTAATATTTCAAAAAGCGTTTCTTGAAAAATATCAAATCTAAAATTCATTTTTAGTTTTTACTTCCTTTTTAATTATTTTATCAAAAATACTGCTGGAACAATATTTCCAGCAGTATTTTTATTTAATATAATATTTTTATTTATTCATTACAGATTCTGATATATCCATACCAAAATATTCGTTATATAGGTTAGTTAAGAATCCATCTTCTTTCATTGATTTTAATGCTTCATTAAATTTATTGTATAATTCTTCATCACAATCTTTTAAGAATGGATACGCATTATTTTCTTCGTATAAGTTTTCTCCAACCTGTTTAAGATTTAAACCACCTTCTTCTATCATTCTATCAAATGATAAAACTGGATATGAATGTGCATCTGCTTTATTCTGATTTACAACAAGTCCTCTCTGTTCTTCTGTTATAACTACTTCTATTTCATCATTAGGATCATTTTTTTCTTTGTATTCTTCTATAAATTCTTTTTCAAATCCTGCTGGCTGACAAGCAAATCTTTTACCTTTTAAATCTTCAACAGAGTTTATTGAATCATCATCTGCTCTTACTGATAATTTATATGGATTGTATGCATATATTTCTGAAAATTTATATTTTTCTTCTCTTGCCGGAGTAACACTTATCTGCTGAGCAACTGTGTCAACTTTTCCTGCATCTAATAGTCCAAACATACCATCAAATGATGCTACTTCAAATTGTATTTCATAGTCTCCCATTCTTTTTGCTACTTCTTTTAAGATGTCAACATCTACACCTACTATCTCTTCTCCTTCTTTATAACACCAAGGATTGTAAGTTGCTGTTACACCTACTCTTAATACTTTCTTTGTTTCTGGTTCTTTTGCTTCTTCTTTTTTAGCTTCATTTGAACTACAGCCAACCATTGAGAACACTGTAGTACATGCTAATACTAATGCTAATAATTTCTTTTTAAACATTTTTTACTCCCCCTTGTTTTATTATTCTCGAAAAATTATTAGTACATTGTTAAAAAAAATTAACATCTATCTAGATTTTACAATAGGTATACACAATATTCAAATCATTATTTGCTATATTATTATAGTTAAAATCTATAGTTATGCACGTATATCCGCATAAATAGAAAAAGCCCTTTGAAAAAAATTTTTCTTCTCTCTCAAAAGGCAAGTCAAAAAATTAATATCTATTTCTTTATATTTTTGTATTCTATAAACCTACGATTTTATCATCAATCTGAGAGGTTTACACAGAATAATTTACACTACCAAGCTGTGATACACATCCATGTACCACAACTTCCCTATATTTTCATCTTCATTTAATTTTAATCAATTGTCCATTTAAGCAGCTGTTCTTTCACCTTTTCAAATATCTGCATTACAACTACTAACACAATTACCATAAAGATAAATCCAACCCAGGTATTGGCAAATACACCAAGTTCAGAATTCTTTTTTACAAAATAGCCCATGCCTGAACCGCCACCATACATTTCGGCAAATACAAGCATTACAAAAGAACTTCTCAGTGAATTTACAAAACCGGCCAGAATAGATGGACTTGCTGCCGGCAGAATTACTTTCATGAACCGCTTTACACCTGTCAGTTCCAATGTAGCTGCCTTGTCCAAATAGCGCTTATCAATGGTCATGATCCCTGTGATTGTAGCAAATAATGTTGCCCAGACAATATTATATACAACCAAAAATATGGAAGCTGATAATAATGTTGGTGACAGCAACAGTACAAACGGCGACAATAAGATTGACGGGATTACGCTAAAGGCATAAATAACCGGATGCAGTGCTTCCCTGATTTTCTTATTTAATCCCATGATTGTGCCAAATATAACTGCAATCACTAAAGAAAGAAATACTGATGGGATGAGTAATTTGAAAGAAGCAAGCATATTTGTAAGCATTACTTCTTTATTCGACTCAAAGGCTACTGCAATCTTTTCCGTTGTTGGAAACAAATATGGATTCAGCATTTTCACATCTGCCACATAATAATATAACAGTACTAATCCTGCAAATATCAATACTGTAATCCAGTATTTTTTCACAAAGCCCTTAATTGTTTTCATTTACCCATCTCCTAAAATCTACTATTTATCGTTTTCGTCAAAGAATTTCTGCTGTGCCTCATAGAAATCCGGTGCCTCATCACCATAAGATTTTGTTGCCTCAGCAAGTGCTTCTTCATAAAGCTCTGTGTTGATATGATCTTCAATATCGATCTTGCAGTCATCACCGAGGTATCCTGTTTTGTCAAGAATGTTCCATGCACGTACAACACTGTTCTTAAGAGGATCTACATTTACAAAATAATGTTTGTCGTCCATCATGTAAGCTGCCACATAGTCATCTTCCTGACCGATACGTTTTGCATGAAGAGAAACTGCTTCTTCTTTATTTGCCTCATACCAGGACTGTGCACGGAGTAATGCACGGATAATTGCTTTGACTGTATCAGGATTTTCATTTACCCATTTTGTCTGTCCAACCATACGGCAGCAAGAATAGTTCTCCATGATTTCACTCTGATAGCTTACGATTTCGATGTCACCTGAGTCTACAAGCTGTTTCACACCATAGTTGTTCTGTGTTCCCATAAGCGCATATTTTACTTCACCGTTCTGAACAGCAGCTAATGCGTCATCATAGCTTGAATATACTTTCCAGTCAACTACATCTAACGGATTGTCATATCCAAGATCCATAACAGCACCTGTAAATGCGAAATAACTTGGATTTACTGCAACGGACTGTCCAATAAATGATTCAATACCTTTCCACTCTGTTCCAGCTTTTGCAACGACCGGCATACATCCTTCTACCATATGTCCGCCAAAGATTGTAAGATCTACCCCCTGTGCTATCTGCTGAAGCGGATTAGATGTACCCGCATTTGATACGACATCAACCTTGCCTGCTGCAAGAAGAGCCATTGCATCCATATTCTGAGTTGCCTCTACCGGCTCAATCTCGATTCCTTCATCCTCAAAATATCCTTCTTCTTCTGCAATTGTTACAAGGACGTTACCACTTGAACCATAATTCCACTTTACAGTTGTCATTTTCTCCTTGCTATCTTTGTCAGTTGTCTCTGTTTTTGTGTCGTCAGACTTTTTGTCATTACTGCTTCCACATGCTGCAAGACTAAATGTCATACCGAGCACTAACATAAGTGCTAAAACTCTCTTTTTCATACCCTTCTCCTTTTTTGTTTTTACTACTTATACTAGAATCTCTGCATTAACCATTTCCTGACAGGCAGCAATTCCGTCAGTATATGGATAACACTATATATAACAGGCCTGCCTGTATATATCACATATCAATCCCACTATTTGCATGGCTTTCCATTTTAAATATGTGTCGTGACATCTTTATTTATCTGATTAATTAATGTAATACGAAGCTTCATCATATCAATATTCTCAAATAATGTGTCACGCGTCGGATGCAGTTCTTCTGTAATCTTGACATCATAAATAATATGACTTGGTGACTGCCCCAAAACAAGAATCCGGTTTGCCAGAAGAAGTGCCTCATCCACATCATGGGTAACAAAAAACACTGTTTTCTTCTTTTCATCCCGTGTCCAGAGTTCCCGTACCAGATCCTGAAGTCTCGCACGCGTCACCGCATCCAGAGCACCAAACGGCTCATCCATCAAAAGAATCGGCGGATCAATACTGAATGCTTGTGCGATTGCACATCTCTGCTTCATACCACCTGATAATTCTTTCGGAAGCTTTTTGTATATGCTTTCATCCAGCCCGACAGCTTTTATCATATTTACGGCTATTTCTTTTAATTCTTTTTTATCTCTCTTAGGATATCTTTGCTTCAATGCCAGAAGAATATTTTCCCCTGCTGACATCCACGGAAATAATCCATAATCCTGAAATACAACACCTTTATTAAGACTTGGTTCCCCGATAGCTACACCATCACTCATAATCTCTCCTGTAGTTGCTGTTTCAAGACCTGCCAGGAGCCGAAGCAGTGTACTCTTACCACAGCCAGACTGCCCAAGGATACAGACAAATTCTCCTTCTCCGATTTCTGTATTAATGTCTTTTAAAATTAATTTTCCACCTGCTTCATAGGCAAATGATAAATCCTTAATCTGAATACCACTCATGTATAATTGCCTTTCTTTTTATAGCAATAATTTCTTTTTATTGATCTATTTTGTACATACAATTGTATAATAAATCAATCTTTTTTATTATTCAAATTGATTTTTAAAATAAAACAGCAAGCCTATAGTTTTTATCTATAAGCTTGCCACTCTATACTTTTTTCTACTTTTCTCCTAATATTCCATCAATAATACGTTTCACACCGATTTCCACATTTTCTCTGGAAGTAGCAAGATTCATACGGATAAATCCATTGAATCTGTCTCCCCCGAACCAGTCTCCGAAATCTACCGCAAGACGGCATTTTTTCTGGATAAACTCTTTCGTATCTTCCGGTTTTATGTACGCTCTTAAATCAATCCATACCAGATATGTTGCCTCCAGTGGAGTTACTACCACCTTCGGAAGATTCTCTTTGAAAAGTTCTCTCAGATACTGATCATTATCTACAATCTGCTTCTTCACTTTATCCAGCCATTCCTGACCACCTTTATATGCCGCTTCTGCCGCTACAAATCCAAATGCATTTCCTGTCATCAGACGGATTCTTTTGGCAAAATCATCCCATTTTGCCCGAAGATTTTCATCTGCAATTATCACAAATGAATTCTGTCCCCCTGCCAGATTAAATGTCTTGGACGGTGCTGTGATTGTAAGGATTTCATCCCAGTGTTCTGTCATAAGATAGGATGGTGTCTGCTTCTTATTCCCAAATACAAAATCCTGATGAATCTCATCAGAAATTACATACACATGATGTCTATGACAAATTTCAAGCATTTCCTTTAGTTCTTCTTTTCTCCAGACCCTTCCTACCGGATTGTGCGGTGAGCATAAGATAAATGCTTTTACATCGTTATCCACGATTTTCTTTTCAAAATCATCGAAATCAATCGTATAATTTCCATTTTCATTAACTAGATCAGAAGTAATCAACTTACGCTCATTGTTGGTCACCGCCTGCAGAAATGGATAGTACACCGGAGTCATGACAATCACTGCATCCTCTTTTTTTGTCAGCATCTGGATCATCCAGTTGAACGCTGCTACAACTCCCGGTGCAAAACGAAGCCACTCTCGCTTCACTTCAAAATTAAAATATTTCTTTTCCCAGTTGATAAATGCGTCGTAGTAACCATCTGGAATCCGGTAGTATCCTATTGCTCCAAAATCTACGTACTCATGCAGAGCTTTCTGTACACACTGTGGAATTTTAAAATCCATATCTGCGACCCACATGGCATGCAGACCTTCCTCGCCGAACATTGCTGTCTGACCGTCCCATTTATTGCAATTTGAATTCCGTCTGTCCACATAAATTAATTCTTCCATAATGCCTGCCTCTCCTTATTCCTTTCATCTTTCTGTGTCTGCAAAAACATTCTTCTTTTGTTTTGTCGAAATTTCTTTAACTATAATAGCATTTTAATAAGAAAATGTCCTCTTATATTGAAAATTTGAATTTATAAAATAAATTTTTATCAGTGCAGTATTAAGAACTAAAAAACCTGTAAGCATAATGGATATTCTTGTGCGATGAAATCGCACTTCCGGAAATTTGGAAATCAGATACCCGGAAGTGGAAATCATCTATGCGAGTTTACTCGCGTAATGTTTTATCTAGACCATATACCTCTCGCATGGATCTGTCATGCTCAACATCAATGCTTGTGATGTTGATCTGATAGCTGTCATGGGCAATACGGTCAATGATTGCATCAGCCAGAGGACTTGCTTCTCCTCCAAGCTGATCATAACATTCCTCGAACACATACTGTGAACAGAAGATTGTTGATGATTTCTTACGTCTCCGATGAAGTAGTTCAAAGATATCTTTCTGTTCTATATCAGTCGGTTTAAGAAGCATCCATTCATCTAGGATGAGAAGCACCGGGTTGGCATACTTAGCCATTACCTTACGATAAGTGCCCTCCGAACGAGCAATGTCCAGATCCATAAGTAAGTCCGGCATGCGGACATACCTGGTATTGTAATACTGCTTGCAGGCTTCCATACCAAATGCACATGCCATGTAGGTTTTACCACAGCCTGTTGCACCGGTAATAAAAAGATTCCGGTATTCAGATATATATTCGCAGGTGGCAAGTCTGTTTATCAGATCCTTGTTCAGCTTGCACCCGGAAGTATAGTTGATATCCATGATACTTGCTTCCGGCTGGTCGAATCCGGCGTTGCGGATAAGACGCTTTTGGCGGTTATTCTTGCGATTGCTGTATTCGATATCTACCAGCATTCCAAAGCGGTCTTCAAAAGGAACTCCCTTAAATTTAGGATTGTCAAGCTGGTTACGGAATGCATCTGCCATTGTGGTAAGG
>ENA-OPSD01000753-OPSD01000753.1-human-gut-metagenome-genome-assembly--contig:-NODE-753-length-28879-cov-3.411116_pt1 | contig 28879 bp, 30 predicted proteins | sample MGYA00241453_ERZ501898 | MGnify/ENA primary metagenome ERZ501898 (study PRJEB25962, sample SAMEA2042226) | human gut metagenome | biome: human gut; feature: human-associated habitat; material: faeces... | reverse complement strand
ATAGAATGGGAAATGACAGAAAGACCAAAAGAGAGATTGGAAGACGGCTGCGCAGGGGCAGTGTGATGATGTGCATGATGATCACCAGTGCTATGTTGCTGTCAGCCTGTGGAGGAAATAGCAGCCAGAGTACTACGGCAGCACAGGCTACAGAGGCAGCAGCAGAAAGCGGCGCCCAGGACAGCCAGAATGAGGTAATGGGACGTGTGAAGTCGGTTTCTGATACAGAGATCACAGTTGAGCAGGGACCTGGCGGAGTACCGAGTGGGGCGCCAGATGGTCAGCCAGGTCAGAACAATGATGGTCAGCAGCCAGGAGGTGCCCCAGACGGAAAAGGCCAGCCACCCCAGGGCAGTACCTCAGACAACAAAAACCAGCCATCACAGGGCAGTACCTCAGATAACCAGAACCAGCCACCAAAAGGCGGTGCCCCAGAGGGGAACGGCCAGCCGCCACAGGGCGAAACCACAACCTATAAGATCACAACATCCACAACCTTCACCGATGCAGACGGTGCATCCATCCAGGTTTCTGATATCAAGGAAGGTGACTTTGTTAAGATTACTACAGACAGCAATGGAACCGCAGTACAGATATCTTTAGCTGATATGCCAGGCGGTCCGGATGGTCCTCAGGGTGGCCCTGGAAATGGGGCACCGGGAGCTGGCGGTCCTGGAGGCGGGGCACAGTCCGCACCCACATCTTATTCCTCTGTAAAGGAATTTACCAGTGATACAGAAGAGTCCGGACAGAGCTATACCTCAGAAGGCACAGATGAAAGCGCAGTTCTTGTATCTAACGGAGCTAATGTTACTCTAAAAGATTTTACCGTAAACAGAACATCCGAAGACAGCAAAGGCGGTGACAGCTCCAGCTTTTACGGAGTAGGCGCATCGGTTCTTGCCACAGACGGAACTGTTAATCTAAGCGGCGGAACCATTACTTCGGATGCAGATGGCGCTGCAGGTGCGTTTGCCTATGACAAAGGCACTGTAAATATCTCTGATACTGCCATTACCACAACTGGAAATACAGCAGGCGGTATCCACGCAGCAGGCGGCGGTACAGTCAATGCAGAAAACCTGACGGTACATACTTCTGGTGAGTCTTCCGCGGCGATCCGAAGCGATAGAGGCGGCGGCACCATGCGTGTAAAGGGCGGCAGTTATACTTCTTCAGGAACTGGCTCACCGGCAGTTTACTGTACAGCAGATATTGAGGTGAACGACGCAAAGCTGACAGCAGAAAATTCTGAAGCAGTGTGCATTGAAGGCTTAAATTCCCTGTCACTGACAGGCTGTGACCTGTTCGGTCATATCCAGGAAAATGAGCAAAATGACTGTGACTGGACAGTGATCTTGTACCAGAGCATGTCCGGTGATTCTGAAGTAGGAAATGCTGTATTTAATATGACCGGCGGCAGCCTGACTTCTGAAAATGGCGGTCTGTTTTACACTACAAATACAGAAAGCACTTTTTATTTAAACAATGTAAATATTACCCCGTCTTCTAATAATGAATTTTTCTTAAAATGTACGGGAAATGCTAATAAGAGAGGCTGGGGACAGAGCGGTGCAAACGGAGCGGATTGTTCCTTTACAGCAGAAAACCAGAAAATGGAAGGAGATGTGGTTTGGGACAGTATCAGCAACCTGAAATTTAAGATGACAGAGGGAAGCATCCTTACAGGCGGCTTCATCCAGGATGAGTCCTGCGTCGGAAATGGAGGCAGCGGAACGGCAGATCTGTCCATTGATGCCGAATCCACATGGATCGTCACAAAAGACAGTCAGTTATCTTCACTGACCAATAAGGGAACCATTAAAGACGCAGAAGGCAAAACTGTGACTATTAAGGGAAGCGACGGCACTGTTTATGTACAGGGAGACAGTGCTTATACAGTAACGGTAGAGTCTTATACTGCATAGTAAATGGATGCGTTTACAATGGTAGTACTATGAATTGAATAGGAAATAAAAAACAGGCACTGCGAGGAAAATAAGATCTTCGCAGTGCCTGTTCTATGTACTTAGTGATGCTGTATTTTTTCATCCAGTTCCTGAATGATATGCTGTTCTTCTTTCAGTTGAGCTTTTTCTTTCTGAAGCTCTTTCTGCTCTTCTTTTAATTCTTTCTGTTCCATTTTCAGCTCTTTGCGTTCCTTTTTTTCCACGGCTTCCAGATCGTCCTCTTCTTCGATCAGCATCAGTAAAAAGCAGAGGATCAGAAGTCCGCAGGAGATCCAGATGGTGCGGTAGGAGAAATGATTGGTAAGATGACCACCGCAGGCGGCACCAATGGTAAAGGAACCGATCGCAGTAAGATAAATGGCAGCTGTTTTCAGCTCATCTTTTCGTTTCTCGGTAATAGCTTTATAAAAATGGTCCATGCCGCTTCGCAGATTTCCGATACACATGGTGCTGGCATAAGCACTGCCGCGTACAGTACGGAAGGACTGAACCTGCATAGCGCAGGCAAAGGAAGTAAGTCCATTTGCAAGCCAGTTTAACTGTCCCGGGATAAAACCGACGATAAACAGTAGGATAATCTCCAGAGTCAGGACCAGATGGCGCCAGTGGATCTTTCCTGTGTGACGGAACCGGGAGTGGATCAGGCAGGCCATTAATACACCCAGTGCGAAAAAAGCAACGGGAAGGAAATAACGGATGGAATTTCGTAGATCCTCGGAGATCAGGTAGCATCCCATTAAAACAATATTTCCTGTCTGTGCATTGGCAAAGACGTGATCACGTAAAAAATAGGAACAGGCATCCTGCGTTCCGCCGGACAGATTTAAAAGTATCATAACAGGCAGCGAACTGGACATTTGCAGGCCGGTTTTTTGTTTCATGTATATCCCTTCTTTCATTCCCTGTTTTATCATTTTTTTCAAATAAAATCAATTTGCGTTTTTCACACTTCTGACTTTATATATTCCTGCTTTTTCTACGAAAAAAGCAGCTGTTGGAAAAAACCAGTCAGCTGCTTCTTTTATGTCTGTTCAATGAAGTGGATTTTCACGATTTTTTACTCGTCATCCTCATTAGCCCCATCATTATACTCATTTACATAGATCAGATGGCTTCTGGACTCTTCTACAATAGTCCGGATGGTCTCTGCAGTAAGAGGCATATCCTGAGGCTGTAATACCAGGCTTAAGGCACATGGAAGATTAATACCGCAGATCAGGTGACGATGATCGTTTACATATGGGCAGAACTGCTGGTTTACACTGCCACCTAACATATCAGTCATCATGACTACTTCATCCTCCGGGTCAAAGGAATCAAATAATTCTTTGATCTGGGTAGGAAGATCGGTGTCATCCATATAGGCACTGATATCAATGATGCCGTCCATGGAAGTAAGAAAATTTAATGTGTCTTTCAGGCCGTGGGCCAGTAAATGATGGGAGGCGATAATATATCTTCTCATAACGCTTCTCCTTATAGTTTTATAGTTATAGTTATATTTATAATAGTGTGGCGGGGATCAGATACTACAGGGATTTGATCAGATGATCTACGTAAAGTTCTGCTTCTCCCTGGAGGAAAGGAGTCTGCATGCTTTCATAGCCTTTTCCGAATTCATCTTTCTCTACGATATAGCCTGCGCTGTAGTTTGCATAGCCCCATACGATGCGCATAGGAGCATTAAAGTTCTTTTTGATCTCCATTCCGAAGGTGGAGAACAGTTCTCCGGGGATGGTGATCATCTCCAGGTCACCTAAATGGAAGATAACAGAGCGGAGAGTAACATTGATGCCGCCTGACTGGATCTTTCTTCTCATATGGCGGACACCGGACCAGAGAAGCTTTTTATCATCCTCTGTAACAGCAGCAGCCAGCTTCTTTTCATCTTCAGCTAACTGTGCCTTCATAGCATCCAGATCATAAGTCTGGTGGATGGTGTATTCTGCAGTTTTTACAGAGCCAGCTTTTAACTCCATAGGAGTTTCTGCTTCTGCGAAAACATTTACCTGCTTCATTACTTCATCACGTACGCGCCACAGCTCGTTTTCGTCATTTCCCTGACGGTACTGGCGGTTGCCCATATCACCGCAGGCTCCCTGCATGGTAATGAAAATGGTATTGTATTTTTCATCCAGGGCCTTTCCCACATTTCCTAAAAGATCAGAGCTGATCTTCATGTTGTGGATGCCAAGGACAGTTGGATGGCAGGTAAACTGGAACATACCTGCAACTACATGGTTTTCATTGCGGAACAGGATCATGTTGATATCTTTATCGCTTGGTTTGTCAATATAATTGCGGTTTCCGTATACACCTTCTATGGTTCCCTTTACCATATAAGGTGTTACTTCTAAGAAACCACGGTCAAAGCATTCGTCTACAGCGTCAAAAAGCTGTTTCATTACCAGCTCCCTGTAAACTGCCTTGCGATGATTTCTGTCTTCCCCTTCATCTTCAAAGCTGATATCAGGGCCAGAGTGTGTATGAATGGTTCCGATAATGATATTTTCCTTTGGAACAGAATATTTTCCGGCAAGGACTGTGCGGGCATAATCAGAGATCGGTTCTTCTAACCGGCACAGATCCAGGGTGGACCATATAAAAATCTCCCCGTCAATGCGCAGGACTAAAGTCCTGCAGTAAAGTTCATCTAAAACACCAATAGATTTTCCTGTTCTCATGGCATAACCGCGCATGTACATAGGAAATGGAGGTGTGATATTACGTTTTGCTGCGCTTACTTCAACCATATGATAATCTCCCCTTAGTTGAATAAAAAAGGGCTCTGCCTGCCAAATAAGACAGGCAGAACCGTCATTATGGTGATGTCACCATCAGGCGACATGTCCGTTTACTTATGTTAGTTATAAATGATCAAGCCAGGATTCCCAGTGCAGAGCAGATCATGGAGAAGATGATAACAATGAGGATCAGGGTAGTGATCTTCATGCCCTTCTTTCCAAGGAGCTTATACAGTACCAGGACAGTAGCTACAGAGATCATAGAAGGCATGATCTTGTCTAACAGATCTGCAACTGCCAGATTAACTTCACCCATCTGGAATGCCAGAGGTGTTTTTGCAGTTACAACAGTTGCGGACAGAGCACCTACAACAGTAAGACCCAGAACAGAAGCAGCATCTGTGATGCGGGCAAGCTTACTGCCCACTTTGGTGATCAGTTTGGTACCTTCACGGTATCCAATCCACATTAACTGGGTACGGATGCAGATGAAGATAAGGTTTACAATGAGCCACAGGATAACACCGATAGGGTTGCCTTCCAGAGCCATATATCCTGCGATGGAGCCCATGATAGTAGGAAGCAGTGTCCAGAATAAGGTATCACCAATACCAGCTAAAGGTCCCATTAAGCTGACCTTGATATTCTGTACAGCATCCAGGGAAGTGATCCCTTCTTTGTCTTCCAGAGCCAGAGTAGCACCAAGAACGATATTTGCCAGCCATGGCATGGTGTTGAAGTATTTATAATGGTTGTTTAATGCTTCAACGTATTCGTCATCATCTTTATAGATCTTACGCAGCAGAGGTCCAATACCGAAAACAACGGCTGGAGCAAGCTGGGTATCGTAGTTAAAGGTTGTTACTGCCATTAAAGACCAGCGGATGGCACCTTTCACACAGTCTTTTTTTGTTAAAACGGGAGCTTTTTCCATTACTTCATTCTCATTATTCATCTTCAAGACCTCCTGCAAATCCTACATTTTCCTTTGCTTCTTCATCCATATAGAACTTGTAAGCTAAAGCTACACCAAGGAATGCGATACCAAGGATCGGTACGCCCATGTATGCGCTGAGTACAAAGCCGATCAGAATGTAGTTGAAGTACTTCTTTGCCGGCATGTAGTGGAGCAGCATGGCAATACCAAGACCAGGAAGGAGCTTTCCTGCTACAGACAGACCGCCTGTTACCCAGGAAGGAAGCACATCCAGGATAGCCTGAACTAAAGGAGCGCCTGCTGTTAATGCAACAGCGGTTGGGAATGCCATGAATACAGCTACCATAACAGGGCAAAGGTAAAGGATAGCATACATTTTGCCAAACTGTTTTTCATTGGCATATTTCTGGGATTTCTGGGCAATGAAGGAGTTGCAGATCTTGTATAAAACGTCCATCTGTACGCCCAGCATACCAACAGGAAGACCGATCGTCATACCAACTTCCGGTCCCTGTCCGGTTGTTTTTGCAAATGCGCATGCAATAATGGTTGCAACGCCATAATCAGGTACAGAAGAACCGCCAAGAGCGGCAACACCTAAGGACATCAGTGTGAAAGTACCGCCGATGTAAAGACCGCTGTTCATGTCGCCTAAGATCAGTCCGCACAGGAAACCTACGATAACAGGTCTTGCATGTGTCAGTGATAATCCGCGGCGGTCAACGTTGATCTCAGCAGCCACCAGGACAAGCAGTACAATTTGTAAAGCACTTAATTGCATAACAATTTCCCCCTTTGTTATTTCAGAAATTCGTCAATAGAAACTTCTGCGTCTGCAGGTACATACTGTGCATAGAGTTTGGTTCCCGCAGCCTTTAATTTCTTGTAAGCCTCAATGTCATCCGGCTTTGCGTAAGCTCTCTGGGAAAGCTTTACAGCTTCTTCGCCTTCAGCAGGCTTTACAGTTCCGCCAATGACCAGTTCCGGGATCTTTACGCCGATCTCAGACAGCTTAACCAGTGTTTCCGGCTTCTTAACCAGGACAAATACAGTGTGGTCATTGTATTTTCCGGCTTTGAAGTTATTTAAAGCTGTTTCCTCGGTAATGATGGAAATAGCCATTCCGGTAGGTCTGGCAAGCTTCATGCTGGCTTTGGTCAGTTCATTATTGGCAACAGTGTCATCAATGATCATGATACGCTGTGCACCGGAACGTCCTGCCCACTGTGTAGCCACGATACCATGAAGAAGACGGTTATCAATTCTTGCAAGTACAATACCCATATTTACCTCCTATTCGTCCTCACGGACGGCCGGGCTTTCTGCCTGCCCGGAAAGCTTATTTTTTGAATTCAAATGCATGTAATCATAAATGTAAGCAATCTCACTTACAGGCAGAGCCACCCGGTAATGCCGGGAGATATCCTGAAAGCTGTCCCTTACCTGCCTGATAAAGTCGGCATGTTTTTGTTCAAATTCTTCCAGATCCTGATAATTATCAATGGGTGTTTTTGTGACCAGACGTTCCACCAGACAACACAGGTGGACATAAAGCCCGATCATGATACGTCCTGCGATCTTTCTTCCTGTGATCTTCTGAAGCCGTCCCACTGCCTGTTCCACTTCATCTAAAAGCTTGTCAGGATTTAAAATGGTAATGGATTCAACTACATTCTGCAGGGAGAAATTCTTTACCAGGTTCTGGTTAAATATTTCCATTTGTTCTTCATCCAGATACTCTGAGAAAATGTTTGTCAGCTTTTCTGCGGAATTCATGGAAATAATGTCCTCCAGTGAGATAAAAGGAATTCCCTCGATCTCCGGATTGAAAAGTCCGATGATGCATTTTACATGGTATTGCTGGAAAATCTCATCATGGCTGCCGTTTTTCATCAGCCGGTAATAATCATAAGCCACAAATTTTACAGGAATGGAAGTGGCGGAAGTTTTTAAGATCAGCTCTTTTAGCTTTTCCGTTGTGTCAATGCCGTTTTCTCCGCTGAAGATCACGGCATCTTCCTTTTGTACATTGTGGATGATACGATAGGTGCAGACATTGCTTTCGCTGGCCCGTTTCAGGATGTCTTCCAGCTTCTGGTTCCCACAGATGCCAAGGCCGATGTCAACAGCTAAGGCAGTGGAAATATTGTTGATGATGCCGATGTTTAAGTTTCGCAGGCCGCCCATCTGGCTGTGGATCTGCTCTAAAGAACCCATATCCACCAGAAGTACTACGTCCTGACAGGTGATAAATCGTTCAATGTGTTTTTCCAGCAGCCCGGTGATGTCACTCATCTGCATGTCAAGAGGCATATCAATGGCATCGAATACCTTTCGGCCGATGATCTGGTTAGCGGCATCTGCAATACTGGAAGCTGTTGCATAGCCGTGGCTTAAGATAATACCGGCTGCGGAAAGTCCCTGGATCTTCTGGTTCTGGTTTTTTATATCTAAAAGCAAAAACAGCTGGTTTAAACTGTCTGCTTCAATGTCCAGATTCAGTTTGATCAGGTTTACGATCCTGGAACAGATGACTGATTCTTTTTCAAGAACAGCGCTTACAGCCTGAAACATTTCTTCAATCTCGTCATGGTTTTGTTTCATCCAGTTGTCGATCAGATGGTCGCCCTGAAGCTGTATATATAAACGGCGGGCAAGTAAGTGGCTGTATTTTTTGGAAAGGCTGATGCCATACATTTCACCTACATTTTCAAAAATCTGATTGATCAGCTGTTCGTAAGTGGAAATCTTGATGTTTACAAGCTTCTGTCCGTAGATCAGATAGTCGTAATAATCATTTAATTGTTTCCGGAATTCCATCATCAGGCCGTCAAAACTGAGCATATCCTGACGGTAATCTTCAAAGACATCTAACATGATCTGGAAATACTGTACCGTCTGTCCCAAAGAGGTGTCACGGCTGTAACTGTTTAAGTGGATCATCCGTTTGTCTTTGTCTTCAACCTCCAGTTTTAAGGAGGAGAGCATATATTCCGGAAGGTGATAACTGTGGATAGCGATACCATCGCTGTTTTTTTCCAGATAAGCTCCGGCACAGCTGCTGGTAACGCAGGTTTTTAATTCGTCGATGTTGTTTTCGTAGGAAAATTCCAACATACAGTGGAAGGCGTTCTGGCTGATGCTTACATCTACGCCCATGCGCCGTCCTTCTGCTTTTAAGAAGGAGACTAACATTTCCTCTTTTTCATCGGCTGTGCGTTCATGTAATGTTGGGACCGGGATCACAATGGGGATCATCCTTGCAAGTGGCTTATAAAGTGTTTCCGCCGGTACTTTTGTGGTGGAAAATACCAGTCTTGCATTGGACTCAAAAACATGTTCGTCATCATGATATCCTTTATATTGTCCCGAAATTAAGTAGGAATAGATCAGTTCCTGTCCTGAAAATGGAAGCCTGTCAATTTCATCAAAGAAAAGGATGCCGCCGTTTGCCTTTGCAAGCCAGCCTTTTCCGTCTTCGCTGCCGCAAAGGGAAATAGCAAATTTTTCTTCATTCTGGGCATATTCGGAGCAGTCTACTGTGATGTAAGGCGGGAGAGAAGCTGCGCCTGCAGTTCCAATTACCCGTTCATTTACAGCATATTCATACATCAGCCTGGAAAGAAAAGCCTTTCCTGTTCCGCCGGATCCGTTAAACAAGGCCGGAAGACCATTTGGCGGGTATTTAACAGCTGCTTTACACTGCTCTATGCAGGAACTTAAACTCAGGTAATAACCGATAGCTTTCTGAAAATCTCTTTTATTTTCATCGCTTCGGCATTTCCGCTGAAAATCGTCCATACCGGAGAATACGCAGGTTTCCAGGGCAACCTGGGCCTCACGTTCAACATTTTTCTTATGGAAGAAATAAACAGGACGGGAGTTGACCTTAATAGCCCGCTCTTCTTTTACCAGCTCGTTCAGATACTGACTGGCCAGATTACGGGAAATATTCAGTGATTCGCTGATATGGTTCGCCGTAAAATATTTCAGATCTTTCAGGGCATAGCCCCGGCTTATTTTTTCCAGGTAAAGATAGAGTTCTTCTTTTGTGCTGAGCATGTACATGATTCTCCTGTTTGTTGATTTAACTTTAATTCTTTTCGCGCGTGTTTTATGTCTACCTGATCACAAGTGTAATTATACAAAAAATAGTCTGAAAAGAAAGATGTTTTGAATGATTTCGCCAGTTTGAAAAGGGTTTCGGCAGTAGAGGTGAGAAAAATTGGGAGACGTTCAGAGCGGGGGGATGGGGTTCGACACTAGGATTGACACTTTTATGGGGGAAATATGTGCTATACTTAAAATCAGATGTCAGGATCAAGATCAGGCACAGGAAGATTTATTACAGGAGGGAATCAATATGCACAGTGAAAAAACAACTATCCGGCTGGTAGCAGTAGATATGGACGGAACTCTTCTTCATGATGACAAGAGCATATCAGATTATACATTAGATGTTTTAAGAAGGATCGTAAAAAAAGGTGTGATCCTGGTACCTGCCTCAGGAAGACCCATCGGAGGAATGAAAGAAGCAGTATTAAATAATGTAGACGGCATTCAGTATGCTATCTGCTCCAATGGTGCCATGCTTATGGATGTACCGGAGGAAAAAAGTATCTGTGAAACAGGGATCCCCACAGAAAAAGCAGTGGAAGCCATTGCGTATCTGGAACAATTCCCAGTGGCTGTATATGCCCATACAGACAAAGGTACTTTCCGGGCAGAGGGCTGGGAGAAAACAGGGCTTTCTGAGAAATATCCTTATATCAGGTTCAGCGAAGGAAATGTAAAAGATCTGGGAGCGTTTTTAAGGACCAGCGGAGTAAAAGTGATGAAAATGGGTGCTTTTGTCTTAAAAGATGGACTGGCACAGGAACTTCTGGAAAAAGGAAGCCCTATACCGGGTATCGTATTTTTGCGCACCGGAGATGGGATCATAGAATTAAACTCTGTGGATGCCTCAAAGGGAAATGCACTGTGTACACTTTGTAAAAAATTGGGGATAAGTATGGAAAATGTTCTGGCTATTGGGGATAACGAAAACGATATTTCCATGCTTCAGGCTGCAGGCATCTCCGTAGCAATGGAAAACGCAGAAGATGATGTAAAACAGGCTGCGAAATTTGTGGCCGGGCATAATGAAGAGGACGGGGCAGCTCATTTCCTGGAGGAATGGGTGCTGTAAAATAAAACAGAGAACAAAAAATGGACGCGCCGGCTGACGCGTCCGTTTGCTTTGTAAACTTGTGATCCACTGCCTGCTGACGCAGGCGGTTGTCAGAGTATTCCTGTAGACTGTAAAAACAGTACAAACATCATAACCGGGACCACATAGCGGATCATGACGCGGTACAGCTTTTTACGGCGGAAAGTATCGCCGGTGCTTTCCATTTCTTCGATCACATAGTCCGGTGTTTTGATCCAGCCGATCAGAAAGGCAGAGAGCAGTGCGATAAACGGCATCATAAAACTGTTACTGATATAATCCATGATGTCCAATAACTGTCCGGTGCTTCCGCTTGGCAGCTGCACTTCAACATAAAATGTGCTGTAACCCATTGCAATGATTGCGGTTGCAACCAGATAAATGACCGTTAAAATGCTCGTAACTTTTTTACGTTCGGCATGGAATAATTCCATGCAGTTTGCAGTAATAGACTCCAATACGGAAATACAGGATGTCAATGCTGCAAATGCTGTCAGTATGAAGAACATCAATCCAATGAGTCTTCCTGCCAGTCCCATGGAATAAAATACGTTCGGCAGGGAGATAAACATCAGACCGGGTCCTGCAGACATTCCGTCCAATCCGGAAAATACATAAACTGCCGGAATGATCATAACACCGGCAAGGAATGCAACTCCTGTATCCATAATTTCAATCTGCGATACCGCTTTGTTCAGATCTACATCTTTCTTTACATAAGATCCATATGTAATCATAATTCCCATAGATACACTCAGTGAAAAGAACAACTGACTCATTGCATCCAGTGTGATCTGAAGGAAACGTCCAATCGTGATTCCTGTCAGATCCGGTTTCATATACACCTTCAGTCCCTGTAATCCTGTACGGACCGTTCCGTCATCCAACGTAGTCTTTAATGTAAGTGAGAAAATTGCGATTCCAATTACCATGATCAACAGAACCGGCATGATAAATTTGGAAACTCGTTCAATTCCCTTTTCTACTCCGTTATATACGATCAGTGCAGTCAGGAACATAAAGATCAGTCCATACCATACGGAAGACGGAGAAGAGATAAATGAAGTAAAGCAGTTATCTGCTACTGCCTGCTTTCCTGAACTTGTAAGATAGATCACGATATATCTTAAGATCCATCCACCAATCACCGCGTAATAAGTCATGATCAATACCGGAACCAGGAATGTGATCACTCCAAGAAATTTCCATTTTTTTCTCATTGATTCATAGGCATAGATTGCGCTTTTTCCCGTCTTGCGGCCAATTGCTATATCTGTAGTCAGTAACACAAAACCAACCGTCAATACCAGCACAAGATAGATGATCAGGAAAAGTCCACCCCCGTCTTTTGCTGCCAGATATGGAAAACGCCAGAGGTTTCCCACGCCGACTGCGCTTCCGGCTGCTGCAAATACGAAGCCAATCTGCCCGCTAAAGCTATTTTTTTGTTTCATACTCTTTTTTCCTCTCATTTTTTCGTTAATACTTCAATATTTTACCACTAATTCATAGAAAATAAAACAAAAAAGACCAGTGGAGACGTGAAAAAGTAGCTTTTTTTCTGTCCCCACTGGTCTTTCTGCTATCTACAGGCTCCAGTCTGCTGCCATTAGCTGTGTCTTCGCATAATCCGGTGCAACACGAAGTACTTCTTTGATCAGTCTCCATATAAAGTAAAATGGAACAAGTGCGACGAATGCACTGATTGCCGCAAGTATCCACGAAGCAACTGCCAGATACTTGTAGTTTCCGGCAAACTCAAACAGCCGTTGAATGGATGACGGTTTTTTCTCTGTTTTTTCCGCCATAGAACTTCACTCCTTTATCTCATTTCATCATAATTATAACGTAATATAACTGCTGTTACGTTCAGTAAGTCAGAAGTATCTTTTGTGAGTTTTATCTAACCACAGGTAAAAATAATTGACTGCCAGTTACCTGTGCCTTCTATCACCATTTTTCAGCAGATGCACAGTAACACTATAGCAGTCTGTTTATTTTCTTTTTTAAGACCAATGATACACCTATGATTCACAGCCTTCTTTGTATATAATGTCCCATCCGGCGCTGTGATATTTTTCCAGCATGACCACATATTCTTCAGCCTCTTCTTTGGACATATCGTGCCTTACCACTTCGAAAAAGCTTTCAAATAATGCCTTATTCATAATGTGCATGAAGTTTTTCGTAACCGGCTTTCCTCCTTTAAAATGAAGTCCGGTCGCTTCCATGAACTTATATGTATATTCTGTCTCGATATCCACCAGATGTTCTACAAAGTTCTGGAATTTCGTCCCATAGGAACCATTTACCAGAAGTTTGAACTCTTCGAAATGCTCATACATATATTCCACAAACATCTCCATACCCTGCTGTGCGAAATCATCTAACTGTTTTGCCTGCTTATCCGGGTCTGTCGCATGGAATCTCTCCTGCACACTTACAAACTTCTCTGTAAATTCTCTCGCTACCGGTTCTACGATAGCGGGAAATAATCCTGTCTATTGATATATTTTCTCGATTTTCCATCACCGTTTTCTTCTTTCCGAATATACTATAAACCATAGAATATATTTCACTGGGAGGATCTTATGAAAAAGCGTATCACTGCACTTCTTTTACTCCTTACACTATCTGTCACTTCACTTTTTGCATGTACATCTGCTGACAAATCGGAATCCGCATCAGACAAAACAGCAAAAACTTCAAAATCCACAAGTACTAAAAAACAGGAACTGACTCCTGTTACATTAAATGAAGTAGCACACTCCATCTTCTATGCTCCGATGTATGTGGCAATCGAAAAGGGATATTTTGCCAACGAAGGAATCGACCTTTCTCTCGTGACTGGTTTTGGAGTTAGCTAGTTAGTACAAGACATATTATCTGAACTGAATAGCCTCGATTCTAAGTTCCTGTCCTACAGTTCCAAGAGTTGCTACTCCGTCTGCCTTTGTCCAATCTGTCCATCCGGAACTCTGGATATGAACACGGTATTCAAAGTCGCCTTCGAAACATAAGCATTCGATACGTTTCTTTTCGCCTACGGTTCCGATGATCGTATCTTTGGTGATCGTGCCGTAATCCACCCAGCCTTTGCTCTGGATGTGAGCCTTTGCCTTAATGGTCTTTCCGTATGGGTTGATCCGGATTGCCTCCAGACGTAATGCATGACCAGTGATACCGATCACATTCTCAGCGGCTCTTGGCGACAGCCATCCTTTGCTCTGTACGTGCGGTTCGACAGAGAACATGGATTTTTTGATCTGCAGTGCTTCCATCTGCAGACCTTTTCCGATCGTACCTGCCCATTCTCCGTTATTGGCCCATTCTGACCAGCCAATGCTCTTCTGGTGGACTCTGTACAGATAGAACGATTCCTTTCCAGTGATCCGGATCGCTTCCAGTCTTCTGTTCTGCCCGGTGGTTCCGATCAGTGTGTCCTTCTTGATGTTCTTGTATTCTTTATTACCGGTTCCTTTCATGTGAACGACAACGTCAGTCTCTCCGTCTGGCTTAATATGAAGCGCTTCAATTCTACGATTCTGACCGGTAGAACCAACCATTAAGCCATCAGACTGCCAGTTACCCCATCCAAAGCCTCTCATGTGAGCCTGGTATGAGATTGTGCCGAACTTATCAGTCTTGTTCTGGAATACCCCACCAGCCTTGATTTCTCCGTCGATCGGTTCTGCTTTCTTCTTAACTGGTGCTACCGGTGCTGCAGACGTAATGCCGAAAGCTTTAAGGATTCCTCTTGCCAGGTCATCGATCTGGTTGTTGAATTTCGTAAGATCTGTTTTGTTGGAAATGAAACCATTCTCCAGTAACCGATAGCTGTAGCCTTTAGCAGCTGCACGATTAACATTGGCAAGATGCGCCCTGCCTACAACCTTGTTTGCTCTGCCAGGGAAGAATGTTACGATGAAGTTGGCGAGTGCTGTATCATATGCATCCGGATTATATCCTTCTTTAATGATTACGTGCCCGCCTTTTGCTGTTGATACTCCGCTGTCCATATGCAATTCCAGAATCTGATAGCTTTTTGGAATATTTAGCGAGCTGATGCCTTTGTCGGCGTACCAGTTCCGACTCATGTCTCCCAGAGTAACATTGCTTCCTCCAAGCGCTACGATTCGTCTTGCAAGTGCCCGAACTCTCTCTGCCTCTGTATAGCCGTATCCCACTGCTCCACTGTCACCGGCTCCGTGACCGGCTATTAAAAATAAATGTGCCATGATTGCTCCTTTCTGTGCGACGTCGCACACTATATAATATGTTAGAGGGCGATTATTCGCCCTCTGTATCCTCTTCTGTATCTTTATCTCTTAACTGTATTAATACATCTTTCAGCTTGTCCGGAATTGGTACGAATACCGCTGCATTTTCCAATAAACTCAATGCCTCATTGCAAATATAGAACATGATTACAACTTCTCTTAACGGGATTGTATTCCCGATTAATTCTTGAATGGAAAAAGACACGGCAATTACAATAAACATTACAATCTTTTTCAGCAGTCCCTTGAACCCGGTTTCCGATGACAGCTTTTTCGTATAAATACCTTTGATCACTCCTGTTATGTAATCCACCACTGCCAGGAATACGATTGTCTTTAAAAGCACGTCCCATCCACCAAGCCAGTATGACAGGACGCCTCCGATCAGACCGAACATTACGCTGATCCAATTAAAAATTTTATCCATTTTCTTCATATACCTCACTCTTTCTTAATTTTTTGTATAAAAATAAGACCTTACGGTCTTGCCCTGATATGGAATATCAACGGTGTGAACTTCCACACCACCTGTTGAATCAACACCTGAAACTTCCTTCTTTTCCGACCATACACCGAATGTATCATTTTCACCATAGGCTCTGACTTTTACTTTTGCTCCATCCATACCTTCCATGATGAATTCATCCTGTCTGCTTGTATAGAAATATGATTTATTTGTTTCATAAACTTTGGAAGTTCCATCATTCTTAATGACTTCTATCTTATATGATGTGGCATTTTCTACTTTATCCCAACTCACGCACAAATAAGAAAAAGAATATCTTCCCATAGTTTTATTCATATATGTTGCATCCTCAATAATTGGTTTATCAAGAATGCACTTCTTGAAATAATTTTCCACACCTGCACTAATCATATCTTTTGTGCTATCTGGTAATTCAATATCAGGAATTTCAGGCATGTCTATTTCAAGTTTAGGTGTACACGCATTTGCTGTAGAATGCATGCCAATTGCAAACAGCATTACCAACATCAGTGACAATAATACTTTGATTTTCCTCATGATTCATAACCCTTTCTTCAATTTCTTTTCTGTAATTGTGACCACCATAGTTTCACACAGTTTAAATGCCTCTTGTCACTAATAAAGATCCACCAGATAAACCTGATGGTAATCCTGTCAGTTTTCCGTCAGAAATACCAAGCGTAATATTCGTTGCTGTTGGTGATCCGTAAGTAGCTGATTTATAATAATTTGTGCCATTAAAAGCATAGACTGTTGTCGTTTTAGAACCCCACGACTGTTTAGTAGTAGCGTAAGCATAACCGTAGGCTTTGATAGTGCCTGATGCTTTTTTAAACGATACTGTCGGATTCAGGACATCAACAAGATAAGCTTCGCAGTTGTTTTCTGATGAACCTCCCGATGATGCTGCTTCATATGATCCCATTACACCAAGAATAGAAATTCCTTTCTTGATATTGGAAGCAATAATCTTTGCCTGTTCTTCATCACTTATAGCAACTTTTCCCGAACCATTATGATATCCTTTTGGAATCGTATAGCTTTCCGATTTACCATTGATGGATTTATTAACAGCACCGTTGTCAGTCATAGAACCCGTCAGTTTTCCGTCTTTCCCATAAGCTATTTTTCCCGATAAGATATCGGAAGCTACAACCGTTGCGTCGGACGTATTTGTTCCAGAACCAGAAGAAGTGCCTTCGCTCATTTTGACATAATAATATCCATCTTTTAGACCATCATCAGGATAAGCAGATGAAACATCAGATGATACATATCCGACAAAAGAACCTTTTCCTTCTGTGTATGTATCGCTTATGTCTAATCGATAGTAATGTTTTGTAAATCCAGAATTATATGAATACCGATTTTGTAATCGATACACAGATTTAGGATGCGTTTCTGCGCCTTTTCCTTTGATATAGGCATATCCATCACCGAGTGCACCGTTTTCTCCCTTTAAAACAAAATACCCTTCATCTGTCGCAACATAGTAACCATACGAATAAGAACTACTGTCAGACGGGCCTGTCGTTCCAAGTTCAGTAGTAGTTATATCCCACACTTTGCCAATGTGCTTTGCCCAGATATATTTACCGTCACCAACGTTTTCAAGCGCGCCTGTTATTTGCCTTCCCGTGGCGTCATGAGCCACTACCCCAGACAGCAAGTTGTTTTCCGAGACAGTGTCCTGAGTTAAGTCAATCAAAACCCTTCCGACATACTCCACTTTGTTTACCGCCATGTTCTATCACTCCTTATCCAATCGTCACCGTGGTTCCTCCGGCAGAATTTTCCGACTCCACATAAGGAATTTTTGCAACCGTAACCTGTGACAAACAGTTATAGCCAACGTCCGGAAGAATCGTCTGCTGTGTACTGGACGGAGTGACTGTCTTGGCTTGTGCTTTCATTCCTTCGCTACTCGACATTGTACCCTTTACACCGAGGATCGTGATTCCCTCTCGAATATTATTAGCTGTGATCTTAGCCTTTTCGGTTGCATCAATTCCAACCTTACCAGATCCATCATGGTATCCCTGTGCGATCACATAGCTATCCGTCAGAGTCTTGATAGAGCCTGTCACAGCTCCATTGTTTGGCATCGTTCCGACAAGCTTTGCACCTCTAGCATAAGCTGTTTTTTCTTTTAAGATCTCCGCAACTGCCGCAGTTGCATCATTGGAATCCACGTCAAACGTGCACGCTCCTGTGACTACCTCACCGTCTTTTCCATGCGCTGTGATGCCTTTCAACAACTTATCAGTGGTCACTGTATCACCTGTTAAGTCGATTAATGTTTTGCCGCCATATACAACTTTATTTACTGCCATTTTTTATAATTCCTTTCCAATAAACACTGTTTGTCCGCCTTCGAGGTTGCTCACCTCGAAGATCGGGATTTCTTTTATTCTCACATCTTCTGCAAGATATTTTTTACTCGTTGGAAGACTCTGTTCTTCCACTTTTGGTGTGACCGTGTAGGAACCATCGTAGTAATCAACATCCCCCTGCTCAGTGATACGCTGAAAACATTGAAATTCTGCGTTTAGTTTTTTATCCTTTGCAGAAAAATCGACATCCAGATTTTTATTCAACACACGAAATGATACCTCTAGTCTCATTAAATCACACCTTCCTTCAGAATCCGCCCTACATGCAATCTCATGATATCAGATGCCAGCGCATCTCCGCTCTTCATTCGCACACGTATCTGCACTTCCGCTGGTTTGAACTCCGATTGCTGCAGTTTTAATGTGTCCTCTTGCGATAACTTAACAGTCAGTGTTTTTCCTGCACACGTAAGCTCCGGCAAGCTCTTATCAATCACCACTGATTGATTCTGTGATATCGTAACATACGCCTCTGCAATCAGATCTACTTCAAACGGCAGAGCAAACTCAAGTGTCGGTGTAGTTCCTCTTATCATATAATCACCGCCTCACTATTTATCGTTTGCAAGTTCTCCCATTCCGGAATCTTCCAGGATCTCTTTTACCTTATCTTTCAATAATCTTGGTACCTGATCATAAGTCTTCTTTCCTAACATAATCTGCTGTGCCCATAACATTGCCATCATTTCTTTACCTCCTGAATGTTGTAATAATATGAATAAATTTGTTAATAAAGTTACCATTACTGATATACCAACTCTGACATTTCCAGAATACAGCCCTGGAGCATATCCATGCTCTCTTTCAGATCTGCATTTTCTTTCTTAAGAGCCTCCAGTTTGTCTTCTGGCGTCTCGCCGGACTTATAGAGCACTACCCCTAAAATGCCGGCTGTATATTTCACGATTGCCTCCAACTGCGAAAAGTTTTCATAAGTTTCAATGGTTGATTCTCTTTCCTTGATGATCATCTTCTTGGTCTTCATGCCATCCTGAAAGATTGTCTTCAGATTCTCTTCAGTTTCTGATATTGTTTTGATCAGCAGGCTCCCGTCCGGCCGGGTGCTCGCTGACTGGATGGTCAACTCTGTTGCATCATTGAATGTAATTTTCATAATTATGTATATCTCCTTTCTGTGTAAAATAAGGATTTGTCCAATAAGCTTGCTGAAATTAGCAAAAAAATGACTGGTAAGTATGCCTACGCATATACCACTTATCTGGATGCCGAAAAAAGTACAAAAACATCCCTGACACTTAATAGCATCAAGGCGACAGGGCATGGCAGAAAATGTATCCTAATGTGCTGGGGTGCTATCAAAGTAACAACTTTGACAGCAAGGCTGAGCGTCTATGTCAACGGCAAAGATAGTTGTTCTGGAATAACATCATCCACAAGCTATGTGCCGGTATTTGACAGCAACATTATAACTCTTCCGGAGGGCGAAAACACGATTGAGCTAAGACTGTCAGCACAAGCGAATACAGCTACTGCATATATCGGGCGCTATCACAAACTCGGCTTCATTGTCGCAGAATTATAACTAATTATCCGAAATAGAATATTGCATAATTTATTCTAAAACTACCAGCATAAGCGTTCTGATTAAGTACTGCGCGCCATATGCCTTTTGAGTAGGAACTACCTTCTACATGTGATGATTGAACAGAGGCATCTCCGTTAGCAAATAATACTATCGTATTTGTATTAGAAGAATTAGTTACGCCGAGCATTGCATTTATCTCTGAATCAGAAAATACTTGTATAGATGTGCTGGCTTTTGCGGTTACAACCTTTGATCCGCCTATCATCTTAGTTATGTTCTTGTTTATATTTTTAACTGTATTTATTTTATCTGTCAAACTCTTATTTGACACAGAAAACGTATATTTCAGCGAACACAGACAAAAAGGAGAAAATATGAATATATTATTTTTAAATCAATCAGAAACGGTTACAGCAACTGTAAAGAAATTAAGTGTACACCTTATCGAGATAACCGGGACAGAACCAAATACATCCGGTTTTCACCTACTGAATAATGCTGGTAATGTATTTGGAAAATATGATGGGTTCACAACATTATACCGTGAACTGGAAGATGGTTTTATCTTGTCTGACGATGGGCGTGTATATGTTGAACCGATTGAACCGGGACCGACACCAGAACCGGAAATCAGTCTTGATGAAGTGAAAGAAGCTAAGATCGCAGAGATGAACGACATACAGCAGAAGCTCATAGCACAGGGAGTTGATGTTACTCTGTCTGATGGCAGTACAGAACATTTCTCATTGACTGAGCGTGACCAGACTAGCCTTGTTGGATTACAGGCTCAGGTCGCAATCGGAGCTGAAAATATCCCTTGGCATACTTCCGATGAAGATGAACACTGCAAATTCTACAGCAATGCAGATATGGAAAAAATCACTTCGTCTGCACTATCCTATGTAACATGGCACGTGACTTATTTCCGTGACCTCCGCATTTTCATTCGTTCTCTGGAAAGCAAAGAAGAGGTTGAACAAGTTACCTACGGAATGAATATTCCAGAAGCATATCAGTCTGAGCCACTGAAAGCAATGTTGGCTCAGAAATCATGAAGAAGTTAAGACCGCTGATTCTGTTTGGGATTGGTGGCCTGATTTACGTGCTGATAGAGCTAATAGCAAGAGGACGTAGCCATTGGTCGATGTTCATCGTTGGTGGTTTGGCGTTCTTCCTTATTGGTTGTATCAACGAAAAATGCCGGAAGATGCCACTGGTAAGGCAGATGTTGATCGGTGCGATTGTGATTACTGCATTGGAATTTGTATGTGGTTGCATCGTGAATCTATTGCTTGGTTGGAATGTATGGGATTACAGCAATATGCCGTTCAATTTACTTGGTCAGATATGCTTACCATTTACCGTAATATGGTTTTTCTTATCGGCAGTGGCGGTTGTCTTGGATGATTGGATAAGACATATATTGTGGGGCGAAGATATACCACATTACAAATGGAGGTAGCGCATGAGAGTATTAAAATTTTGCGTTGATGAACAGAAAATTTCAAAAATTCCCGGATGCACCGTCCTTGTTCGCCAAGGTGCTTATTCCGGACACTGACACAATTCCGGAGTGGGAACAACCAGGCAGTACGAATCCATACAGCAAGGGCGATAAGGTTACACATAACGGCAAGACATGGATTAGCACGGCAGATGGGAATGTCTGGGAACCGGGTGTGTATGGCTGGGAAGAGGTGTAGATATGGAGATTAGAGCAAGACCTTAACGGGTCTTATTTTTATGCAGAAAAAATGAAAGAAATGAGGTATATGAGAATGGAACAGGCAAATTATATTAAAGCTATTTTCACGGCGATATTCGCCTTTTTATCGGCACTCCTGGGGGTTCTGGCAGTGCCGGTAATCTTGCTGGTGGCATGTAATCTAATTGACTACATGACCGGACTTATGGCCAGTAAGTACAGAGCAGAGGACATCAACTCCTACAAGAGTATCAGAGGAATCTTTAAGAAGGTCTCTATGTGGCTGTTGGTAGTTGTCGGAGCAATTATTGATGAAATGTTATTGTATGCGTCCACAACGATCGGATGGAAGTCGCCGGTAGCATTCCTGATTGCATGTGTAGTAGCAATGTGGTTAATCTGTAATGAGATTATTTCAATTTTGGAAAACATTCAGGACATGGGTGTGAAGATTCCGGCGTTCTTACAGCCATTGGTTAAGCACATCCGATCACAAGTAGAGGAACAGATTAATACAGAAAAAATAGAAGAAAAAGATTCGGAGGGCGAATAATCGTCCTCTTTTTTAATAGACGAAAGGAGAACTCATTATGGGATGGACAGAATATGAGAAGAAATTAAAGGAATGGTACGGATATAGCGAAGCAAAAAACCAGGATGATATTATCATCGACATTTATAACAAGCAGCGTCCGGCCGGTTCTTACAAAATGACACATACAGACCCTTGGTGCCATGCAACAGTGTCAGCAGCAGCTTACGCTTCTGGAAATGCCGGTAAGGTACCAAATACCTGTTATTGTCCGACAGGTATTAATATATGGAAAAAGTGGGGCAAATGGGTAGGACGATATACCAATGCATACAACCCACAGCCGGGATACATCATCTATTATGACTGGAATAAAGATCTGATTTCCGACCATGTTGGAACCATTATTGCACGAAACGGAAATATTTTGACAGTTAGAGAGGGAAATCGAAATGATATGCTCTGCGACCGTCAGATTAATGTAAGTTCACCATTGATTATTGGATATGGCATTCCGGACTGGGGTGGCGCAACAAAAGCACCTGTAGCGACAGTTCCGACACATGAGGAAACTAAACGTACATGGTTACAGATTGGAGATGCCGGAGCAGAAGTCAAGGATGTACAGAACAAGCTTATTGCTATAGGTTATTCATTACCTTCCGGTGCAGACGGGAAATACGGAAAAGAAACCTATACGGCTGTTAAGAAGTTCCAGCATAATGTAAACATCAAAGAGGATGGTCTGGCCGGTGAAGTAACACGTGCAAAACTGAACAATGCTTACAACACACGATCAGCTGCGAAAGCAAATAATTCATGGGTTGCTAGATTGCAGGCTGCCTGCAATGCACAGGGATTCTCAAATCAGAGAGTTGATGGAATTGCCGGACCGAATACATTAGCTGGCTGTCCGACATTAGGAACTGCTTCAAAAGGTTCTATCACAAAGCTTGCACAGGAACGTCTCAATGCACTTGGTTACAATTGCGGATCCGCAGACGGCAAAAACGGGCCGAAAACTCAAAAAGGAATTAAAGCATTCCAGAAAGCAAAGGGTCTTCCAGCGAACGGAATCGTCGATAGAAAGACGTGGAAAGCATTACTCGGGCTGTAAGATTTAACAATAAAATACTTTAGTCTATTATATAATCCTTGTAAAATATAATTACAAGGATGTGATCGTATGGAAGAATTCGCAAAGAAGATAAGAAAATTAAGAATGAGTAGAAACATGTCTCAAAAAGATCTCGCAGATCTGCTTAACGTTGACCGAACTACGGTTGCTGGATGGGAGACAAAAGATCGTATGCCAGATGTGTTTCTGCTTATCAGAATAGCAGATATATTTGATACAACCTTGGATGAATTGGTAAGGAGAGAATAAAAGCATTGAAAAATGTCCTATACTAAAGTATAATATTATAACATTATTGTTGTGAAAGGACATTGAAAAATGCTTAATAATTCAAATGAAGAATTCGAAAAGTTAGAACAAATTGACATAAACAAAGAACCGCCGGCGGATGATACCGAAAGACAGTATTATTTTATCAAAAAAGCAAGAAAATATGTAAAGGAAGAGTCTGAAAAATTGGGACGTCCTCTTTTCTTTGCTACCGTAACCTTTGGTTGTCAGATGAACGCGAGAGACTCTGAAAAGCTTTGCGGAATCCTGGAAAAAATCGGTTACGTAGAAGCTGCGGAAGATGAGGCTGATTTTATCATCTTTAATACCTGTACAGTAAGAGAAAATGCCAATATGCGTGTCTACGGACGACTTGGCCAGTTAAAACCAAGAAAAAAGAAAAATCCTCATATGATGATCGGTCTTTGCGGATGCATGATGCAGGAACCGGAAGTCGTAGAAAAGTTAAAGACGAGTTATCGCTATGTAGATATTATTTTTGGAACGCATAATATTTTTAAATTTGCCGAACTCATCGTCACACGTTTCGAATCGCAGCGTATGGTGATCGATATCTGGAAAGATACCGATAAAATTGTTGAAAACCTTCCGAATGACCGTAAATTCTCCTTCAAATCCGGAGTAAATATCATGTTTGGATGTAATAACTTCTGCAGTTACTGTATCGTACCATATGTACGTGGAAGAGAAAGAAGCCGTGATCCTGAGGCGATCATATCCGAAATCCGCCAGCTTGTTGCAGATGGTGTTGTTGAGGTTATGCTGCTCGGCCAAAATGTCAATTCTTATGGTAAGAATCTGGAACATCCGATTACATTTGCCCAGCTTCTTGAAAGAATTGAACAGATCGAAGGACTGGAACGCATTCGCTTTATGACGTCTCATCCAAAGGATCTATCCGATGAACTGATCGAAGTCATGGGCAAATCCAAAAAGATCTGCAAACATCTGCATTTACCGGTACAATCCGGAAGCAGCAAGATTCTGAAGAAGATGAATCGTCATTATACAAAAGAACAGTATCTGGAACTGGTAGAAAAGATCAGAAGATCAGTACCGGATATTTCTCTTACTACCGATATCATTGTTGGTTTCCCTGGTGAGACAGAAGAAGATTTTGAAGAGACAATGGATATCGTAAGAAAAGTCCGCTATGACAGTGCATTTACTTTTATCTATTCAAAACGTACCGGAACACCGGCTGCAGTTATGGAAGATCAGGTGCCTGAAGATGTGGTCAAAAATCGTTTTGACAGATTATTAAAAGAAGTTCATTCCATCGCATCAGAAGTATGCTCTGTTCATGAAGGAACTGTTCAGACAGCATTGATCGAATCAGTCAGTGAACACGATCCATCCATGGTGACCGGACGTTTAAGCAACAATCTACTGGTACATATCAAGGGAGATAAAGGAATGATCGGACGTCTGGCAGATGTCAGACTGACTGAATGCAAAGGTTTCTATTATCTGGGAGAACTGGCAGAATAAATGTATTATAATTAACCATAAAAGCGCTCAAACTATGTAGTATCAACAAGATAGTGAGGGCGTTTTTATATGAAAAAAATCAGTGAGTATTTATTTTTATGGGGTATCGGAGGATGGATCTACTATTCGCTGGAAATCATCTTCCGTGGATTTTCACATTGGTCCATGTTTGTACTGGGCGGAATCTGTATGATGTTTTTCACGTACCAGGGAGAACTGGTACACTGGCAGGATGATTTTCTAAGACAGGTGCTGCGGTGCAGTATCTTTGTAACAGCAATGGAATTTATCACAGGTATCATTGTAAATAAATGGTTTGCACTTCATGTATGGGATTACAGCTGTCTGCCATTTCAGTTATTCGGGCAGATTTGTCTGCCGTTTATGATATTGTTTGCCTGTCTTTGTGCTGTTGGGATCTATCTGAGTGCCAATATTCTGCATTTGTTATATGGAGAAGACAAACCACAGTTTGTGAGAAAAACTATCCTTTTAAATTCAAAATATAAATGCTATAATGAAATGTAAAAATAAAATGACAAGAGGAGAAGAAAAGTGGCAGAATTAACACCAATGATGCAGCAGTATATGCAGACGAAAAAAGAATATCCGGACTGCATCCTCTTTTATAGATTGGGAGACTTTTATGAGATGTTCTTTGATGATGCACTGACCGCATCCAAAGAACTGGAGATTACATTAACCGGAAAAAACTGTGGGCTCGAAGAACGCGCACCGATGTGTGGTGTGCCATATCATGCAGTAGACGGATACCTGAACCGACTGGTATCCAAAGGTTATAAAGTAGCAATCTGCGAACAAATGGAAGATCCGGCAACTGCAAAGGGACTGGTTAAAAGAGATGTTGTAAGAATCGTAACACCCGGAACCAACCTGGATACTCAGGCATTAGATGAGACAAAGAATAATTATATTATGTGTATCGCCTATGCATCAGATCATTACGGCGTATCAGTTGCCGATGTATCAACCGGCGAATACATGGTAACCGAGATCGAAAATTCAGAAAAATTATTTGATGAGATCTACAAATTCATGCCTTCAGAACTGATCTGCAATGAAGCGTTCTATATGAGCGGAATGGATTTTGAATTATTGAAAGAAAAACTTGGAATTACCGTATATTCCCTGGATTCCTGGTATTTTGATGATGCAATCTGTGAACGGATATTAAAGGAGCATTTCCATGCAGGGACAATTGAAGGATTGGGACTTGCCGACTATGACTGTGGCGTGATCGCAGCCGGCGCACTCATGCAGTATCTGGTAGAGACACAGAAAAGAGATTTATCACACATTTCTCATCTGACAATCTACGCAGCCGGAAAATATATGCTTCTGGATAGCTCGACGAGACGTAATCTGGAGTTGTGTGAAACACTGCGCGACAAGCAAAAACGTGGTTCCCTTCTCTGGGTACTGGATAAGACAAAGACCGCAATGGGCGCAAGAACATTACGCAAATACATTGAACAGCCGTTAATTGACAAAAATGCAATTGAAAAACGACTGGATGCCGTAGATGAACTGATGAAAAATGCGATTTCCAGAGAGGAGATCAGAGAATATCTTTCACCGGTTTACGATCTCGAACGGCTGGTATGCAAAATCACATATCAATCTGCCAATCCAAGAGATCTGATCGCATTCCAGACTTCACTTGCCATGCTTCCACATATTAAGTGTATCTTAAGTGACATGCAGACACCGCTTTTAAAGGAACTGTATGAAGAGCTGGATACATTGGAAGATCTGTGCAAGCTGGTTAGTGATTCTATCAGGGAGGATCCACCGATCGCCATGAAAGAAGGCGGTATCATAAAAGATGGATACAATGCAGAAGTCGACAAACTCCGCAATGCCAAATCCGACGGGAAGGACTGGCTTGCCAAACTGGAAGCAGATGAGCGGGAAAAGACAGGAATCAAGAATCTGCGTATCAAATACAACAAAGTATTTGGCTATTATCTGGAAGTTACCAATTCTTTTAAAGATCTGGTACCGGATTATTATACAAGAAAGCAGACTCTTGCCAATGCAGAGCGTTATATCATTCCAGAATTAAAAGAACTGGAAGACACGATTCTTGGTGCGGAAGATAAACTGTACGCACTGGAATACCAGCTTTATTCTGAAGTCAGAGATACGATTGGAAAAGAGGTCGTACGTATTCAGAAGACAGCCAAAGCTATTGCAAAATTAGATGCATTTGCCTCACTTGCACTGGTTGCGGAGCAGAATAATTACGTCAGACCGAAGATGAACGATAAAGGGCTGATCGACATCAAAGACGGAAGACATCCAGTAGTAGAAAAGATGATTTCCAATGACATGTTTATTTGTAACGATACATATCTGAATGATAAAAAGGATCGTATTTCCATTATCACAGGGCCAAATATGGCCGGTAAATCAACCTACATGAGACAGACTGCGCTGATCGTCCTGATGGCGCAGATTGGTTCATTTGTTCCGGCTTCATCCGCTAACATCGGTGTGGTTGACCGCATCTTTACACGAGTGGGTGCATCAGATGACCTTGCAAGCGGCCAGAGTACTTTCATGGTCGAGATGACGGAAGTTGCTAATATTCTCCGTAATGCGACAAGTAAGAGTCTTCTGATCCTTGATGAGATCGGCCGCGGAACCAGTACTTTTGACGGTTTAAGCATTGCCTGGGCAGTGATCGAGTATATCAGCAACAGCAAATTGCTTGGGGCAAAGACGTTATTTGCAACACATTATCATGAACTGACTGAGCTTGAAGGAAAAATTGAAAATGTCAATAATTACTGCATTGCCGTAAAAGAAAAAGGTGATGATATCATTTTCCTGCGTAAGATAGTAAAAGGTGGTGCTGATAAGAGCTACGGAATTCAGGTCGCAAGACTTGCCGGAGTTCCGCAGTCAGTTACGGACAGGGCGAAAGAAATCGTAGAAGAACTGGTGCAGGCAGATGTAACCGGACGTATCAAGGACATTGAAGTGCAGGGACAGGAATCTTCCAAACAAAAAACAAAGCATTTTGATGAGGTAGATCTTGCCCAGATGTCATTATTTGATACCGTAAAAGACGACGACGTAATTAAGGAGATTAAGGATCTGGATCTAGCCAATCTGACTCCGATCGACGCATTAAATACATTATATCAGCTTCAGAACAAGCTGAAAAACAGGTGGTAAACGATGAGTAAAATTCAGGTGTTAGACCCGATTACAATTGATAAGATAGCAGCAGGAGAGGTCATTGAAAGACCTGCTTCTGTTGTAAAAGAACTGGTAGAAAATGCCATCGACGCAGGTGCTACGGCAATTGTGGTAGAGATAAAAGAGGGCGGGATTTCCTTTATGCGCATTACAGATAACGGATGCGGGATTGAACGGGATGACGTCCGTTCTGCATTCTTACGGCATTCAACGAGTAAAATCCGTTCTGTAGATGATCTGGTCCATATCGGTTCACTGGGCTTTCGCGGTGAAGCGTTATCCAGCATCTCTGCAGTTGCACAGGTAGAACTGATTACCAAGACCAGGGACCAGACCTTCGGAACTTTATATCGTATCGCAGGCGGCAAAGAGGAAGACCTTGAAGATACCGGAGCACCGGACGGAACGACATTTATTATAAGGCAGTTGTTCTATAATACTCCGGCCAGAAGAAAATTTTTAAAGACACCTATGACTGAAGCAAGTCATGTAGGAGATCTGATGACAAGACTTGCACTTTCGCATCCACACATTTCTTTTCAGTTTATCAACAACGGACAGTCGAAATTGCATACATCCGGCAACGGCAAACTCAAAGATGTGATCTACCATATCTATGGACGTGATATCGCAGCAAATCTTCTAAAAGCAGAATACGATGCGAAAGGCCTGAAAGTCACAGGATTTCTCGGGAAACCAATCATTTCCAGAGGAAACCGTAATTTTGAAAATTATTATGTCAATGGAAGATATGCCAAGAATAATATCATTTCCAGAGCCATTGAAGACGCATATAAAGATTTTACCATGCAGCACAAGTATCCGTTCGTAGTACTGCATATCGAGATTGACGGTGAACATGTAGACGTCAATGTACATCCAACTAAAATGGAACTGCGTTTTAATAACCAGCAGGAAGTATATAATG
>ENA-OPSD01000719-OPSD01000719.1-human-gut-metagenome-genome-assembly--contig:-NODE-719-length-29680-cov-3.395916_pt1 | contig 29680 bp, 9 predicted proteins | sample MGYA00241453_ERZ501898 | MGnify/ENA primary metagenome ERZ501898 (study PRJEB25962, sample SAMEA2042226) | human gut metagenome | biome: human gut; feature: human-associated habitat; material: faeces... | reverse complement strand
AGATCGAGCGAACCGCCGCCGATCGTGACAGCCCCGCTGAAATTGTCGAGACCGTCCTCGAAATCGACCGACTGATCTGCGTCCGCCGAGATCACGAGATTCCCGCCACCGCTGACTTCGTGATTCCAATGCACTGCCTGTCCGTTGAAATCGATCGCAGCCGAGCCGTTCGTAACAAGATGCAGCATCCCGGTGCCGAGACGGTCTTCAATCGATTCGCCTTCATTCACCGTTGCGTCGAGCGACCAGCCTTCGTGAACTCGGATCGTCCCGGAGAAGCCGGAGTTCTGACCGGTGAGTTCAATCGGTGTCGAACCCGTTACGGACGTATCGATGCTGCCGATTGCCAACACGCCGCCGTGGCCGGGTTCGTAGTCAACAAGGTCGCTCGAGAGATCGATCGTTCCACTTTCACTGTTCGGATCCTGATCCGTCACTTCAAGGGTGTACTTCTTGCCAATTACAACCTTGTCGCCCAGACCGTCCACTTCCGTAACGAAGCCGGTGAGCGCGTCATTCGAATTGAAGACGATCGTACCTGTGAAGTTCTCGTTCGTGCCGCTGATTTCGGCATTGCCCGTGACCACGAGGAGCGAATCGTCGCCGCCCGAGAGCGCGTTGTCGCTGTTGGCGTAGAGATTGCCGACCGTCTGCTCGAACGCGCCGAGGTCAACGTTCGCGCCCGCGTCAATGCGCAGCGCCGATGTGCTGCCAAACGCATTGTCAGCCGCGAATGCGACAGAAGCACCCGCCTGCACCCAGGTGCGACCGGTGTAACTGTTGTCATTCGCTGAGTTATCGTCATCAACGCCCATCACGAGCGTGCCACCAGTGCCGTTGGCAATAACGAGATTACCGTGGCCAGTGATCTGCGCCCTCAACTCATGCGAAGCTTCGGACGTCGAGACAGTGAGGCCTTCCCAGAGCGTATCGCCCGTCGCAGTCGTCGGGGCCGAGTGGATCAACTCAATCGAGTCAATCTTGTAGCCCACGTAGACGGAGTTGCCGAGATTCACGTCCGCGAGGTTCTCGTAGCCGAAGGCTCCGAAGTTGCGGTGAACGACCGCGACGTCCGTGAGTTCGCCGTCAGGACCAGCGGTCGTGAGCGCCTGCTTGAGCGTCTGCGCCGTCGACGTATCCGCAAGATCAAGCTCGAAGTAGTCGTTGAGGTTGTCGGCGCTGCCGATGTTGTGTTCAGCGCCCGAAGCGTCGCGGATCTTGAGGTCGCCGATGTCGTGGATCAGCACGATCTTCGAGCCGTCCGAGTCGGACGCGTTAACGACTTCGGAACCCGACGAGGACAGATTGTTCGCCGCGTTCTGGTCAAACGAGATGCTCGCTTTGTGTTCGGAGTCGACCAGGGTCAGATTGTTGCCCATCAGGTCGATATGTGCTGACATTGATTCCGAATTCACGCGGTCAATCGAGAGCGACCCGAATTCAAGCGTGCCGCCTTCAAGCGTCAGTCCGCGCATCGTGCGGTCAACAGTATTGGTCGCGTTCGCACTGATGTCGAGCGTTCCGTTTTCGTTGAGCACAACGTGAACGCTTTCGAGCACGTCGGCATTGTCTTCAGTGAACTTGAAAATGCCGCTCTCGAGCTCGAGCGTGCCGGTGAACTGCTGCTCTTCGCCGCTCGGATAGTGGTACTGCGACTCGTCGAAGTCGAAGTAGTCGTCGGCGTTGTCAAGCGAAACACGCAGTGTGCCGTCGCCCACGAGCGTGTTCTTGAAGATGTGGACGTTATGTTTCTCACCGTCGCCGTAGTGGTTGTCGTCAGTCGTCGCATCAGCACTCGAGCTCGAGATTTCGAGCGTCGAGTCCTCGTCGAAGACGACCGTGCCATTGACGCCAAGCGAATAAAGGCTCTCTAGCTTGACATGCGCGCTGTCGAGCTCGATGTCGCCGAGGAAACCCTCGTTCGCCGTCTGAACCGTCAGGTCCGCATTGGTGCTGTCGCCATCGCCCTTGACGACGAGCTTCACGTCGTCGCCACCCTCGAGGGCGCCGGCAATGACGCTGTGCGAATTCGTGCGGGTGCTGTCGATCGTGAAGACGGCCTGCTCGCTCGACGTGCCGCCAGCCTGGTGTCCAAGCATGAGGGTCGAGCCCGCATTGACCATGAGTGCGCCGACGGTTTCCGTGCCACGAATCTTCGCTGTCGAGCCGGTGATGTTGTCGCCTTCGCCGCTCGACGAGACGCGCAGCATCGACGTATTGCCGAGCGAGCTGCCGTTCGAGCTCGTGATGAGCTCGGCGCCCGCCCCAATGGTCGTTTCGCCTTCGTAAGCGTTCTTGCCCGTGAGGCGAATCGTACCGTCGGTGACTGCAAGGGCACCCTTGCCGGTCACAGAGACCGCAAGTTCGTTGTCAACGCCTTCGTAGCCCTTAAGCTCGAGCGTCTTGAGTTCGTGGATGTCGACGGCGGTCAAACCGTAGGCGAGGTTGATGCCGCCGCTGTTCGTCGAGAGCGTGTAGTCGTAGGTGCCAGTCGCCACAACGTCGGTATCGCCCGCGTTGTTATAGATGCCAACGCGGAGCTCGCCGTCGACATAATCGACATTTTCGCCCTTGATCACATCAAGTGTCAGTCGGTCTTCTTCACTGCCTTCAACGTACGTGCCGGAAACAAGATTCGCGAGAATGCGATCGCTTGTGTCACCAACGATATCGGTAGCTGTGAGCGGAAGATTGGTCACAGATTCCTGCGCATCACCGACCATGTCAGCGTTCACGTAGTCGCCCACGTCCACGCGCACGGTAACGTCACCGTTCACTTTAACGGTGCCGCTCTCGAGGTTAATGTGGCCCTTCTGCGAATCGTCGCCGGTCACGCCCGGGGTGGCACCACCCTCGAAGGTGAGGGTCGAGCCGTTGTTGAGCGTGAGGTTCGTGATCTGGTCGGTGCCGACCGCATGCGAGACGAACACTTCGGCGCCGTTGCCGAGAACGAGATCCGCGCCCTTGAGGACAGATACCCGCGTGTCGCCCTGAGCAACCGGGACGGGAATCTCGAACTTGGCGTTTTCAATTTCGAGCGTGCCTTCGATCGCAGAGGCGAGATTGCCGAAGACGAAGCCGCCGCCGTTGTCGGTCGAAACCGAGAGCTTGGCGTCGTCCTTCACCGTCACGAGGTTACCGAAGACGGCATCCGTTTCTTCGCCGCCAGCAAGCGTCAGAGTCAGATCAAGCGTCGAAGTATCGGCAACGCTGAACTCGCCGCGGTAATCGGCAATCTGTTCGCTGCTGAGACCAACGGTCGACCCGTTTGCGACGTTGATGGTCGAATTGCTGTCGCCGGTGAACGTGTTCGTCATCGCGCCGGACGCGCCCGAAATGTTCACGGTCGAGCCCGAAAGCTGCGCCGTACCCGTGCCGAGCGAACCGGCATCGTTGATGTCGGTCGTGCTGCCGAGTTTGATCGTGCCGGCAAAGCCTGAGTTCGCGCCGTTTATCACGGCAGGACCTGTAACCGTCAGAACGGCATCCTCGCCGCCCAGAATGGCATTTTCGTCGAACGTGTAAAGCGCGCCAACCTTCTGATCCCAATCACCGAGATTAAACGAGCTGCCGCTGTCGACGCGCAACGCTTCGGTCGTCCCGAACGCAGCATCCGCCCCGAACACGATCTTTGCGCCGTCCTTGAGCCAGGTCTTGCCCGTGTAAGTGTTCTCGTTCGAAATCGTCAGTTCGTTGCCTGCATTGCCGCGGAGCACCAGGTTGCCGGCAATCGTCCCGGAACCGCCGTTCGTGATAAGCGCTTCGTAGTTGTTGAGATCTTTATTCGTCGACGTCGTGATCGTGAGACCCTGCCACATGTCTTCGTCCCTGTAGTCGAAGTCAGTCGTCGACACAGAATCGGTCATGAAGAGCAGGCCGACGCGGTCCACGGTGTAGCCGAGCGAAACAGCGTACTTGCCGTCCTCGCCACTGATATTGGATTCTCCAAACGTCAGATTCTCGTTGAACGTGCGAACGACTTCGGCCACTTCCCGATAAGACGTTTCGCCGTTTTTCGTCACGTTCTGTTCAAGGAGCTGTTGCTCGGTCGCTTCGTTGTCGAGATGCAGGTGCTCGCTCAAGATGTAGCCGCCGCTGAGCGCTTTATCCGTCACGTTGCCGAAATCGTTCCCTTCGGCATCGATGTAGTGCAGCGAACCGATGTTGTGAATGAGCACAATGCTCGTGCCGTCGTCGGCTGCAAGCAGCTCTTCGCCCGCATCAGAAATGCGGTTCGTTTCATCCTGGCTGATCGTGATCGTCGACTGCTTCTGCCCCTCTCCCTGCTCAACCAGCGTCAGCACGCCATCGCCACCGAGATTGATGTGCGAGGCATGCGCGCCAGCCACATTCGGGTCATCGCCACCATCGTAATTGATCGAACCGAAAGCGATCGTACCGCCGTTCATCGTGAGGCCGCCGAGGAAGCTGTCCACAGCCGAAAATGCGGTCGACCTTTCGAGTTCCGCGACGCTCTCCGCGCCGAGCTCGAGCGTGGCCTTCGCAAGCACGCGGTTGCCCAGCTCGCCGCCGTCGGTGAGGTTGCCGAGGTTGATCGTGCCGCGCTCAAGAACGAACGTGCCCGTGAAGTCGTCTTCGCTCTGCTTGCTCGAGAACGCAAATTCGTTGTCCGTCGAGGCAAGCGTCATCACAACGCGGCCACCCTTAAGGCCTCCCTTACCGTCCGAACCGTCCTTCAGTACGCCGCTGAAGGCCGAATCACGGTTCACATCGCTAGCGATCGTGAGAAGCGAATCCTTGGACACCTGAATCTCATTGCTCGCTTCGCTGCTCGAGCTGCCGAAAAGGTTGCTGCTCGTTGCATCGAGATGCACCCAGGCGCCCGAATCAAGCACGAGGTCGCCCAGGAAGTCGCCCTGCGAGCCGACAATCGTGAGGTCGGCCGGATTCTTCTCGTTGTCGACGTCTCCGCTGCCGACAACCTTCAACGTGCCGACGCCGTAGAGCGTCCCGTCGATCCGGCTGCCTGCGGACACGTCAGACTGAAGCGTCAGCGTGGGCGCGTCGGCTTCGCCCGCATCGCCCGTGGGGTACTGACTGCCAAGGTAGAGGCCACCGTTATTTTGGATGCCACGCACGACATTGTTTCCGTTGACGTGAACAGCACCGCTCTCAGCAATATTAAGGCTCGCAGTAGAAGCAGCGTCGGTGCCAAGCGAATTCTCATCGACGTACAGCGTCGCGCCGGAAGCCACCGTCGTGGTGCCGGTGTAGCTGTTCGTCGCCGTCAGGCGAACCGATTCCGCTGCAATTTCAAGATTGCCGGCACCAGTCAAGTAGGCACCGAACGTATTGGCGTCGTCGTTTTGATCAGACGACGTACCGCGCATCTCGAGCGTCCTGTCATCATCGATGTCGACGCCTTTGAGTGTGTACTCCACGACGAGGTTTTCAGCATCGCCGTCACCACTCGTCTTTTTGATAACAACGCCGTATATTCCTTCGGCGACCTTGCCGTCCTTCGCCTCTTCCGTACTCGTCTGCTGGATGTTAAAGCGAATGGTGTCGTCTTCAGCAACTTCGCTGCCGTTCACCGTGACATGGCCGTCAAGTGTACCGCCAATGCCGTTAAGACCCGTTGCCACTGTCACTGTCGTGCCACTGGCGGTGTCCTGCGTGAGAAGTGATCCTGCCTCAACGTCCGGATCCGTCACGCCAAGGTCGATCACAAAGTCGCTACCAAGCTCCAAGCGATCGACCGTGAGATGCGCCGCTTCGTCGTTGCTACCACCGGGCGCGTCGACGCCCGAGAAGGAGAGCGTGCCGGACGCCACAGAAGCAGTCATATTTGAAAGGTCGACTTTACCCGTGATGTCCGCACTGGCACCCGTGCCGATGACAAGCGTCTCTAGAGCAGAACCGGAAAGGGCCGCAAGCGGCGCGCCATCAGTCTGATCCGCCGTATCAAGCACAATGTTCCAGTTTTCGAGCGAAAGCGTACCTTCGAAATCCTTGATGGCATCGGCATCAAGTAACAGTTTGCGCTCGACGTTCGTCGATTCGGTGCGGCCAAGCATCAGCACGCCTGTACCCGAAACCTTCTTGTTCCAAATCCAGTCGCCCGTGAGCGTATCCGTCACAGTGAAGTCTGCCGTACCGTCAAGATTCAGCGTGCCCTTGCCGATATGGCTGTAGACGTCGCCTTCAGCTGAAACAGTACTGTCTTTATCAACAGTCAGGCTACCGAAGTCGTTTTTGCCGGTCAATGCGACGTTCGCGCCACTCGTGATAGAAATACCGCCCGCACCGTGGACCGAGTTACCGTACACAGTGGCCGTCCCTGTTCCGCTACCGATCGCTTCCAACACGAGCTGCGAGTCGGCGTCCACAATCGTCACGTCGCCGTCGCCAAGTGCACCGGCACTCGTCAGCGTGAGAACTTGCGTTCCGCTGAGCTCCACGTCCATGTGGAAGTTGTGGTTGTCGCCGGAGGCACGGCCGCCGTTCGTAATGGTGAGCGTGCCGGCATTTTCGCTTGCCGCGGACGTCAGGACGCCCGACGACTGCAGTTCTCCAATCGTCTGGTTAGTTTCACCGAAACTTACTGTCGAATTGCCGTCAACGTTGAGAAGCGACGTATTGCCGAGCACACGATCATTAGCGAGCGTCAACGCACCGCCGGCTTCGATATTGGTCGCACCGTGGTAATCGTTGTCGCTGTTGGAGAGTGTCAGCTCGGCGCCCGAAATCGTCAAACTGCCCGCGCCGGAACCAGTCTGCGAGTCGTAGTCGTGATCCGTTACCTTGAGCGACAGTTCTCCGCCGGAAGAAACGACGAAATTGCTCACGATTTCCAGATTCTGATGCGTGAGCGTCGCGCTCAGGTCGTAATCGCCGTCGTTGTCAGCATCCGAAGCTGTGAGACCAGACGCAATCGTCCCGGTCAGGTAGGCCGTGGTGATACCGCTCTCGCCCTGCTCGATCGCCTGGGAGTAGCCGCTGCCGCCTGCCGCATTAACGGTGATGTTGTCGACATTGCTGTCGGCAGCGTTCGTCACCAACGTGATCGTTTCGCCGGTCGTGAGTGCTGCAGCGCCGTTGTCGCTTTGAACAGAGGAGAGGTCGCTTTCAAAGGTAAAGACCGCGCCGCTCTCGCTGGCATTGAGCGAATGCTTCTCCAGATCAATGACACCTCCGCCCTCGGTGCCCATCTCGCCGAAATCAACCTTTGCGCCATCGAGCGTCAGACCGGCAATCGTACGGTTGCTCTGAACACCCGTTCGATTAACGTAAAGCGTGCCGTCCGTGAGACTAAGGCTTGCATGGCCCAGAACGTCGCTGCCTTTTGCGCTCAGATCGTAATCAACACCCGAAAGTTGGACAGAGGCGCCGCTTAGCATGTCAGCCGTCTGACTGCTGTTGAAACCGAAGACAGCTCCCTCGGCAGTCGAATTCACATAGATATCGCCCGCACCCGAAACAGTGTTCGTGAACGTTGTCGTCCCTGACGAAAGGTTCGTGAGACGCAAATCGCTCTCGGCATTCGCGAGTTGGATCTGCCCCGAGCCAAAACCGGAAAGGCCATTGAGCTCCAGTTCGGCGCCTGACTCGTTCGCCACGCCGAGCACAATGCCACCGGTGTAGCCGGAGGTTGTCGCCGTGCTCTGCACAGTGAGCTTGCCCGATTCAAGCACAAGACCGCCTGAACCCATCAAACCGCCAGCAATACTGTTGTCCGCGCCGCCTTTGACGGTGAGCGTCGTTTGGTCGTCCAGCGCAACATCACCAGCTGCGTTGAGAGAGCCGATCACGTTGTCGCCGGCATTCTTGAAGGCACCATTCTCGTTCACCGTCAGCTTCGACGTGTAGGCTTCGCCATGGCCAAGCGTATTGGCTTCAGCCGTGAGCTCGCCGGTCGAAGCGACAGTTGTTTCGCCCGTGTAGTCGTTGTAGCCGTTCGTCTCAGTGCGTTCATCCAGCTCCAGTACATCTCTGACAGTAAGGTTGCCGCTACCGGTAAGGCGGGCTGTCATCGTGCCGGATTCAATAACATCGAGCGTTGTGAGGAGATTGATTTCGGTCAGCGTATAGGCAACGCCCAGAGACTTGCCGCCTTCGCCGACAGCAAGCACGTAGTCGTAGGTGCCTTCCGCAACCTCATCGTTTCCGCTCATGATCTTCGAAACAATACCCTCTACTTCTTTGCCGGCATTGTCGACCACAGACAGACCCAGTCCATTAAGAGCTTCGTCATCAAGCGTCTGATCCCCGCTGACGCGGATCAAATTCTGATAAGAGCCTTTTTCCTGCGCCGAAATGACGTCATTACTCTCTATGCTACCTGCCCCAGCGCTTGTATCGGACGCAGTCGCATGGATCGTGCCGCTGCCGAGCGTGAGCTGCTCCACCGTGAGCTGACCGAGACCTGTCGTATCTGCATTCAGACCGAGCGTACCCTCGAAGTAGACGTCGCCGCCCGAGATATCGAGGCCGGCAAGCTGCTGCGCGCTGTCACCGGTCGCAACGTGAATTGCCGCGCCGGAACCTGCTTCAAGCGTCGCCGTCTTGAGCACGGCTGCATTGCCGCTGCCGCCGTTGACAGCGCCGCCGATGTAGAGCAGCGCATTCGTGAGCGAAACGTTACCGATGATATTCTGATTTGTGGTATTGCCGAAGCTGAAGACATTCGACGAGCCGCCGGCGGTCACCGCCAGCGTTCCGCCCGCAGCGATGTCAAGCGCATTGTCAAGCGTCCAGCTGCTCGTACCGGCGAGCTCTACACGGCTGCCACTGTCGACATACACATGCGCATTTCCAAGCGCCGTGTCATCGCCCTGCATGTTGTTGACGATCGCAGTCGTACCCGTTCCATAGACGTGGAGCGTCCGGAAGTCATTGTCCATACTGGTGAATTCGACGTGCGCGCCACCATCAAGCGCCACTGTGCCGGAAGCGCCGGAAACAGCGTTGTCGAATACCGCGGCCTCAGAACCGCTGGCGATGCCGCTCAGAAGAAGCGTCGTGCCGTCGCCGAGCGAAATGTCGGCCTGTCCGAGCGATTCGACGTGGTTGATCGTGAGCGTTTCGCTGCCAGTAGCCAAAGCGATGGTCGAGCCGGACGCAATGCCGCTGTTGGCACCGGAAACAGACGAGTCGCCGGCGAGTTCCAGTCGGCCGCCGGTCGCCATCGTGATGGCGCCAGCAACAGACGTCTGAAGCGAACCGATCGTCTGCTTCGTCGCATTGACGGCAACAGAACCGGACGTGATATCAAGGAGCGAGGTATTGCCGAGCGCTTCATCCTTAGCTAGGTTGAGCGCCGCACCGGTCACAAAAGTACGGCCCCAATAATCGTTGGTTCCGTTGCTCGCGATCGTGATATTGCCGTCAGCATACGTCACATCGCCGCTACCGGTGATCGTCGCCGTGATTACGTCGGGATCGGACGTACTGATCACGTAGCCGCCACTTTGCTGCGAAAGCAGGTTGATTTGACTCAGATCCCATTCGGCGAAGATGCCGCTTTCATCAGCCCCAAATGCGCCGCTGTTGTAGGCGAGCTCGGCAACGTCATCACCGTGCTGCTGAACCGTCTGAGTCTGACGGAAGTCCGTTTGGTCAGTCCCATCAAAGACGAAGTGATCTGCCGCCGTACCGGTAAGGTGCTGATAGTCTTTGATGATGTAGATCTTCTGACCGGTGCCGAACGCCGCCGCTCCGTTCGCATCAGCAAGATCGGAAAGCGCAAAGTCGACTGTCGTTTGGGTATTCGCATCGAGCGTAACGCCGCCGGACACAACAATCTGGCCGCTGTTGGCATTCGTCGTGTCGATCGTGCCGAAGTCAAGGCGGCCGCCCGCAAGGTGCAGGCTACCGACACTGCGATCTTTCGTGCTTTCCGAATCGTTGACGATGACAACCGCATTCGGGTTCGTCGCAAGCGTCGCCGACTGAAGCACGTCGTCGGCCGTCAGATCGACGGAGCCGCTCGTGAGATTGAGCGTGCCCGTGAACCCGTTCGTCGATTGACGATTGTTGAAGCTGAAGAGATTGCCGGAAGCGCCCAGATTCACCGTCAGCGTGCCCGCACCCGCGATCGTATTCGTGAGCGTGCGGTTGCCGGCGCCGGAAACCAGAACGTCGGCTCCCGCTGCCGTGTTGATGACACCCTTGCCGAGGCCGACAGCCTCTCCCGAGCCCGTCAGATTGAGATCGGTACCGGCAGCCAAGCCGACAGCACCCTCATAATCGCTCGTCGAAGTCGCTTCGGCTGTCACCGTCAGGCTACCGCCGTTAAGGTTGAGTGCACCGGTGCCGCTGACGGCGGCATCTTCGGTGATGACATTATTTGCGCCGCTCGCAATCGCAAGCGTCGTGTCAGCGTTGAGACCAAGATTGCCATCTACGTCAAGGCCGCCGACCGTGTTGAGGCCCGCGTTCGTATAGGTTGCGTCGGCGCTGACAGTGAGAGCCGAGGTCGCGCCGAGACCGCTCGCCCCGGCCGTCAGGCTACCGGAAGCAACCGTCGTCGCACCCGTATAGGTATTCTTGCCGGTCAGAATCAGACCGCCGTTCAAGCCATCGTTTCTGACAAGAAGACCGCCGTTACCGCCTGCGTTTTTGTCCGAAATGTTGACGTCGAGCGTTCCGGTTTCGGTCAGATTGAGTGTCGCGTTGTCATAGATTCGGATGCCCTTCATGTCGAAGAGAATGCCGAGATCCGTGCCGTCGGTGCTTGAGGAAAGCTGATAGCCGTAGACAGCGTCCGCAACGGTTCCAGAAGTATCCTGGTCAATGCTCTGAACAACTTCGTTGTTCTCAAGCTCTTCATTGCTCTTGTCGTTGAGCGTCCAATCGTTCAGGTCAACCGCGCCGGTCGCACCGTTAACTAGCGTGACGAACGAATCGTTATTCGCGCCCGAAACAACGGACGTGTTCGCGAGTGCGTCGCCCGTGCGGTCTTCGCCCGTTGCCCCTGAGGCCCAATCAATCGAAATGTCGGCGACATCGCCGTCGGCAACCGAAAGGCCACCCCCGATCGTCAAATTGCCGAAAGTGCTGTCCGGCCGCACTGACAGCGTGCTATTGAAGCGGATCGATCCGCCGTTGACCGTCAAATTGTCGAAAGTGCTGACCCTGCCACCGTTTTCAACAACCAGAACGGCATCGCTGCCGACTTCAAAGTCAGCATGCTGCATGTTGGCTGCATTAACAGCACCGCTGGAACCGTCAGCTGCGGAAACCGCAAAGCTGCCGGACGTGCGCGTCATGCTGCCGGTGAAGGTATTGGGATTCCATGCAGACGCAAAATTGAAGGCATTGCCGCCCTCAATGATCAGGTGACCGCTGCCGGAAACCACATTGTCGAGCGAGACGTCAGTAGCGGCATTACCGAAAGAAATGTCCGCCGTGTCTTCTGCGCCGCTGAGCGCAATGACACCCGTGCCGAGCATGGCATCCGCCGAAACCGTTTCGGCCGTCGCTGCGTGCAGGGTTGATCCGCCAGAAACCGTCCACTGGCCCATAAAGCCGCTATTGTCGGCATTCACGGTAACAAGCGAGTTAACGAGCGTTATGCCGCCCGAACCGGAAACCGTCTTTGAAAGCGTTCCGTTGTTGTCACCCGAAATGGTGATACTGGTGCCAGAAGCAAGGATGAACTGGCCGGACGCACCCAGACCCTGAGCGGAATTCATCTCGACGGCATGTCCCGACACCAGCTCGATATCCGCAATCAGATCTACGTTGTTGCCAAAAATTCGGGATGTGGTATCCGAGTAGTCAGTACTGCCGAGCGTGAGCTTGCCGTCACCCTTAAGTGCTTCAGCAACAGTGGTTTGCAGTGCGCCAAGCGTCTGAGTGCGATCGTTCAGATCAACAGTGCCGTTAGTCACAGACAGGAGCTGGGTGTTGCCGAACCCGCTGTCCTTATCAAGCGTCACGGATCCGCTGGTCACGTACGTCTTGCCGTGGTAGGTATTCTTTCCCTCGCCGCCGATTCGAATGTCGCCGCCCGCAAAAGTAATCGTGCCCTTCGTCGTTCCGTAGTCGACAATGGTGGCAGAAAGCGTTTTATCGGTCGTTGAATTGTCTGCTGAGATTTCCAAACCGCCGCCGATCTGCGTATCGGCTGTTTCAAGGGCAAGCTGAAGTTCGTCAACGTGGTAAGCCATAACGACCGACCCGCTCGTGCCGCTGCCGGGAACGAAACGAATATCGCCGTCCCAACTGACCCACGCTGTCGTTGCACCACCGGACGTAATGGGAGAAAGGCCTAAATCATCAGAAACACCAAGATGATCTTTCGGGTCCTCACCCGAATTCAGTCCGATCAAATCACCGTATGCGATCAAAGTCTGACTGAACGTTTCGCCGTCATCTTCGAGAAGATTAAAGTCATCGGTGATATCCGCCGAAACGGAGAGCGTACCAGATCCCGAAAGATCAAGCTTGCCGACCTGAATCACGGCATTCGTTTCACCGGTCGTGAGCGTCACACCCTCAACTCGCAGAGAGCCGCCGTTCAGGAAGCTCAGCTCGTTGAGGTTGTAGCCTGTCCCGGCCCCAGCAGCATTGACAGTGAAGAGGGAGCCGGCATCCAGAACGAAATCGTCTGCAGAAGCAGCAATCGTAAAGTTCTTGTTCGTCGAACTCGCAGCATTCAGCAGTACATTGCTGAGACTGAAGGTCGAGCCCTTCAAGTTGCTGGCATTGTCATCCGTGAAGTCGAGCGTAGCACGCCCCGATTCGCCGAAGGCACCGTTCACGGCAAACGTCGCGTCGGATGCGCCTTGCACGTTCGTTGCGATATCAATGATTGCGGCCGGATTTTCAGCTGACAACTCGTGCAGAATTGTGAAGGTCGAGCCGGAGCCCAAATTGAGCGTACCTGTGTTGGCGAGGCTACCGACAGTCTGACTCACGTCCAAACCAAGCCTGGCGTAGCTGTCAGACGCAATATTGAGTTCCTTGGTCCAGCCGAAGCCGCTCGATTCAAGAATCGTCACATCGCCGCTGTCTCGGATGTACGTCTTGCCGGTGTAGCTGTTCGGGTCCTGCTGATCATCGATGACGCCGATAGTAATATCGCCGCCCTCAAAGACGATATTACCCGCTCCAGAAACGCGAGCGCTGAGCACAGACTGTTCAGAGCGACCGGCCACATTGATAGTCAGGCCTTCATTGTCAACGCCGTGCAGGAGATCAATCACGCGGACGCTGTATTCAACCGAGAGTTCGCCTCTACCGCTACCGCTATCGTAGTAGAAATGCCCGCTGTCGCGGTACAGATTGGCGACTTCCTCATTTGTTCCGTCGCTATCAACATCCTGCAGAAGCAGTTCATGCGACCCGGAGAAGGACTCGTCCGTCTCCAAGTCAACGACCTGCTGCTTTCCATTCACTTCGGTGAGTGCCCCCGAGAAGTCACCGATGCCACTCACAAGCGTGAGATCGAACAAACCTCCAGAAAGGAGATTCTGGCCATTCGTGATGATTCGGTCGCCGGTCTCAGTCGTGTTCGGCGTGTCGAAAGCAACCTTCGTATCGTTCCCCGTAATGACAAGCGAACCGCCGTTAAGATTAAACTGACCGGTCTCATCGTCAAGAATGCCAAAGTCGATCAAACCGCCGTCAAGCGTCAAGCCGTGAATAATGCGGTTTTGATCGCCCTTGTTGCTGAGCGTCGCGCCGGCGCCGACCGTGATGTCGAGACGGCCTGCCATGGCAGCATTCTGTTCGCTGTCGAGACTGTAGCTCGCATTGGTGAGATTCAGATCACTGCCGCTGACGAGATGCGTGGAATCAGTCGCGAACACAAATGCATTCGTGCCGGAACCCAGATCCACCGTGATGGTGCCGGAGCCGGAGAAGTTGTTTCGAATGGTTGCGGCAGCGTCGGCATCCACAGCAAAGGTTGAACCGCTGCTGCCGAATTCGACCGTGCCCGATCCCAGCGCATCCGCGTTGGTGATCGTCGTCAGGACCCCTGCTCCATTTGCTTCACCGAGAATGAGCGTGCCGCCGAAGCTGCTGTTGCTGCTTGAAATGGTGAGTCCCACGCCGTCGTTGGCAAGCAAAATCGTGCCGGTGCCCGAAAGCGCCCCTGCAATGGTGCTAGATTCGGCTTCAACGAGTTAGTTGATCGTGAGCGTAGTATCGGGATTCAGAACAAGCGAACCAGAATTGTCAACAGTCAAGCCGCCGATCGTGTTGGCGCCGCTGTTGACGTACTTGCCGGAAACCAGCAGATTTTCTGTATGGCCCAAGCCGCTCTCACCTGCCGTGAGCGTAACGCCTGTACTGACGGTCGTCGTACCGGAATAGGTGTTGACGCCGGTCAGGAGAACAGAACTGTTCGCAGCACCGCTGATCAGGAGATCACCGGCCTCGCTGCCGGTCACAACCGCATTGAGTTCGGCACCGTCGGCAGAACCCGTGAGCGTCAGCGTCCGGTTGTCAGCAATGTCCACCTGCTTCAGGGTATAAGCGATACCGACATCGTTGTTGTTGCTCCCGCCGCTCGCCAACACATAGTCGTAGTGACCGGTTGCAACGGTCAATCCCACACCGTCAACGATGTTCTGGCGGAGGTCAGAACCCGAATTGCCGCCGGAGAGCTGCAGATTGTCAAAGCCGCTAAGTCCGTTCGTGACAATCAGTGTCTGGAACGGATTGAGACCGCTCGTTTCGAGCAGATTCGACTGATTGAGGCTGCCAGCCATGTCGCTGCTACCGGCACTAGGCAAAGCAACGTTCAGAACCGAACCGGTTCCGGCCGTCAGGCTGTTGACAACCAGCTGAGCAAGCTCGTTCGTGTCGGCGCCGAAACCCAGCGTCCCTTCAAACACGATCGTGCCGCTTTGAATCGACAGGTTCTTGAAGGTATCGACCGCAGAGCCGCCGCTTGCAACAGTCAGCGTCGAATCGCCAGAAAGGATGAAGTCAGCATTGGCAAGGTTATGCGCATTGTTGGCGCCGGCAGTACCCCCCACGGTCATGTGCAGACCGTTGTCGATCTCCATGGTGCCCGAGAAGCCATCCCACTCTTTGGCAAAACTGAAGGATTGGTCGCTGCCGGTCCCCAGAACTTCAAGATAGCCGTTGCCGGCAAAGGCATGCGCAACATTGAACGTATTGCCGGCCTGCGTGAGCGTCAGCCGATCGCCGGTTCCGGCCAAAGTGACGGTTCCGCCGGAACCGCCGAGGATCGCATCAACCGAGTTCGCCGAAGTACCGCTCACGGAAGCCGTCGAACTGCCGGACAGAAGCCAGTTGCCACCGAAGTTCGAGTTGCTGCCGGTAATTTCAATGTCGGTCGACCCAATGAGCTCAACAGAGCCGGAGCCCGAAAGCGTGGTGGCAAAGGTGCCGGCGCCGGCGCCGCTGATCGTCAGCGTCGAGTTGCTGCTCGTGCCGAAATCAAGCACTGCATTGTCGCCGAGACCATCCGTGTTGTTCAGATAGAGGTGATGCCCGCTCGCCAGTACGACAGTGCCAGAGAAGTCGTTGGTGCCGTAAATATGGGACTGTGTGCCATTGGAAAGTCCGATCGTCAGCGTGCCGGCGCCGGTCAGGGCGTTGGGAGCATCGTTGGTATTGGTGCCGATTTCCAAAGCGCCAACCGTCTGGTTATGAGTCCCGAGGGCAACCTGCGCACCGCTTGAAATCGAAAGCTTAGACGTCGTGCCGAAGCCCGAGTCCTTGGCAAGGGTCACTGTGCTGTCTGTGACCTCGGTTTCACCCGTGTACGTATTAGGCGATGTGCCGCCGAGCGTAATTTTGCCGCCGGCAAAAACGATCTTGCCTGCCGTCTTATCACGATTCGTGATACGTGTAGTAATCGTGCTATCCGCACCTTCCGACAACGTGGATGCGTCGAGAATCAGCCCGGTTTCGGTATCAGCAAGCTGGATCTCCTCGAGCGTCAGCTGCACGTCAAGGGTTTTATTGCCAGAATCATCGTGAACCGCTCCGCCGCTGCCCCAAACGCCGTAAGCAACCGTGGGGCCGGAAGCATCATTTTTAATTTCGCTGTCAGCGATCCCGCTGATCGTCAGATTAGACAAGCTGCCGGAAACTTGGCCCGTGTACTTTGCGATCGCCTGCGTCACGCCGTTGTCGGCAGCAAGGATGTTCTGGGTTCCCTGGAGATTGATGCCGTCGAGCGCAATCGTGCTGTCTTGGCTGATAACAATATCGCCGGCGACGCTGAGCTTCGGATCCGTTTCATTGCCGGCCGTCACATCGCCGATCAGCAACGTGCCGCCGTTGAATTCGAACCCGCCCATCCGAATGGAACCTGCTGCGTCTGCATTGAAGGTGGCGCCGGTGTTGAGCTGTACGTTCGTTCCGGAAAGGAGCGTCGAATAATTCGTCGTATGAGCGACATCAAAGGTCAAGTTGCTGAGCGCAAGCTTTCCGCTGAAGCCGCTGAATGCAGTGCCATTGCTGAAAACAAGCGAATTGGTCGGGCCGCCGAGATCAACGGCGAAAGTGCCGCTGCCGCTGAACGTATTGCCGATTGTCGCGGCGCCCGACTGGTGGAGCATCAGGCTGCCGTCAAGCGTTATTGATCCGGTTGCGTCGAAATCCCAGCCGTAGACTGTCTGCGAAATACGATTGCCGACACCAAGCTTCCCCGCAACTGAAAGTTCAGAAGTCTTGCCGAGAGAATGCGAAGCGCCAAGCGTCAAAGTAGTATCGGCATTGACGACTGTAGCTACTACGTAGTCATTGTTCTCATTGCTGACGGTAATGTTGCCGCCGGAGAAAACAATGCTGCCCGAATTGGATTCACTCGAAAGTTGGGCAGACAGCATCGTATCGGTGCCGGCGCCTATCGTCAGCGTTTTGCCGTTGAGAACATTGATGTTCGTGAGCTGGACGCCTGCTTTAAGTGCGTTGTCGACGGTTGTGAGGCCCTGATCGATCAACCATGTTGTTTTAGCAACGATGCCTCCGGTGTTTCCTGAGCCTTGTACGTAGTCAAGAACCACCTGCTGCTTATTGCCCGTAGTGGGAGTTGCTCCGGGAACATTAATATTAATAGCAAACTGCTGTCCATTGGCATCAAAATCCCCGGCTTGAATGAATTTGTTGGCAACCGATGTAGCGCCATCAAAATCGACGAGGTTGATGTTGTCGGCCACCTCAACGTCATAGATGTCGAAGGTACGACCAGAATCAAAACTCATCTGCCCGCTGACATTAAGAACGGCATCGCCCCCAATCACCAGAGAATCTGCATTGAGATCCGCGTTACCTTTTACTTCAAGTGATGCAACCGTACTGCCCTTGCCGAAATTAAATTTTGTTCCATTGTTGAGAACAATATGACTTGAACTCAACGCATCTGAGTTCTCGGAAAGGTCAAGCGAAGCATTCGACAGATCGAGCGTTCCAGAAAACGCATTGTCTGAGATAAAAGTCAGCTCATGACCGATGTCCCTAAGATCTACCTTGAACGTACCGTTGCCGCTGATCGTATTCTCAATTGTGGCGTTTGAATTCTGTGTGAGAGCATATTCAGCACCGGTACCGATAACGAGAGCGCCGGTGCCTGAAAGACCAGTACCGGATTGCTGAACTCCTTCGGCAAGTTCAACACTGCCTCCGGCCCCAATTGAAAGCGTTCCCGAACCACCGCCAAATGCGGCATTTTTCGTAAGAAAAACGGAAGTACCTTCAGTGACAGTGGTATTGCCTGTGTAAGTATTGCCGCCTTCATGACCAATGCTAACCTTCTTGCCGGAAGCATCAACAGCAAGATGCCCGTTGCCGGAAATGAGAGCTGTGAAATCCTGACCTTCAGAAGCAGAATCTTCATCTGCCTGCAACGTAAAGGTCATGTCATCAACGATGTCAATTTCCTTCAGAGAATATTCAATATTGAAGGAATCATTTCCCCCATCAGCACCTGACTCATATTGGAGCTCTTTGTTGAATTCCCATTTTGCTTCGGCTACTTTTGTGGATACAAGATCACCATCCTCATTTTCCACCATCTGATTGACATCGGTACCCGAACCTTGAACAGCAGCACCTGTCAAATTCAGCGTGTGTTCACCCAGGTCAACATTTCCAGCAACTTCAATCAGGACATTGGTCAAGCCGTCATCAGCATCAAAGAAGCTCTTGCCTTCAACAGCATCGTCTAGTCCCCCCTGATCGGTAAAACTGTCCACATTGATCGTTGCATCTTTCTCTAAGGAAAAATTCCCTGAAACAAAAAGAGCATCTCCTCCGAGGGTAATATTTTCAAAAGACAGCGCATTACTATTTGAATTGCTCTCAGAACTCCATCCGTTATTGTTATTCAAGATTAAATTGTTGACACTACCAGCACCATCAACCAACAATCTGCCCCCGCTTTCCAAACGCAGAGTTGAAGTAGTCAAAATTTTGTTGGGAGTGTATTTAGTATTGTCATCAAGATCTAGACTCCGATTAGGATCATATGCTTCAATAGACGCACCTGATAGAGAAATACCGCCCGAATACTTCGAATCGTCGTTTGAAAACCGGACAGTACTCCCTTCGACTTCACCGCTCAGTTCAATCTTTAACCATGCACCTGACGAAAGATCAGATACGGGGGCATCACCTGAACTTGTAAACTTATTGTCGATGCGAATGACGCCTTCATCGTAGTTCCCCGTTGTTGTTCCGCTTTGAGCTATAGTAAGTCTGGCTTGAGATCCAAGGCTAATTAGGCCTTCACCCTCCAGCCCATGAACCGTTTGTATAAACTGTTGATTCTGATCACGGCCCCCAATGAAAACTTCTGATTGTTCTTCAACATCTAAATTGAGAGTATCACCGAAAGCATTTGATTTTCCAAAATAAATCGTCGTGGGAGAAGCAGATATTTGTCCATCAGCCGCATAGCCAACAAAAGTACGTCCTTTATAAATATTTGCATCATCCCCATTAAGCGTTAAATAACCTCTTTGACCTCCTTCAGAAAATCCGAAAGTTATATTTCCATCCCCAACAATGTTGCCTTGAAAATCAGCGTCACCATCACTTGAGGCGTTAAAGTAAAGACCATTCCCCTCCCCTAGTAACTTGATTTGTTTAAGGTCAAAACTTGTGAGATAGATCCCGTTTGCAGCTGCAAAAAAATCAACTGAGTAAGTATAAGTTGCCTCATTCTGTACAGTTACATCGAACTGATTTCCACTTGCGTGCTCGCCCTTTAGCACCAGCGACACAGATGAATCCAAATCTCCTTTGAATTCAAATAACTTAATCAGAACTCCGTCGTCTTGCCCATATAAATTATTTGCATAATTACTTATTTGTATACTATCAGCATCTATGACAACACTTTCTCCATCCGAAGGAAGCATTACTTCGTCATAGTGAGGAATATCCCCTTGTTCATCTTTAGCACTCTGTTCAGCAAAGTCGATACGCAAGGATTCAAGATCTAGAGATTCAGCCTGTGCTACTTCCCCCCAGGCGGTTAACATTGCCAAAGTAGTCCCTGCAATCAGAGCCCCGCGCTTGAGCGAACTCACTACAGAGTAGGAGCCAGAAGTCGTTTCCGTATGCACCGCCTTTACGGAGCAAGCCTTTCTACGGCTGCGGCACAATTCGTTGACAACCTGATACTGACGGATTGCGTCGTTCCAAATAACCTTGTAAATCGCGTTCATAGCTTTACTCCACATGCGGAGATTCGTTCGCGGCGATCAAGACCCATTCTTGTCGTCTGATCGCTTCGAAATATTGATTCCCTGGGGGAAAATTCGGGCTGCTCGTGACAAATGCAAAGGCTTGTAAGTAGGCAAAAAAGGTGCGCAACACCCCTTGCCCATCTTAGAGCACTGATGAAACTCGCACCTACAGAGGCTATTAAAGGAAGCCTCCCGAATACCAGAACCTGGTACACCAGAACCAACCCCTCCGATCAGCTCTGCCTAAAGCATAAAATTCAAACCTCAGCTAGGCTAGTCATGTGATCTTTCAATCCAAAGACAGCTGCCGAATTCAAACTCTAAAAAAAACTTATTACTCGAACCAGAAATGAAAGTGAAAACAGCACCTCAGGAAGTTCTCAACCCCCGACTCAGCTGTTCTTCATGCACCCTCTCACAACGTTACGTCGATACCTATGCGCACCTTCCGTATACTTTTCGCTTGTCCCCAAACAATCTTCGATGTTTCCAACGGGGCCACAATGCAATGCTACACGATGTTGCAAACTCTTTCGAAATTGAACTTCCAAACCGCCAGCATCGGAGGGGGCATTTTTGACAATCCCTCGGGACAAGCACGCATTCCCAACTTCAAAGAGCAGGTCTCCGACAAATCAAAGGGTGAAATTCTCGTCAATGTGGATTCATCCGCTAACCCCAACAATCCTATTCGTCATTACTTCTTCACTGGCTTTAAGAGCACCGATTGGAATGACATCACTTCTCAAGAAGCCGGCAAATTTCTGGTCCATTATTCAAAGCTTCTGCGAGGCTTTAAGCCCGACATTGTTATAGGTTTCGGATGCGATGCATTATGTCGATCCATGTGGATGGAAGCCAGACTATTCGGCATTCCCACGGCTTACATCATTTGCAATGGAAACCATCAAAATTATCGTTTTCCCTTGCACGATATTCTTCTGTGTGACTCAGAAGCAACATCTCGCTTCTATAAAGAAAGAGAAGGTCTCACCGTTCACCCGATGGGCAACTTCATCAACCCAAAACTAGTCATCGCACAAAACCGTTCCCCTCAAGCCGTCACGCTCATTAATCCCTGCTTTGCCAAAGGCGTTGCCGTTGCCGCACGACTCATTTTGATGGCCAACAAAGAGCGACCGGATATTCCTTTCCTCATTGTCGAAACACGTCAAAAGCTGGCCGAAGCGCTGAAGCTTCTCAAAAAACCGGGAGGCAAACCCGGTTCCGCTTTTGGACGTCAGACTTTCCGCAATATCACGATTCGACCGGCGACGTACGAAGTCAAAGACATATACAAACTCACGGGCGTGTTGCTTGCGCCCTCGCTTTGGTACGAAAGTTGGGGGCGCGTGGCCACCGAGGCCGTTATGAACGGCATTCCCGTTCTGGCGTCTTCCAGCGGCGGTCTTCCAGAGGCGGTTGCGGGCGGCGGTATCATTCTGGACGCCCCAAAGGAATGTGCTGGCGATCGAAACAACTGGCTGGCTTTGCCCAGCGAAGAAAGTTGCCGTCCTTGGGCCGACGCTCTCTACAAGCTCTACGACGAAAGAATGTCTGCCTACTGGCAGGAGAAGTGTCAAAAAGCCGCTCAAACCAATTCGCCGCTCGCTTGCGCCGAAAAACTGCTGCGGGCTATCGGCCCTTTGCTGCAAAAGCGTGCCGGAGACGGCGATTTCTCCCACAAAGGATCTTTGCGATTCCCCTCAGATCCGATTGCGTAGAACTTGCAGTGCAAAAGGGCCCGATTCCGCATGGAACCGAGCCCGTTTTTACGGCTTTTTCGCAAATTCGCTTAGCCGCCGATAGCGTTAAGCTGACCTGCGTAAAGGATGAAGAAGCGCAAGCACATCATGCCAACCACGCTGCAAAGCGCCGAAGCAACCACCGTGGCAAACGACTTCTTGAAGAAGGCAATCAGCACGGGGCAGATAAAGCCCACGCCGACAACACCAACCCAGAATTCTGTGGCCCAGAAGCCGTCAATGAAGGCCTTGGCCGCCATCTGAGCCGATTCGATACCCGTCATCAGCGCAAAAGCGATCATAAAGATACAAAGCGCTTCGGCAGCCATCACCGGCCACTCGGCCACGTGCAAAACATGCACGTCGTGGCTTTCGTGCGACTCACCCAGCATCACGGCACCGAGCTGATTGCAGGCAATACCCGCGGACAGCCCCGAAGCCACGAAAAGAGCCGGGAGAACAGCCGTGTTGATGAGCGGGAAACGCACCAGAGCACTGATCAGAAAGCCCGTGTAAGCGCAAACGGTCAATGCAAACACCAGACCGATCCAGGTGAGTACCGGCAGGATTTTGCGTAGCACGCTCAATAGAGCGGCGCCGCACGGGATGCCGTCCACAAGGCGCTTGACCGGTTCAAACTCGTAGAAACTCACGAGTGTCACCAGGAACATCGTCGGGATGAACACCAAAAGGGCCATCACGCCGACGCTCATCACCGAAGTCGGGTTGTAGAAAATAAGAATCTTCCAGAAATCCAACGGTTTGGTGAGGTCAAACACCAGGCAGATCATGCCCAACAGAATCGTCACGAGCGCAATGAAGCTTGCCGCCTGAAAAAGCGGCGTGATCTGCGTCTGCTTTCTGAAAATGCGCACCAGAGCCGCCGCGGCAAAAGCACCGCCCGAAATGCCGGCCAGAAAGAGGTACACGGCAATCGGCCAGGGCCACGCCACGTTTTCAGAAAAGCCGATCGTGAAATCAATGACTTGTTCCATTTACGACTCCTTCTTCAACGGGATGTAGCGCAGGCTGGGTTTGGTGCCCAACTGCGGACGCACGCGCACCGAGTCCTTGAAGTCAAGAAGCTTGGTGACAAATGCGTTGGGATCGTTCACGTCGCCAAACACCAATGCGTCGAAACGGCAGGCCGAAACGCAGGCCGGATCCTCGCCTTTTTGCAGGCGCGTATCCAGGCAGAAGTTGCAGTGATCTGCCGCGCCGGTATCCTCACGGATGTAGCGCACGTTGTAGGGACAAGCCACGATGCAGTACTTGCAGCCGATGCAGAGATCCGCATCCACCGTCACAATCCCCGTTTCCTTGTCGCGATGTGCGGCCCCCGTCGGACAGACGCGGATGCAGGGCGCTTCCTCGCACTGCTGGCACGAAACGCGCGTGTAGTGGCGATCCTTTTTGTTACTGCCGTCAGGCTTGACGCCGTTGAGCTGCATCAAAAGGCGAGACCGTCCTTTCGGAAGTTTGTTGGTCTCATTGCAGGCAATCTTGCATTCGCCGCATCCCACGCACTTGTTTTGGTCGAAGACCATCACATAGTGCGGCTGACTGTCCTGTCGAGAGACGCCGGTGCAGCCTGCCAAAGGCGCGGCCGCAATACCCAGCGCTGCCGTCCCGAGCAGTTGTCTGCGGTTAATTGTCGGTTTAGTCACAGTTTTTCTCCTGATCTTCGAACGCACGCCAAAGTTCGCTACGTACAGACCGATGACGTGCGTCCTGCGTTACCCAAGTCCCCTTCGAGTTACTTGGTCGCGTGGCGGTAGCCGCCGTTGTCGATCAGAACCTGTGCCTTGGCAAGATAGCTTTCCGCCGCTGCCAAACGATCCTTGATGTAGTGCGAAGCATGAGCGCCCCAGCTGCCGTCCTTCTTGATCAGGTCGGCAATTTCGGCGGCCTTGTCAAGAAGCAAACGCGTTTCCGTCTGATCAGCCGGCGTCATCTTCGTGATTTCCAAAAGCTTCGTGATGCGATCCACACCCTTGACGATGCGATCGTAGCTTTCCTTCACGGGACGCTGCACTTTCTGCACTTCGTAGGCAATTTCCTGCTGCGACTTGTAGATCAGGCCCTTGTCGAGTTCGGAAGTCGCAGGGCTGTGGCAGCCGCGTCCTTCGCACACCGTCCAGTCAGCCGGAGCGGGACGACCGCAACTCCACTGCAGATCCACAAAGCCGTGGTCTTCCTTATCGCGGCTGTACACCCAGCCCTTTTCAGGATCCTTGGTCACCATGGAAGCCTGAGCATCCGTGTTGATCTTGTAGAGGTGTGCACGACGAACGGCGGCAAAGCGATCCGTCCCCTTGAGGGCTTCCTCAAACTTGCTCACAACCGGGATGTTGGGCATGTGGCAACCGATGCAGTCGACATCCTTGTGAGAGCGCGTATGGCTCTGCACATCGGCCTGCACCGTGTGACAGTCCTGGCAGGTTTTCTTCATAGGCGGATTGGTGACCTTGGCCATCCAATCGGGGCCACCCTGGCGCTGCTGATCGTGGCAGGTCACGCAGGTTAAGCCCTTTTCGAAGTGCTTGCTCATGACGTGCTGCTCGAGCTTGTCGTTGTAGACGTCCGCGATCAAACGCTTCGTTTCTTCCGTGCTACGTTCGATCTTCGTGTTGGCGGCTTCGCCCAAAGACTTCACGAAATCAGGCTTGCCCTGAATGTCAAATTCAGGAGCGGGCGTCGCGGCTGCAACGGTAAAACTCAATGCCGAGCCCAAAGCCAGCACGCTCAGGGCGCTGATCGGACGAAGCAGTTTTTTGAACGTTGTCATTCCTGTTTCCTTTCAATAGCGGTATTCACAACCGATCTCTTTTTTCTTACGAGAGATCGCATCGATTTAGGGGTTCATCGCCGCTTCAAGCGCGACGTCGGCAAGGGCGTCGGCGTAGTCGTCATCGATGTAGCGGTTCGAATAAAGGAACACCGCATCGACGCTGTTGGTTGTGAATCGAATGTCCTTTTTCTCGGGATCTTCCGAAATCTGTTTCAGAATCTGCTGCAGGTCTTCGGGCTTCATGTCGAAGGGCGGAGCCTGAAAGACGTCAATCGGCGTGAGCGCCGGATAGATGCGTGAGGTTTCACGCACCATGTCCACCACGGCCTCGATCGGGTTGTTCTTAGTTGAAAGCATGCGGGCGTACGAACCCGACAGAAGCGGACGGAAATGGAAAAACTCCTTGCTATCCCAGCTTTCAAAACGTCCGATACCGTAGTCGCCGGCAAGCACCTCACTCAAAACCTTGTCGAAGTATTCAGGTGTGATCTCACGTTCCTCACCCTTTACCTCGGCCTTGGCTTTTTCCTGAGCTTCGGCAGCGGCAAGCGCTTCGGTCACGCGCCCGGACAACAAAGTGGCAATGAGTTCGCGACGCGAGAAAGCTTCTCGCTGCGCCGTCATTGTCGGCACCTTGTCGGCATCGGCCTTCATTTCCTTTTTCGAGCGGAAATGCATGGGATGCTCGTTTTCGGGGTTGTGCAGCACTTTGTCAAACTTAGCCTGCGTCTCGTCGACAAGCTCCTGAGCGGTCGGCACAGCAGCCTTGGCCGCCTTCTCGCAGAACGCCTCATAGAGTGCATCGCGATCAATCAGCTCGACACGTCGGGAAGATTGCGTGACGATGTCGATCAACGTCAGCATGTCAGCCTGCATTTGCAGGATCGGTTCGGCCTTTTTCTCAACCGTAGTGGTGGTGTTGTCTTTCATTTGTCAGAAGATTCTTTGGCTATATCTCGGTTGATCAGTACAGACCTTCCTTCTTGAGCGCCGGAAGCATCCAATCAAGACCGTAGGACTTGATGCAGCGTTCCGTCGGAGCACCGGTCTTCTGGTCGAAATCCATCACATCGAAGAAGAGGTCGAAGCTCTTTTCAATGTCGGCGCGATCCATCACGATGGTGCCCTTCGTAAAGGGCTTGCGGCCCTTGGCGTCGTGGAAAATCCATTCCGGATAACGGTCGTGGACATGGCGCATGTCGCGGTTCTTCAACTGACGCATCGTGTAGAGACGCTGCATGATGAAGGCGCGCAGACCTGCCTTATCGAGCTCATCCTGCGTCATCTGGATGCCGGTGACGGCACTGAAGACCTTGCTTTCCATCTCGATGTCGCCGATGTAACCCTTTTCGCGCAACGGAGAAAGTTCCCACGGTGCCGTCCAAGAGCAGATGCCGAGCATGTCGTGCAATTCCTTGCGGGCAATGCACCAACGCAGGCGAACCATCTTGGCGCGCGATGTCGGGCGGTAGTCCTTGATACCGTCAACGGCGCTTTCGTCACCCCAGAACTTGGCGGCAATCTTCTTTTGCAGCTCAAGTGGCAGACCGGAGGTCGAAAAGTTGATGTGAGCGTGGCACATCGGGTCACGGTTGTACATGCAGTTCAACACCACACCGATCTGACCGTCGTTTTCGTTGGAATGGTGCTTGGTGTGGCCGACAGCCCAGTAAAGCGCCTTGCCTTCTTTCTGCCATTCCTCTTCGGTCATGCCGAAATGCTTGAGCCACACCGGCGTCGTTTCACCGAGCCAGCGGCCGAACTCTCCCTTGCGGTAAGCGATGCGCGGCAAAATGTCCTTGAAAATCGACGGATCCGGATTTTCGATCTTGTTCCAATCGATGCTTTCGTACTCTTCCTTCGGGAGTACCTTCTGCCAAAGCCCCTTCTGGTACATCACGCGGAAGTCGCGGTGCAGCTGACCGTAGTTGCACCAGATGCCCATATCGTCAATCGTCTGGACACCCACGAGATTAGCTTCGCGAGCAACATCGCTCTTCAGATCCGACACGAGCTTCGGGAACCACCAGCGGCCGTAGAGCGGCATGCAGGTCTGTTCGGTGATCTTCTGAATGCCGTACTTCTGCGCCGTGTGATCGTCACGGATAACCGAGTAGCAACGAATCGGGCAGGCGTAGCAGCCGGTGCTGCGCACGGTGTACTGCCACATTCCCTTGCCAAGGTAGAACTCGGAAGAGCAGGTGCGGTAACCAATGTGGTTGAGGTCGTGCGGATCCATCGCCTTTTCGGTGATCGTCACGGGCGGATTGGCTGCACCCCAGACGGCACCCGGATAAGCCGACCAACGGCTTGCAGGCGTGTAGTACTCGTGCAAAGGAGAAGGATTGCGCGGCACGATGGACTGCGTGTGAGCCCCCAAGATGCTGCGATGCTGATCGACAAGTTCTTCCCACTGCTTGGGACTTGCCGCAATATGCACGGCACCGTCGCCCCAAACAACGAGGGCCTTGAGCTTTTTCTTACCCATGATGGAGCCGATGCCGCCGGCGCTGTGCGAGCGGTCGACCATCATGTTGGACATCGGAACGCCGTTTTCACCTGCCGGTCCAATCGTACCAATGCTGACGTCAGGACGCGTTTCCTGCGCAAGCATTGAAGCAGAGCGATACGTTCCCTGCCCCCAAATGGCGGAAGCATCGCGGAATTCGACCTTGTCGTTGTTGATGTAAAGATAGATGGGCTTGGCCGATTCGCCTTCGATGATCACGAAGTCCCAACCGGCAAACTTCAGCTTATGAGCCAGTTCGCCGCCTACGTGGGCGCTCGCAATGAGCGACTGAGGATAAGCTGTCGGCCAAAGCGTCGTGATGGCCGTGCGGCCCGAGCAGATGGCACCCGTGCCGGACAAGGGGCCCGGAGCAATCACAAGTTTGTTTTCAGGGTCGTAGCAGGAGGTTTTGGGATCCACTTCTTCCCAAAAGACCTTGTAACCGATGGCGGTGCCGCCAATGTCGTCCTTAAAGCGGGGGAACGTGGCTTCAACCTTGACTTCGCGGGTAGTCAAGTTGATGCGAAGGCCTTTTCCCGTGTAGCCGCAAAGTTTTTTCGTCATAGCAAGAAACCTTTCCTCTGATTAGCGGTGGCAGATCGAGCACTGCGCGTTGTTTTCCTGAGCGTAGTAACCGTGCGTGGTGCGACGCGGACGGTCTTCGGTACGATCAATCCACGGGATGTAACGGATGGCGGCTGCGGGACAAGCCTTCACGCACTTCGGATCGCCGTCGCACAGGAAGCACTTGCTTGCCTTCTTCTCTTCAACGTCAAAGCTCATCATTCCCCACGGGCAAGCTTTTTCACAGAGATGGCAACCGATGCAAAGTTTGGTGTCGACCTTACGGGCGCCGGTCTTGGGATCGACGCGGATAGCGCCCTGCGGGCAAGCGTTGGCACACGGAACCGGGTGAGCGCACTGACGGCACGTTTCCTGAACCACCACGCCGTTGCCCCAAACGCCTTGCGTCATGGGCAGACTCTGCGTGCCCTCCGGTCCGAAGAACACATTGCGGGTGACCTTGATGCGGGCAAGTCTCGGCGAAGCCTTGCCTTCGTTGAATTCCGTGCAGGCAAGTTCACAGCGATGGCATGCCACGCACAGATTGGGATCGGCAATCAAAACGCCCTTGGCAGTCTCAAGCACGATGTAGGGACGCACGCCCTGCTTGGCTCTGGCCTCATTAACCATCGTCAAAACAGCGGCCATGCTGGTTGCTTTGAGAAAGCCGCGGCGCGTGATGTCCTGAGGAAGCTCAAGGCTTTTGAGAAGTTCCTTAAGACCCATTTTTTTCTCCATTGTCATTTTTCGTTCTTTGCGTTTTTGCGTGTCCGAAACGGGTCATCCCGATCACGCAAAAACGGCCGCCTGTTTAGGGTTAAACCGCGGCGCGTCAAGCAAACACTTCTCCCCTGGGAGCTGTCATCGGTTTGCCAGCAGAAATTCTTTCGAGCGAATTACTCGAGTAAGTCGACATGCATCAATAAAGACCAAAATCGCGTTTTTAGCTAACCCTTTGATTTTGCTTCGTTATTCACACATGTAACAGCGAAATAGGCAGTTTGCTTACCCGGGTCAAGGCTCAAGCGCAGGCACAATCGCTTCACCCGATTTCGCGGAGGCTTGCGCCTGCCCGCAAGTCGGCGCCGGCCTTGTCGCTCGAACGTCTTTTTGCCTCGAACTTCTTGTCATGAACTTCTTCGTTTTGAAATCGGTGAGCATGCCCGCGGACTGGATGCGCGCCCTCTGCTGTTCGGTACCGACCGAAAAGGCGCTCGGCATGGTGACGGCCTGCGACGTACGCTGCGTCTGCGACGTTCCGAACTACACAAGTGCGCTTCGAGACGGCTGGGCCGTTCGATCCGCGGATAACGGAAAGACGCGAACGGCCGCCGCCTGGAGCGTGGAAAACGGCCGCTCGCACGAGCAGCTTCAACCCGGTCAAGCTGTCTGGGTCAACACAGGAGGCAACGTCCCGCAGGGAGCCGATGCCGTGATTGCCTCACGCAACAGCTTGGATCTTCAGAAAATCCAGTCATGCGTGGTGCCGGGAGAAAACATTGAGTTGCAAGGCAGCGATTGGAAACACGGTGACGTGCTCGTACCGGCCGGCTCTCGCGTAGGCGCCCGCGAAATGGCGCTTTTATTCGAAGCCGGCGTTAAGCGCGTGGCCGGTTGGGCTTCGCCGCGCGTCGCCGTTGTGGCCACCGGAAGCGAAATCACAAAAGAGGCCGAGGACCTTTCGAGCGGTTTTCGGCGCTGCAGCAACGCCTCTTACATTGCCGCTCTCATGTCTCGCATCGGCGTCAAAGACATCCGAACGATTGTGGTGCCCGATGACATCACTGAACTCACGCGTACGCTGGTAGAACTTGACGCCGTCTGTGACGTGATCATCACCGTGGGAGGCACGGGAAAAGGGAAACGTGACTACACGCGTCAGGCGGTTAGCGACGCCGGAGGCGTTTTTGTCGGGCGCGACACACAACAAGATTCGCCATTCGTGACAGCTCGCCTGCCCCACGCTGGCCTCATCGGACTGCCAGGCAACCCTCTGGCCGTCATGATGATCGTGCAATGCGTTCTTCTGGAAAGCGTACGTTCGGTCTTTCACCTTCCCGAAGCCCCGTCACAAACCGTCGAAGCCATCCTCAACGTGGACATCGATCCAGGCATTCAAGGAGAACTGTGCGTCAATGTCAGAGGCAATACGGCGTTTCCGCTTGTCAAAGGCACCGGCCGCATGCGAGTTTTCGATCTGGCACACGGCTTTGTTCGCCTCAACGGTCACGGACTCAAGAGGGGCGATTGCGTGACGGTCGAACTCTTTCGCAACTGAGAAAACGTCTATATTCTGTACGCCTTTTGAAGTGATCTTTCGTCATATGCGTGCAATTTTCGGAAAACAGATTCTGTGGCTCTCGTCCGTTGCCGCCCTGGCGGTGACCAGCGCATGGGGTTGGCGAACCACCAGTACATCATCATCCGG
>ENA-OPSD01000709-OPSD01000709.1-human-gut-metagenome-genome-assembly--contig:-NODE-709-length-29928-cov-25.781374_pt1 | contig 29928 bp, 29 predicted proteins | sample MGYA00241453_ERZ501898 | MGnify/ENA primary metagenome ERZ501898 (study PRJEB25962, sample SAMEA2042226) | human gut metagenome | biome: human gut; feature: human-associated habitat; material: faeces... | reverse complement strand
GATGCGAGAATGTCAAGGATGTAGGGCAGTATATCGCAAGGATTGATGAGATGATTGGGAGGAAGCAGAGGCTGTTTGAGGAAAAATAAGCAGCATGACATATAATAATGTATAATTATGGGTGCTGTAATACTATAGCGGTTAGTGAATGTGTAAAAAATTATAAAGAAAACCTAATATTCATTGACAAAGAATTAAAAATGGGTGAAAATATATTATTGAAAACCCTGATTAGATACAGAAAAAGATACAAATAACCGAATAAAACATACGTAAAACAGAATAGGCTAAAATAATTCGGGGGGGGGTACAAAGGTACCTCCCCTAGAACAGGTATAAAGGAAAATAAAAGATACCATAAGGAGAATTTGGAAAGAATGTACAGAAAGAAAGGCAGAGGATGGACAAAGCATATAGATTTTATGCTTATAGACATCGCATGCATTGTTATTGCGTTTTTTATTTCATATGTGATACGCTTCGGCTTTAATAACCCATATGTGGACAAGGACTACCGTATACTGGGTGTAGCATTTCTTCTGATAGATTTCTTTGTGGAGATAATGGCAGATTCATTCAAGAACGTCCTAAAACGCGGATATCTGGATGAATTCATATCGACCTGCAAGCACGCAGTGCTTGTATTTCTGGTGACAGCGCTATTTCTGTTCACCACACAGATGGCTGATATATACTCGCGATTATCATTTTATATCATGTTTCCAATCTATGTGACAATAACATATGTAGCAAGACTAGCGCTCAAGAGCTTCCTTAAGAAAAAGGGCTTTGGAGTATCAAAAAAATCGCTGTTTGTCATAGCACCTGATGCCATGCTTCGTGATACACTGTGCACAGTGGAGAAAAGCTGTATAGGCTATACAAAGATAGTAGCAGCTTCACTGGATACAGACATGAAGGGCATGACTATATGCGGCATACCGATAGTTGCAAACCATGATGGCATATTGGACTATGCGTGCGATGAGTGGGTGGATGAGGTACTCATCCCGCCTTGCAGTGAGGATGAATATCCGGATAAGATGGCAGATATATTCCTTGAGATGGGAATAGCCGTACATACGGGAATAGCCAAAAACGGCACAGCCCAGGGCGGCTACAAGCAGATAGAAAAGATAGGCGACTACACAGTGGTCACATCCAGCGTGAACTATGCAAATCCCAGCGCACTTCTGGTAAAGAGGGGCATGGATATAGTCGGAGGACTGGTAGGCTGCCTGTTCACACTAATCATCATGATATTTGTGGGACCGGCGATATACATAGCATCGCCTGGACCGATATTTTTCTCGCAGGAGAGAGTCGGCAGAAACGGCAGAAAGTTCAAGATGTATAAATTCCGCAGCATGTATATGGACGCCGAGGAGCGAAAGAAAGAGCTTGCGGCACAGAATAAAGTGGGCGACGGAATGATGTTTAAGATGGACTTCGACCCGAGAATCATAGGCAATAAGGTGCTACCAAACGGAAAAAAGAAAACCGGAATCGGGCAGTTTATCAGGAAAACAAGCCTGGATGAATTTCCACAGTTCTTCAATATACTAGCGGGAGATATGAGCCTGGTAGGCACCAGACCGCCAACACTCGATGAGTGGGAGAAGTATGAACCACATCATAGAGCTAGAATGTCTTTTAGACCGGGACTGACCGGGCTGTGGCAGGTGAGTGGAAGAAGCAATATCACGGACTTTGAGGAAGTGGTGAAGCTGGATACCCAGTATATTGGAGAGTGGAGTGTTAAGAATGATTTGAGGATTATTTTATTAACTATAAAATCAGTATTTAATAAAGATGGCGCAGTTTAGGACAATAATATATTTTTAAATGCTGTATTGTGAATTTGGAGAGAATATATGAAGAAAAAGAAGATAATGCTAGTTTTTGGCACGAGACCTGAAAAAATTTAAATGTGCTCAATAGTAAATGAATTGAAAACAAGAGATACTTTAGAAACTATTGTTTGTGAGACTCGACATCATAGACAAATGCTAGATCAAGTATTGAACACATTTAATATAATTTCTGATTTTGATCTTTCTATTATGAAGCAGAGACAAACATTGTTTGATATAACTATAGGGATATTAGATAAAAAATATTTTGGAAATGGAAAAACCAGATGTGGTTCTTGCTCATGGTGATACATCATCAACATTTGTGATAGCATTAACGTGTTTCTATCTTTAAATACCAGTGGGACAAGAACATATAATATAAGTTTTCCATATCTAGAAGAATTTAATAGGCAGGCAGTTGGAATAATTTCACAGTACAATTTTGCTCCGACAAAACTAGCTGCTGAGACTTTAATTTAAGTGAGGTGTTACATTGTGAAGCATGCATTTTTGATAATTGCGCACGATAATTGGGAACAAGTGAAAATGTTACTACATGCAATTGATAGTAACTGTGCAGATATATTTATTCATGTAAATGAAAAAGTTCAGATGCCGAGTATCCGTGATGTTGGGGGCTCTGTTAAAAAATCTCATATATATTGGTCAGACAGAAAAAAAATTGTGTGGGGAGAGTATGGGATTCTTGATGCAAGTATTTCTTTACTGAAAAAGGCAAAACAGGTTTCGCAATATGATTACTATCATCTGCTGAGTGGATCAGATCTGCCTTTAAAAGGTATAGATGAAATAGACACTTTTTTTGAAATGAATAAGTTCAATAATTTAAGTAAAGGGCAGTTTACCAATTATATCTCTGCAAATGAATGTACAGATCCAAAGATGTGCGCTCGTGTAGACCAGTACACCTTGTTGGGTAAATACTGGAATGCAGCGAATAAATGGAAAAAAGTTGCTACATCGATAAATCGAGTGGGTTATTATGCACAGAAAATTCTTGGCGTACATAGATTAGGAAAAATACAAATTTATCATGGTTCTACTTGGTGGAGTATATCTAACAATCTTGCAATGGATTTAATCGCTAACGAAGATTTTTTCAGAAAACAGTATGGTGACAAGACATTTGGAGCAGATGAGTTTGCAATACAGACTTTTGTTATGAATAGCAATTATTCACAAACAGTTTATAGGTCTGGCAGAAATATGCCAAACTCTAATTTGAGAGAAATAGACTGGAAGAGAGGAAATGGTCACGGGTCTCCTCATATCTGGAAAAGTGAGGATCTCGATTTTTTGGAGCAATCTAGCAATTTGTTCGGAAGAAAGTTTGATATTTCTATCGATAAAGGGATTGTTGATGATTTGATGAAAATACAAAACAAAGGAGAATTAAAATGAAAGTTGTAATTTTAGCAGGTGGCTTTGGAACAAGAATATCTGAGGAATCTCACTTAAAACCAAAACCAATGATTGAAATTGGTGAGAAACCGATACTGTGGCATATTATGAAAGAGTATTCAGCTTATGGTATTAATGAATTTATTATTTGTGCCGGATACAAACAGCAGGTAATTAAAGAGTGGTTTGCAAATTACTTCATCCATACATCTGATATTACTTTTGACTTCACAAAAGGTAACGAAATGATTATTCACAACAAGCATGTTGAGCCATGGAAGGTTACAGTTGTTGATACAGGGTTAAATACACAAACGGGTGGACGTATCAAACGTGTTAAAGACTTTGTTGGTGATGATACATTTATGGTTACCTATGGTGATGCAGTTGGTGACATTAATATTGATGAATTACTTACATTCCACAAAGCACATGGAAAAATTGGAACAATGTCAATGTATAACTTTGGACAGACAAAAGGTATCGTTGATGTCGGAAACAATGGAATTATTAATGCATTTAGAGAAAAGTCTGATTTTGACGGTGATCTGATTAATATCGGATATATGGTTTTTGAACCGGCACTTTTTGATTATATTGAATGTGACAGCACTATCTTTGAGAAAGAACCGCTTATGAAGTTGGTTGAAGATGGGCAGCTCGCAGGATATGTTCACAAGGGCTTTTGGCAGTGTATGGATACATTAAGAGAAAAGCAGAAACTTGAAAATCTGTGGGTAAGCGGTAATGCACAGTGGAAGATTTGGGAGGATTAATAAATGTTTGATTTATCGTTCTATAAAGAAAAGAAAGTATTCGTAACAGGCCACACGGGCTTTAAAGGCTCTTGGTTATGCAAGATTCTGGCTAATGCTGGCGCAGAAGTAACAGGGTATTCATTGAATTCACCTACATCTCCATCACTTTTTGAGATTGCAAAAATCAAAAATGATATCCACTCAGTTATCGGAGATGTCAGGGATAAGGAGATTCTTAAGAAGGCGTTTGACGAAGCACAACCTGAAATTGTTCTACATTTAGCTGCCCAACCAATTGTCCGCGATAGCTATAAAGATCCTGTATATACTTACGAAACAAATGTTATGGGTACCGTCAACATTCTGGAGTGTGTTCGTAATAGCACATCAGTGAAGTCATTCCTGAACGTCACAACAGATAAGGTTTATCTGAATAAAGAGTGGGTGTGGGGATATCGCGAGAATGAGGAGCTAGATGGATTTGACCCATATTCTAATTCCAAGTCATGCTCGGAACTCGTCACCCACAGTTATAAGAATAGCTTCTTTGCTGATGGACATGTTGCAATTTCGACTGCTCGTGCTGGAAATGTTATTGGTGGTGGTGATTTTGCAAATGATCGTATCATTCCAGACTGCGTGAGAGCGATGAAAGCTGGAGATGTAATTGGAGTAAGAAATCCATATTCTACTCGTCCATACCAGCATGTACTAGAGCCTTTGGCTGCGTACCTAATGATTGCTCAGGAGCAGTATGGAGATGGTAAGTATGCTGGATACTACAATGTTGGACCAGATGACTGCGACTGCATGACAACAGGAGCATTAGTTGATCTCTTCTGTAATACGTGGGGCGAAGAGGCTAAGTGGGAAAATCGTGCTGAGACAAATGCGCCTCATGAAGCAAACTTCTTAAAGCTTGATTGCACAAAGCTTAAGAACACGTTTGGATGGAAGCCGAGATGGCACATGCAGGAATGTATGGAGAAGACAGTAGAGTTCAGCAAGGTGTGGTTAGCAAATGGCGATGTCCGTGCTTGCATGGATCAGCAGATTAAAGAATTTATGGAAAGATAATCATGACAACTGGTGTCAGTGAGAAAATCAATGAACTTCGTCATGAGATGACAAAAGAGAATATTGATTCAAGCAATGGGTTTGGCAATGTTAATGCCTACATAAATCATGAAGTTGTACCTCACTTTCATAAAGTCTTATATCATGATACCCACCAACGATTATCCACGTAGACTTGATTGAAATAAGTACTTACGAGCGAGAACTCATTGCAACATCCAGCAGATAAACAATTCAGATAAAGGTAGTGGCAATACACTCCAGTCGAGTAGTCGAAGCTACAGGAATAAAATCAAAAGTCCATAGAATCTGAATGTATTAAACCACGATACAAAAAATATAAAAAGAAGGGAGAATGTGTGATGATTCACTCTAGGAATTATCATACAAGGGAAGATAATGGCATTTAAATTTGAAAAAACCAAATTTGAGGGATTAATGGTAATTACTCCTCATATGTATCCTGATAATCGTGGACTATATAAAAAGTATTATGAAAAAAATGTTTTTGCAGAAAATGGAATCACATGTGAGTTTACTGAAAGCAGTGATCTAATTTCTGAAAAGGGTGCGCTTCGTGGACTGCACTACCAAACTGAAGATTCTCAGGCAAAACTAATCCATGTTATTTCAGGTGTTTTATTTGACGTTGCGCTTGATTTACGTTCAGAATCCCAAACTTTTGGAAAATATCATGCTGAACTTTTAAAGGCAGAAGAGAATAAAGTTATTTTTATTCCTGAGGGGTTTGCGCATGGATTTATTGGTCTCACGGATAATACTGTTTTTTCATATCAGTGCTCTGGAAGCTATATTCCAGCAGCTTGCGGTGGAATCAGATGGGATGATCCGGATTTAGATATTCCGTGGCCACTTGAGAAATATGGAGTTAAAGAGGTCATTGCAACAGAAAAAGATATGAATTGGCCAACATTAAAAGAATACATTGAGAAGAACGAGGTTAGATAAAATGATGAGAAAGGCTATTGTAACCGGTGCCACTGGTTTTATAGGAAGATTTTTGGTTAGAGAATTAGTAAACCAAGGAGTAGAAGTAATTGCTATCGTAAGAAGCGGTAGCCATAATTTGGAGTCTATAGAAGATCTTCCGGTGAGAATAGTCGAATGTGATTTAAAGAACCTGAGGTTTTTAGCAAAAACAGTTTCAGATAGAGATATAGACACCGTGTTTCATATTGCTTGGCAGGGCGTTTCTGATATGGATGCGAGAGATCAGAACATACAAATTCAAAACCTAAAATCAACTCTTGAATTAATCGATGCTATGCACGAAATGGGAATTGCGACTTTTGTTGGATGCGGAAGTATGCACGAGGCAGAAGCACTGGTTGAAATTGCAGAGGATAAAGTTATTAGAAACCTTGGTTATATGTATAAGGCGTCAAAAACAGCAGCACATTGGATGGGAAAAGCAAAATGTGGAAGTTATGGAATTCGTTTTTTCTGGCCACTCATTAATACTTATGGCGAGGAGGAAACGTCTGCACGTCTTGTGAATATGGTTATCCGAAATGTATTTAATGGTGAATCACCAGATTTATCTTCTGGTGAACAATATTATGACTTTGTGCATGTCAAGGACGTTGCAAAGGCATTGATTTTAATTGCAGACAAAGGTGTCGATGGAAAAAATTATACCATTGGGTCTGGCGATGCGAAGAAATTGAAAGAGTTCATAAAGGTTGTTGGCGAAGTGGCAAATTCTATGCATGATGGGCCAGAAGTACCGCTTGGGTTTGGCAAAATAACGAGCAATGTTGTTAGTCTTCCAATTGAAACCTTTGATATTACTGATTTAATAGCTGATACAGGATTTAAGCCATCTATTTCGTTTGAAGACGGAATTAGAAGAACAGCTGAATGGATTGCAAATACTAATAGAAAGTAAGGTGATAAGATGGAAATTTTATATTCCAGCAGTGATAGCTATGCATCACTAACTGGTATTTCGATATTGTCTCTTCTAGAAAATAATAAAGCATGTGAAGAAATTAATATTTACATCATGAACAATGCTATCAGTGTTGAGAATAAGAACCGTCTTAGCGAGGTTGTTCATAGATATGGTCGTAAATTGTCTTTTGTACCAATGCCAGATATGAAAGAACTTACAGGACAAGAAATTGATACTAGGCGATGGAACATAAGTACATTTGGACGTCTCTACATGGAAAGAGTTCTTCCAAAGAATATCCATAAAGTTTTAAATATTGACTGTGACACAATAATAGAAGAATCCCTAGAACCACTTTGGAACACTGACATGACGGGTAAGGTATTTGGTGGAATGCAAGAAGCTATGAATTACAGATACCGTCGTAATGTTGGAAAAAGAGATGATGACTTCTATTTAAACGGAGGAGTAGTTTTACTCAATTTGGATGAAGTTCGAAGAGGGCATTATGAGGACAAGTTTACAGCATATATAACGAAATTCGGAAGTACATTAGCTTATTTAGATCAAGATGTTCTAAATAGTGTTGTTGAGCAGGAAAAAAAGATTGTATTTCCTATGAGATATAATGTCCTTTCAATTTACTATTATGCCTCGTATGAACAGGTTTTGAAGATTAGAAGAGCATCCGATTTTTATTCTAAGCGTGAGTTTACGGAAGCGATAAACAACCCTGTGATAGTGCATTTTACAACTTGTTTCTTGGATGGATTAAGGCCATGGATTAAGGGCAACAGTCATCCTCTATTAAAGGAATTCTTGAGATATAAATCGATATCGCCATGGAAAAATGATCCTTTGCAGGAGGATATACGTTCCCCAAATGCAAAATTTAAAACAATGATAATAAAAAAAATGCCTAAGATCGTAATGTGTGAGCTTGCATCAATTATGCACGGGGTTGTAGTCCCAAATCGAAATTATAAGAGAATGAAAGCAAGAGAGGATTAGGCGAATGCGGGATTCAATGATTAGTTTTAGTATAATTGTGCCTGTTTATAAGGTGGAGCAATATCTTGACGATTGTGTAAATAGTGTACTAAGTCAAAGCTATAAAAACTTTGAACTTATTCTTGTTGATGATGGATCTCCAGATTCTTGTCCCCAAAAATGTGATGAGTTTCAGTTGAGTGATCAAAGAGTAAAGGTAATTCATAAAAAAAACGGTGGATTATCATCTGCTAGAAATGCTGGACTTGATATTGCTAGTGGTACTTATATTGCTTTTTTAGATAGCGATGATTTTTGGGATGATTTAGAAGCATTAGAGGAAATTGCTTGTAGACTACAGGAAACAGAGGCTGATGTTATGCTTTTTCCTGCAAAGAAGTATTATGGTGATGGTAGGCCCGAGGTTACATTGGTTAGTGGGAAAATAGAACGATCAAGAATAATAAACTCTACGCAATTGGAAGCAGAGTCATATCTAGTTCAAACGAATGCATACCGAGCTGCTGCTTGGAATAAATATATTAAAAGAAGCGTGATCGAAAATAACAATCTTCGTTTTAAAGATGGTTATTTAAGTGAAGATATGGATTGGTGTGGAGATATTTTAGTTTATGCAAATTCATTTGACTGGTATGAGAAACCGTTTTATGCGTACAGACAGCAAAGGGAAGGCTCAATCACAAATTTGGGAAACGAAAAATTAGTATCTGATAAGATTTGGATGTGTACTAAAGGATTGAAACAAGCTAAAGAACTTAGTGACAAGAAACATGAAATGATATTAGCGTCTTACTATGCCTATGAATATTCAGTTGCTTTAGGCCTTTCACGCAATGTGAGAGATAGAGAAACTCTAAGAAACATGAAAAAATTGAGAGTGCTGTTAAATTATGATCTAAGTAACAAAGTAAAAAGTGTAAATAAGATTTTCAAATTATTTGGATACGAAATAACAAGAATAATACTTTATGGATTTGTTGGATTAAAAAATAGATAAGTTAGAGAGTGTAAGTAAGAGGTGGAAGATTAATGACTAAAATTACAATAATTGTACCTGTCTATCAGGTTGAAGATTATTTGGATAGATGTGTTCAGAGTCTTATGAAACAGACATATTCAGAGCTGGAAATCATTTTGGTTGATGATGGATCAGTAGATAGCAGTCCCCAAATGTGCGATCAGTATGCAAAAATCGATAATCGAGTGAAGGTTATTCATAAAGAAAATGGCGGATTATCGTCAGCAAGAAATAGTGGTATAGACGTCGCTACCGGTGATTATATAATGTTTGTAGATTCAGATGACTACATAGAACTTGATACATGTCAGAGGCTCTATGAGCTTATTGATGAGGCTACAGATATTGTTTCTTTTGGCTTTTCCCGCTTTTATGATGATCATTGTGAAAAGGTGACAAATACGGATAGCATAATTACGTTGTGTGGTGATGAGGTTTTTGAATACTACATTAATAGAAAAAATGTAACACATATGGTTACGGATAAATTATTTAAGAGAGAATTATTTGATGGTGTTCGATTTATTGAAGGTAGATTGGCAGAAGATCTTGCAATATGTTTTCAATTGGTTGGAAAGTGTAATAAATTGATTGCATATGATCATGTATTTTATCAGTATTACATGAGAGGTAATAGTATCATGGGGACGGGAAGTCTCAAGTTGTGCTTAGATGCATACAAAGGGGAGTTGGAAGCTTATGAGTATGGAAAAGCTCATTTTCCACAGTTTAATGTTCAAAACGATGTGCGTCTCTTAAATCAGAGCATGAAAACGTATTTAAAATTACTGAAAGTTCATCGTAAAAATGCAAATGAGGAAGAACTAAAAATATTAAATGACAGAATTCAAGCACTGCAAAAAACGGAAGTTCCTATTAGAACAAAGCTTTTCAGTATTGCATTCAATGCAAATAAAAGTTTGACGTGGATGATTTTTAAGGCTTGTAAAATGTCATAGATGGTGAGGAGAATGTTATGATTCCATATTATGTTACCTTTATATTGTCTTGTATCTTTTGCTATATGGGTGAAAAAATAGTTCGTAGCCATGAAGCTGAGAATAATATTGAATATGAAGAATATCAGAACAAGAAAAGAAACTGGAGAGTTATTTCATTTCCTACATCAGGCTTTTTAACAGTTAAATCATATAATATCTATTTTTTCTTTGCAGTATTAATGGTTGCAATACTTGCTGGAATTAGAGGATACACAGTTGGAACAGATGTGCAGGTATATGGTAATGATTTATTCTATTATGCAAGGACTGTTAGTTGGTCCCAATTTTACCATAGTCTAACTAAAATTGAACCATTATACCTGCTTCTCGTTTACTTTTCATCTCGTTTTTCGAGTGAGCCGCATATACAATATTTTTTTATTGGCTTAATTATCTACACATTTGTTATGGCGGGAATTGTAAAAAATAAAAGGAATATATCTATCACATTTGCATGGTTCGCTTTTTTGTGTCTGCTGTATGGAGATACTTATAATGCAATGAGACAGTGTCTTGCTATTTCCGTTGCATTTTTCGCATTTGATGATGCTAAGAATCAAAGATATTTTAGATATATACTTAAAATGATTATTGCATTCCTTTTTCATAATTCCGCAATTTTGGCTTTTGCAATTTTTGCGATATATTTTATCCTTCAAAAGAACAATAAGATGTGGGTTAAGGTGTTTTTGATTGTAGCAACTGTGGGAGGAATCAGTTGCTTTAACGAGATTTTGACATTTTTCATAGGAACAGGGTTATTAAATGAAAAAATGAATAGATACTTGATTGGAGAAAGTACTGGACTTAGCATCCCTGCCATTTTAATTAGACTTCCTTTCCTTATTCTTATAATTTTACAAAAAAAACAATTTTTTTCCGTGGAGAAGAGAGATGCTTACGTTTTTCCACTTAAAAATGAGGCTGAGGCAGATTTTTACATCTTGTGCTTAATTATTGAGTTGATATCAGTTGAGTTGAGTGCATTTTTGCCATCTCTATATAGAATTTCTTTGTTTTTTGTTCCGTTTCGCTGTATAGCGTATGCAAGATTAATTATTACACAAAAGAAATATAATATAGTTTTATATGGAATGGTCATGATCGCTTATTTATTATTGATTTTCATTTATCAGAATCAAATCAAGGGAAATAATGAAATCTATCCTTATGTCTTTGGAATATTTTAATGGGTGGAAGGTGATTTTATACATATGAGAACAGAACAAAATGAAAAAAAGAATTTGAAATACTGTCTTTCAAGACTTGCAGACTTCTACAATGATCCAATATATTATTTTCAGAAGATTTCAAAAGATAAAACAACGGCAATTTTATTGGGAACTCCTGCTCATTACAATATAGGGGATCATCTTATAGCAAAGAATGAAATTAAATTTCTAAAGGAGTATTGCTCTTTTGAAAAAATTATTGAAATTCCAACTAGAATATTTCTCCATCAAGCAGAAAGACTTAAAGAGAAGTATAATCCAGAAATTCCGGTTTTCATAACTGGTGGAGGTTGGATGGGAGATGTATGGCCTGAAGACGAAAAAATAATCGAACAGATGATTATCACATTTAAAGATCATAAGATTATTATTATGCCGCAGACGATATACTATGATGATCTAGAAAAAAGTAATGGATTCATTCGAGAGACTTGTAATGTATTTGCGAATAGTAGAAAATTGATGATTTCGTGTAGGGATTATAGCTCGCTTGCTATAGCTTCAAGGCTATTTGTGGGTGGTAATGTTCAGGTAGCTCAATGGCCAGATATGGGTCTTTTGAAACAATTCCGTGCCGATGGAATAGAAAATAGAATTGCACTCTGCCTAAGAGATGACAGAGAAAAAAGTACAGATATTGAAATCGAGAAAATCGTTAAAAAGTATGCTCACTTAAGCAATACAGAGGTCACGGTAGTATCTACAATGAGTAGAAAACCAGTTCCTATTTGGAAACGAGAAAGTACTGTAAATAAGACAATGAGATTGTTTGCTAGACACAAGTTGATTGTTACTGACAGATTGCATGGAATGATTTTTTCAATTATTTCCGGAACAGCATGCATTGCGTTAGATAATAAGACGCATAAAGTTCGTGGGGTTTATGATCTATGGCTTAAAGATAACCCTAATGTCTATCTCATAGAAAATGGAGACAGCAATATCGATATAGAAGAAAAAATATCAGAACTAATGAGTGGTCCAGTATATGCTCTGGAGTGGAAAAACCGTATTTCTGATTGCTTTGAAAAGATGTCAAATGATATATTAAATTTTATTAGAAATGAGGATTAACTGATGAGTAAACCAAAGAGAATGATACTATGTGATTTCCCTAATAATAGATGTAATCTAAAGTGTGAGTACTGTTATATCACGCAAATACCTGATTGGGGAAGAATTCAAGAAAAGGGTAAGTACTCGGTTGAACATATTGCTAAGTGTCTGAGTGCAGAGCGACTGGGCGGTCCATGTTTGATTAATATGACTGGCACTGGTGAAACTATGCTTGAAAAGGACATAGTTAAGTTATGCCAACTTTTGCTTGAACAGGGACATTACATTGAATTTGTAACAAATTTAACTATGACAAAGGTGGTTGAACAATTCCTTAAATTACCTGCTTCACTTCAAAAACACATGGAGTTTAAGATTTCATTTCACTACAATGAGCTGAAACGATTACATTTGCTCGATAATTTTTTTGAAAATGTAGATAAAATACAGAAATCTGATTTTTCTTTTGCATTAGAATTAATGCCCTATGATGCTTTAAATAAGGAAATTGATCAGATTTATGATTTATGTATGGAAAAGGTTGGCGCACCATGTCAGGTTACTGTCGGTCGAAGACAAGAAAATAAAGATGAAGTTGGTTTACTAACCGATAGTTCAGAAAATGAATTTAAAAAGAGATGGTTGAAATTTGACTCAAAAATGTTTGACTTTAAGATGGGACTTTTCGATGTTAAACGAAAAGAATTTTGTTATGCCGGTGCATGGACATTAAGGGTTAATTTATATTCTGGTGAAGCTTCACCATGTTACGCGCAGCCATATAAGGAGAATATTTTTGACGATCCATCTAAGCCAATTAAGTTTATACCAGTTGGCTGTCATTGCGCAATGCCTTTCTGCATAAATGGTCATGCGCATATGAGTCTTGGCGTGATTCCTGAATATGAAGCACCTACGTTTGAACAGATTCGTAACAGAACTAGAGAAGATGGAAGTGAATGGTTCTCCGCGGATTGCAAAGAATTTTTTAGCGGGAAATTATATGATACAAATGAACAGTTTAGTGCAGGAAAGAAATTGTACTATAACTTGACGTGGTATTTAAGAGCAGCTGGTTTCGCTTTGAAATATCCGAATAAAATTGTAAGGCGTATCAAGTTACATTTTTATAAGTTTATAGAGTAAATAGAACATGGACTCTGTTATTGGATGATAATGTTCAATAACAGAGTTTTCTATTTGCGGATATATAGGGAGAATAAAATGAGTAGAGCTGGAGAATTAGCTAAGAATACATTTATAATTACGGTTGGAAGGGTAGCAACACAATTCATTTCGTTTTTGCTTCTTCCTATGTATACAGTCCTATTGACATCCGAAGAATATGGAACAGTTGATCTTATTACTACAATAGTCCAACTATTAGTACCAATTGTTTCTTTGATGATTGATCAAGGAACATTTAGATTCTTATTAAGTTGTAAAAATAATGATGAAAAGGAGAAGGTGATTTTCAATTCAATATGTATAATCACGCTCCTCTGTCTGTTTGCATTTCTCATATCAATATTTATATTACCGTTTACGGGCGGAAAGTACGGGATTTGGGTAATTATGATTCTCATAATGACAACGTATAGTGGATTATTTCTGCAAATCGCGAGAGGATTAAAGTCCACAATTGATTATGCTGTTGGTAGCTTTATGACATCAGCAGTAACTATTGTGCTAAACATTTTGTTTATTGCTTATATCAGAATGGGTGCAACAGGAATGCTTGTTGCGACGCTTGGTGGAAATTTTATTTGTGTAGTGTATTTGTTTTTTAAACTTTCAATTTTCAAATATACAAAAAATTTTCGAACAGATAAGGAAATCTGTAAAGAATTACTAAGATACTCAGTTCCATTAGTTCCCAATCAGCTTTCTCTTTGGGTTATGAATAGTTCGGATAGAATGATAGTCTATTATTTTCTTGGCGCTAGTGCCAATGGAATATTAGCTGTTTCACACAAATTCCCAGCTATATTTATGACTTTTTATAATGTTTTTTTACTCGCATGGCATGAAACAGGTGCTATACATTATTTTGATTCTGATCGTGATGATTTTTTTTCAGAGATGATAATGAAGATAACCACTGCCTTCGTGACCATAGGTATTGGTATTATTGCTGTTTTACCTATTGTGTTTCTTTGGTTTGTAAATATTTCTTATGATGAAGCGTACTATAATATACCAATTTATATATATGCTTTCTTTTTTAATATTATAGTAGGAATGCTCGGGATAGTTTATGTAGCCACAAAGCAAACAATTGAGATTGCTAAAACAACTATAATATCTGCACTTGTGAATATTATTGTAAACGTTGCTCTAATAAAAGTTATTGGCTTGTATGCGGCATCTATATCTACATTTGTTAGTTACTTAGTGGTGGCAGTTTATAGAATTATCGATACCAAAAAGTATTTAAATATTAAATTTAATTATGTGAGGATATTTCACCTAGTAGTTGTTTCTATAATGTATGGTGTAATCTATTACTTGAGAAATAAATATATATCAATCATTGGCCTTTGTATTTTTGCTATTTGGGCCATAGCTATGAATAGGGAAATGATATATAAGGCGATTAATTCAATAAAATTTATATTCGGAAAGGGAGAGTGATTCGGTTGAACAAAAAAAATGTAAGGCCTTTATTATCGATTATTGTTCTAATTAGTATCCTTGGAATTACAATTTTTTTTCTAAAAAAAGATGATAAGCCAGATGCCATTATGGCTGATCTGGCTACTGAAAAGTTCGTGCCAGTAGAAAAGATATTTTTTGAAAAATTTGAAGAATCAAATTTTACATGTACTGGTATTACTTATGACAAAAATAATAATTCATTTTGGATTGCTGATTATGGTGCTTTAGATTCTTCAGAAGAAACTAAACCGCGATTAGTTGAAGTAGATAAAGAATTAAAAAAAGAACTTAGTACTATTGAACTTGATTTGGATTATGATAAGCAAATAAATCTACAAGGCATAACATATGACGAGAAAACAGATAGTCTTTGGCTGGCTGTAGGGCAGGATATAGTCAATATTGATAAGACTGGAAAAACCATAGATGAATTATCACTTGGAAAGTATAGTAAATATTCAGCGAATGGTATTGCTTATGATGATGAATCTGATACGCTATGGGTTCTATGTTATAGAAAGTGGCTCTTGCAAATGGATAAAGATGGGAAGATTCTTGACTCGATTAAAGTTAATTATAAGGGACAAGATCATATATGTTTTTCTCCTAGTGGGAGTTTATTAATGACGGCAGGAGATGATTATGCAGGCGAGGATAATTTTTTAGTTGAGATTGATATTAGAAATAAAAATTCAACTATTAAATGTCGTATTCAGGAATCATATGCAATCGAAGGTTGTATCGTTATCGACAAAAAACTATATGTTGTGAATGATGGCTTATATCATAATGCCAAAATAAAAAAAAGCTATATTAGTGTCTATGATTTTAAGGAGTAGAAATGGAAAAGAAAGCATCATTTGAATATCTTCGTGTTCTGTCTACATTAGCAGTAGTTGCAAATCATGTATGCTCAGGACTTTTTAATAACTACAGTATTGAGCAAATGGGGAATTATAACGAGGCATCATCAGAATGTGTGAGCAGGTAGCTGCCTCTGGCAACACACTTATCCGTTATTCTGCTTGACTGCTTTTCATCTGGTATATAAATCAGGGGCAAGGGTTTCCACGGAGTGGTGCATGCACACTTGCGGCTGATTTATATACCGGATATCCTAGCCCAAGCAGAAGAAGGAACTCAATTCATCCTTTTCCCATGGCAGTTGAACCTTTATGTCTGAACACCTTAGCATTATCATTGCCATCATGTTATCTAAGTTTCGAAATCCATAAGCCATTCGTATTGATAGCTTTATCTTGTTGTTTATTGCCTCAATCCTTGCATTGGTTAATCCGTACTCTATTGTATTCAGTATTGAGTGCTTATGCCGGTTTATCTTTTTTTGTAGTTCAACAAATGCAGGTATTCTACAATGCCTTGCCCATTTAAACCAAGCATCAAGGGCTTCCTTCGCATTTTCTACGGTGTCGTTATAGAAAATTAGACGTAAGGCTTCCTTGATTTTGTATGCACGATACAATCGTGGGTCTGTTTTTGCTATCCACTCAACCTTAGCCTGTTGGTTAGGAGTAAGATTTGAAGGAGCTTTACCCAATGCCATTTTAGAATTTTAGAGTTCTGTGGCAGTGGTATCTTTTGATGGAGTGCCATTCCTGGGACGACCTCTTTTGGCTTTTGGCTGCTCCTTTGTAGCTGCTTTTGCTTCCCGCCAGGCATCTACTCGAACCGAATCAAGAGCATCCATTGCCCATTCAATAACATGGAATGGATCCACGCAACGGTTAGCATTTGGGCAGTATTCTTTTATACATTCATCAATCCATTTAGCACCATCGCCAGATACCAACTGAATGTTGTTTCTCTGTTCTGGTGTAAGCAGCTTAAAGAACTGCTCAAAAATAGTTTTCCCATGCCACTTGGCAACCCCAGATGACATTGCCTGTATCATGATTAACGACTGTTGTGATATACTTATGTTCCTTGCGATAGCTTGTTTCATCAACACCAATACGAACAAGGTTATCAAATCTTGCATTTGGATTAATATCAAGGTCTTTCTCAACACGTTCGATGATAGGACCTACTGTATCCCATGAAATTCTCATGAATGCAGCAACTGCTGCACGAGAACAATTAACAGCCATCCAAGCAGTCTGTTCCTCGAATTTACGTGTAAAGCGAGAACCATGTCTAGCACAAGGGAAGCGGCATGTAACGACACCATGCTCCTTACAATTGACTCTGCAAGAAGATCCAATCAGAATAACTTTGTGTCCTGCCCAGTCGCAGGCCCTCCAGGTTCTGGCACCTTCATTACCATTGTCATAGAACTTTGATTTTTTTCCACAAATGCCACATCGACACTGCTCGCCTTTGTTGGCATACACCTCAATCATGATAGAGGTATCTGCGAGCATAGTAACTTTATCAATACAAGTGTACTTGACATTTAGGATAGTTTTGATACAATTTTTATTGAGCATATGGTGACTCGTTCCTTTACAATTTTTTCTGGACAAAAAATTATAATAGAGCCCATATGCTTTTTCAAGTTATATGTGGTCTTGAGCCGATTTTCTATACCACACATCCTAATGAAGAGCCTTTTTGATGCTTTTGCTAATTGTTAAGATATGTTAATATGATGTATATAATATATACGAATTGGAATTAAAAAAATTCAGTAATGGGGGAAGAATATGGTCATTTCTAAAATAATGTTAAAAGATTTTAAGACCTATAAAGATACAGTTGAGATTAAGTTTGGCGGACGATTTAATGTGATTATTGGGGAAAATAATATCGGAAAATCAACAATATTTGAAGCACTTCTTTTATGGGAAAAATGCTATAACGAAAGTTTGACCAGTAATAAGAAAAATTTTTATAGTCAATCGGTTCCGTTATACATAAGTTTTGATGAATTGTACTTTTTGCGAATTACAAAAGATGAGGATCTGTTTTACGGGAATAAAAGAACGTGTGAAATAGGAGTTGAATTTAGTGAAGAAAATTCAGAGGAAAATTTTTATTTAACATTTTCTTTAACGAAACCATCCATAGAAAATGCGTATGTTAGAGTACAACGTATGGCACCAGAGCAGTTCGATGCGTTTAAAGAGAAAATGGATTCAATTGGTACAAAGTTGACAGAATTTTTGTTTATACAACAAACAGAACCCGTTGCAAAAGTACTGGCGAAAGAGCCTTATATGTTTCCGGGACAGATCCGAAAAAAAATTGAAAAAGGTAGATCACATGAAGTTTTGAGAAATAAGATATTGTCAAGTGACATAGAATTATTAACTGAACGGATGAAAAGAGTATTGGATTGTGATTTTGATTTTAAAGTACCAACTAGAACTGCAAGAGAGAAAGAAGAATATATTAATTTATATGTAACTCAAAATGGAAAAAAGATAGATGTGGGATTACAGGGAAGTGGATTTTTACAGGTCGCTGAAATTTTTTCTTCAATGGCAATTATGGATAATGCATTGAATGTTCTGTTAATTGATGAACCGGATTCTCATATTAGTCCAAGAATACAAAATAAATTACTTGATTGTCTGAAGGAAATATCAAATGTACAGGTGTTTGTTATTACTCACAATGATAATTTTGTTTCTGAATTAGCAGCAGAGGATATTATATTTATTAATTCAGAAAACAAAAATACTGGTCATATAGAAGCATTAAATGATATAAACATAGATGTATTACATAGTTCACTGGGTGGTGTGATAACTGGCTTGACAAGATTACAAAAAAATAAACGTATTATTTTTACGGAAGGGGATGATGATATAGCATATTTAAAAGCTATGAATGAAGCTTTTAAACGAGTGAATTCTCCTTCGGCAATAGATTTCTCAAAAATATCTTTTTGGTATATTCGAGGAAAAGACAATATGAATTTGAAAATTATGGCTAATAAGCAATTACTTTCCCAAGCAGTGCAAGGTTGTAAATATGCTGTTATTTTTGATAAGGATTATTCGACAGAGGACACTAATACAAAATTTATTAATAGCGATATATTGCGGAGACTGGGCAACTCATCGTGGGCACATACACATAATGGATATTGCATTGAATCGGTATTGTTTTCAGAAATGGATAAATTGAAAAAATTTTTGAATAAGATAACCGGAAAGGATGAGGAAACAATAAATACTTTTTTGGATGAGTACTTTTATGAATTGAAGCAGAGTTTATCTAATGTGCAAAGTAATATATATTTTAATATGAAAGAAAAATTTAAGTCTCAAAAGAAACCAACACGTCCAGAACTAGATAATGTAGAATTTGATATTTATGCTAGAGAAGCGGCACAAAATATACATTATGCTATGAATAAAGATAATATACGGGCGTTTGTATTGAAAATAGAAGAAGAATGGGGAATAACTCTATTTCAGAGAGAAGATGATGCTAGTGAAACATTTGCATCTGGCTTGTTAAATAAATACATTGATTCTATCGAAGCAGCGGACGATATTTATAATGATTATGTAATTCTATTTCAAAAGATTAGAGATTTTATTGTATAATACTTGGATTCCACAGTGGGGGTCAGGCACCAATGTGGTCAAAATAGCGTCAACTTAAGGAACAAGTCTTAAGTTGATGCAAGATAAAGTTATCAAATAGAAGTTAAAATTAGTTCCTCTCATTTGATGAGAAGAGTGTATCAGAAAAGAATGGTAATAAACAGATACGGATTATTACCTACTTACGAAAGTATTTGCTCATAATGATTCTTCTACTGCTGTCAGAAGGAGTCATAAGGAAAAACAAACGACGTTTTATTTCTTGTACCTAAAATCATCAGAAATGGACTTTTAGAAGTCGTTTCATATCCAAAAAACTCTGTTTTGTAAATATATATAACCTATTAACGGTTTAGCAAATGCTGTAAAATCAAGGCTTTTTGTTAAACTTGCACTAAAAAGAATAGAGAGATATGAGAAAATGAATAGATTATTATTAATCGCAAACTATGATTATATTAATACAGCTCTAAGTTTATCGGGTATAGAGGATGAAGTAAAAACTATAAAAGATAAATTTGAATTAATGCAATATAAAATTGAAATAATTTTAAATATAAAATATGAAGAGATAAGGTCTAAAGTAGAGTGTTTTCTAAAAAAGATATCTAAAGAGGATACTGCTATTATTTATTACACAGGGCATGGTTGTTATCATGATGGACGAAATTTTATTGTATGTGTTGATTCCTCCACAAGTGTAGACAAAAACATTGATTCATCTTATTACGAAGACATGTATAAGCTATATGATTTATGCCGTATAACAGATTACGAATATAAATCAAATAATGTACTATTAGTTTGTAATGCTTGCAGGACTAAGTCAACTTCGGGATTAGGAGAACCAGTGTTTGAAAATAAATTTAGTGGCTCGAAGAATATTATTGCTCAGATATATGCAACTGCATTAGGAAATTCAGCATATACTACAACTTATTTCTATCAGAACTTTTGCGATGCTTGTTTTAGATATAAGCATTCTGTTTCCGATATATATGAATCAATATGTTGTAAAAAAATGATGTTGATAAAAGATATATGCAAAATCCAGTATTTATAAAAGGTGAAAATGAGTTTTGTATATCTAATACATTAAATAAAGATGTAGAGCGTCAAATATATCAAGATATAATTGATATATATAACGATTATGTTAATTGTAAAATTAACGAATGTGATAAATATAAGAAAATATCTGAAATATTGTATGAAGAAAACTATGAATTAGCGAAAATAGGTGGACCCAAGAAGTATGTCATAAATATTATGGAGAATTATTGTTTACGAGAATGTAAATATCAATTCATTAGTTGTTTGCTTAGATTACCTATATATACTGCAGTTATAAGAGAGAAAAGTTTTAGATTACATTCAAAGTGTGGATGGTATGAGTTTAAAAATACAAATTTATATGATTTTGAACAATGTGAGGAGGCACTAGAAAATGATTGCCGAGAAGTATATAATGGAATAAAATTATTATTAGATCATATATTTTATATTAATGTTCATGAGGCATCAGCTACAAGACAGTTTGAATTAAGAATAGAAAATGTAGAAAAAAAAGACTTAAGAAATTTTTTCGATAGTGAAAATTTATTTAAAAATGTGTATGATGCATTAAAAGATAGGAAGAGTATACTAATTTCCGCTTCCAATAGGACGGATGAAATAGGCTTTCTAAAGAGCTTAGTTTTTGAGTGTATTTCTCCAGAAGAAAAAATATTGTTTTTACGTTATATGGAAGATATTTCATCGTATAATAATGTGGAAAATGTTTTCATAAATGAAATATGGACTGATGGTAATATGAGTGATTTATATTTAAATAAAATAGCGAATAAAAGATATAGATGGCTTATAATTTCTCTTCATTCGTCTTTAGAGGTATTTACAGATGAGAAAGAAATCAATAAAGTGAAGGAATTGGTTGATATTGCAAAAGAAAACAAAATACCTGTTATTTTTTTAACAAATACTATACCAGATGTTATTAATATTATAAATATAACGAAAAAGTTTTATGAATATGCTGATGTTGAAATCGATTTGGAGAGTAGTGACTGCAAAGAGAAAACATATGTGTCAAATATAGTAGCGTTGGGGGCAGGCACCATTAAAATTTTATAAAATACCTGAATCCGTGAAGTTTATCCTTTAAGCAAACCAACCTGCCAATGGCAAGTTGGTTTCATGATAAAAACATACTTCAATGTCTTTTTTCGACACCAATGTCGTGACTCAAAGCGCTCATTAGGGAAAAAAGGGTACACGAAATAAGCCTGTTATAAAGTTGTTTTGTTACTTATGCATTTGTGACAGCATATTTTTGGCAGATATCAGAAAATATATGCCGCCAGACGTTGCTTTTTCCGAGACCGATTATCAACTGGCGTGCATGAATGGTTATATGGCCTGCCATCATGATCAGGTTGCTGATAACCGTGCGTAGACGACGGCGTTTAAGAGACTATGAAGAAAAGTCTGTAAATAATAATCTTCTATGATAATGGTTGAGCTGGAAGCGCTAAATTGGAGCTTCCAGCTCTTGCTATATATATACGACATGATTTTGGGCATGTCAAGAGCAGACGTCAAAAACGTCATTCTCATCATGCATATAGATTCTGTTATTCGCAAGCGCAAAATAATTCGACGGATTGCAACAAGTTAATTATCAACTCATAATAAGTATCAGGAAATGCTAGTGTTTTACTATTCTTATGTTTGCTAGATGCTGGCATTTTACTCTAATTATTATACGTAAAAGCTATGAGAGCACCAAGAGTACCAGTCGAAGAACAATACTGCCTGATCATGGAATGCCGCAAAAGCGGACTGTCTGATCATCAGTGGTGTTTAAACAATGACATTAATCCAGGCACCTTTTACAACTGGGTTAAGCGTCTCCGCAAGAATGGCTGCGGAGATATTCCTGAGAAAAATCAGCTGTCAACTTATGAACATTCTCATCAGGAAGTTGTAAAAATTGAGATGAATTCCATTTCGGTTCCCACTGTCATGAATAAAAATACTGATATAGCCGTAATGGAGTTAATGATTGGAAACATGAATCTGCGTATTTCAAACGAAACGGATGCTATAGATATAGCGTATTGTAAATCAGCAGCTGTCATTAAAGAGTATATTTGTGATTCTTTGCATATTCAGGAAAATATTATTGATGTGAAACAGAACGGAAAGGTCGTTATTTTACAAAAAATGTAAAATAACGACAAAAAACATTGACTATTGAGGTAACTATATGATATTCTAAGAATAGAAATAGAAAAGGATCACGTTTGACGTGACCCTAATCTAAATTCATATAAAATTTGTTTGCATCTTATTTTACTATGAATTTTTTTAGTTGTCAAATGTGCGTCTTTTCTGTTTTTAGTATTAGCAGAAAGGAGAATTTGTGTTATGAAAAATTCAAAGCAGACATCAGCTAGAGCTGCCAGCGCAGCATCAGCTGTACTTCGTGATGGCAGGACAAGTGCAAAGTCAAAAACTGCTGCTGGAAGTGCATTAGCGCAGCGTCCGTCCAAGAAGACGAAATAAGTAAAAGCCTCCCAAATAGGGAGGCTTTTATAGGAGAAAATATTATGAGATATACTATAAAAGCATTTATAAAGGAAAAAAATGAAACGGTTTCAAATGTTGCAAGTAAATTACAATTGTCACGTCCGACCTTTGATACATATATAGCTGCATATGAGAGTGGTTTAAAAATTACTAAAGGAAGATATCAAAAAATATTTGACAGTTTGTTTTCTGATTATTACATATCATCAGATGTATTTAAAGAAAGATTGGAATTGTATCATGAACTGTTAAAATCAGAAAAGAAAAATGAACCAATAGAATATTTATCTAAAAGAGCAGATCGTACATCAATGCTTATGAATGAAATTCGTGATAATATTAGATATAATGGCTTGGATAATGATTTATACAAATTTATTAATCTTGTAATTACAAATTATTCAGAAGATATATTTTATAATTTGGTACAGTTTTTTTTGATTTTATATGGTAAAAAAGATATGTCTCATGTTACAGATTTTCAGACTGCTTATTTTTCTGAATTATACTGTGCATTAAGTGAAATTGATCAGAATGAAATAACATTTAATCTTAAAGATTGGGAGAAATATAAAAAAATAAGCAGAGACGCATATCTTAGAGAACAATTAAGATACATGGAAATAGAAAAAGAAAATATAATGCAGAAACAAGAAGAAATAAGGAGGCAAATATATGAGAATACAATTACATGGATATAGTTATGGGATAGAGAATGTAGAGAAGCACAATATATCTGTTTCTAGATTAACAAATGAAAAGCTTCATTTTATAGAGATAAGATTGAATATTGATAATGATGAAGTCCAGAATTTTAAAAAACTGTTTAATGAGTGCAATAATGGAGATTTGGTGATTATTGATCAGGATCCTGAAATTGATAATCATAGGTTTAAAGGTAAGATTTGTAGTAGTTCTTCTAGTAATAGGGTGGATTATAATACTTTTATTATTGAACTTGAGGAATGCAGCAATAAATCTATCGATAAAATAGAAATTGAGGGAATGTGTTTAAAACCATATGAGATATCTCAGGAAATTTCCAAAAATGCAGTTATAATAAATGCAAAGGTTAATGTAGATTCAGAACAATTCAATATTATTAATAAATTGAATATAAGAGAGGAACGGTACTTTAATGTAAAACGTCTTGGAATTGATGATGGATCACTTCAAATGCGTTTCGGACGGAATTTATGGAGTGAAAAAGATGGGAACATTAAAATGGCACTGGTATTAGTTGAGAAAGAGTATGATAATACAAGTGATAATTATCATGGCTTCTCTGAGCCGGAGCTTTCAATAGCAATTAAGCAGATTAAACAGCTCCGAGCGATAAATGTTCGACTATTAGATATATTAAAAGAGAATAACCTTATTTCTAAAGAGCAAAAGGAAGCTATTGAAACGGAATTGACAAAGGAAGAACTAAAAAAGGAGAGTTATATATATAATCAGGTCGATGATATTGATGAATGGTGGTAGAGGTGAAAATATATTTTGAAATTGCCGGATGAATGATTATTTTAAAATTAAAGAAAATGAAAAATTTTGTTATGTGTATCAGGTGTCGACTCAACCGCAGTATAGCTATTCACAACAGGCAATTGATTTTATTTATGATGAGTTAAGAAAAGCGCCAAATACATTGCTAGATGATTTGAAAGAAAGATGTGCAAAAAAATAGTCAACCCCAGGAGCAAAGGAATTCTAAGCGCTTAGATGCCTACTCCCATTCGGGAACCCAGCTTTAATCCGTCACAAGTTGACTACAAATATTATAACATGATTGTATGAAAGAGTAAATATCTACTGTGCGAGAGTGAATTCCATCACCCCGTTAGCTGTCTCCAATTTTTATGTGGAGTTATCAAAGGTTTACAGAAAGCTTTCTAACAGAATCATGATTTCCAATAAAACGGAACTATGAAATCCATACACTGGGCAGGTGATGGATTTCATTCCGGATTATTCAATTTTTGTAAAAAATAGAATCAGCTTTACCATACTATGAGATATATTCATATCTAGTGATAGCATTTCAGTAATGGTGCTTATGCTTTTTAGTATTTGATGATTTAGGGTTTTTTTTTTGAATTTGTATAGGAATAGTCGAATGCTTTTCCATTTTTCGTGTTTGAAATCTGTATGTTTGAATGATTGGTCATATTTTTTGTGGTTTTGATGGCTTGTATGGTTTCCTCATGGTTGTCCTTTTGCTTTTGTCGTTTAAAGCTGTATGATAATGTTAGAATAACTATACATAAAGCTATAAGCATTAAAAATATTAGCGGAAAACCCCAAGATGGTATGTTGTAAAAAGAAAATGAAATATTGAACTTAATAAAATAAAAAGAATTAAACATTTATATCACCTCCGTCATAACATATAATACATGCATATACGATACATTGAATTTAAAATATTTATAAAGGCTACTATAAAAAAAGTAATATTTTATTTATAAAATGAATATAATGCCAAAATAAAAATTTGTCAATAGTGCATAATGACTAAGGCAAAAACAATTAATATTGTGTCAAAAACACAAAAAATAAAAAAAGTTGTTATTGAAGTTTTTTATTTTATATGGTAATTTAATATTATGTGAGGTGAATTATATGGAATTTATAAAAGAAATTGATAAAGTTATTAATCAAAATGCGGACTTGTTGAATTTACTTAGGTTTAATGCTGATATAGATAGAGCTGAAATAAGTAGGCGGTTACAGGTTTCAATGCCGACTGTTTATAAAGCTATTGATGATGCTTGTAAAGCAGGTGTGATTAATAAAGGTGGTGAAGGAATCTCATTATGTTCTGATTTTTCTTATTTAGTAGGAATATCAATTGGCAGTGGACTTTGTAAGATTTCATTTCTAGACTTTGGTTTCAATTTGTTATCACCAGATGAGTTTAGAGCGTATAAAATAGATTTGGGAAATGAAATCAAAAAATGTCTGTGCAATCAGGAACTTATATTGGAATGTTTGGGAGATGATGCAAGAAATTATATTTATTTTAAAACTCCAGAGAATTTTGCGGAGTTGAAAAAAATTATAGATTGTATATTAACATATATAATGGAAAAAAATTGTAGTGGTAAATTAAAGGTTTGCTCTGTAGGAATATCATGTACTGGTATAATCAACAATGAAACGCAGACAATTGTAGAATCTCATAATTTGGAATATTTAGATAATACCACACTAGATACCCTTATTTTCCCAGATAAAAAGAAATATTTTGACGAAAATGGAATTTATATTTGTCTCTTGCAAAATAGTGATGCAAGTATTATCGCAGAAAAGATATATCTTTATTTAGTTAATTCACCCTATAAAAAGAAAAAAAATATTATCTCTCTTTATCTAGGAGTGGGGATAGGGGCAGGTATATATTTAGATGGATTATATTCAGGAACTAGTGGATATGCTGGTGAAGTTGGACATATCAAAGCTCCTGATTTTGAAAAAGAATTCAATTTTGCGAATCAATGTGAGCTTATAGATAAATCATGTACTTGTGGTAATAAAGATTGCTATGATTATAAAATTAGATCATATGTATTTGGAATGCCAAAAGATATTTTTGCTCAATTATCTTCTAATAAAATTAAAGATTTTTTAAGTGATGAATGTAATTTAAAAAGAACCGAGTTACTAGGAAAATATATGGGAAATATGATTAATACATTAACTAATATTCTTAATATTGATTTGATTATTTTTACAGGTAAATTTTATAAGACTATGGATAGCTTATATAATTCTATCGTATCTGTACAGGATCAAAATCAATTAAAATTTAGCAGAAATGATTGTACATTATTAACATCTGTATATGGTTCATTAGCTCCATCGGTGGGAGCTGCACTTTATGCTTATCATAAAAAGTATAATATTGAATTACGATGGGATTATGATTAAGCCTGAATTTTCATCACAGAAAAATGTTATCATACTTTGTGACAGCTGATATACAAAGCAGAATCTTGTATCCATTGTCGAAGAGTATCCAAACCTTGATCTCATTGGAAATGCTAGAGCAGATGATGATTTCACATTGTCAGATGAAAAAATCAATGGCTATTATATTGGTGTAAGACGTGTACTGACTAATCTGTTTGGCTCAAGGGAGGTTTTCGCTTATGTTACCACATATGAAAAAGACTCCGGCACTAGAAGACTCTTTTTCTGCACCATATTTTCGGAACAGCTGCAGATTTTCTGCGCATGGCTGGGAAAAGCACCATTGAACCAGACTGGCAGTGAGTGGTTTCAATATATCCTACTTTTTCTTTATTCATGCAGATGGAATATAGAAATAAGTTACTATGAGCAGAAAACATTCTGACCTTTATGCAGTTACATGGTGCGCAGCTGCAAAGGAATTCGTAGCCAGGTATTTTTTGCCACTTTCGTACAGAAAGTCGAAACCTAGATAAAATCAACCTCTGCGATAAATGTCTTAAAGCAGGCATTTTCGCAAATATGAGTCATCTATAAAGTTGTAAAGAGGTGTAATTATTATTAGTTGGAATTATTTACTACATTAAGATAAAGGGTGATAATGGTATGGCAAATTCAATTCAGTTACTAGAAGAAAGTATAGCAGATAAAATTAAAAATTACCAAAAACATTTGAATTATTGGGAGTTTGACGATAAGCATGTTGACATTTGGATAAAACAGTTTCCAGAGGAAGAGAGGGAGATTGTTTTAACAGAAACGGATAGTTTGTTATCTCATAACTATATAAGTAAAAGTAAAATTAAAGATTTTTTTGAGAAAATATGGGATACTAAGGAAATTATGGGGGAAGCCCCTATAATGTCATTAAGTCAAATACAGTTTTTAGATATTCAAATTAAGGGGCATAGTCAAAAAAGATTAATCAATTTACTTGAAGAGTATTACTTGAAGACAAAGGGCGTTAAAATTAACAGATGCAATAATACGAATGTCAAAAAATATATTTATTTGGATGATTGTATGTATACTGGACTCACGCTTATAAAAGATATTTGTAATTGGATAGACAATATGAATCCAAATAGTTATACGCAGTTAGATGTTATTTTGCTAGGCAAATATAATGGTAATGTTGATTATGTTAATGGATGCCTTATTAAAAAATGCAACGTAAAAGGGATTACTGTAAAGATTTATAGTATGTATGAATATAATAATAATTTTCACTATGTTCCGCCGTATGATGTGCTATGGCCACAATACATGGATGACGATGAATATGTTAATGCGTATGTTCAATATATGGAGGAACAGAAAAAAATAACAGGAAAAGGAGGACTTGGGTTTAGAAATACTTATTTAGGCAAAGAATCGGATTTGTTTACATCAAGCTATAACCGAGTTGTATTAGAAAAAGCTTTATTAAAAAAAGGTGCATATATATGTTCATTACCTCAGAACCGAAATGAGAGAATGAAGCCGATGGGATATAGTCATGGTATATCACTTGGATTTGGTGCCTTTTTTGCAACGTGCTTTAATATTTCTAATAATTGTCCTTTAGCGTTTTGGTGGGGAGATTTATGGAGTTTATCATCAGAAACTCTTGGAAAATGGTATCCGCTTTTGCCAAGAGAGGTTAATTGTCAGAAAAGGTGATTTAGTGAGTAATTATAATAAAAAGATATATTTAATAAAAGACTGTATAACTTTTAGAAGAACACATGAAGAATATGGTGGATTGTCCAATATGGCTGGTGGATATCCAATCTATATAGAAGGAGTGAAAATCCTTACGTCTGAAGCTCTATATCAGGCATGTCGTTTCTCTGATTATCCAGAAATACAAAAAAAGATTATTGATCAAAGAAGCCCAATGACAGCTAAGGATATTAGCAGAAAATATGACTATTTAACAAGAAAAGATTGGAAGAAAAATAGAGTTCAAATTATGAATTGGTGTATTCATATGAAATTATTGTATAATTGGAGAAAGATGGGAACGTTATTTGAACAAACAATGGATAAGGAAATTGTTGAGTTATCATCAAAGGATGATTTTTGGGGGGCTTTTGAAAAAGGAGATTATGCAGAGGGATATAATGTATTAGGGTTATTGCTTAAGCAGGTTCGTAAAGATTATAGGATGAACCAAGATAAAAAAAATATAATTCTAGGATGTCCAAGTATAGATAATTTTAAATTATTTGAACATACAATTGGAAATATTAAAGTTGATGTTACAAAAAACTATTATATTGGAGAAACATATAGTTTGTTTAACGATTTTGGGTTATAATGTATTGATACAATGGTAGAGATAAAAGAGGAAACAAACTTTTTGAGGGTTTGCTAAAAGTTTTATGTGCACATCGTGGGCGAACTCTGCACTATTATTTCCAAAGGTGAATTTACACAATCGTTAATTACTTGACATCTTGATTGTCCAGCCATAGACAATTATACTGTGCTTATCAAGAAAGTGCGAGATAAGTAGCATTATTTTCAGAACTGCTTATAACAAGCAAATCAGACCGAGTTTGATAGGAGATTATTTGTTGATATCTGCTTGATATAATTAGGTATCGATTTTTACCATCAAATAAAAACGAAAGTCTTTTGCTATAAATGTTATTATCTAATTCTTCTATGATCAGTGAGACATGATATTTCTTTTTGAATGTCCAGGTATCAAGTAAACCGATACCAGTACCACCTTCATTTGTATGAGTAGAAGCTTCGGAAATACCAAATTTCATATATGTATCAATTTCGAAAGGAATTCCGTAAACGTCAAACCATGCGCCAGTCATTAAAATCAACGCCGCCCATTATTGGCGA
>ENA-OPSD01000702-OPSD01000702.1-human-gut-metagenome-genome-assembly--contig:-NODE-702-length-30127-cov-11.000499_pt1 | contig 30127 bp, 27 predicted proteins | sample MGYA00241453_ERZ501898 | MGnify/ENA primary metagenome ERZ501898 (study PRJEB25962, sample SAMEA2042226) | human gut metagenome | biome: human gut; feature: human-associated habitat; material: faeces... | reverse complement strand
AAACCGCTGCGACTAAAGTCACAAATATAGGGGATAGGCTCTCTTCGGTGGCATCTATTTTGCCTGCGGCAAATTCCTATTTCGTTTTCAACTATTTTGTGTTATTATTTGGATTGTCGTTAAAAGGGCAGATGAAAAAGATTTTTTCTTCAAAATGAGGGGAAGAAAAAATGAAAGGTTGGATTGAATTGAGATGAATAAATTAAAAAAGAAAAAGGCAGGAATCAAGGATTTCTTTAAGGGGAAACACGGAAGAAATTTTTTGCTGGCATTAGATGTCCTGTTAGCAATTGCCTTTTTTGCACAGCCAGATTTGTATTATAATCCACAAGCTCCAGATTTTTTTGATCGCTTTTATGCAGATTCCCTAATAATCTGTGGCGGGTTGTGGGCGGTACTTGTTTTCCTCACAGTGAAAAAAATTCATTTTTCGGCAGAGGTAAACAGAATACTGACGTATATCGCAGGAATTGCTACTCCATTTATCGCTTTTTTGTGGTTAGAATTTTATAATGATGCACAGTTTTGGGTTCCGATTTTCAGCATTCCATTTTTATATCTGGTGCTGGATATTATTGTTTATTATGTTATTTATGTGCTGTTTTTGCTGATTTTTAATAGCATACGCGCAGCATCAATCTGTATGGTTGTTGTGACAGCCGTATTTGGAATTTTTAACTATGAATTGACATTATTTAGAAGTATGTCATTTATTGCATCAGATATTTATTCCTTTGTGACGGCCGTTTCGGTGGCAAATACCTACCAGGTGCAGATTGATGTGGATACGGCTGAATTTTTTATGATGGCACTTGTGCTTGTTGCGCTTCTTTTAAAGCTTGATAAGGTGAAGCTGTTTAAATGGAAGGGAAGAATTGTGTACGCGATCGTATCATGCATGATATTTGCCGGATTTACACAGGTGTATGTATATAGCGATTATCTGGAAGATATCGGTGTTGATTTCCGTGTGTATCGACCGCAGTATAAGTACAGATATTATGGAACATTGCTTACGACGATGAGGACTTTTGGCTATCTTCATGTAACACAGCCAGAAGAGTATTCTGTTAATGCAGTCAAAAAAATTACAAAGCAGTATACAGAGAATGAATCTACAGAAACGCAGGAAAAAAATACGTCTACGCAGAATAAAACAACAAAGAAGCCAAATGTCATTGCAATTATGAATGAATCTTTTGCAGATTTAAAAGCAGTAGGAGATTTGCAGACATCCAAAGACTATATGCCATTTTTCCGTAAATTAAAAGAAAATGCGATTAAGGGCTACACATATTCTTCCGTATTTGGTGGAAATACGGCAAACTCAGAATTTGAATTTATGACGGGAAATACACTTGCATTCTTGCCGGATAATTCTGTTCCATATCAGCTTTTCCTGCGAAGTAAAACAGCGGGTCTGACTTATACTTTAAAAGACCAGGGATATAGTCCGTGTTATGCATTGCATCCATTTTATAAGACAGGTTATGGTAGATATAAAGTATACCCGCTGATGGGATTTGATAAATTTTATACATCGGATAATTTTTCCGTATTTACAGATACGGTGAATTATCATATCACAGACTCAGAAGATTATAAAAAGCTTATCAGCCTTTATGAGAATCGTACCGACAAAGATAAACCATTTTATTTATTCAATGTAACAATGCAGAATCATGGAAGTTACGATGGAAGTACATTGGAAACGGGAGATGAAGTGCAGATAGAGGGGGATTTACAGTCTTATTCGAAAGCAGAGCAGTATCTGAATATGATAAAAATGTCCGATAAAGCATTAAAGGAAATTGTTCACTATTTTGAAAAAGTAGATGAACCGACCGTCATTGTATTTTTCGGAGATCATCAGCCAGATTTAGAAGAGACATTTTACAACCGTCTGCTTCATACAGATATTCAGAAATTAGAGGGAGAGGACTTAGAGCAGCTCTACAAAGTACCATTTTTAATCTGGGCAAACTATGATATAAAAGAGGAAAATGTAGAAAAAACCAGTAACAATTATCTGTCTACCTATCTTGCAGAAGTTGCAGGAATTAAAAAGACAGGTTATCTTGAATATTTAACAAAACTCAGAGAAGAAATTCCTGCAATCAATGCGATTGGATATTGGGATAAAAATGGTAAATTCTACGAGATTGATGATAAAAAATCTCCGTATTATGATTTGATACATGAGTATAATTTGCTCGAATACAATAATCTTTTTGGAAAAGACAATCAGCAGAAAGAATTCTTTTACCTGAAAGAGTAGAAAAAATTGTACTTTGCAGAGCGAAACGTACGCCTGCAAAGAGAGCCTTTCCCCTATATTTGTTCTTTATGAATAAATAAAAGAATAATTTTTGACAGTTATGAACGATACATATTATATATGATAGTGTTATACTGTGACAATCAAGAGAAACAGTAGATATTTATAAATGGATCTTTCAAATGTGTCTAGTTGTTTTCAAATTCAGCTGGCACTTACGTTGACAAAGTATGCACAATAGAAAGACGGATACAGAAAGTTATATTATTTCTGTATCCGTTTTTTTATTATTATTTATACTTAAATCAGATAATGAATATTTTGAAAAATATATCCGATACCGCATAAAGTATCTGTTCCAGAAGAATGACCAATTGAGGAAAAGTCAGTGAGAATCTTTTTGGAATCAGGCAGGTTACTGAGGGAACAGACCGCCATGCTGAATCACATATATCTGGAACAATTTGTTCAAGATCTGCTGCTGGAGCAAGGGGATAATCAAAGGAAATAATTTCATAACCTGCCTGAGTAATAACGGAAATATGTTTTTCTGGTAAGTCTTTTCTGAAACCGTAAAGAAGACCTCCGCCATGGAAATAAAATATTTTTGCTTTTGTTGTAACGGTAGTTTCTTTGTATATTGTTGCCTGTTTTATCCAGGCGGCATTGTCTAATACCTTATCATATGATTTTAACATTGGAAACCTTCTTAAAATGTAGATGTAGATGTTATGGTTGGTATGTTAGCAGCAAATAAACTGGGTGAATTAGACAGAGATGTATATAATGAAAAGAAAACAATTGCATACTAATTGTTATTAATTTTTGTTATTAATTCAAAATAAGATAGACAAAAACAGAACCCCGAAAGTCACAGGTATAGCGGATGTGTCTTTCGGGGTTTTTAAATTTTCTTTAATGAAACTGTAGATTTAGGACACTATTTCTTTTTTTGTCTATACGAAATCTACAAATTAGTAGTTATTCCACAATCTCTACGTTAATATTATGTCTCTTTAAGTTCTCTAATGCATCTTCTGGAATCTCCGCATCGGTACATACCGTATCAATCTCAGAAAAAGTAGTCTGAATTACAACCCCCTTCTGGCTGAACTTACTGGAGTCAGCAAGAATGATCATACGATTTGCGGAGTCTTCCATATACTTCATAGTTTCCACGCGCATCAGGTCATCACAAGTAAAACCTGCATCTGGAATAAATCCATCTGTGCCTACAAAGAACTTATCTACATAGAATTCCTTCGCACATTTGCGAACTAATGGTCCCACCATACCCTGATATTCCTTTTGATATTCGCCACCAAGAAGGATAACTTTACGAATCGGAAGCTCGCGTATACGAATCGCTATGTAAGCAGAGTTTGTTATAATGGTGACATCTTTTTTTAACTTCGCAAGCTGTTCTGCAAGTAAAGCACAAGTAGAGCCAGATTCAAGCATAACTGTTTCGCCATTAGAAACCATCTCAGCAGCCTTTGTGGCGATTTCAAGCTTCTTATCATAATTTATTGTTAAACGTGTGTTAATATCATTGGCATTCTTAATTAAAGCGTAGCCATGCTCTCTTGATAAAAGTCCCTCTTCTTCAAGATGGTCAAGGTCTTTACGGATGGTTACCTGAGACACATCTAAAAGTTCAGCTAAACGACTCACTTCGATTTTTTGATAAAGATTTACCAATTTAATGAGTTTGGACTGACGTTCTGTCATTTGAAACACCTCTTTCTTTCTAAAAAAAGTATAACATATTGTTTGGCAAAATATCAAGGAAGGAATAGGAAAAAAAGAAATAAATTATAGAGAAATTGTTATAAAAATATCGTTCTTAAATAGGAATTTGCCGGGCCGTCTCTCTGCCTGCGGCAAATTCCTATTTAACTTCAATCTGGATTGTGATCCGCTACTGTGGTAAAATATCGTTTGGAAATACTTTTTATTTATAATTTGACAGCAAACAACTCCAGATAGTATTATTTTTTATAAGACATTTTAATAAGGTAAAAACTAATTACAAATACGTTATGAAAGAGGTATTAATTATGGAGTTGATCAAAGCGTTACCAGAGATTTTTGAAGATTTTGCGGAGCAGAGAAAGAAGTCCTTTCTGACGATGAAGGAATTGAAGGATAGGGATGTTCCGGTTGTTGGAGCTTACTGTACATATTTTCCACAGGAAATCGCAATGGCGATGGGAGCAGTTACAGTAGGTCTTTGTTCTACTTCAGACGAGACAATACCAGTGGCAGAGAAGGATTTGCCAAGAAATCTGTGCCCTATGGTAAAGGCAAGTTATGGTTTTGCAGTATCGGATAAATGTCCGTTCTTTTATTTTTCCGACGTAGTAGTTGGAGAGACAACCTGTGATGGGAAGAAAAAGATGTATGAACTGATGGGAGAGTTTAAAAATGTTTATGTTATGGAGCTTCCAAACAGTCAGAGTGAAACTGCATTAAAGCTTTGGAAAGAAGAGATTCTTAAGTTCAAATCTTATCTGGAGCAGACTTTCAAAGTGGAGATTACAGAGGAGAACGTTCGTAAGGCAGTTCATATGATGAATGAAAATAGAATTGCGCTTAAAAATCTTTATGAAGTTATGAAAAATGATCCGGCACCGATGAATGGACAGGAATTGTTTAATGTATTATATGGAAGCCAGTTCCGTTTTGACAAAGAAAAGGTTCCGGAAGAAATTCATGCGCTTCGTGAAAAGATTATGAAGGAGTATGGGGAGGGCGAGAAACAGCCGAAAAAGAAGAGAATTCTTTTAACAGGATGTCCAAGCAGCGGTGCGCCAATGAAAGTTGTGAAAGCATTGGAAGAAAATGGAGCGGTTGTTGTTGCCTATGAAAACTGTGGCGGTACAAAGTCGGCTGACCGTTTAATAGATGAATCTGCAGAGGATATTTATGAGGCGATCGCGGAAAGATATCTTCAGATTGGCTGTTCTGTTATGACACCAAATAAGAATCGTTATGAACTTCTTGGAAGATTAATAGAGGAATATAAAGTAGATGGTGTTGTGGAAATGACACTGCAGGCCTGCCATACTTACAATGTGGAGGCAAAGAGTATTGAAAAGTTTGTAAAAGGAAAAGGTGTTCCGTATATTCATGTGGAGACCGACTATTCACAGGAGGATATCGGACAGCTTAACACGAGAATGACAGCATTCGTCGAGATGTTGTAAGAGGAGGAAAAGACACCTATGGCATTTACACATTTACATGTGCATACGGAGTACAGTCTGCTGGATGGTTCTAGTAAGATTAAAGAACTTCTGCCGAGGGCAAAAGAGCTTGGAATGGATAGTCTGGCCATCACAGACCACGGGGTTATGTATGGCGTGATTGACTTTTATAAAAAGGCAAAAGAAGTAGGAATTAAACCAATTCTTGGCTGTGAGATTTATGTTGCACCAGGATCAAGGTTTGACAGGGAGCAGGGACGAGGAGAGGATAGATATTATCATCTTGTACTGCTTGCGGAAAATAATCAGGGCTATAAAAACCTGATGAAGATTGTGACAAGAGGGTTTACAGAAGGATATTATTACAAACCAAGGGTAGACTATGAAGTGCTTGAAAAATATCATGAGGGAATTATCGCACTTAGTGCCTGTCTTGCCGGAGAGATTCCGAATAAGATTTTAAAAGAGGATTTTGATGGAGCAAGAGCTGCCGCAAACAAAATGCGTGATATTTTTGGAGAGAATAACTTTTTCTTAGAGTTGCAAGATCATGGAATTCGTCAGCAGACCCAGGTAAATACCAGCCTGATTCGTCTTTCCAGGGAACTTGGGATTCCGATGGTTGTCACAAATGATGTGCATTATATCAGAGAGGAAGATGCGGTTCCACATGACCTGCTTCTTTGTATACAGACTGGAAAAAAGGTTTCAGACCAGGACAGAATGCGCTATGAAGGCGGGCAGTATTATCTGAAGTCGGAAGAAGAGATGCAGAAGGTATTTCCCTATGCGAGAGAGGCGATGGATAATACCCATAAAATTGCCGAGCGATGTAATGTGGAGATTGTTTTTGGTGAGCAGAAAGTGCCAAAATTTGATGTGCCAGAAGGTTACGATGCATTTTCTTACTTAAAAGAGCTTTGTGAGACTGGTCTTGTGAAAAGATACGGGGACCCGCCGCCACAGGAATTGCAGGAAAGACTTTCTTATGAGCTTAGCACTATTAAAAATATGGGCTATGTTGATTATTTTCTCATTGTGTGGGATTTTATCCGTTTTGCAAAGAGTCAGGGAATCGCTGTTGGCCCGGGACGAGGAAGTGCGGCAGGAAGTATTGTTTCCTATTGTCTTGAGATTACGAATATCGACCCAATCAGATATCAGCTTATTTTTGAGCGTTTCTTAAATCCAGAGCGTGTATCCATGCCAGATATTGATATTGACTTCTGTTATGAGAGACGGCAGGAAGTTATTGATTATGTTTATGAAAAATACGGCAAAGATAAGGTAGTGCAGATTGTAACTTTCGGTACGATGGCGGCGCGTATGGCAGTTCGTGATGTTGGACGTGTCCTTGATATCCCTTATGTACAGGTTGATAATGTTGCAAAAATGATTCCGATGGAGCTTGGTATCACGATTGAAAAGGCATTAAAATCAAATCCGGAATTAAAGCAGGCATATGAGAGTGATGATGTTGTAAAGAATCTTATTGATATGTCGATGCGTCTGGAGGGATTACCGAGACATACATCAATTCATGCCGCTGGTGTCGTAATTGGTTCAAAACCGCTGGATGAATTTGTCCCACTTTCAAGAGGTGCAGATAATGTCATCACAACACAGTTTACGATGACAACCATCGAAGAATTGGGACTTCTGAAAATGGACTTTTTAGGTCTTCGTACACTGACCGTAATTCAGGATGCCGCACGAATGATTGGAAAGAAACTTGGCTATGATTTTAGTATTGATACAATTGATTATGATGATGCCAAAGTATATGAGATGATCGGGCAGGGAAAGACGGAGGGTGTGTTCCAGTTAGAAAGTGCTGGAATGAAGTCTTTCATGAAGGAATTAAAGCCAACGAATCTTGAGGATGTTATTGCCGGAATTTCTCTGTACCGTCCGGGACCAATGGATTTTATTCCAAAGTATATCAAGGGAAAGCAAAATCAGGATTCAATTCAGTATACCTGTCCGGAACTGGAAGAAATACTGGCACCGACTTACGGATGTATCGTTTATCAGGAACAGGTTATGCAGATCGTTATGAAACTAGCCGGATATACGCTTGGACGAAGTGACCTTGTACGTCGTGCGATGTCCAAGAAAAAAGGCGATGTCATGATCAAAGAACGACAGAATTTCGTTTATGGAAATGAAGAAGAAGGAATTCCAGGATGTATCAATAACGGTATTGATGAAAAGACAGCGAACCAGATCTGGGATGAGATGTTAGACTTTGCAAAATATGCATTTAACAAATCTCATGCGGCAGCATATGCAGTAGTTGCCTATCGTACAGCCTATTTAAGATGCCATTATCCAGTAGAATTTATGGCAGCCTTGTTAACCTCTGTTCTTGGAAATACAAACAAGATTTCAGAATACAGTTATGCCTGCAAGAAGTTAGGAATTAAGATTTTGCCACCAGATATTAACTATGGAGAGGGTGCGTTCTCTGTAGACCATGGAAATATCCGCTATGGACTGACTGCGATCAAGAGTCTGGGACGGCCAGTCATTGAAGCGATCATAAGAGAACGAAATTTAAATGGACCATACAGAGATTTTAAAGATCTCGTGGAACGATTATCAAGCAAAGAGATCAATAAACGAACTGTAGAAAATCTGATCAAATCGGGAGCTTTAGATTGTTTTCATGTAACAAGAAAGCAGCAGATGATCGTCTACGCCAGTGTGATCGATAGTATCCAGAAAGAACGGAAAAATGAGATCGCAGGACAGATGAGTCTGATGGATCTTCTTGGAGAAGAAGACCAGCAGTCTTTTCAGATTTCCTATCCAGATGTTGGGGAATATGAGAAAGAGCAGAAACTTGCCATGGAAAAGGAAGTGCTTGGGATCTACGTCAGTGGACATCCTTTAGAGGATGATATAGAACGCCTTGAACGAAGTGTAACAGCACATACTTCTGATTTTGTGATCGATGAAGAAACAGGAAAGACAAAGATTCACGATCGGGAAAGCTGTATCATTGGCGGTTTGATCAGTGAGATGAGTGTGAAACTTACGAAGAAGAATCAGAATATGGCATTTATCACACTGGAAGACTTAAGAGGAACCGTGGAAGTTGTCGTATTTCCAAGACAGTATGCGACATATCAGTCTCTTTTAAGAGAAGATGCCAAAGTATTTATCAAAGGAACAACACAGATTTCTGAAGAAGAAAGCAAAGTCATATGTAATCAGATCATCAGTTTTGAGGATAGCAGACAGGAATTATGGGTACAATTTGCGGATAAAGAAGCATTTTTTAAAGAAGAGGATGCATTAAAAGGTATTTTAACTTCCTATCCCGGTAAAAATCCAGTGGTGATCTATTGCAAAACAGAACGTGCTGTGAACCGTCTAGGGAGAGATTATATGGTTTCTGGTGACGAGAATTTATTATTTGATCTCGAAAAACGATATGGAAAAGAAAATATTCGGGTTAGATCGTTAGGAATATAACAAAGACTATTGAAAAATTTCTTTAAATGGATTAGAATAAAAGCCAAGTTAAGAATTGTATGGATTAATAATTGGAGGATATTGCAAATGGGAAAACCAAACATTAAAACAATTGGAGTTTTAACAAGTGGTGGAGATGCACCTGCTATGAACGCAGCAGTGCGTGCCGTAGCCAGAATTGGTAAAGAAAGAGGATTAAAAGTCAAGGGAATCCGTAAAGGTTACAATGGACTGTTAAACGAAGACATCATCGATTTAACACCAACAGAAACAGCCGATACGATCTTCCGTGGAGGTACAATCCTTTTCACAGCCAGATGTGAAGAATTTAAGACAGAAGAAGGTCAGAAACGTGGTGCTGAGATCTGTAAAGCACATGGAATCGACGGACTGGTAGTTATTGGTGGAGACGGTTCTTTCCAGGGAGCTAAGAAGTTAGCAGCGCTTGGAATCAACACGATCGCTGTTCCAGGAACGATCGACTTAGATATCGCATGTACAGAATATACGATCGGATTCGATACAGCTGTTAACACAGCGATGGAAGCGATCGACAAGATCCGTGATACATCAACATCTCATGAAAGATGTAGTATCGTAGAGGTTATGGGACGTGGAGCTGGATATATCGCATTATGGTGTGGTATGGCAACAGGAGCAGAAGATATCCTGATCCCAGAAAGCTTTGATGGAAACCTTCCTAAGGTAGAACAGCAGATCATCGAACATTTACTTCGTAACAGAGCAAAAGGTAAGACACATCATATGGTAATCAATGCCGAAGGTGTTGGACATTCTTACAGTATGGCGAAGAGAATCGAATCTGCAACAGGTATTGAAACACGTGCTACGATCCTTGGACATATGCAGCGTGGTGGAAGCCCAACAGCAAAAGACCGTGTATACGCTTCTATGATGGGTGCTTACGCAGTTGACTTATTATGTGCAGGAAAGACAAACCGTGTTGTTGGATACCAGAACGGAAGATTCATGGATATGGACATTGACGAAGGACTCGCAATGACAAAAGATATCGATGAATATCAGCTTCAGATCGCACATTTATTAGGAAAATAAATAAAACATGATCTTAGAGGAATCCTGTTTATCTAGGATTCCTCTATTTCTCTATATAGGAGCATTATTTTATGAAAGAGTTACGACCGGTACAGGTCATATTGCTTGGATTTTTAATTACAATATTTGCAGGATCGATACTGCTTACACTGCCGATCGCAACACAAAGCGGGCAGGCAACGCCTTATATTGATGCATTATTTACAGCAACAACATCTGTGTGTGTGACAGGTTTGATCGTTGAGACAACAATGACACATTGGAGTATATTTGGGCAGGCAGTGATCATATTGCTTGTACAGATCGGAGGACTTGGTGTCATTACGATCACAACCGGAATGTTTTTTATGCTTCGAAAGAGGATCACTCTTGGAAATAGAATGTTGATTCAGGAGTCTATGGGTCTTAATACAATGACAGGTTTAGTTCCATTAGTTAAGAAGATTCTAATCGGGACAGGGATCATAGAAGGAATTGGAGCAGTTCTTTATGCGACTCAGTATGTGCCGGAATTTGGCATTGGATATGGAATATGGGCAGCAATCTTTAATTCAATCTCGGCATTTTGTAATGCAGGAATGGATATTGTAAGAGACGACAGTCTGCGAAGCTATGTAACGAATCCAGTTATGAATTTTACGACAATGGGGCTGATCATCCTGGGAGGTCTTGGATTTGTTGTATGGAAAGATCTTTGGCAGGGATTCAAAAAGATCATAAAAGATAAAGTTCCTGTAAAAAGGATGATACAACAATGGAGACTTCAGACCAAGATCGTGTTATCCATTACGTCATTTTTGATCTTGTTTGGTACAATATTGATCTTTCTGTTTGAATATCATAATCCAGCAACTATGGAGAGTCTGTCATTGCCACAGAAGATACAGGCATCACTGTTTCAGTCTGTGACGACACGTACCGCAGGGTTTGAGACGGTAGCACAGGGCGCATTGACGGATGCATCTTCGCTGGTTTCTATGTTTCTGATGATCATCGGAGGATCACCAACTGGTACTGCAGGCGGTGTCAAGACAGTGACATTCGCAATTCTTGTATTTTGTGTGCTCTCTGTGGCAAAACAAGAAGAATCAATTACGTTATTTAAACGAAGAGTTCCACAGAATCTGTTGGCTAAAGCGCTTGCGATCATTGTGATCAACTTGATCGTGCTGATGACATCTGTGTTATTGCTGTTGGTATTTGATCATGGGACTTTTATGGATTCATGCTATGAATGTGTATCAGCACTCGCGACAGTTGGTTTAACCAAAGGATTGACACCGAATTTGACAATCGCAGGGAAAGTGATTATCATCATTACCATGTATTTAGGGCGTGTCGGACCGATTTCTATGGCGATCGGTTTTTCACAGAAGAATAAGAAAAAGATGGTCATGTATCCGGAACAGGATCTGATCTTATAAGTGAAATAGATTCATATTATAACATGATATCGCAACGGAGGTAACGGAGAAGAATGAAGAAGTCAGTTGCAGTTTTAGGACTTGGAAAGTTTGGAAGCAGTATCGCAAGGTCACTTGCCAAAGGTGGAGCAGAAGTACTGGCAGTTGATAAAGATGAGGATCTTGTAAGAGATATCGCAGATAAAGTAACTTGTGCAGTCTGTGTGGATATATCTGATAAGGAAATGATGAACAACATCGGATTGGAAGGAATGGATGCAGTTGTGATCGCAACTGCAGAGCATTTAGATTCCGGTGTTATGGCATTGATGATCGTCAAAGAGATCGGTGTGCCATATGTTCTTGCGAAGGCAGACGGAACTTTAAAAGGAGAGATATTAAAACGTGTTGGAGCCGATGAGATCGTTTATCCAGAAGAAGAGATGGGAGCAAGGATCGCAAACAATCTGCTTGGAGGAAGTATGACAGATCTGTTTGACCTTTCCGCAGATACAAGTATCGTTAAAGTACCGGCAAGAAAAGAATGGATCAACAAATCATTAGTAGACATTAATTTCCGTGGAAAATATAACGTTAACGTCATCGCGATCGAAGGAGAAGGTGGTGTTGACGGGGCTCCAGATCCAACGAAACCGATCAAAGATGAGGAAAATCTTGTGCTGATCGGTAAGAAAGAAGATCTGGTCAAATTAAGAAAATAATAGATCGGAGGTGGATAAGAATATGATCACAACCACTCAGAATAAGCAGATCAAACAGATCATCAAATTAAAGAAGAGTGCAAGAGAAAGAAGAAAACAAGAATTATTTCTTGTAGAGGGAATTCGTATGTTTACAGAGATCCCAGAAGAATATTTATATAAAGTCTATGCATCTGAAGATTTTTATAACGAACATAGAGTGATTTTTGAACATATGGATGTGGAATTGGTATCACCTCAAGTTATGAAAGAGATTTCCGATACGATGACACCACAGGGAGTTCTTGCACTGGTGAAGATGATGAAATATTCTTTAGAAGATCTTCTAGAACAGGAAAAACCATTATTTCTGGTGCTTGAGAATCTTCAGGATCCGGGGAATCTCGGGACGATCCTTCGAACAGGAGAGGGTGCAGGGATCAATGGTGTTATCATGAGTCATGATACAGTAGATATTTATAATCCAAAGGTTACGCGCTCCACGATGGGATCAATATTTCGTGTGCCATTTGTCTATGTCGATGATCTTTTAGAAGTTGCAGAAACGATGAAACAAAAGAATATCATCACGTATGCAGCACATCTCAATGGAACAGACTATACGAAGGAAGATTATCAAAAAGGAACCGCATTTTTCATTGGCAATGAGGGAAATGGTCTGACAGATAAGTTGACAGACAAAGTACAAAAGAAGATCAAGATTCCAATGTGTGGTAAGGTAGAATCATTAAATGCAGCCATGGCATCAGGTCTTTTAGTTTATGAGGCAAGACGCCAGAGACAGGGGGTGGATTAAATGTATGCAGTTTATTGGCTGATCGCATCCGCGGTATTTTTACTTGTTGAGATCATGACACTTGGACTTACAAGTATCTGGTTTGCAGGTGGAGCCGTTGTTGCAGCAATCGCAGCACTATTTGGTGTTCCATTTTGGGTACAGATGTTGATATTTATCGTGGTAACATGTCTGTTGTTTGCACTGACAAGACCAGTTGCCAAACGATATTTAAACAGCAAGGTGCAAAAAACGAATACCGATGCATTGATCGGACAGACAGCACTTGTCAAAGAAACGATCAATAACATGGAAAGCAAAGGGTTGGTTCAGTTAAATGGCCAGGATTGGACTGCGAGAAGCTTTGAGGCTGGAGAGATCATTCCAGAAGGCAGCGAAGTGATCGTAAAAGAAATCCGAGGCGTGAAACTGATCGTAGAAAGAGAGGTATAAGATGATTATGTCGATTATTTTATTTATTATTGTTATCGCATTGCTTGCGATGATCATTTCATCCACAGTGCGTATCGTGCCGCAGGCACATGCTTATGTTGTAGAACGACTGGGTGCTTATCAGGGAACATGGTCTGTAGGACTTCATGTCAAAGTCCCATTTATTGATCGTGTTGCAAGAAAAGTCAACTTAAAAGAGCAGGTTGTGGATTTCCCACCACAGCCAGTTATCACAAAAGATAACGTTACGATGCAGATCGATACAGTTGTATATTTTCAGATTACTGATCCAAAATTATATAGTTACGGTGTAGAGAACCCGATCATGGCAATCGAGAATCTGACAGCTACAACACTTCGAAATGTCATCGGTGATCTGGAATTAGATGAGACATTAACTTCCAGAGAGACGATCAATACACAGATGAGAGCAACACTTGACGTTGCGACAGATCCATGGGGAATCAAAGTAAACCGTGTGGAACTTAAGAACATCATTCCACCAGCAGCCATTCAGGATGCCATGGAGAAACAGATGAAAGCAGAACGTGAACGAAGAGAAGCGATTCTGATCGCAGAAGGTGAGAAGAAGTCCGCGATCTTACGTGCAGAAGGACAGAAAGAATCTATGGTCCTTCAGGCAGAGGGAGATAAGGAAGCAGCAATCCTTCGTGCGGAAGCGAAGAAAGAAGCAACGATTCGTGAAGCAGAAGGTCAGGCAGAAGCGATCCGTGCGATCCAGAAAGCGAATGCACAGGGTATTGAATCAATCAAGGCAGCCAAAGCTGACAATGCAGTCATCCAGTTAAAGAGCTTAGAAGCATTTGCTAAAGCAGCTGACGGAAAAGCTACAAAGATCATTATCCCATCTGAGATTCAGGGGATGGCAGGTCTTGTAAAATCAATTACAGAAGTTGCCAAAGACGATGAGAAGAATATTGCAGATCTGATCGAAGAGCAGGTACAAGACACTGTAAAAGAACAGTAAGATCAGAAAATGTTTATGAAAATATGACAACCCTTGGCGGTATGCCGGAGCACTGAAGAGGTGTTCCGGCTTTTACCATGTTTGATATTGATGGGAGATAAAAGATGAAGACAATCGTTTGTTATGGAGATTCTAATACTTATGGCTATAATCCGGAAAATGGATTCCGTTATGAATATGAAGAACGATGGACAACCATTTTGCAAAAGGAACTGAAAGATTCTGCGATCGTGATTCCGGAAGGATTAAACGGCAGAACAACAAGTTTTGAAGATGAGTTAAGACCAGGAAGAAATGGTGCAACATATTTAGATCCATGTTTACACAGCCACGGACCGATCGATCTGGTAGTGTTAATGCTTGGAACGAATGACCTTAAGATCCGTTTTCAGGCAACACCAACAGATATCGGAAAAGGGATCGACCGTCTGATCAAGATGATCAAATCGATCACTCCACAGAAGAGACAAGATGGACGATCCGCAAAGATCCTTTTAATGGCACCACCGCATCTTGGGGATGATCTGACAGAGATTCCAAGTGGAGAAGAGATGGGATTTGAAAGAGGGATCAGTTATTCCAAGAGATTGGCACCGATTTATGAAGACTGGGCAAAGTTTCATAATATTGAATTTCTGGATGCAGCAAAATATGCAAAAGCTTCCGAAATCGATGCCTGCCACCTGACAAGAGAAAGTCATAGGAAATTAGGTGAAATGGTTGCGAAAAAATGCAAGGAAATCCTTGAAATATAAGGGTTTCGGGTTGTTTTCAAAGATGCATTCCTATATAATAACAACTATATGATGTCTGCCAGGGATCAAAGGGCAGAGACATCCAAGATACAACAAAATGGAGGAACAAAAGATGGACGCAAAGACAAGCTTAAAGGGAAGAAGTTTCTTAACATTAAAAGACTTTACACCAGAAGAAATTGGTTATTTTTTAGATTTAGCAGCGAAATTAAAAGCAGATAAGAAAAAAGGGATCACAGGAAACAGTCTAAAAGGGAAAAATATCGCTCTTTTATTTGAAAAACCAAGTACAAGAACAAGATGTTCATTTACGATCGGATGTGTTGATGAGGGTGCACACCCAGAATATCTAGGAAAAGATGATATTCAGTTAGGACACAAAGAATCTGTAGAAGATACAGCAAGAGTTCTTGGAAGAATGTTTGACGGGATTGAATTTCGTGGATTCTTACATGAGAACGTAGAGAAATTAGCAAAATACAGTGGAGTTCCAGTATGGAATGGTTTAACAGATGATTACCATCCAACACAGATCTTAGCGGACTTCTTAACATTAAGAGAACAGTTTGGAGAGATCAAAGGATTAAACTTCGTATTCGCTGGAGACGGAAGAAATAACATGAGCAACTCTTTAATGATCGGATGCAGTAAGATGGGATTGAATTTCACATGCTTAGCACCAAAGAGTTTATGGCCAAATGAAGAACTGGTAAAACAGTGCGAAGAGTATGCGAAAGAATCTGGAGCTAAGATCCGTTTTACAGAAGATGTGAAAGAAGCTGTGGAAGGTGCAGACTGCATTTACACAGACGTATGGGCATCTATGGGTGAAGAAGACAAGGCAGCAGAAAGAATTGCTTTATTAAGACCATATCAGGTAAATAAAGAAATGTTAGAGATGACAGGAAAAGATACTACAGTTGTTATGCATTGCCTGCCAGCAGTTAAAGGACATGAGATCACAGAAGATGTTTTTGAACATTATGCAGATGTGATTTTTGATGAAGCAGAAAATCGTATGCACACGATCAAAGCTGTTATGGTAGCGACTTTAGGAGAATATTAGGAGATAGGATATTCAATGAAAAGTAAGATTCTCAAGGAATTAAAGAATGCAGATGATTATATATCAGGACAGCAGCTTTGTGAGCGGTTGGGAGTTTCAAGGACTGCTGTCTGGAAGCATATCAAAGCATTAAGAGCAGAAGGTTACGAGATTGATTCTGTGACAAATAAAGGCTATAAACTTATGATGGAACCAGATCTTTTGACAAAAGAAGAAGTAGCATCCTGCCTTCATACCAAATGGCTTGGAAAAGATCTTCATTGTTATGAGACAATGGATTCTACAAATCTTGAGATCCGCCGTCTGGCAGAGGCAGGTGCCGGTCACGGAACCGTTGCGATCACAGAAGAACAGACGATGGGAAAAGGAAGAAGAGGACGAAGCTGGTTGGCAGAAGCTGGAGCAGGGATCGCGATGAGCTTTCTTCTAAAACCTCAGATCGAAGCTCAGAATTCTTCTATGCTTACGTTAGTTACTGCATTAGCGGTAAATGAAGCAATCTGTGAGACAACAGGAATTCGGGCAAAGATCAAATGGCCAAACGATATCATTGTGAATGGAAAGAAGATCTGTGGAATCCTAACAGAGATGAGCCTTCAGATGGATGAAATCAATTACATTGTAGTGGGACTTGGTATCAATGTAAATATCGATCATTTTCCAGAAGATTTAAGTGATAAAGCAACTTCACTCCAGATCGAGGGAGGAAGAAAGATCAAGAGAGCTCCATTGGCAGCGAAAGTGTTAGAATGTTTTGAGAAATATTACGATATGTTTTTGAAGACAGAAGATCTTAGCATGTTGCAAGATGAATACAATAAACTTCTGGTACATACAGACCAGAAGATCAAGGTTGTCAGAGGTTCCAAAGAAGAGATATTCTTATCAAGAGGCATCAATCATCGTGGAGAATTACTGGTAGAGGATGAAGATGGAAAGGTATCAGAAGTTTCATCCGGAGAGGTATCAGTAAGAGGTATCTTGGGATACGTATAAGAGATTCCGAGAATATATACAAGAAACAAGGAGAAATACAAAAACATGTATCAGGATAAAGTTACATTATGCGGTTCCAATGCATATGAGAAGAAATATTACTTAAACCCTGATTTTTCTGGATTACCAGAACAGATCAAACAGGAACTGCAGATTGCATGTGTACTATTTACAGCAGAAGTCGGCGGAGTCTTGACATTAGAGTTCGATGAAGAAGGCAAATTAAATTTTGTTACTCATGTGGAAGATAATGATTTCTTTTACGATGAGATCGGAAGTGAACTGATGATCAAGAAACTAAGACAGGAAAAACAGGATTTCTGGGAGTCCTTGGAACTATATTATAAAATATTCCTTTTGGGAGAAGATGAGGTATAAATTATGTTATTAGCACTCGATGTTGGGAATACCAATATAACGATCGGCGTATTCAAAAGAAAAGAGATTATAGAGGTATTTCGAATTACAACAAAGTTACCAAGAACATCCGATGAATTTGGAATTCTGATTTCAAGCCTATTAAAGGAAAAAGGATTGGATGAAGGTGAAGTGAAGGCAGCGATCATAGGATCCGTTGTGCCAAATATCATGCATTCACTGAGTAGTGGTTTGATCAAATATTTTGATGTAAAACCGATCATTGTAGGACCTGGGATCAAGACAGGGATCAATCTTGGAAGATTTAATCCAAGAGAAGTTGGAGCAGACAGGATCGTGGATCTGGTTGCAGGATATGAAATATATGGCGGACCAGCACTCGTCATTGACTATGGAACTGCAACAACATACGATATTGTCACAGAGAATGGCGTATTCTTAGCAGGTGTGATCGCACCGGGAATTCGCACTTCAGCAAATGTACTATATAGAGATGCAGCACGTCTGCCAGAGATTGAAATCTTAAAACCAAAGACGATTCTTGCAAACAGCACGATTGACAGTATGCAGGCAGGTTTGTACTATGGAGTTGTTGGTGAGACAAAATATATGGTACAGAAGATGAAAGAAGAGACAGGCTTTGATAACATGAAAGTTATCGCAACCGGAGGCCTTGGAAATATGATCGCACAGACGGTTGATGAGATCGACTATTACGATCCAACATTAACATTGAAGGGATTACAGATCATTTATGAGAAGCAATAAATTAAAACCTCTGGTTATTGGAGATATTACAATTGAACACCCGTTAGCACTTGCACCGATGGCAGGAGTTACAGATCTACCATATCGTTTGTTATGTAAAGAACAGGGTGCTGGAATGATGTGCACTGAGATGGTAAGTGCCAAAGGGTTATACTATGGGAACCGTAAATCTGAGCCATTGATGGCAACGGATCCGAAGGAAATTCCAGTAGCGATCCAGATTTTTGGATCCGATCCAGAGATCATGGGTCAGATGGCAGCGAAAGTCAATGATGGGCGGTTTCAGATGATCGATATCAACATGGGATGTCCGGTTCCAAAGATCGTGAATAACGGTGATGGATCCGCGTTGATGAAGAATCCGGAATTAGCAGGGAAAGTGATCAAAGCAGTTGTAGATGCTGTGGATATCCCAGTTACAGTTAAGATCCGAAAGGGATTTAACGATGAATTGATCAATGCACCAGAGATGGCACAGGTTGCACAGGAGAATGGAGCAGCAGCGATCGCAGTTCATGGAAGAACAAGAGAACAGTACTATTCAGGAACAGCAGACTGGTCGATCATTCGCAAGGTAAAAGAAGCTGTTGATATTCCGGTAATTGGAAATGGTGATATCACATGTGCAAAAGATGTACTACGAATGCAGGAAGAGACAGGTTGTGACGGATTTATGATCGGAAGAAGAGCCAAAGGGAATCCATGGATCTTCAAAGAAATCTTACATTTCTTTGAGACAGGAGAAGAAATGCCAAGACCATCCTTAGAAGAAGTTGTCGCCATGATGTTGAGACATGGACAGATGATGATCGATTTTAAAGGAGAATACATCGGAGTCCGTGAGATGCGGAAACATGTCGCATGGTATACATTCGGTTTTCCAGGGGCAGCAAAACTTCGCGAGAAGGTAAATCATACAGAGACATACGAAGACTTAGAAGAATTACTGCAAAATTATCTCAAAGCCACGAATGGCAGGGATTAGGAATTGACAAAAGAAACTTAGGTAAGATATAATTAATCAGTTAACATTTAGAACGAAAGGAATAGTGTTATGGCAGAGGCAAAGAAGAATATATTAACCCCAGACGGTTTAAAAGCATTAGAAGATGAATTACAAGAATTAAAAGTCGTAAGACGTAAAGAGATCGCACAGAAGATCAAAGAAGCAAGAGAACAGGGTGACTTATCAGAGAACGCGGAATATGATGCAGCCAAAGATGAACAGCGTGATATGGAAGCACGTATCGAAGAGATCGAAAAGATCTTAAAGAACGCCGTTGTTATCGATGAGAAGTTTGAAAAAGGTGTCATCAGCCTTGGATGTCACGTATTATTAGAAGACATCACTCTTGGAAAAGAAGTAACATACCATATCGTAGGTTCTACAGAAGCAGATATCCTTCAGAACAAGATTTCCAATGAAGCACCGATCGGTAGAGCTTTACTTGGAAAGAAGATCGGAGATGTCGTATCCGTAGAAGGAATCAATCAGGTAAACGACTTCAGAGTCATTGATGTACAGAGAAAGTAAGAGGAAGTAAGAAAAGTGGCACAGCAGAATAAAGATACAAACGAACTGATCAAAGTAAGAAGACAGAAACTGGCTGACTTACAGGCAGCTGGGAAGAATCCGTTCGAGATCATGAAATATGATGTAACACATCATTCAAAAGAAATCAAAGATAATTTTGAAGAATTAGAAGGAAAAGAAGTAGCAGTTGCAGGACGTTTAATGTTCAAACGTGTGATGGGTAAAGCATCTTTCTGTAACGTACAGGACCTTCAGGGTGGAATTCAGGCATATGTAGCAAGAGATGAGATCGGTGTAGAATCTTATCAGGATTTCAAGAAGATGGATATCGGAGATATCGTAGGTATCAAAGGTAAAGTCTTTGCTACAAAGACAGGAGAGAAATCTATCCATGCAGAAGAAGTGATTTTATTATCTAAGAGTTTAAAACCACTTCCAGAGAAATTCCACGGATTAACAGATACAGATACAAGATATCGTCAGAGATATGTTGACCTGATCATGAATGAAGAATCCAAAGAAGTATTCATCAAACGTTCTAAAATCATCAGTAAGATCCGTTCTTATCTAGATGGACAGGGATTCATGGAAGTAGAAACTCCGATGTTAGTATCCAATGCAGGTGGAGCATCAGCAAGACCATTTGAAACACACTACAATGCATTAAGTGAAGATGTAAAATTACGTATTTCCCTAGAGTTATACTTAAAGAGACTGATCGTTGGTGGACTTGAGAAAGTTTACGAGATCGGACGTGTATTCCGTAACGAAGGTGTTGACACACGTCATAACCCAGAGTTTACATTAATGGAATTATATCAGGCATACACAGACTATCACGGAATGATGGATCTGACAGAGAACTTATATCGTTATCTTGCAGAAGAAGTATGCGGTGGAACAAAGATTCAGTATAAAGATTTCGAGATCGATCTTGGAAAACCTTTTGAGAGAATCACAATGGTAGATGCAGTTAAGAAATACTCTGGAGTAGACTTTAAAGAGATCAAGACTTTAGAAGAAGCAAGAGCAGCTGCTGAAGAACACCATGTAGAATACGAAGAACGCCACAAACGTGGAGATATCTTAAACTTATTCTTCGAAGAATTCGTAGAAGACAAACTGATCCAGCCAACATTCGTTATGGATCACCCAGTAGAAATCTCTCCATTAACAAAGAGAAAACCAGAAGATCCAGATTATGTAGAACGTTTTGAGTTCTTTATGAATGGATGGGAGATGGCAAATGCATACTCTGAGTTAAATGATCCGATCGATCAGAGAGAACGTTTCAAAGCACAGGAAGAACTTCTTGCACAGGGTGACGAAGAAGCCAACACAACAGATGAAGACTTCTTAAATGCATTAGAGATCGGTATGCCACCTACAGGTGGTATCGGATTCGGTATCGACAGAATGGTAATGTTATTAACAAATTCTACAGCAATCAGAGACGTATTATTATTCCCGACAATGAAGTCACTCGACTCCGACAAGAAGGAAAATAGGGCATCCAAGAGTAGTACAGCAGAAAATTGCGACCAGATTGCGACCGTTGAAGAGAAGATTGATTTCTCAAATGTAAAGATTGAGCCATTATTTGAGGAATCAGTTGATTTTGATACATTCTCAAAATCAGATTTTAGGGCAGTTAAGGTTAAGGAATGTGTAGCAGTACCAAAGAGCAAAAAGCTTTTACAATTTACTCTTGATGATGGTACAGGTGTAGATAGAACAATCCTTTCTGGTATTCATGCATATTATGAACCAGAAGAATTAGTTGGAAAAACATTGATTGCAATTACAAACCTACCACCTAGAGCAATGATGGGAATTGAATCTTGTGGTATGTTACTTTCAGCAGTAAATAATCTTAAGGATTCAGAGGATGAAGAACTTCATCTTCTTATGGTTGATAACCATATTCCGGCAGGTGCGAAATTATATTAAAAAGAGAACATGCTCAGATAATAAATGAAAACAGTACAAGGAGGATGGAAGGAAGTTTCTATCCTCCTTATTGTATAGAAGGAGTAAATATGGATAATTTGCATATTATCTGTCCAGTAAGAGGACAGTTAAAAGTTAAAAAAAAGTCAAAAGACGGCTTGACACCCAAAGAAGAGTTTTTTAGAGTTGAAGCAATTAAGTATCTAATTAACTTAGGTTATCCAAAAGAAAATTTTTATATTGAGCCAATTGTAAAAAAGTTTGGAAATGGAGGACGAAATAGTTTTAGAAGTGATTTTGCAATATTAAAGAAGCCGAAGTCTCAATATAATAATTTTGACCCAGATGAGATAATGAAAGAAGTAATTCTCTTGTGTGAGGTGAAAAGAGACAATGCAGCAAAAGATTATGTGAAAATGACACAAGTGAAACCAATGCTTGATTTTGCCAAGGATATAAATGCAATAGGTTTATATTGGGACAATATTGAACATAGAGTATTTTGGAATACGTTAAATGATGGAATTAGGGAAATTAAAGAGGGTCCTTTATCATTTTTGCCGAAATATGGATGTAAGATTGCAGCAAAAAAACTCACATTTAATAAGTTAATGGAAGCGGATTCATTGTTGGATGTATTTTCACGTATTGAAGATATATTACATCAAGCATCTTTTTCGCCGGAAAGTAGATATGGGATTATTCTTAAATTGCTGCTTACAAAAATATTTGATGAACATGCATATGAAACACGTGGTGATGAGCCGGTAGGAATTCAGGACTATAGTGCAATTGGAACATCTCCTGAAGTCGCAATTGAGCAGTATGGCGATTTGTTATCAAGGGCAATATCATTTTATGAAACACATTTGCCGAACCCTATTTCGGATGAAGTTGAAATGAATGGAGACACATTGCTCGAAGTAATGAAGATATTAGCTCCGATTAAAATAATTCACTCAAAAAGAGATGTTGTGCAGAATTTTTATATGAAATTTGCCAAATCAATGTATAAGTGGGACTTGGCACAGTATTTTACACCAACTACAGTAACAGATTTTATTATGGATGTTATTAATCCTCAGTTTGGAGAGCATATAGCAGACCCAGCTTGTGGTAGTGCAGATTTTTTAGTGGCAGCTTTTAGAATAGGTCGAAAATATAATCCAGGATTTGCGGATTGTATTTGGGGTGTAGATAATTCTACAAATGCAGTTCAAGTGGCTGTATTAAATATGGTACTTAATGGTGATGGAAAGACAAATATTAAAAAGGATGATTCATTAAAAAATGTGGATGAATACAAAGAAAAGTATAATGTAGTAGTTTGCAATCCTCCGTTCGGTTCCAAAATTGTAGAAAAGAGAAGTGCTGTACTTAAGAATTATCAACTTGCATATGAATGGACAAGAGAAGGAGATTACTATGTCAAGTCAGAAAAATTAATGGACAAGCAAGAGACAGGGATTCTTTTTGTTGAAGCATGTATAAAAGAGTGTAAAAAGAGGGGGAGAATAGCAATTATTCTTCCTAATGGATATTTGGGTAATAGGTCAGATAAATTTGCGATAGTTCGTCAATGGATACTCTCTAATGCGCGTGTTGCAGCAATAGTATCCCTTCCGCGTTTTACCTTTAAATCAAGCGGAGCGGATGTTAGTGCTAGCATTGTATTTTTGGAGAAGAGGACAAAACCAGTTAAAAAATTTGAGGATGAATATTCATTTGCTGTTGAAATGATTGAAAAAGTCGGATGGGAAGCAGGAAATAAGAAGGCTGCGCCGATTTATGTTAGAGCGAAGGAAGATGGATGCTTAATTATTGATGAAAACAATGAACCACAAATTGATAGCGATTTTACAGCTGCTTTAGAGAGAATCATATTAAGTCAAGCTTCAGATACGTTCCCTTGGTTAAAAATAGGACGAGAGGTAAAAGGTAAGGACGGTGCATGGGTTACTAATATAAATAATGTATATTCAGACAAATATTTTACATTAGATCCGAAACGTTATTGCAAGAAATTTACTGTTCTACGAGAAAACATTAAAAAAAATATGTATAACAAACTTGGTGATTTAGTTGATTTTATACCAGAGAAAACTTCTTCGGATGGTAAGAAGATAAAACTTGTTTCATCAAATATTTACAATTACACAGAAATTCAAGATATTGGACATGGAGAATTTTATTCAAAGGAATTGCGTGGCTGGGAGTTGCCTAGTCGAGCAAGACATTTTGCTGAAGAGGGAGATATTTATTTTGGTTCAATATGGGGAAGTGCTGTAAAATGGTGTTACATTTCAGAAAAAGATAAGAATGTTGTTATAACTAATGGCTGTTTTAGAGCAAGAATGAAGAAAGGAAAAGAAAAGTATTTAGCAGATGTTCTTACATATTTGAATAGCGAGGGATGGGCTGTTCAGATGAGAGCATTTTCACGGGGCTCAGATGGTCTTGCAGAGGTATGTGAGGAAGATGCAAAAAATGTTTTTGTTCCAGTATTATCGGATGATGAGAGAAAATGTATAAAAACATTTGTTAATAATATCGTGAGCGGAAGAACAACTTTGTATGCAGCGACTAAGTCATATATTGATGATAAAACATTGAATTTTGAAGAACCAGAAAAAAGACCTAGTCACATTGTTCTGGTATAAGAGAACGGATTTGTCTGTGGTAACTAAGAAAAACATTGTAACAGGAAAAAATGAAATGGATCTGAAATTAATAAGTTCCATTTCCTTTTTTTGTATGAATGTTTCGTGAATTTCTTCTAAAGCTAATATATATTCCGAAGAAGCATGTATTAAAGCTTTTTTATATTCTATATTGTTTATTGTTTCACCTACTATCAAAGACGCTGTATGTGATAAGTCTTCAAGAATAAGTTGCTGTATTCGTAAGCCTAAGGATGTTGAATTAGGTGGATTGTCGCGAATTAGTGGAACGAATTTTTCGTCAATAAATGATGTTTTAAATATCTTATCAATTCCGCGAAATGATTTTTTATCTTCAATAAAAGAGAAGAAATAATCTTTAAATGATGCAGAGCATCGGTTATATATAAGTCGAATTGCTTCTTCACGAGCAGGAAATAAATCGCAGAGAATTTTGTCTTCTGACACACCATAAAACATAGCTGGGTATATACCTTTAACAATTACTTCCCAGTAGGTACTATTCTTGGCATAAGGAATGTAATCACAAAGATATTTCTCAATATCTAAATTATACTCGTTTTGGTCAGAAAAAACTTCTAAAATAAGATGCTCAAATAGGTCGAACATATAATTATTTATTTCTTCGTCAGTTCCCCATAATACCTCTTTTTTCATCCTTAAATCCTAATTCCTTGATACCCAGTAATCCGCCAGGTTTTCTTTCGCCAGTTTCATCATTTATTATGTCACATTCAAATACGGAATCAATGATTAGAAATCGGTTATGTCTATCTCTTTTATTATTTATTATTTTACTAATAAGTTTTTGATTGCTATGTATATCTTCTTGTCTAAGTCCACTTTTATCCACAGCATATTTTACTCTAATTGAGATTTTCTTATAAAAGAAATTCATAACATTATCTATATTCATATAAACCTCCTCTGGTGGGTACTTTTATTATAGAATATGATATAAAAGTACAATGTGCAATACCCACCTTTTGGTGATATTATCATATCAACGGAAGCAAGAAAAAATCGCATAATTAGTGTAATGAGTGGGCAATTCCAATTGGAGTTGCCCATTTTTAAAACAAACAGAAATACAAATCGGAATTGTGCGCCCAGATAAGGGCGAGTAGTCTAGCAGGTGGAATGCCTGTCTGGTAAGGTCTAACCAACCGCCAGTAGCGAGTCTTGGGTCTTCCATAGTCTGCGTCATACCAGCGTTTATGAAGAAAAAATCAAAAGCTCTTGACTTGGAGTTAACTTCAAGTAGTATACTAATCGAAACAGGAGGTAAAAAGATGAAGAAATTACTGATTATATATTATTCATGGTCAAATGGAAACACGGAAAGAATTGCAAAAATGCTGCAGAGTGAGACTGATAGCGATATTCTAAAAATAGATACCGTAGTTCCATATTCTGGCAGTTATGATGATGTGGTAAATCAGGGACAGAATGAAGTGCAGCGCGGATACGAACCTGAAATTAAACCGCTGGATATCAATATTGCAGATTATGATGTCATCGCAGTTGGGACACCTACATGGTGGTACACAATGGCTCCGGCTGTAAAAACATTTCTGCACCAACAGGATTTTACCGGAAAGACAGTAGTACCTTTTATGACAAATGGTGGCTGGCCAGGGCATGTAATAAAGGATATGAAAGCAGCCTGCAAAGGCGCAAATGTGGTTTGCGATATGCAGATACAGTTTGATTCTACAGGTGGAAGTAATCTGGAGACACCTCAGGAACAAATTAATGAATGGATACAGAGTGTGAAAAATCTTCTTTAAATTGTGGAGGAAGAATATGACAATAAAAGAAGTGTCAGAAAAATATGGTATTTCACAGGATACCCTCCGTTATTATGAGAGGGTTAATGTGATTCCTAAAGTTACAAGAACATCCGGAGGAATTCGGGATTACCAGGAAGAAGATCTTAGATGGGTTGAGCTTGCAGTATGTATGAGAAATGCAGGACTTCCCATAGAAAGTCTGATTGAATATCAAAGGCTATTTAGGGCGGGAGATTCTACAATACCTGCGAGACTTGAGTTGTTGAATGAGCAGATGGATATTCTTCAGAAGCAAAAAGAGCAGATAGAGGAAACTATGGACAGGCTTTCTTATAAGATATCACGGTATGAAGAAGCAGTGAAAACAGGAAAACTGGTATGGACAAAGGAGGAATAGTACAAATGGCAAAGCTGGTAGCATTTTATTCAAGAGCAGATGAAAATTATTTTGGCGGTTCCATGAAATATATTCAGATTGGCAATACTGAGAAAGCTGCAAAAATGATAGCTGATATGACAGGAGCAGACCTTTTCAAAATCGAGCAAAAGATTCCCTATGCCGCTGATTATAATACCTGCATTGCACAGGCAAAAGAGGATAAACAGACAGGAAAACGACCAGAGATACTAAATCTGCCACAGGACATAGATCAATATGACGAGATTTATCTTGGATACCCGAATTACTGGGGAACCATGCCAATGGCTGTATATACTTTTCTGGAAAGTTATGATTTTACAGGAAAGAAAATTCATCCATTCTGTACGCATGAAGGAAGCGGATTGTCAAATACGGAGAGTGATATTAAAAAAAGTGCAAAAGGTGCAGTGATTGAGAAAGGCATTGCGATACATGGAAGCAGCGTAGATCAAGCGAAAGATGTACTTGAAAGATGGATACAGAAATAGAGGTTAGAAAAATGGAATGCAAGGAAATACGTGTTGATGTAAGAACTGCGTCAATAAAAGAAAGTACAGAAGGGCAACGTCAGACAAAAATATTATTTCCAATAATCATGATCCATATGATTTGTGTACTCTGACTTGTAAGCCTGTTCTGATAAGAGAATATGCCTGGGTAGGAGCTGAAGCTACGATACTTCCGGGAGTATGTATCGGAAGACACGCAATTGTGGGAGCTGGATCTGTAGTGACAAAGGATGTACCGGATTATGCAGTAGCAGTTGGAAATCCGGCAAAAGTAATAAAAATGCTTGATAAAGAAAAATTTCAGGAGGACTAAAAAGATGGAAAATATGAAGTTGAATAACAATTTGGAATGTCCAATGCTTGGACTAGGAACTTTTATGTTATCACCAGAGGATGCCTACACAAGTACATTAGAGGCATTAAAAATGGGATATTCCCTAATTGATACAGCAAATGCTTATGTAAATGAGCGTGCAGTTGGAAGAGCAATCAAGGATAGTGGAATTGACAGAAAAAATATATTTCTATCAACAAAAATATGGGCTAGTGAATATGAAAATGAGAATGCTGTAGAAGAAACTCTAGAAAGACTTGGTGTTAATTATGTGGATTTACTTTATATACACCAGCCTGCAGGCAACTGGCTTGCCGGATACAGAATGCTTGAAAAAGCGTATAGAGAGGGCAAAGCAAAATCCATTGGTATCTCGAATTTTGAAGGAAAATATATGGAAGAGTTGGAAACAGAGTGGGAAATTGTACCTCAGTTTATTCAGGTGGAAGCACATCCATATTTCACACAGAAAGAACTTCGTGTAACTTTAGACAAATATGGAATTAAGCTTATGAGCTGGTATCCGCTGGGACATGGAGATACAGCATTAATGAATGAGTTGGTATTTGCAGGACTTGGCAAAAAATATGGAAAAACACCTGCACAGGTTATTCTCCGTTGGCATACTCAGATGGGATTTGTTGTAATTCCTGGAAGTAAAAATGCAGAACACATTAAGGACAATATGGATATCTTTGATTTTGCATTAACAGATGAAGAAATGGAACAGATTGCAAAGCTGGACAAGAATGAAAGATATTATCACCGCACGGATGAACAGCTTGTACAGTTTGCAAACTGGAAACCAGAGTTTGAAAAATAATACGGAGAAAATAGTATGAGCAAAAATGATGTATGGCTGAATCAGTAAATATGGAATACTAAATCCATTAATTGTCAGACCAAGGCCGAAAGGATTTTACGAGGTTATATCAGGACACCGAAGACAGTAGCGATTAGGATTTCTCGAATCCGTAAACCCATTTTCCACGTAAGAACAGATACAGAAAAATCACGGAGCTGATACCCCAAGTCAATGGGTATGCCCAGAAAATCACTCGTATATCCGGGAGAATACGAACTGTCACAGTAATGTAGCTTACGCGAAACAGACACCAGTCACAGAGCATAACGATCATCGGAACGGATGCGTTACCTGATCCACGAAGTATTGCTGCGATGCAATGAGAAAACGCCAGCAGACAATAAAATAACGCAATTGTTCTGGACTGCATGACTCCATAATGTACAACATCAGGATCTCTGTTAAACGCTGTGATCAGTACCGGTGCTGCCACATATATGATAATACCGATCAACTCTGCAATAGTAATCGAGCAGAGAACTCCAAATCTTGCTCCCTTTTTCGCTCGGTCATACTGTTTTGCACCCAGATTCTGGCTGACAAAGGTTGTCAGAGCCATTGTAAAACAGGTCACCGGCAAAAAGGCGAATCCCTCTATCTTGGAGTAGGAACCACATCCTGCCATCGCCATTTTTCCAAATGCATTTATATTTGACTGTACAAAGACGTTCGCGATCGCGATCACTGAATTCTGAAAACCGGATGGTACACCATTCTGGATGATCTGCTTCAGCATAGAACTGTCAAAACGAATCTCTCGCAATTCCAGACGGTATTCTTCTTCCACACGCAGCAGATGAACCATACAGAGCAGTGCACTGACAAACTGTGAAATTGCGGTTGCAAGTGCTGCTGATCCGACTCCCATGCCAAGACCTGCGATAAAGAAAATATCCAGAACGACATTGACACAGGAAGAAATAATCAGATATATCAATGGATGGCGTCCATCACCGACCGACTGCAGAACTCCAACAAAGATATTGTACATGACAACACCCATAGACCCTGCAAAATATGTACGGAAATACACAATAGATTCAGGGAGCACGTCAGCAGGAGTTCCCATCAATACCAGGATCTTTGGTGCCAGAAGCATTCCCAAAACTGTCAGCGCAGCACCGGCCACAAGTCCAAATGCAACCGTTGTATGGATTGCCTTTTGCAGGCAGTCTCTTTTTTTGGCTCCGTAATATCGTGCAATAACAACACCTGCACCCATGGCAATGCCGTTAATAAAACCTACCATCAGAAAAATCAGATTTCCAGATGAACTGACTGCCGCCAGTGCATTACTTCCTAGAAAATTTCCTACGATCAGGGAATCAGCAGTATTATACAATTGCTGGAACAGATTTCCCAGAAACAATGGAATTGCAAAAAAAATGCTCTTTTGGGAGATACTTCCCTCTGTCATTCTCAGACTCTTTTTCATAGTTAAAATTACTCTTCCCTTTCCTGTGTTCTTTGAATCAATAGAGATGAAGGACTGCTCTTCGTGATAGTTGCCTCTCTACCTTATTATTTGTACCATACCATGCATATGTTGCTGATGTCAATGTAAAGCTGCTTGTAGAGCTGGAATTCCGTAATGATTAATGCTTGAAAGTCTCCTGAAAGAATGCTATAATATTGAGCGTAAAATTTGAGTGGACTTTTCCGGATTCGGTCATCTTTTTGCCACACAGCTAT
>ENA-OPSD01000690-OPSD01000690.1-human-gut-metagenome-genome-assembly--contig:-NODE-690-length-30496-cov-4.512138_pt1 | contig 30496 bp, 28 predicted proteins | sample MGYA00241453_ERZ501898 | MGnify/ENA primary metagenome ERZ501898 (study PRJEB25962, sample SAMEA2042226) | human gut metagenome | biome: human gut; feature: human-associated habitat; material: faeces... | reverse complement strand
ATGCTTGTGCCATCGGTGCTGCCTGCGGCGGTGGCGTCCGTGCTGCGCTCTACCTGCTGGACGACCACCTGGTTGCCTGTCAGGCCCGCACGGCTGGCGACCACAGCGCCGCCCAGACCGCCGCCGAAGCCCAGCGCGGCCACGCCGACGCAGGCCAGCACGCGGAGCAGGACCTTGTTGCCCTTTTTCTTCTGGGGCACGGGGGGCTGCTGCGGGGCGCTGGAATAGCTGTAGCCGTTGTAGCCGCCGTTATTGCCATTGCCGCCGCTGAAGCTGCTGGTGTAGCCGCTGTTGTCCTGCTGGAACTGCGGGCTTGCGCCGCAGCCGGAATAATCCGTGCGGGCGGTGTTTGCGGTGTTGGCCCCGCTGGAACCTACATTGGGGTAAGCGCTGCCCTGTTCGGGCTGCTGCGGGGCGGTTTGTTCGGGCTGTGCAGGCTGCGCATTGTTCTGTGCAGGCTGCCCGCCGGATGTATTGTTATAGAGACCGGAGTAATCGTATTCGTTGCTCATATGGGTCGTCTCCTTTCGCTTTCGATGCTTACAGTATACATGGTAATTGTGAAATAGGTTTCGTCAGAGAGTGAAAACTCTGTGAAAAGCGGTGAAAACCGTGATAAATTCTCCGTTGCGCCGCGCAACAGGATGTGCTATAATCAAATTATAAAGTATACATATAAAAGGGAGGCGTTTTCTGTGAAAAAGATGATTCTGCGTGTTCTGTTGGCGCTTTTGCTGCTGGTATTGCTGGCGGCAGCCGGGTTTGGCATGCTGTATGCCGGGCGGCTGCGCACGGTGAACAGCATTGAAAAAATCACCGATTACAGCGACTATAATCTCTACCGCATGGACGTCCGGTACGATTACAGCATCGACGATGTCATCAACTACGGCATCACCGACAACCAATCGATGATCGATGCCATCCTGAAGGAAACGCTTCCCCTGCTGCCCATCCATATGAAAGCCCCACAGTTCGGGTGCAGCGCCTTTGCAACGGTGCAGGATAGGCATATCGTGATGGGCCGCAACTACGACTTCAAGCGTGATACATCGGCTATGCTGGTCTATTGTACGCCGAAGGACGGTTACAAATCCGTGGCGCTGGCCGCGCTGGACAATATCTCGGCCAACCAGCCGGATGTGAGCATGGCGAAAAAGCTCGCCTGCCTGACCGCACCGTTCATCTGTCTGGACGGTATGAACGAGAAGGGCGTGTCCATCGCCGTGCTGACGCTGGACAGTGAGCCGGTCAACCAGGACACCGGCAAGCAGAAAATTTTTACGACCCTTGCCATCCGCCTGGTGCTGGACCGCGCCGCCACGACCCAGGAGGCGGTGGACCTGCTGGACAGCTACGATATGTTTGCAACGTCGGGGCGAGACTACCACTTCTTTGTCACCGATGCCGCCGGCGATGCCCGTGTCATTGAGTACGACCCGGAGCAGGAAGGCCGCCCGCTGCGCTGGACGGCGATGCAGGCCATCACGAACTTTTACGGCTGCTATGCCTATTTAGTGCAGCCAAACCAGAAAAATGGCATCTACGGCCATGGCAAAGAGCGCTATGACGCCATTATGGACGTTCTGGCAATGCGCGATTCTGATGGGAATATCCCTGCGGATACCGCCTGGCGGGCGCTGCAGGCATCCGCCCAGGACCCCAACCCCGAGGACGTGACCAGCAATACCCAGTGGTCGCTGGTGTATGACGATACCGCGCTGACCGCGCAGATCGCCCTCCGCCGCAACTGGGACGATGTGATCCACTACGACCTGAACACAAACACGATTGGCGGGTAACGACTATGCAGATCAAGCAGGAAAAAGGGCACTACACTTTATATAAGGAGAACGAGGCCATCGGCATGGCGGTCGTGGACGGCGCGACCATCCTGCGGTTGGAGATCGTACCCGAGTGGCGCGGCCGCGGCTATGGCAGTTACTTAGTCAAAGAGCTGCTGCGGCGCGGTGGCGGGCTGGACCCCAAGCAGACCACCCGGTTTACTGCGCCCCTGCCCCGGGACGAGGCGGGCCGTGCGCTGGCGCGGAGGTTCGACTTTTTACCCGAGGGCGGGCGGCTGGTGCGCCGCCGCGTGCCCGACTTGTCTGCTGTGCAGCTCTGCCATGAATTTTTGGAGGCCCACCTGACCCCTGGCGGGCTGTTTCTGGACGCGACCTGCGGCAACGGCAACGATACGCTGTTCCTCTGCCGCCTGGCCGGGCAGAATGGCCGCGTGCTGGGCATGGATATCCAGCCCCAGGCCGTGGACCGCACGAACCGCCGCCTGAAAGAGGCCGGGTATGATAAAATCGGCCGCGCGGTGCTCTACGATCACGCCCGTCTGGGCGAGCTGGTGCAGCCCGGCAAGGTGGACTGCGTGCTGTTCAATTTCGGCTGGCTGCCCGGGGCCGAGCATGATATACATTCGACTGCTGATGGCAGTGTGCCCGCCCTGCGTGCGGCGTTGGATGCCCTGCGCCCCGGAGGGGTGCTGGCGGCGGTGCTGTACAGCGGCAAGGTCATCGGCGATGCCGAAAAGCAGGCGGCGCTGGCGTTCTTCCGCACGCTGCCGCTGACGAAGTATACGGTGCTGGTCTGTGAGTTTGCCAACTGGGCTGACACTGCCCCGCTGCCGTGCTTTGTGATCAAGAAATAAAAAAACTGCCATGCATCTTTCGCGATGCATGGCAGTTTTTTGTGATTATTCCGGCGCTCCCCCGCCCAATCGGGGAATTGGGCAGTGCTTGATATACCAGGCAAACAGCACCGACGAGATGCTCCAGGTGATGGGATACGCCCAGAACACGACACCGATCTGATGGATAAAGTGCAGCGTGATGGTGATATAGGTGATGCGCAGCGCACACCAGACCATCAGCATGACCATCATGGGCACGACCGGGCGGCCCAGCCCGCGCAGAATGCCCGCCGAGCAATGGCTGAACGCCAGCAGGCAGTAGAACAGTGCGGCCGTGTGGGCCTGCTGCACGCCGAAGGCAATGACCTCCGGCTCACGGCTGAACGCGCCGATGAGCAACGGCGACCCAAAGTAAATGCACAGGCCGACGATCTCGGCCATCAGCACCGAGCAGAGGGAACCGAATTTCATGCCCTTTTTCACGCGGTCAGGCTGGCCTGCACCAACATTCTGGCTGACGAAGGTCGCCAACGCCATCGAGAAGCAGGTCACAGGCAGGAAGGCAAAGCCCTCCACCTTGCTGTACGCGCCGCAGCCCGCCATGGCCTGCGCACCGAACGAGTTGATGTTGGACTGCACAATGACGTTGGCAATCGAAATGACCGAGTTCTGCACGCCGGAGGGCAAGCCCTGCACAATGACCGCCTTGAGCGACGGGCCGTCAAATCTGACTTCCCGCCAGCGGACGGCCCATTCTTCTTGGGAGCGCATCAGCTTGGCGAAGGCGAGAATGGCACTGACCGTCTGGGAAGCAATGGTGGCGAAGGCTGCCGCGCCCACGCCGAAGCACAGCCAGCCGACCAAAATTAAATCCAGAATAATATTGATGATGGACGCTGTGATAAGATACTCCATCGGGCTTTTGCTGTCGCCCACAGACTGTAAAATACTCGCACCTACGTTGTACATAACAACGGCGATCGAGCCCATAAAGTACATACGGAAGTAGGAAATCGAGTTGACGAGCACGTCGGCGGGGGTGCCCATCCAACGCAAGATCTGCGGGGTCAGGATGACGCCGACGACGGTCAGCGCCACACCGGCGGCCAGGCCCAGCGCCACGGTGGTGTGGATGGTGCGGCGCATCCTGTCCCAATCTTTGGCACCGAAATACCGTGCCACCACGACGCCCGCACCCAGCGAAACGCCGTTGACGAAGCCGGTCAGCAGAAAAATCAAACTGCCGGACGAGCCGACGGCGGCCAGCGCCTCGCCGCCCAGAAAGTTGCCGACGATCAGGGAGTCGGCGGCGTTATACAGCTGCTGGAACAGGTTGCTGACGAAAATCGGCAGCGCAAACAGCAGCATCCCTTTGGCCACGCTGCCCTGTGTCAGTGTGGTTTTTTGTTTTGTTTCCATGTTTTGTTTTTTACACCAATACGTCCTTGATCAACAAACTCAACCCGCCGGTGGCCGAATGGATGAACTCAACGGCATCGTCGGAACTGCACAATTCTGCGGGGATTTTAATTTCAATGCCGGATTCGGTCTTGAAACTGCGGCTTTCCAGCTTTTTGATGCGGGCGGGGGTCACGGTCACGCGGTCGTTCTCCTGCACGCCGGTCTCGGCCAGGGCTTCCTCAAATTTCGGCGCGGCCAGGGGAAAATTCTCCCGGATACGCTCGCGCACGTCCTCGACGGAGATTTGATTGTCCACGGCCTGGTTGCGCACCAGCAGCTCCACGGCGGTCTCGGTGCCGCCGTCAAAGGGCGGTACATCGTCCAGTTCCTCCGGTTCGGGGTAGGCCTCCTTCACCGCGGCGACGGCAGTCTCGCAGACGGCTTTCAGCTTGGCTTTCTCCTGCAAAGCCTCGGTGCAGCCGAACACGCGGGTGGAAAGGTAGAAGTCCTTTTTATCGTCCAGCGTGAATTTTTTCTCAATGAGCCGCACCGTGCCGTTGGCGCGGTCGATAAGGGCGGCCTCGTCGGCCTTGGGCGTGCCGGGCAAAAGGGTCCGCTGCGGGACCATGCTGCTGAACCGACCGTTGCCCATCAGCTCGGTGTGGTGGGTGTAACCGGGGCGGTAGTTTAATTTCAGCACGCCATAGAACGGTACGCCGTCGGCGGTGAAATCCACCACGGCCAGATCGCCCGCCGGGATGGCCTGGTATTGCAGCATCTGCTCAAAAATCACGCCCGCAATGCGGCGGGACAGGTCGATGAAATCGTTGTTCTGCGCCATTTCGGCGGCAAAGGCCGAATCGGGCAGAAAGCGGCAGTTCTTGACCTCGTCGCTGGCAAAGGCGCGCTCGAGGGTGGCGGTGTAGTATTCGTACAGGTCGGCGTCCATATCCATGGCGCGGTCCGACAAAACCGGCTCCGACGCGCCGGGGTCGAGCAGGTGCAGCACGACCTGGTTGAGTTTGAGTTCCATAGTTTGCAAAGCTCCTTAAAAATGGCGGTAAATTTTATTATACCACGATTTGGCAGGTTTGGGTAGAGCCTGCGGCGGGCAGAATGAAAATGAGGTGATTTTGTTGGATAAGAAATTGGATAGAAAACAAAAGGACGAACTGCTAAGCCGCACGGTGCCCAGCCGCCAGAAGCAAGCCAAGGAATACTTGCAGGGCCGCAGCCCCGGCACGATGCAGCGCTACGCCCCCGACGCCCACGCCGACAGGCGGGAAGGCTGGGTGGAGAGCGAGGAGACCGTGCAGGACCTGGTGGACTGGCGGGAGGAGGCAATTTATTAAAAGAGGCGGCGAGGACGGAGGAATTCCTACTTCGCCGTCAGTTTGCTGTTTGCCTTGCGGGTAAAACGCTCGTTATCCACGATATACCGCTCATGGGTCGCGGTGGCAACTTCGGTAACATCGTCGTAGACGCGGGCGGTGAAGCACAGGCGGCGGTCCTCAACGGCGGTCAGTTCGCAGTCGCATTGTACGACCATCCCCACCGGGGTGGGGGCTGTGTGGGCCAGCGTCAGCGCCGTGCCGACGGTGCCCTGGTCCAGTTCCAGCTCTGCCGCGACGGACTGCCAGCAGGTCTTTTCAATTAAAGCGGCTACGGCCGGGGTAGCCAGCACCGGCAGCTCGCCGCTGCCCATGGCCTGGGCTGTATTTTCGGTGGTGACACGCAGCGCCGCGTGCCCCTTGATACCGGGGGTAAGCATAAGTCAATATCTCCTATTATACTTTTTTATTTAATTTATAATAACACACTTTACGACAAAAAGATAGTAGGGGCCGGGCATACCCGGCCCGCGCGTGTAAGGCGGACGACCATTTGAGGAAAAGTTGAGGGCCGGGCGTGCCCGGCCCCTACATGACGACAAAATTTTCCTAACATCTTGCACTTTCTCGCTATTTCTGCTATCCTTATAAAGATAAGCAAGGAGGCTGTGGTTTTTGGGTAAAAAACGTTCAGTCTCCCTTTTTTGCGGCCATTGTGAGGAGGAATTTCATTTATGGCAGAAAAAATCGATTACTCGCAGGGCATCTATGATGCCAAGCAGCTGGGCACGCCCAGGCTGCTGATCCTCGGCGCACAGCATATGTTCGCCATGTTCGGCGCTACCGTGCTGGTGCCGCTGCTGACCGGCCTGAGCGTCAGCACCACCCTGCTCTGCGCAGGTCTGGGCACGCTGCTGTTCCACTTCCTGTGCAAGGGCAAGGTCCCCGCGTTCCTGGGTTCCAGCTTCGCGTATCTGGGCGGCTTTACCATCGTGACCAACGGCGGTGCCAACCCGGAAAACCTTCCCTACGCCTGCGCGGCCGTGGCCCTGTCCGGCCTGGTCTACGTGCTGTTCAGCGCACTGATCTCCGCGTTCGGCATCCGCAAGATGATGAAGTTCTTCCCCCCGGTCGTCACCGGCCCCATCATCATCGCCATCGGTCTGATTTTGGCCCCCAGCGCCATCAACAACTGCCAGAGCAACTGGCTGCTGGCCTTCGTCGCGCTGGCAACCGTCATCGTCTGCAACATCTGGGGCAAGGGCATGATCAAGATCCTGCCCATCCTCATCGGCGTGCTGGTCTCCTACGCGGTCGCGCTCGTGACCGGTGCTATCGACTTCCAGGCCATCGGTGCGGCGGCCTGGTTCGGCATCCCCCTGCATAAGGATTCCATGGGTCTGTTCGCCATTGATGGCAGCGAGACCTTCATCAGCGCCGTGTTCACCATCGTGCCCATCGCGCTGGCAACCATGATGGAGCATATCGGTGACATCGCCGCTATCTCCGCCACCACCGGCAAGAACTACATCCGTGACCCGGGCCTGAACAAGACCCTGCTGGGCGACGGTCTGGCTACCGCCATGGCCGGTCTGCTGGGCGGCCCCGCCAACACCACCTACGGCGAGAACACCGGCGTTCTGGCCCTGACCAAGATCTACGACCCTCTCGTCATCCGCATTGCAGCTGTGTTTGCCATGATTCTGAGCTTCTGCCCGAAGTTTGAGGCCGTCATCAACACGATCCCCTCCGGCATCGTCGGCGGCATCAGCTTTGTGCTGTACGGTATGATCTCCGCCATCGGCGTGCGCAATGTTGTTGAGAACAAGGTCGACTTCACCAACTCCCGCAACCTGATCGTTGCCGCGGTCATTCTGGTCTGCGCCCTGGGCTTCAACTCGGTGGGCGGCATCAGCTTTGGTCTGGGCAATGTCACCATCAACCTGTCCGGTCTGGCCATCGCCGCCATCGCCGGTATCCTGCTGAACGCTATCCTGCCCGGCAACGACTATGAGTTCGACGAGGGCAGCAACGAGCCTGAGTCCGCCAGCCTGCGCGTTTGATAAACGGCTGCCAGGCGGCGGGGTGAGGGCACCCCGCCCTGCGACCAACCCAAATGTGCGGCGTAGGGCGGCATACCCACATACCGCCGCAGGCAACACTTTACGGAAAGGAATGCTTCTATGACCGCTTCTGACTTCACCAACCTGCACCTGCAATACAAATCCGCCCAGGCTGACGGCGAGGTCCCTGCGGTCATTGAACATGACTTCCCGGGCGGGCGGATGGTGGATCACTACTTTGTCACCCCCTCCCCTGCTTTCTGGGCTGACGAGGGCGTGCAAAGTCTCGACGGCGTGTCCGGCATCCTGTTTTTGCAGCAGCCCGACGGTGCGCCGTGGAAGATACTCGTCCATGAGCAGAGCATGATTAAAGAAGTTGTCTTTGACTTCCCCGAGGAAGAGTTCCGAAAAATGCTGGCCGACAACGGCGTGACCCTGCCCGGCGAGCCGGGCTTTGCCCCCATCACCGATTGAGATTTCCCCCGGATGTGAGAATTTTCACATCCGGGGGATTTTTTTGTGTTTTTCTATTGACAAAGTGTATATTAGGATGTATCATATGAACAAAAGAACATATGAAGGGATGATGACGGTGTCCGAGAACGAAAAAACAGGCGAAAAACTACCTGAAACCGCCCAGCTGGGTGAGGCCGACATCCGCCGCCTGCAGGATGACCTGCCCAATGACGAGGTGCTGTACGACCTGGCCGAACTGTTCCGGGTGTTCGGCGATTCAACGCGCATCAAAATTTTGTATGCACTGTTTGAGAGCGAGCTTTGCGTCAATGATATCGCCCAGGTCGTGGGTATCTCGCAGAGCGCTGTCAGCCACCAGCTGCGGCTGCTGAAAACCAGTAAGCTCGTCAAGTTCCGCCGTGAGGGCAAGGCCATGTATTATTCCCTGGATGATGACCACGTTCGCAGCATGATCGCGCTGGGCATGGAGCATACGGAAGAGTAAAAAGCCTCCCCTTTAGGGGAGGCATGAAAGCAGTTACCCATATTAAAAAAATATTTATTTATACAAAGGAGTCCACCATCATGCAGAAGAAATTCAAGATCGAAGTCGATTGCGCAAACTGCGCTGCTAAAATCGAGACCGCTATCAAGGAACTGCCCGGTGTTAAGAACGCCAGCGTCAGCTTTATGGCCCAGAAGCTGCTGCTCGAGGCCGACGATGATAAGTTTGACGCCGTGCTGAAGGATGCCGTCAAGGCTGCGAAGAAGGTCGAGCCTGATTTCGAGATCGAGCTGTAAGTTCGCCCATATAGCGGCCCATCCCGACGATGGGCCCTTTTTATACCCAAAATGGAGGTCATATCCATGACGAAGAAGCAAAAAAAGACACTGAAGCGCATTATCATCGCGGCGGTGCTCACGGCGGTGCTGGCGCTGCTGTTCCACTTTGCGGAACTGCCCTGGTTCGTGCAGCTGGTGCTGTGGCTGGTGCCGTATCTGGTCATCGGCCACGATGTCCTGCGCAAGGCGTTCATGGGCATCAAGAGCGGCGAGGTCTTTGACGAGAACTTCCTGATGGCGGTCGCCACGGTGGGGGCCATGGGCTGCGGCGAGTATGCCGAGGGCGTGGCCGTTATGCTGTTCTACCAGATCGGCGAGCTGTTCCAGTCCTACGCCGTCGGCAAGAGCCGTTCCAGCATCTCGGCGCTGATGGACATTCGCCCCGACAGCGCGAACTTGGAGGCCGAGGACGGTACGGTTTCCGTCGTTGACCCTGACGATGTACCCATCGGTTCCACCATCGTCGTCAAGCCCGGCGAAAAGATCCCGCTGGACGGCGTGGTCCTCTCCGGTGAGTCCACGCTGAACACCGCCGCCCTGACCGGCGAGAGCCGCCCGCGCACCGTGCGCCCCGGCGATGAGGTCATCAGCGGCTGCGTGAACGCCGACAGTGTGCTGCGCGTCCGGACGACAAAAATTTACGACGAGTCCACCGTTGCGAAAATTCTCGACCTGGTGGAAAATTCCAGCCTGAAAAAGTCCCCCGTCGAGAACTTCATCACGAAGTTTGCCCGCTACTACACCCCCGCCGTCTGCATCGGCGCACTGGTGCTGGCCATTGTGCCGCCGCTGTTCCTGGGCGGCTGGCTTGACTGGATCATGCGTGCGCTGACCTTCCTGGTCATCAGCTGCCCCTGTGCGCTGGTCATTTCTATCCCCCTCACCTTCTTCGGCGGCATCGGCGGCGCGTCCAAGTGCGGCATCCTGGTCAAGGGCGGCAACTACCTCGAGGCCCTGTCCAAGACCGGCGTTGCCGTGTTTGACAAGACCGGCACCCTGACGAAGGGCGTTTTCAAAGTCACCCACACCGCCCCTGTTGACGGCGTGAGCGAGAAGGATTTGCTCGAGAGTGCCGCGCTGGCCGAGAGTTTTTCGAGCCATCCCATCAGCAAGAGCCTTCGCGAGGCCTGCCCCGACCTGGATGCCCGCCGCGCCTCTGACGCGCAGGAAATCGCGGGTCACGGCGTGAAAACGCAGGTCGATGGTCATACCGTGCTGGCCGGCAATGCCCGCCTGATGGAGAGCGAGGGCGTCACTTACACCGCCGCCGAGGGCGCAGGCACCATCGTCTACGTCGCCCGCGACGGACAGTTCCTCGGCTCCATCCTGATTTCCGACGAGGAAAAGCCCACGGCCAAGGCGGCCATGCAGGGCCTGCAGGCCCAGGGCGTGCGTACCGTCATGCTGACCGGCGACACCCCTGCGGTGGCTGAGTTGGTTGCGAAAGATTTGGGCATCGATGAGGTCCACGCGGGTCTGCTGCCCGCCGACAAGGTCGAGTGGGTCGAGAAGCTGCTGGGCCAGAAACCCGCAAAGAAAGAGCTTGCCTTTGTGGGCGACGGCATCAACGACGCGCCGGTGCTGATGCGTGCAGATATCGGCATTGCCATGGGTGCGCTGGGCAGTGATGCCGCCATCGAGGCCGCCGATGTTGTGCTGATGGACGACGACCCGGCAAAAATCAGCCTGGCGATGCGAATTTCCCGCAAGTGCATGACGATTGCCTACCAGAACATTGTGTTCGCACTGGCAATCAAGGCGCTGTGCCTGATTCTGACCGCGCTGGGCATTACCAATATGTGGTGGGGCGTTTTTGCCGACGTCGGCGTCATGGTGCTGGCCGTGCTGAACGCAACGAGAATGCTGAATGTGAAGCAGTACCAGTAAAATTTGCATAAGAACAGGCGTGTGCCCGATGTGGGTACACGCCTGCTTGGGTTTCGGGCAGTGGGAACGGCTTTTGCCGTCTGCCATTACAGCAGCCCCTCCGGGTCGAGGTACGCACCATCCTTGATGCACTCCAAGTGCAAATGCGCCTCGCCGCTTGCCTCGGCGGGGACGCTCCCCGCCTTGCCGATTGCGGTGGCGGTCGTCACGCTGTCCCCGGCTTTGACTTCCGTGTTGGTCAGCCCGCAGTACCGCCAGGTCACACCGTTCTTGTCGGTGATTTCCACCACATACCCCCACAGTGCGTCCTCGGTTACGGAATCGACCTTGCCCGCCTTGGCCGGGTACACACTCTCCCCTGCCGGGGCTGCGTAGTCCGCGCCGTTGTGGGTGCGCCAGTCGCCCAGCGTCGCACTGTACACCAGTTCATCCCCGCTGAATGCTGCCAGAGGCTTGGCGTCCCAGATGCCAGGGGCTGCGGCCGCCTGCGCCGAGGCAGTGCTCTCGGCGGGTGGTGTGGTCGTGCGCGGTTCAGCCGTCGGTGCGGTGGTGGGCGCTGTCGTCGGCTTGGGCACATCCTGGGCGGGTTTGTCGATGGCCGTGTCCGGCTGCGTCCAGGTCGTGTCGTCCTGCAAAGCCTCCTTGCGGAGGCGCGTCAGGTCGGCCACGTTGCCCACGATGCTGCGCAGTGCCAGAATGCCCGCCGCCGTGGCCGCAAACACCATAGCCAGACAGAACAGGTACAGCCCTTTTTCCTTAAAAAATTGCTTGATATGGTTCATCTTGCCCCATCCTTTTCTTGTGGAAATGTTGTGTATGCCGTTAGTTTGGGCCGCCCGCGGCGCTTTATACACGGCATACGAAATACGTTTTGTATAATTACAAAATATAATACAAATCGTTGCGCTGCGCCTGAAAATTTCCGTTGCATTTCCGCACAAAACCGTGTATTATATACTATTGGATTATTATAGAGGAGTGTGCCCCGATGTGACGACCTCATAATTTCATTTTTGCCCGCCGGGCAAAACACCACCATATTTATTATCTATTATCTTCTATCTATTATCTAAACCAAGGGAGTAATCATGGCATCATTGCGCGAAGAAATCGAATCCCGGCGCACATTTGCAATCATCTCGCACCCCGACGCCGGTAAAACCACACTGACCGAAAAACTGCTGCTCTACGGTGGGGCCATCCAGACCGCCGGCTCCGTCAAGGGCAAGCAGAGCGCCAAGCACGCGGTATCCGACTGGATGGATATTGAGAAGCAGCGCGGTATCTCGGTCACCTCATCTGTCCTGCAGTTCAACTACCAGGGCAAGTGCATCAACATTCTGGACACCCCGGGCCACCAGGACTTCAGTGAGGACACCTACCGCACCCTGATGGCGGCGGATTCCGCCGTCATGGTCATTGACGCCGCCAAGGGCGTTGAGGCCCAGACCATCAAGCTGTTCAAGGTCTGTACGCTGCGCCACATCCCGATTTTTACCTTCATCAACAAGATGGACCGCGAGGCCCGCGACCCGTTTGAACTGATGGAAAACATCGAGGAAATCCTCGGCATCAAGACCTACCCGATGAACTGGCCCATCAGCTGCGGCAAGGACTTCAAGGGCGTCTACGACCGCAACGCCAAGCGAGTGCTGGCCTTTGAGAGCGACGGCCGTGCCAACGGTGTGAAGATGGTGGACGAGGTCGAGGCCGAGCTGGGCGACGCCCGCCTGGACGACCTGATTGGCGCTGCCAACCATGAGAAGCTGGCCGAGGACATTGAGCTGCTGGACGGCGCGGCGGAAGAGTTCGACCTCAACGCCGTGCAGCACGGCGAGCTGTCCCCCGTGTTCTTCGGCTCGGCTTTGACGAACTTCGGTGTTGAGCCGTTCCTGAAAGAGTTCCTGCGCCTGACCCCCACCCCGCTGCCCCGCAAGGACGCCGTGGGCGGCGAGCTGGTAGAGCCGTGCAGCGACCAGTTCAGCGGCTTTATCTTCAAGATTCAGGCCAACATGAACAAGAACCACCGCGACCGCATCGCGTTCTTGCGCATCTGCTCCGGCAAGTTTGAGCGCGGCATGGAGGCTTTCCATGTGCAGGAGGGCAAGAATATCAAGCTCGCCACCGGCACCAGCCTGATGGCCGATGACCGCGCCATTGTCAGCGAGGCTTACGCGGGCGATATCATCGGCCTGTTCGACCCGGGTATCTTCTCCATCGGCGACACGCTCTGCACCGGCAAAAAGCACGTGCAGTTTGCGGGTATCCCGACCTTTGCGCCCGAGCATTTTGCCCGCGTGACCCAGGTGGACACGATGAAGCGCAAGCAGTTCGTCAAGGGCATGGAGCAGATCGCCCAGGAGGGCGCGATCCAGATTTTCCGCGACCTCGGCTCCGGCATGGAGGAAGTCATTGTCGGTGTTGTCGGTGTGCTGCAGCTGGAAGTGTTGGAGTACCGCCTGAAAAACGAGTACAACGTCGATATCCGTATGCAGCAGCTGCCCTATGAACATCTGCGCTGGGTGCTGAACGACCCCGACGAGCTGGACATCAAGCATCTGGACGTGACCAGCGACACCCGCGCCATCGAGGATATGAAGGGCAACCCGCTGCTGCTCTTCGGCAGTCCGTGGAGCATCAACTGGGCCGAGCAGCACAACGAAACGCTCAAGCTCTCCGAGTTCGGCAACCTGACGTTCTAAGAGGAGGCATTTTTGATGCTGGCGCAGCTGAAAAAGCACCTGACCCCGCACGAACTGTGGGAGGATGCGAAGTTTTTCTTCCTGCTGAACCTGGGGCTTATCGCTACGGCCGTGGGTATTGCCGTTTTCAAAACGCCCAACCACTTTGCGTTCGGCGGCACGTCGGGTCTGTCCATCGTGCTGGCAACGCTGTTTCCCCGCTTCAACGTCGGCGCGTTCATGTGGTTTGTCAACGCCGCGCTGGTGCTGCTGGGGTTTGTCTTTCTGGGTATCAAGTCCATGGGCTGGACCATCTACTCATCCTTTGCGCTGTCGTTCTACGTCAGCCTGTGTGAGCGGCTTTACCCGCTGGACCACCCGCTGACGAACGATGTGTTTTTGGAACTGTGCTTCGCGGTCATCCTGTCCGCGGTAGGCGCGGCCATCGTCTTTAACATCGGCGCGTCCACCGGAGGCACCGACATTGTAGCGATGATTTTGAATAAGTACACCAGTATGCCGGTCGGCCGTGCGCTGATGGTCAGCGATGTGGGCATTGTGCTGGTGGGCGCGTATCTCTACGGCCCCGCCACCGGGCTGTACTGCATCCTAGGCATGATTTTAAAGAGCACCGTCGCTGACAGCGCGATTGAGAGTATCAATATGCGCAAGGTCTGCACGGTCGTGACGTCAAACCCAACGCCGGTGCGTGATTTTATCGTGAACGACTTGCACCGATCGGCTACGATGGAGCAGGCCGAGGGTGCCTACACCCACGACGAAAAGTGGGTGCTGACCACCGTGTTGACCCGCGGCCAGGCGCAGAAGCTGCGCTTGTATGTGCGCGGCCTGGACGACCACGCGTTTATAACCATCGTCAACAGCAGCGAGATCGTAGGCAAGGGGTTTAGGGCGATTTGAACTCCAAAGCCTTCTCCCCTGGGAGAAAGCGGCCCCGCAGGGCCGGATGAGGGGTGAGCTGCCCGCAAGAAACCGAAAACGGTCAATAGGGCAGACCCGCCCCTCATCAGTCCGCTTCGCGGACAGCTTCCCCTTAGGGGGAAGCCTTTTAGGAAGCACCTATCTTCGGATGGGTGCTTTTTCTATTGTAACCAGGTTGTAATCACCCCCGAAATATGCTATACTTTTTATACGTATCGCAAGCAACCTGTATAAGAAACTTGAACGAGGGGAACCTCTTTTTATGAGATATTCAAAACATTTGACCTATTCGGAACATATGTTCCTGCGCAGCCGGCTGAACCGGGTGCGGCATATCACACTGGACCCGGACGGCCCCGGTGTGGTGCGCATCCATATCGTGCCCTGCCATAAGCCCGACCACGAGACGCCGTTCACCGTGATTTTGAACGGCCAGGATATTCTGCCGCTGAACGTCAGCTGGGCCATTCTGCTGACCAACCTCATCGAGGCTTTAAAACCCTGCACCGGCAAAGAAATACGTCCTGAAGAATGGGCGGCCATCAACGCCCAGGCTGTGGCGGCCACCCGCAAAATTTACCGCAAGACCGAGTATGCGCAGATCGAGAGCGATTTGCAGCTGCTGGTGGACAGCCTGTGTACGATTGCCCGGGGCGGCGAGCCGCCGCTGACCGTGCAGCCCATGAGCCTGGCCGAGTACGCGCCCCGCATGGTGGCCCCCCACCGCATGGATCTGATGGTCAGCTCGATGGTCAAGGACGGCGCGTGGCACTGCAACCAGAAATGCCTGCACTGCTACGCCGCAAACCAGCCGCTTTCCGCCGTGCCGGAGCTGGACACAGACCAATGGCTGGCCGTGATTGAAAAATGCCGCAACGCGGGCATCCCGCAGCTGACCTTTACCGGCGGTGAGCCGACGCTGCGCCATGATTTGGTCAAGCTGGTGCAGGCTGCGCAGTGGTTCGTCACCCGGCTGAACACCAACGGCCGTATGCTGACCAGCATGATGTGCAAGGAACTCCACGAGGCCAGTCTCGACGCCGTGCAGATTACCTTCTACTCCGCCGACGCCGATATCCACAATGAGCTGGTGGGTGTGGACGGCTACAATGACACGTTGAACGGCATCAAAAACGCGCTGGCCGCCGGGCTGAATGTGAGCCTGAATACCCCGCTGTGCAGCCTGAACCGGGATTACCTGTCCACGGTCAAACTTGCCCACGAGCTGGGCATACGCTACCTGACCTGCAGCGGGCTGATCCCTGCGGGCAACGCCGAAACTGCCGCCAGCCGCGCCGTGCGCCTGACGCCGGAGGAGCTGGAAGCAACGCTGCGCCCCGCCATGGAATACGCCGCCGCAAACGGTCTGGAAATCAACTTTACCAGTCCCGGCTGGCTCAGCGAGGATACGCTGCGCGGTTTAGGCTTTACCCAGATCCCCAGCTGTGGGGCCTGTCTGTCCAACATGGCGATTGCGCCGGACGGCACCGTGCTGCCCTGCCAGAGCTGGCTGACCGGCAAGGGGCTGGGGAACCTGCTGCGCACACCCTGGCAGCGCATCTGGCGCAGCGACGAATGCCGCGCCATCCGCGGGCAGAGCGCCAAAATGGAGCGCCGCTGCCAGCTGGGGGAGACCCCGATGCAGGAGGGCTGCTGATGAAAACGAGTGTTCTGCGCCGTCTGGCGCTTTTGTGGGCCGTCCTGCTGTGCGGCAGTCTGCTGGCTCTGCCCGCTGCGGCGGCCGAGGTGGACGCCCCCTACGCCGAGAGCGGCGACATGGATTATATCCGCAGCTACATCGTGACCGTGGACCCGAGGGAGGACGGCACGGCGGATATTACCTACGACATTGACTGGCAGGTCATTGACGGCGACGCCACCGACTATTTGAGCTGGGTCAAAATCGGCCTTGCCAATTCCAGCGTGGACGAGCTGACCCCGCTGACCGATACGATTTCCGACTTGCAGTATTCCAGCGACGGCGGCAGCTATGCCAAGGTCGTGTTCAGCCGCCGCTACTATGCCCCCGATGTGGCCGCGTCGAATGGCGGTGAGAGCAGCGTACATTTTGTATTCAGCGTACATCAGAGCCACCTGTTCACACGAAATGACGACGGTACGGCAAACTTTAACTTTACGCCAGGCTGGTTCGACGATTTGAGCGTCGGGAATATGCAGGTGCGCTGGCGCAATTACGACGGCTTTGTGGCGGATAATACTGGCATGGACGGTGATTACCTGACCTGGGATTTCGGCGCGATGGGCCACGGCCAGGCGGCCAATGTCCATGTGACAGTACCCATTACGAACGCCGCCGCCTTTGACCCGGGGGCCGAGATGACCACCGACGACTACGACAGCGGTGAGGATTTAGAGGGAATCATCGTGCTGCTGGCGTCGGCTGTTATTGTGCTGCTGGCGGTGGCAATCATCATCATTGCGGTGGCCTCCCAGTCCCCTGACTGGGGCGGCGGCTTCGGCAGTGATATCGACCCCGATGACTGGTTCTGGTACACCAACGGCGTACACACGATCCGCCGTGCCCGCAGCGCACCCCCGCCCACCGGCTACCACCGCACCGACCCGCCCCCGGAGTACCGCTCCGGCGGCGGCAAGACACGCGGCGGCGGTGTGGGCCGCAACCACAGCAGCCATTCCAGCTGTGCGTCCAGCTGCGCCTGCGCGTGTGCATCCAGTTGTGCGTGTGCCTGCGCCTGTGCAGGCGGCGGCCGCGCCGGGTGCAGTGTGAAGGACTTCTACACGGTAAAAATCCCTAAGGCAACACCGCACAATTCCCACCTTACGGCTTAAGCACCGCTCCGGCGGCTGCGGCACGGCATCTGCGTTGCCAAAATGCTCGATAATGTCGGGTTGCGGTACCCGCATCGTGCTTCGGGGGCAAAAGCCCCTCGCACTCTGCGACCGCTGCCCCTGCTTCGGTTCGCTGTATCCGCCACTGGCGGCGCTCGCTTTTGCTTGACTGCGCGACCATTTACGAATGTGGATTTTCGTTTAAAGACGGTAAATAGCAATAGAATTACGGAAATATCAGGTCAGGGCCCAAGCGCCCATCAGAATGGCCAGAAACACTACATTGGAAATAGTAAACATCGCAAAATAGTGCCCTTTTTCAGCAGGTACTTCATTTGCAATCTGTCGATAAGAAATTAGGCTTGCCATGGATGCAATTAATGTGCCAAGGCCACCAAGGTCTGTGCCAATAATCAGCGCACGGAAATTATCGGTAAATCCAGAAAGCAGGATGGCAGCAGGCACATTACTGGTCACTTGAGAGGCCAGAACTGATACGAAAACCTCATGGCCGGCCAGAATATTCTGCAACCATCCAGAGAACGCTTCCATCCGACCTAAGTTCCCGATGAAAATGAACAGTGCTACAAAGGTAAGAATCAGAGAATAGTCTACGTGGCCAAGAGTGGGGCGGTCGGCAAAGAAGATGCACACCAAGATAGCGACGAATGCAACACCGTATGGGAGAACACGCAATACAACCAATAAACAGGCGACAAACAGAATACCGTACAACGCAATGAGTTTCTTGTCTGGTTTTGAGTTTACCGCAGAATGAGTTACAACAATGTCGGAACCTTCACGGCACAGCCATACTGCCCATATAGCAATAAGCACTAATGATATGATGGAATAGGGGAGCATCAACAGAACAAAAGAGCTCATATCCATCCCGCTCTTGCCATACAAATACAGGTTTTGGGGATTGCCCAGTGGTGTAAGCATACTGCCAAGGTTGGCAGCTATCGTCTGCATGCAGACGATAGGGAGGAGCAGTTTGCTACGAACAGATGCGTTCAAACTATTCAGAACGACAAACGTAAATGGTACGAATGTTAGCAGCGATACATCGTTTGTTATCAGCATACTGCTGAAGAAGCACAGGCCAACGAGAACAACTGTTAGCTGCAAAGTGGTGCGGGTATGAGATAGGAGGGCATGGCCGAGTCTATCAAATACGCCTTGCCCTCTCAGTCCGGCCATAACTGTCATTAGCGAAAACAGGATTGCAAGAGTACGGAAATCGATATATCCGAGGTATTCTGCGTCCGGGGGGACAAAGAAAGCGGAAATGATCGCCAAACAAGTGGCAATGCTCAGGACAGGTTCTTTCTGAAAAATGTGCTTAATCATCATAAATAAGATTCTCTTTCCGACCATTCGTTATCTCTTCCGGACGGCAAAACCAAAAGCTGTACCGCAAATACCACCGACAATGTGCATAAAGTTAGCTACACTATCTTGTATAAAGAGGATACTGTATACCTGCTGGCTTAAGTACAGCACGCCAACCAAGATGAAGGTGATAGGGATACCTCCATTCTTACTGCCGGCCAAACTGGAGAGCATGATGAGCATGAATACGATACCGGATGCGCCAAGCAATGCAGAAGTGGGGAACAGCACACACTGCAATATGCCGGATGCCAGCGCGGTCATAAGGATACCGCTTAGAAGTGTTCGGCTTCCATATCGTTCTTCCAAAGGTGGGGCGATAACAAGGAAGAGGAGCATATTGTTTATAAAGTGATTCCAACCGCCGTGGCCAAGGACATGACCGAACAACCGGACATAGAATAGCGGATCCGTCATCGACGAGCGATACACACTAAACAGGTGCGAGGTTGTCCAGTTGTTTGTTAAGTAGCCCAATACCAGAGAGGCGAGGGACAAAAAGAAAAAGGTCAGTGTGACGGGGGCATTGTATTGGAGTCGGATGCCGCTGCGTTTCATAGAAGTTCCTCCATCGTTATTGGATATTATTAGTATAGCACATTAGAGCGAAATATGTTGCAGAATAGAAAATAATCTGGAAGAGTAAAAGAAAAAGTAAATAAAAACCATTTAAAGACGATTGGATATTTCACAGGGAAGATACGCAGCAGTGGTCAAATAGTAGCCAGCAAGGGCTGCCCCTGCAGCGGGATAATTTGTGTACTATCCTTTTATAATACCGGAAGATGAGCACAATGACGCTTCAATTAGATAAATATTTTTACCTAATAATATTGACATTCGAAACGAACGTGGTATAATGACCTCATTGACAATTACGTCAATTTATTTAGTTAAATTATGTGAGGTACGTAGTATGAGCTTTGAAGAATTGAAAGAAGTATTTGTTGACACCCTGAGCTGCGATGCTGACAAGGTCACAATGGATGCCAGCCTGACCGAGGACTTGCAGGCGGACAGCTTGGATGCTGTAGAGCTGAACATGGCGTTTGAGGACAAGTTCGGCGTTACGATCGCCGACGAGGATCTGGGGACGCTTAAAACCGTGGGCGATATCTTCAACTATCTGGCTGCACGGGCAGCCTAAAGGGTATTGCAGAATGAGTGCCATTGAAAAGCTGTTCCCGACCAGCCCGCAGGAGCGCAGCTTTCAGATGAAAGCCCGCCGCGATGCCGGTACGGCTGCGCCCAACTGGGTGCCGCCGCAATTTGTCGCCTGCAAAAAATGCGGCCGCCGCGCCACCCGTCAGGTTTGGACCAAAAGCCTGTATGTTTGCCCCAACTGTGGGGTGCATCTGCCCATCGGGGCCTATTATCGGTTTAGTACGCTTTTGGATCACGGAACTTTTAAAGAACTGAACCCGGACATTGCGCCCAACGATGTGCTGCATTTTCCTGATTATCCGGAAAAGCTGGCCGCTGCTTCGGTCAAGACAGGCCTGAAAGAAGCCGCCGTTACAGCAACCGGCAAGATCAGCGGCGTGCAGGCGGTGGTCGCTGTGTTGGACAGCCGCTTTTTTATGGGCAGCATGAGCACCGCTGTTGGTGAGAAAATCACACGTGCGATCGAGTACGCTGCCGACAAGCACCTGCCGCTCATCATTTTTTCTGCCAGCGGCGGCGCACGGATGCAGGAGGGCATTTTCAGCTTGATGCAGATGGCCAAAACCAGCGCTGCGCTGGAACGGTTCAACCGCAGCGGCGGGTTGTACATCAGCGTGCTGACTCACCCCACCACAGGCGGAGTTACGGCAAGCTTTGCCAGTCTGGGTGATATTACGCTCGCCGAACCGGGGGCACTCATCGGCTTTGCAGGGCCGCGCGTCATTGAGCAGACCATCGGTGAAAAACTGCCCGACGGGTTCCAACGCAGCGAGTTCCAGCTGGAACACGGCTTTGTGGATCAGGTCGTGCCGCGCACCGAGTTAAAAGAGGTCTTAACACGGATCTTGCAGCTCCACACACAGGGGAGGAAGCGCAGATGATCAAGGAAGTTTTGCAGCAATTGGAACCGCTGGACGCGCAGATCGACGCGCTGTGCAGCCGTGCCGATGACGCCGAAATGGCGAACACGACCGCCCATGCAGCCGAACTGGCCGAGCTTTCCGCAGAGGAAAATGCGCTTTTACAGCGCTGCACCTCGCTGACGGCGGAGGACCGTGTTTTTCTGGCCCGCCGCCCTGACCGCCCGCACATTACCGAAATAATCGATAACTTGTTTACTGACTTTTTTGAGCAGTGCGGCGACCGACAATGCAAAGAGGATGCGGCCATTTTATGCGGGATCGCACGGTTCCACGGGATGCCCATTACCGTTTTGGGGCACCGCAAAGGGACCACGCTGGAAGAAAACCTGCGCTGCAACTTTGGCATGCCGGGACCGGAGGGCTACCGCAAGGCCCTGCGCGTGATGAAACAGGCAGAAAAATTTCACCGTCCCATCATCACTTTTATTGACACTCCCGGTGCTTACCCTGGCAAGGATGCTGAAGAACGCGGTCAGGGGGAAGCCATTGCCCGCAACCTGATGGAGATGAGCGGTCTGACCGTCCCGGTGTTGGCCATTGTCACAGGCGAGGGATCCAGCGGCGGCGCACTGGGGCTGGGCGTTGCCAACCACATTCTGATGCTGGAAAATGCCGTGTACTCAGTGCTCAGCCCCGAGGGGTTTGCCAGCATTTTGTGGAAAGATGCTTCCCGCAGCGGTGAGGCCTGCACCATGATGAAGCTGACGGCACAGGACCTGTACGCAGATGGCATCGTGGAAGAGATCATCCCCGAACCGCTGGGCGGCGCACAGCGTGGGCGGCAGCTGCTTTTCAGCCGGTTGGACACCGCCATTGCGGTACACCTTGCTGCCTTATGCAAGATGAGCGGCAAGGCCTTGGCCGACCAGCGATACAAAAAATACCGCCGCATAGGAGAAATGAGGGGCGCATGAAAGGTTTACAGCTGCTGGCTACCGGTGGGGCATTGCCCAACCGTGTGGTGACGAACGAGGATCTGCGCCGGCAAGTGGACACCAGCGATGAATGGATCACGACCCGCACCGGCATCTGCCAGCGCTATTACTGCACCGAAAACGAGGATGCCGCCACGCTGGCCATCACCGCCGCCCGTCAGGCCCTGGCCCACAGCGGTCTGACGGCAAACGACATTGCCTGCTGTGTTGTGGCAACGCTCTCGGCCCCAACGGCCACCCCAAGCATTGCCTGCCGCGTACAGGCTGCCTTGGGTCTGCCGGAAGACCGGCCTGCCTTTGATGTGAATGCGGCTTGTTCGGGCTTTATTTATGCCGCCGCCGCGGCCCACGGGCTCTTGAACACGCTGGGCGGGCGGTATGCGCTGGTCATTGGATGTGAGGCACTCTCCCGTATGGTGGATCCGACCGACCGCACGACCTGTGTATTATTTGGTGATGGCGCGGGTGCGGCTATTTTTGAGCTGGCCGAAAATGTACCGTTCGCCGTAACTTTAGGCGCACGGGGCAGTGAAGCGATCCGCGCGGGCGGCCCTGCGGCCCGCGATACCGCACCGATCACGATGGACGGCAAGGCTGTTTTCCGCTTTGCCGTGGAGGCTATGCCGCGCTGTCTGCAAGCCGTGCTGGACCGCAGCCAAAAGACATTGGCTGACCTGGACTGGGTAGTCTGCCACCAGGCCAACAGCCGCATAATTGACCATTGTGTCAAAAGCTTACACGCAGAACCGTCAAAATTTTACAAAAACATAAGCCGTCACGGCAACACCAGTGCTGCCAGCATCCCGATTGCCCTGCATGAAATGGCGGAAAGTGATTTGCTGCGCCCCGGCCAGACGCTGGCCTGCATCGGCTTTGGCGGCGGTCTGACATGGGGCGGGATGCTGCTGACGTATGAGGGTAGAAAATGAAGCTGCTCAATGAAATTTTAGGTACAAAATATCCCATTATACAGGGCGGCATGGCCAATATCGCCACGGGCGAGTTTGCCGCTGCCTGTTCCAATGCTGGGGCGCTGGGGCTGATCGGCTCCGGCGGCATGGACGCGGACTCCCTGCGGGAAAACATCCGCCGCTGCCGCGCCCTGACCGATAAGCCCTTTGGCGTGAACATCATGCTGATGCACCCGCAGGCGGATGAATTTGCCAAAATCGTGGTGGAAGAGGGCGTAAAGATCGTCACCACCGGGGCGGGAAATCCGGGAAAGTACATGGTCGCGTGGAAAGAAGCCGGTATCACGGTCATCCCCGTGGTGGCGGCAGCCATTTTGGCCAAACATCTGGAACCGCTCGGCATTGACGCCGTTATTGCCGAGGGTACCGAGAGCGGCGGTCACGTGGGTGAGATGACAACGATGGCACTTGTCCCGCAGGTCGTCGATGCCGTCCATGTGCCTGTCATTGCTGCGGGCGGCATTGCCGATGGGCGCGGGTTGGCTGCAGCGCTGGCATTGGGGGCGTGCGGTGTGCAGGTCGGTACCTGTCTGCTGGCAAGCACTGAGTGCCCGATCCACGAAAACTATAAAGCGGCCTTGTTGAAGGCCCGTGACAGCGATACCATCGTGACCGGGCGCATCAGCGGGACCCCTGTGCGCGTACTGAAAAACCGTATGAGCCGCGAGTACGTCCGCCAGGAAAAGGCCGGGGCTGACAAAATGGCGCTGGAACGCTTTACTTTAGGCAGTCTGCGCAAGGCTGTGTTTGACGGCGACACCGAGAGTGGCAGCCTGATGGCCGGACAGGCCGCAGGGTTGCTGCACGAAGTCCGCCCGGTGGAAGAAATCTTTGCCTCGATGGTAAACGATGCCCAAAACTGCATTGGTGGGCTGCACAAGGAGATCACCTTATGAAACTAGCATTTTTATACGCCGGGCAGGGCAGCCAGCACGTCGGCATGGGCCAGGATCTTTACGAGACTTTCCCGGCTTTCCGCGCCGCTTTTGACGAAGCCGACGCGGCGGTGGATTTTGATTTGAAAGAAGTCTGCTTTACCGACGCAGCAGGCGTATTGAACGAGACCCAATACACCCAGCCCTGCATGACGGCGTTTGCTGCTGGCCTTACTGCCGTACTGCGGGAGGCAGGTGTCACACCGGATTATGCGGCGGGGCTGTCACTGGGGGAGTATTCCGCCCTGACCTGCGCGGGGGTGTTCGATGTGCAGACCGCAGTCGCTTTAACCGCTTTCCGTGGTAAGGCAATGGCGGCTGCTGCGGCTGGGCGCACCTGCGGGATGACAGCCGTTTTGGGGCTGGACGAAGCACCCCTGCAGGCATGCTGCAATGCAGCTGCCGACAAAGGCGTTGTGCAGATTTGCAACTACAACTGCCCCGGCCAGCTGGTCATTGGCGGCGAAAAGGCCGCAGTGGACAAGGCTGCAGAGCTTGCAAAGCAGGCCGGTGCCCGCCGGTGCATCCCGCTCAAGGTGAGCGGACCGTTCCACACCCGTCTGATGGCTCCCGCCGGGGATGCCCTGGCAAAGCGCTTTGCCGCCGAACCCTTTGGCGAAATGCAGGTTCCGGTGCTGTTCAACTGCCTGGGCCGCGAAAAATCCGAGAGTGACAGCATCCCGGCCCTGCTGGTCCGGCAGGTACAGAGCAGTGTCTACATGGAGGACACCCTGCACCGTCTGGGTGAACTGGGTGTGGATCACATTCTGGAGGTCGGCCCCGGCAATGCGCTCTCCGGCTTTGTGAAAAAGACTCTGCCCGGTGTGACTTGTGTGTCGGTGGAGACCCCGGCGCAGCTGGACACCGTTCTGAACGCATGGAAGGAAGAACAATGAACGAAGAAACCATCATCCGTACCGCCGTTGTGACCGGCGGAAGCCGGGGAATCGGCCGGGCCGTGTGCGTACAGCTTGCCCGGCAGGGCTGCCATGTGGTGGTCAACTACTGCCACGGCGAAGCGGCCGCCGCCGAGACCGTGTCTCTCTGCAGGGCCGAGGGCGCGCAGGCTGTGGCCGTGCAGGCCGATGTTTCCACCGCCGAGGGCTGCAAAAAGCTCTTTGAGGAAGCAGGAAACGCCTTTGGCCGGGTGGATATCCTTGTGAACAATGCAGGCATCACCCGGGACAACCTGATCCTGCGCATGTCCGAGGCAGACTTTGATGCTGTGCTGGACGCAAACCTCAAGGGTGCGTTCCTTTGCTGCAAGGAAGCGGCCCGCCGGATGGTGCGCCAGCGCTGGGGCCGGATCATCAATCTGAGCAGCGTCGTTGCCCTGCGGGGCAATGCAGGCCAGACGAATTACGCCGCCAGCAAGGCCGGGCTCATCGGCCTGACCAAGGCACTGGCCAAGGAAGAGGGCCCCAGTGGCATTACGGTGAACTGCGTAGCGCCCGGGGTCATCGAGACTGACATGATGGCGGCTTTTACCGTCGAGGACAAGGCGGCGCTGGCCGAGGAGACCCCTGTGGGGCGGCTGGGCACCCCGGAAGAAGTTGCAAAGCTGCTGGTCTTTTTGGCCGGCGAGGATGCCGGATACATCACCGGACAGGTGTTCGGGGTGAACGGCGGCCTTGTGATCTGATGCACAGGGCAATATTACAGGAAATTCCCCGGAGTGGGAAGGAGAGAAAAAATGGGCATGACTTTGAAGGAACTGTTGACGAAGGGCGAAGGCACCCTGACGGCGGGCGAGGCCAAGACACTGGCTTCCCAGTGCCGGATGGATGTGGAAACGCTTTACACGCTTCTGGAGGAGCGCGGCATCAAAATTCTGGATGACGAGGCCGACGGTGACACCAGCCTGGATGTGGAAGGCATCATGGCAGAGGTGGAAAGTGCCGAGGCAAACAGCGATGAGCTGGGCCTGGGCGATGAAAATGAGGACGACCCGGCAGAGGAGAACCCCGCAGACCTGAAGGCTGCCATGGATGAGCTGCTGGATGACCCTGTGAAGAACTACCTCAAGCAGATCGGCCAGATCCCGCTGCTGAGCGCGGAGCAGGAAGTGGACCTGAGCAAGCGCATCCACGCCGGTGCCGAGGCTGCCCACATCCTTCAGGCCGACCGCCAGAAGTACGGCGCGCCTGAGTACATCAAAAAGAACAGCGCCCGCTTCTCGTTCGAGGAGGATGAGAACAGCCGGAGCTATACCGAGGATCTGGACGAGGACGGCAACACCAAGTCCAGCGAGGACGACGAGGAAAAGGCTGCCGAAGAAGAAGCCATGGAGGCCGTGGAGAACGGCCCCCTGACGGAGGAGCGCCGCCAGGAGCTGCTCAAGATCCGCCGTGACGGCCTGAACGCCCGCCGCAGCCTGAGCGAGGCCAACCTGCGTCTGGTGGTCTCCATCGCCAAGAAGCATGTCGGCCACAACCTGGCGTTCCTGGACCTGATCCAGGAGGGCAACATCGGCCTGATCAAGGCCGCCGAGAAGTTTGACTGTGACCGTGGCTTCCGCTTCTCCACCTACGCCACCTGGTGGATCCGTCAGGCCATCACCCGTGCCATTGCGGATCAGGCCCGCACCATCCGCATCCCGGTGCACATGGTCGAGACCATCAACCGGATGCGTCAGGCCACCAACCAGCTGGTCTACCAGAACGGCCACGAGCCCACCCCCGAGGAGCTGGCAAAGGCCATGGATATGAGCGTGGAGCGCGTGCGCGAGATCCAGCGCATGGCGCAGGAACCCGCCAGCCTGGAAAGCCCCGTGGGCGAGGAAGAAGATTCCTCCCTGGGCGATTTCGTGGCCGACGAGAACGCCGAGGCCCCCGGCAAGGCAGCGGACCGCGCCATGGTGGCCCAGCAGATCAATCAGGCCCTCAAGAGCCTGACCCCCCGTGAGGAAAAGGTCATCCGCCTGCGCTTTGGTCTTGACGATGGCCGCCCCCGCACGCTGGAGGAGGTGGGCCGCGACTTCGGTGTTACCCGTGAACGTGTCCGCCAGATCGAGGCCAAGGCAATCCGCAAGCTGCACAGCCGCAAGTGCCTGGCCCTGCTGAACGGCCTGATCGAGTGATCCTGAACTTACCGCTATGAGAAAGAGCCCCTGCCGGTCTATTCCGGCGGGGGCTCTTTTGGTGGTGTACAGGTCAGCAGCTGCGCAGCAGAAAGGCCATATAGAGTGGAAGGGTCAGGAGCGGCCCGGTTTTCCCGATATTATAGTCTCCGAGCTTGATCGCATGGGATACATGATATTTTTCAGGGTGGTTGAGGATCGTCTTTGTGCTTTTGACATTTCCAGAGCGGGCCTTTACCTCTACAAGGGTGCATTTCCCCTGATAACGGATCACAAAATCCACCTCGAGGCCGGAATCCTTGTGGAAATAGTAGAGCTTGCGCCCCATCTTGGTGAAGATATCGGCGATCAGGTTTTCAAAGATAGCACCCTTGTAGCCATAGAGGTCGCCTTGCAGGATGTCAAACTGCGTTCCGTCTTCCAGCATGCTGACGAACAGGCCGGTGTCGCACATATAGACCTTAAAGGTATCCTCTTCCGCGTTCCCATCCAGAGGCAGCTCGGTAATGGACAGATTGTGGCACCGTGTGATGATGCCAGCATCATCGATCCACTGCAGGCTTCCGGCATATTTTGCGGAGGTGGAGCCTTTTTTTACAACGGAATACTGGAATTTTTTGTTTTCCTTGGCAAGCTGGCGGGGAATGGACTGGAAACACTCCTTGATGCGGGACTTATCCTTTTTCTCCGCGTACTTTACCATGTCGTCCTCATAGGAACGAACGATGTCCCGCTGGATACGCAGGATCTCATCCATCTGCCTGCTGGTCACAAAGGTCTGGACAGCATCCGGCATTCCTCCCACAACGGTATATTGGAGCAAAAGCTGCCGCATCCGGTTGTGCAGCGCTTCCGGCACAGGGGAACCGGAGTCCAGAGAACTTTGCAGCAGCGCAATGACAGGTTCGGTGATGTCATTGGCCCATAAGAATTCTTCAAAATCCAGTGGGTACATTTCAAGAACCGTCTCCGATCCGACAGGAACGGATCTTGGTTCCTTGTCGTAGCCCTTTACGCCCAACAGGGAGCCGGTGCCGATCACGTCATAGCGGCCGTCGATGCGGAAAAATTTCAGGGCCGTCCGGGCTTCCGGGCAATCCTGGATCTCGTCCAGAATCAGGATCGTCTGGCCCGGCTCAAAAACGGCATCCTTGCCAAGAAGGGCAGAGAGCATCATCACGATGTTGTCGATCTCCAGAGAACCGGAAAAGACAGAAGCATAATCCGGATTCTCGAAGAAGTTGAGGTACACTGTGTGTTTGTAATTCTTTCTGGCAAATTCCAATACAGAAAAGGTCTTGCCGCACTGACGGCAGCCCTTGATGATAAGCGGCTTCCGGCCGGGCGTGTTTTTCCATGCAAGCAGCTGGTCTGTGATCTTTCGCCTTAACATACCGTTTCACTCTCCCGAAAATAAATGATCCTGCATCTATTATAAAAGAAAAAGATAATTTTTTCAAGGGACTTTTTGCGATAACTGAAGCTTTTTCAAGTGACTTTTTAACAGAAGAAACAACTTTTTCAAATGACTTCTGCGCAGGAAAGTGGATCTGCCGCAGCGCGGTTATAATTCCTCTGCCCGCCCCATATATTCTTTTCAGAACAAAACGGGTGGGAGGGAACGGCATGTTTGTGGTAACGCTGAACAAGACGAGCTTGAAAAAGGTGGGGGCCGGTGCGCTCTGCTGTGCGCTGGTGATCTTCAGCGCCTTTCTGGGGCGGTACATCAGCACCCGCACGGTGGCGGCAGCGGCCGGGGTGAACCGGATCGAGAGTGCGCAGGACATCCAGACCTGGTTCACGGGCTATGGGCTGGATGTGGACGGCACGTCCATCACGGCGGATAAGGTCAAGATCCCCCGCAAGTGGGACGACAGCTTTTCGGCCTTCAACGGGGTGGTACAGCAAAGCGGAATGGATCTTACCCGCTACAAAGGGAAAACCGTGGAAAAGTGGACCGCCCTGATCCCGGCGGCCAGCAGCGGAGAGACCAGCCGCTACGGCGTGCTGCTGGTCTACCGCAAAAAGGCTGTGGGGGCCTACCTGCTGGAAAAGCCGTCAGGCACGGTGATCGGCCTGAAGGATGCCCAGACCGCAATGGCGCAGGCTGAGCAGCAGGATGCCCAGCAGGTGTCCGGTGAGGATTACAGCGGCGACTGGGGAGAGCGCCATGATGAGGAGCTGGGCGCGGCCGGGCAGAGCCAGCAGACCAGCGGGGAGCCGGACTCCGTGGTGCCCGAGGAGGCGCAGTACACCGACCTGCCCCTGGATGCCGAGGGGTATCCTGTCGAATGAATCCGGTGGAAAAATGGGGGCAAAACTTCTGTTCAATAGCACCAAAATTTCTGGCTAAAAATCAGCAATATGAAATGATGAAAAAATAACGAAGCGGGTTTATAATAATAGTAGCATCCCGCAGCAAAATCGGCTGCGTCCGGAGTGGCAGGACCGTCCGGATCTGAAACGGGATGAAGTAAGGAGAAAATGATTATGAAGGAATTCCAGTATACTGTTAAGGATGCATGCGGCATCCACGCTCGTCCGGCCGGTCTGCTCGTGAAGGTGGCCAAGGGCTTTGCCAGCACCGCTACCCTGGAAAAGGACGGCAAGAGCTGCGACCTGCGCAAACTGATGGCTCTGATGGGCATGGGTGTCAAGCAGGGCGACACCGTGACCGTGAAGGTGGAGGGCGACGATGAGGCCGCCGCTGCCGAGGCCATTCAGAAGTTCCTGACCGAGAACGTCTGATTTTTGAATCTGCGGACAAAAGCCCTTGCGGGAGACCCTGCGGGGGCTTTTTCGCACTAAATTCTCAACAAAGGAGAGAGAACGATGCAGGTAGGAACCGGTAAAAGCATCCTGAACGGCATTGCCATCGGCAAGCTGAAGATCTACAAGAAAAAAGACACCGTGATCTCCACCGCCCAGGTCGCGGACACGGCGGCAGAGGAAGCCCGCTTTGAAGAGGCCCGGGCCAAGGCCATTGACCAGCAGACTGCCCTGTATGAAAAGGCACTGGCCGAGGCAGGCGAGGACATTGCCGAGGTGTTCAACATCCATGCCATGATGCTGGATGACGATGACTTTGTGGATGCCATCAAGGAGATCATCAACGGCCAGCACATGTGTGCGGAGTATGCCGTCAAGAAAGCGGGCGACAACCAGGCCGCCGTGTTTGCCGCCATGGACGACCCCTATTTACAGGCCCGCAGCGCCGATGTCATCGACATTGCCCAGGCCATGCTGGACATCCTGCAGGGCGTGGACAATGCCACACTGCAGGGCACGGAGCCCAGCATTCTGGTGGCAGAGGATCTGGCACCCTCGGAGACGGTGCGGATGGACAAGAGCCTGCTGCTGGGCTTCATCACCCGGGAGGGCAGCTCCAACAGCCACACCGCCATTCTGGCCCGCAGCATGAACATCCCCGCCCTGATCCAGTGCAAGGAGATCCAGGAAGATTGGGACGGCAAGATGGCTGTGGTGGACGGCTACAACGCCTGCGTGTATGTGGACCCCACCCCCGATCTGCTGGAGAGCCTGAAAAAGCGCCAGCAGGAGGACCAGAAGAAGCTGGCCCTGCTGGCCGAGCTCAAGGGCAAACCCAACACCACGCTGGACGGCAAGACCGTGCAGGTCTTTGCCAACATCGGCGGCATGAGCGATGTGGGCGCGGTCCAGCAGAACGACGCGGGCGGCGTGGGCCTGTTCCGCACCGAATTCGTCTACCTGAACTGCACGGATTACCCCACCGAGGAATACCAGTTCGAGGCCTACAAGCAGGTGTTGGAAAGCCTGGCCCCCAAAAAGGTGGTCGTGCGCACCTGTGATATCGGTGCGGACAAGACCGTGGACTACATGAAGCTCGACCACGAGGACAACCCCGCGCTGGGCTACCGCGCCATCCGCATCTGCCTGACCCGCAAGGATTTCTTCAAGACCCAGCTGCGGGCCCTGCTGCGCGCTTCTGCCTACGGCAATATGAGCATTATGTTCCCCATGATCACCAGTCTGCGGGAGCTGCAGTATGCCAAGGCC